>Ga0193752_1002501_pt1 | contig 13654 bp, 7 predicted proteins | sample H1c1metaG_FD_144924 | JGI IMG/M metagenome (GOLD analysis project Ga0193752, IMG submission 144924) | Soil microbial communities from a riparian zone of the East river system, Colorado, United States - H1c1 | ecosystem: Environmental > Terrestrial > Soil > Riparian zone | place: USA: East River... | reverse complement strand
CAGCTGCTGCGCTACGGTTGGCCGGGCAATCTGCGCGAGCTCCAAAACGCGATGGAGCGGTGCGCGGCACTCGCCCGCGGCAGTCTCGTCGAGCTCGCAGATTTACCCGCGGAGGTCCGTGAGGTCGCGATCGATCCCGTGCCCGATGCGGTCGCCGTGCGGCCGCTGCGCGAGATCGAGAAGGAATACATTCTCGCCGCGCTGGCAGCGAATCGTGGAAACCAGACGCGTACTGCACAGCAACTGCAGATTGGGTTGGCCACGCTGTACCGCAAGCTCAAGAGCTATCGGCTGGGTGGCCCAGCGCGCGATCGCGTCCGCACGACGACCTGACGGCGTCGACCGTCTGCTTGGCCTGCTCAGGTGCTGGCGGTCTCGCGCTCCCATGCGCGAACGCGCACGACGACTTCAACGACTCGGCTCTGCTCGCGCGGCGCTCAGGTCAGGCAGGGCGTGTCGGACAGAGTATGCGCGCCGACTCACTACCCGGGCCGGTTAGGTCTACTCACTCCGACTCAAGCTAGTCGCCACTTCAACCGTTTCATCGGCAGCGCAGCCTGCTCGCGCGTCGTCGAGACCTCGTCCGTTCCACTACAAAGGCAAGACGCCATGCACTGGCTCCAGCGACTGAAACTGTTCCAGAAGTTGCTCTTGCTCAGCGCGTCCGCCTCGATCGTCACCGCGATCGTTGGCTATTCGGGGGTACGTGCAACGTCGTCCATCGGCGCACTCCTGGATGACACTTACAATCACAACCTCGCCAGCATCCAGCAGCTAGCCGAAGCTAGTCGCTATCAGATGATGCACAGCCGCGCCTACGTTCGCCTTCCCACGCTGCGCAACCCAGACAAGCTTCAAAGCGCGAGCGATCGCGCCAAACAACACTGGGCAGGCGCCGCGCGCGCGTTCGAGAAGTATCGGCGCTTGGTCGCGACCGACTCCGAACGCGCGCTCCTGAAGGAGCTCGACGCGCTCGTACCCAAATACCTCGAAGGCCAAGAAAAGATCGCAGCCCTCGTCAAAGCTGGACGCTACGACGAAGCTTCGGTGTTCTCCGACGATGTCGCGCGCAAACGCAATTCGTCCGTCGAGGAAACCATCGTCAAGCTGATCGAGCTCAATCGCAAACAGGCGGACCTCGCGTTCCACGACTCCATAGCGCAGATGGATCGAGCTCGTAGCCAAGGCATTTCTCTCAACATCGCTGGCTGCGTGCTCGTGTTCTTGTTCGGTTACGTCGTCTCGCGTTCCGTCCAAAGCCAGCTCGGCGGCGATCCCGAAGTTGCTACCGCGGCGGTTCGCGCTGTCGCCCAAGGCGATCTCACCCAACGGATCGAGGTTCGTGAGGGCGATCAGCACAGCTTGCTGAGCGCGATGGACACGATGCACAGTCGCCTGACCAGTGTGATCGGCGACGTGCGTGAAGCGGCCGATGCGCTCGCGGCCTCCGCGGAAGAGCTGACTGCGTCGGCGGAATCACTCAGCGAAAGCGCGTCGCAACAAGCCGCGAGCGTCGAGGAAACCAGCTCGTCGATGGAAGAGATCTCGGCCACGGTCGCCCAAAACAGCGACAACGCGCGCGTGACCGAAGGCATCGCTACGAAGTCGGCGCGCGATGCCGAGTCGGGTGCCCTTGCGGTTCAACAAACCGTGCAGGCGATGCAGCAGATCGCGATGAAGATCAGTATCGTCGACGACATCGCCTACCAAACCAACTTGCTCGCGCTGAACGCCGCGATCGAAGCCGCGCGTGCGGGCGAGAGCGGCAAGAGCTTTGCGGTCGTAGCCGTCGAGGTGCGCAAGCTCGCCGAGCGCAGCCAAGTCGCGGCGCAAGAGATCGGTACGCTAGCCACGGACAGCGTGCAGTTGGCGGAGCGTGCGGGTGCGTTGTTCAGCGAGCTCGTGCCGTCGATCACGCGCACGGCGAGCTTGGTGCAGGAGATCGCGGCTGCATCGCGCGAACAGAACCAAGGCGTCGAGCAAGTGAACAGCGCGATTCATCAGGTCTCGCAGAGCTCGCAAGCCAGTGCTTCGGCATCGGAGCAGTTGTCGTCTACGGCGAACGACATGTCCGCGCGTGCGCTCAAGCTCCAGGAAGCGATCGAGTATTTTCGGATAACAGCAGCAAGCGAAGCGCCGCTGCAATGGGCGCCTCGAGCAGCCAAGGCGAATAGCCCGCGAACGACGCTCGGACGGCCATCGAACAATCGATAGGCTGCAGGGACTTGTACCGCCGAGCGGCGGGAACGCCTAGCGTTGTCTCAGAGCAATAAGCGGACGGCACAGTGAGTTGAGCGCTCAACTGACCGTGAACACGGCTCACCAACGAGCGACTCGATCATCGTCCGCGTGTTCAATATGGTTCCGGTCGAGCACGTGCCCCGTCGTGCGCAGATCGGCATTCACCGAGCGACAATGATCATGACCTCACGGATCCACCGTTCACCCAAGCGATTGCTGACCGCCCTGATCTTCGCGGCGGTCGGCTGCAGCGACTCCGAGTCGCCGACCGGCACGACGAATCCAGAACAACCGCAAACCGGCGCGGGCGCAACGGCACCGACCGCAGGATCGAACGCCGGACCCGCGGGTGCGGGCGCTGCTGGTAGCGGCACCGCGGGCGCGGCCGCTGGCTCGAGCGCTGGACGTGCGGGTGCGCCGGCGACGCAGCCTGCGGCTGGCGCGAGCGCAGCAGGCGTAGGCGCGGCCGGCGCAAGCGCGGCTGGCTCGAGCGGTGGAGCGATGCCGACCGCGGGCGCTGGCGCAGCAGCTGGAAGCGGCGGGACGACGGCTCCCGCTGCAACCTGCGACCGCGCCTGCCTCGTTCAGTTCAACACCGACTATCTCACCGCATTGACGATGCGCAATGCCGCTGGCCTAGCGACGGCGCCCAACGTTCGCTTCACCGAAAACGGGAAGGAACTGCCGCTGACGGATGGGTTGTGGAAGGTTGCGATGAAGTTGAACACTTACCGGCAGGACTTCAGCGAGGTGGCGAATGCTCAAACTGGTGGCTTCGTCGTTCTCGACGACGACGCAGGGCCGGCCCTACTTTCCTTCCGAATGAAAGTCGTCGAACGCAAGGTGACAGAGCTCGAGACGATCATCGCGCGATCAGGCGAAGCTACGTTCTTCACACCCAGTGCGCTGACGAAGAACGACCCGATGTACGACACGGCGCTCGAGGCGTCGGAGCGCTCGCCGCGCATGAAGATGATCGAGGTCGTCGACACCTACTTTCAAGGCCTCGAGAGCAGCGACGGATCGATGATCCCGTTCGACGCCAGCGCGAGCCGCGTCGAGAACGGCTCGACCACCGCGAGTGGAGCATCGCTCTCGAACCTCGCCGTGTTCAGCTACATCGAGGAAGTGACTCGCCGCTACATCATGGTCGACGAGGAGCGCGGCGTTGTGTTCGCGAACATCTTGTTCCAGATCCCGATGGGGCTCGGCGGCGCGCGCACGCTGCACTTGTCCGAGTCGTTCAAAGTGAAGTCTGGCAAGATCATGAAGATCGAGGCCTTCATGGTGAACCAACCGCTCGGAACTCCGTCGGGTTGGGAAAACGACGGCTTGAGCTTCGAAGGCATGGGCATCAGCCCCTGAACGGGTGCCGCTCGCAGCTGCGCAGCCCGCTCAGATGCCTCGGCTCAGACCGGTCCAAGGGCTCGAGCACAGCGTGCACATCGGTGCGTGAAACCAGCTGCGGAAGCTCTCGTCACCGGCAAGCGTGAGGCGGAACCAAGCGACGCCGGCGCGTCCGCTGGCGGCGCATTCGCGGCAGGTTCATCGGCTTGACGCACCGCGGTCGCGAGCAGCGGTGGATCGAGCGCAGCGGTGCTATAACTCGCGCATGACGATCAAAGATCAGCTCTCAGAGGACCTGAAAGCGGCGATGCGTGCGAAGGACACGGTCCGCCTCGACGCGATCCGCTCGGTGCGTGCGGCGGTCACGCTGCGCGAAGTCGACTCCAAGAAGGAGCTGAGCGATGGCGACGTCGTCGAAGTGATCCGCGGGCTGCGCAAGCAGAAATTGGAGTCCATCGAGATGTTCGGGGCTGGTGGGCGAACCGACTTGGTCGAGCGCGAGACGCGCGAGAAAGAAATTCTCGAGGCGTATCTGCCGCAAGCACCGACTCGCGAAAACATCGAGCAGACGGTCGGCCAAGTCATCGCCGAGCTCGGCGCGACTACAGTCAAAGACATGGGCCGCGTCATGCAAGCGAGCAAAGAGCGCTTGGCCGGGGCCGACGGTAAACAAATAAGTGAAGTCGTACGCGCGCTGCTGACGCGTTGAGCCTCAGCTGTTCCGCAGCCGAGCGACCGTCGTTCATGTGGTGAGCGGCGAGCCGGCGCGCCTCGGAACGGCCCTGGAAATGTTTGGCGCAGATGTCGTAGGCTGTGGGCATGGCCGCCCCCACGAACTCTGCCGCAATCCTCGTGAACGGCGACGAGATGCTCCCCGCGCTGCTCGATGACATTCGTGCAGCTCGCTCGTCCATCCACGTGTCGATGTTTCTCTGGTTCCGCGACGAGGTCGGCAAGGAAGTCGCCGACGCCATCATGGAGAAAGCTCGCGCCGGTGTTGCCGTGCGCGTACTCCTCAACATCCAGAAAACGGCGATGGGCGATCCGTTCTCGACCGGAGAGAAGGAGCTGAGCAAGCTCGTTCCGTCGATGAAAAAAGACGATCCGCACGACATCGAACCGATGTGCCAAGCGATGCGCGACGCGGGCGTCGAAGTCATCGACACGAACATCGACTACGACCAAGAGCCTTCGCACGTCGAACCGAGACTGCGCTCGATCGCCGCGCAGATTCGCGCGACGATCGCAGTCGACGACCTGCACGTCGATCACCGAAAGGTCATCGTGGTCGATGGTCGCATCGGATACTCCGGCGGAGCGAACATCGGAGTGCAGTACATGTACCACGAGCCTTTCGATTCGAAGAAAGATGCTCGGCATGAAGCCGAAGAGCGCCAGCGTGCGGGACTTCCCGAGCCGTGGTGGAAGTGGCACGACAGCTTGACGCGTTTTACGGGGCCCATCGTCGATGACCTCGAGTGTCACTTTCACGACCGATTCGTGCTGGATGGCGGGCAGGAATACACGCTCGATCCAGTCGATCACGCGGAGCTCACGCCGGCGCAGCCACGCGGCGCGATGCCGATTGCGTCTGCCAAGGTCTACTGCAACGAGCCGAACGACAAGCCGAACGAGGTGCGCGAGCTCTACCTGCGTTTGATCCGCGAGGCGAAACGCTCGATCTTCATCGAGAACCCGTACCTGTATCACCCCCCGGTCGTGGAAGCGTTGTGCGAAGCGAAGCGACTACGGCCCGACCTCGAGGTCACGCTCGTGCTTCCCGCGAAGACGTGGAACGACAACGGCTTTGCACTCGATGCACAGCAACACGAGTACGCTCGCTATCTCGAACACGGGATCGCCGTGCACGAATACCAATGTCACTTCAACCACCTCAAGCTCGCGGTGTTCGACGAGCGCTGGTCGATCCACGGCTCGACGAACGGGAACTTCCGCAGCCTCGAAGACGACAAAGACTTCGAGCTCGTCGTACTCGTCGACGATGAACCGTTCGCGCGCTCGCTACTCGAACGCGTGCGCGACGCCGATGTTGCACACGCGCGGCAAATCACGAACGCCGACCTCGGTCACTCGATCGACGGCTTCCGCATCCGGCACCGTGACCCACGCACGGTCTTTCTGATGTCACGCCGCGAGTTGTGAGCCCGGCGTAGATGTTAAGGAAAAAAGGCCATCGCGCTCACGAGGGGCGCGATGGCCTCATCAAGATCAACCTTGGTTTAGGGATTGACCGCGAAGTCAGGCAGCTTGCTCGTGTCTTTTGACGGGCTGAGCAACTGCACGTTCGTCGTCGAGCCGAACAAGATGCACATCTCGGCGGTAAACGCTTCGTTCGCGAAGCGTAGCGTGCCGTTCTCGGTCGGCGTAATCGGCGCGTTTTCGGCTTTCGCGCGTTCGTCCGTGTACTCGATGTGGCAGTTGAAGTGGATCTTCTGACCTGCCTTCAACATCAACATGCCTGAAACGGCACCGTCGGTAGCCTGAGCTGCCGAGGTCACCGGGTTCATCGTCATGCTGTCGTAGCGGTAGGTCGGCTCGTCGAACCAATCGAGCGATCGGTACACGATGTCCAACTTGCCGTCGGGGTTCTCGATCCAACTGCTGAAGTTCGTGGTCCAGGCATGCCGGTGACCGAATGCAGTCACCCAGCGGAATGGCTGCGAGACGCTCCACGAATAGTGCAGGTCGACAGTCTCACCCGGTTGAACCGCGAGCCCACTGGTCTGACCAAACTCGAGCCCGAAGATCGGCTTCAACTCGATCGTCGCGTCGGACTCCCACCACAAGTTCGTCCAGGTCTCTTTGAGGATCGTCTGACCCGACGCATTGAAGTGGTGCATGTTGAAGACGGCCGGGGCTTTGGCGGGAAGCTTGTTGTATAGGCCCTTGTCTTCCGCGGGCTTGTCGAGCGACTTCGGCGTGTTTTCATCCGGCCGCTGCGCACCCGGCAACTGCAACGCCAAAAACGATGGACCACCAGCCGCCCAAGCTTCCGCGGTGCCCGACATTTCGGAAGCCACGATCATGTGGTGCGAACCGGGACGCATGCGGGCGTACGCACGGTAGTAGTTAGCCGCCATCGGATTGTCGATCGAGGTTTGATAGTTGCGCTGCTCTTCCTCGCCGTCCTCCATGAGCCACTCGGTCGACAGGTTGTCATAACCTTTCATTTCGCCCTTCGAGACCTGCTCGAACCACTGCTTGCCCTGCGGGTGAACGCCGAACTGAATGCCTTTGTCGGGCGCCGGTGGAAGAATGCAAAAGTTGTCGCCGGGGAATTTGGTCTTGAACCAAGGCCAGGCATCGATGCAACGCACGGCGTACGGGTTGTTAGTCGTGGGATGGAACGGCTCGCACTTGTTGGGAAGGACGGCGCCACCGGGGCTGTAGACGAGATTTTCGAAGCTGAACCCGCGGCATGCGGCCGGATCTTTGTTCGCAGTCATCGGAGGCATGCCTTCCGTCGGAGGCATGGCCGCGCCGCCACCAGCTGCACCAGTGCCTGGATTCATCGGCATTCGCGTCGTCGAAGTCGGCGTCATCGTGCCAGGCGCCGCGTTCCCTGCGGCCGCGACCGGAACGTTGCTCGGCGTGTTCGCCGACGGCGTGTTGACCCCGGACGGATTGACGGCATTCGTCGGCCCACCGGGCGTTACAGGTGCAGGCGCCCCCGTGCGATCCGAAGAGCACGCGGCGAGCGCCAGGAGCGCTGTGGTCCAAAGCACTGTGGATTTCATGGTCGGCAGTCTCCTGCGCAATCGATGTGTTACTGTGTTACTCAGTTCCTCAATTTCTTTGCAACATAGCCCGACAAACCGCCGGGACAAAACCCAAGTCACGGCAGCTTTTGCGCTTATTTCCGCGATCGAACCCCGATCAGCCGTCGAGAATTCGCGCGTGCATCCGAGGACGGGCGTGTGATTTTTGAAGAATCTCGGGTTCGACACTTCAGTGTTTGGGGCAAAGAACTTTTCGATGCCGCGTTCGTTCACGCATGCGGCGGCTCGGATCGCTCGAGCCGCCAATTTGCGCAGCGCGATCATCTCGGCGCGTCGATCCGGCTCACTCGCCCTCGCAACCACCCGCCGCTCGCAGCTTCAATCTGATCGCGACTAAAAACGCTCGAGGCCGTAGGGAAGCCGCGAGATGGATCAACTGCGCCTACGAGCTGCGGTGTGTGGCATACTCAGCCCTCCGATTTCGGGGAGGGTCAACATGCAGATGTTGCGCTTAAGCTTGATTGTCGTGTGTATCAGCCTGGTGTCCTGCGGGGACGATGACGGCCCTGCCGCTGATGGCGGCGCCGACGGCTCGCAACCAAGGGACGCGAGCGGTGTCGACCCGGATGACGACGGAGGCACCGCCGGTAAGCCCGAGATGTGCACCGACGCCAAGGGTGTCCGATGCGTCTGCGAGAAGGGATCCGCGGGCGCGAGCGGCAAGTGCGCTGCGCGCGTGAGCTGCGACGACAAGCCCTGCGGAAACGCGCCGAACATGTGCGCTGAAGCCAGTGACGGATACAGCTGCACGTGCGGCACAGGCTTCATGGGGACCGGTTCGACCTCGTGCACGGACATCGACGAGTGCAAGACCAACAATGGCGGCTGCGCGATGTCAGTCTTCTGCGAGAACACTGTTGGGGGAAGCAAGTGCGGGACATGCCCGCAGGGCTTGATCGGCGACGGCAAAGTGTGCACGTCCGCTTGGACGAAGCTGGTCGGGACGAACCTAGAAGACAAAGCCCAAGCGATCGCGGCCGACGCGGCCGGCAATGTCTACATCGCCGGCTACACCGCGGGTGGCTTCAGTGGCGCCACGAACGCGGGCGAGTTCGACGTGTTCGTCGCCAAGCTGAACGCGGACGGAACCGTCTGGGTGCAGCAGATTGGAGGCAGTGGGGCGGATATTGCGTACGGCGTGAGCGTCGACGGAGCTGGCAACGTGTACGTCGCAGGAACGACGAGCGGCGCCATCGATGGAAATACCGGAGCCGGTTCGCAAGACCTCTTCCTGATCAAGTACGACGGCAGCGGTGCCAAACAATGGTCGCGACAGTACGGCACGGCTGGAGTCGACTACGCGTTCAACATCGTCACGAACGCAGCCGGCGACACGTACATCGCGGCGACCCTCGCAGATGACATCGACGGAACTAACAACGCGGGCGACTCGGATGCGGCTGTCATCAAATACGACGCCGCCGGCGCACGGCAGTGGACTCGACAGTTCGGGACGGCCGAAGCAGACATCGCGTACGGCATCGCGCTCGACGCGACTGGCAACGTGTACGTCACTGGAACGACTAAAGGTAACCTCGTGGGTCCGAACGCCGGTGATACTGACGACTTCGTTCGCAAGTACGACGGCATGGGCATGGCGGAGTGGACGCGCCAGCTGGGATCCAGCGCAACCGACTACGCGCGCGCTGCAGCGACGGACGCGTCCGGGAACGTGTTCGTCGTAGGCTCGAGTGGGGGAAGCTTTGACGGCAATTCATCCGCTGGAAGCTTCGATCTCGTTCTAGTGAAGTACGACGCGACCGGTACGAAGTCGTGGTCGCGCCAACTGGGCTCTGACAACTACGACTACGGTCAAGGTGTGACTACGGATGCGACTGGCGCGGTCTACATCGCGGGTTACACCACGGGGAACTTCGATGGTCACACGAGCTTGGGGCTGGCGGACTTCGTGGTGGTGAAGTTCGACGGCGCCGGCGCGAAGCAATGGTCGCGGCAGCTCGGAGGAGCTCAAGACGACTTCGGCTTCGACTTGAAGGTGGCCTCGGCTGGCAGCCTCTTCATCGCGGGTGCGTCCGACGGTGATCTCGACAAATCGCCGAAGGCGAATCCCGGATTCGACGCCTTCGTGACTAAGTACGACGCGGCGGGCAATCACCTCTGATCCGAGCTATTGAGTCTCCCCCACAGCTTGGCAAAACTGCCTGCAGTCTGGGACTATTGAGCCAGTGCCGAAGCGTCACGTCTCGCGTTTGAGCCGCAGCCTCTATTGGTCGATTTTTCTCGTAGGTCTCACGCTCACCTGCACGAGCGAGGCGCGCGCTCGCGTCGAAGCCGTCGAAGAATCGCCGATGCCACCGCGCGAGGCTTGGCGCGCATCCAGCTCCGCTGCCGAACGGCCCAGCATGGCCGCGTCGATGGCGATCGACGGCGACCTCACGACCCGCTGGGGCGGAGCTTTTTCCGCCAATCACTGGGTGCAGATCGACTTGAGCGCCGAAGCGAGTGTCGGCGGGCTCGTCGTGCACTGGGATAGCGGTTTTGCCGCCAATTATCGCGTTCTCACCTCGGTCGACGGCAATGACTGGCGCACGGTGTTCGAGACGACCGATGGCCAAGGCGGCGTCGATTACATCTTCTTCCCGACGGTTCGCGCCCGATACGTCCGACTCGCCAGCACACCGCTGAACGCGGAGCTGGGCGTGTCGGTGTTCGAGCTCGAGCCGCTCAGCGCGAGCGAAGTCCCACGCATCAGCGGCCTCACCAAGGGTCTCGATCCCGCGACCGTGTGGGGTGGTGGAGTCACGCCACCCCGCCCGATCGGTCCGACGCGCACGCTGACGATCGATCTGCCGCGCGCCTTGCCCACGACCGGACTCGAAGTATTTTGGGGCGGCGCATGGAAATCCGCTCGCCTCGAAAGCGGCGATCAAAAAGGCAATTGGAAAGCGCTGGCCAAGGACTCCGAACCTCCAGCCGACAGCTCGCTGCTCGCCGCCCGCGAACCGATCACCGCGACGAAGCTGCGGATCACGATCGGAGCCGTGCCAGGCAAGCCGCCGATGATCCGCCGCTTACGGCTGCTGCCTCCCGATCGTACGATGACGCCTCAACGGCGTTACGAGGTCGCCGCATCGCGAACGCACGGCGCACTCTTCCCGCTCAACGTGCGCAATCAGCAGGTGTATTGGACGGTCGTCGGCATTCCCGCCGGACGACAAAAGTCGATCTTCGACGAGTTCGGGAACCTCGAGGCTTGGAAGGGCGCACCGCTAGTCCAGCCGTTGTGGCGCGATTCGAATCGAGTGGTCCATGCAGCCCACGGCGGCATGCCGGCGCAGACGCTTCGCGAGGGCTGGATGCCGATGCCCTCCGTGCAATGGCAGCCGGAAGCGGACTTGACGATGCGAAGCCAGGCGATCGCAGTCGAACAGTCCGGACAACCCGTGACGCTCGTGCGCTATCGGATCCAAAACGACGGCAAACGCCGCATCTCCGGCGAACTGTTCCTGCTCGTGCGGCCGATGCAGATCAACCCGTCGTGGCAGTCCGGCGGGATCTCGCCGATTCACGATGTCGTGCTCGAGGGCCCGCCGACGGATACCGGGCTGCGGGTGAACGATCGGCTGCTCCTACGCTCGCTCACGCCGGTAGGTTCGCGTGGGACAGCGGGCTTCGGCGCGTCGGGCGAAGGCGAGCTCACGCAGTGGGTGGTCTGGGGAGGCCTACCGACAGCGCTCAAAGCGCGCGACTACGACGGGCTCGCCGCCGCGTACCTGCGCTACCCGATCAAGCTCGCGCCGGGCGAGTCCCGCGGTGTCGTGATCGCGTTTCCGCTCGGCACCAAACGTTTCGACGCACGCACGGGCAAGCTACCCGAAGCGCCGCCGATCGATCGCGACGCGTTGCTGGGCAGCACCAGCGACGCAGCAGAAGCGTTCGACGCGCTCGCATCGCAGGTCGCGCAACAATGGCAAGAGCGCGTAGGGCACGTGAGCATCGTGCTTCCGGATGCCGAGCTCGTGCAGATGATGCGCGCGCAAGTGGCTTACACGCTGATCAACCAAACCGGCCCCGCGATGCAGCCGGGACCGCGCAACTATAATCGCGCGTTCATCCGCGACGGCGCTGCGAGCGCGCACGTGCTCTTGCGAATGGGGCTTGCGAGCAAGGCGCGGGACTTTTTGCGCTGGTACGCCGATCACGCGGTGCACGACAACGGACTGGTCTCGCCGATTTTGAATGATGATGGTTCCGTCAGCACCGGCTTCGGCTCTGACATCGAGTTCGACGCGCAGGGCCAGTTCATCTCACTCGTCGCCGATGTTGCACGGTTGGACGGCGGAGCGCAGACGGTCCGCGAATACTTGCCCAAGGTGAGGCTCGCGCTGCGATTTCTGCAACAGCTGCGCGAGCGCACTCTCGTCCCCGGCTATAAATCCGATCACGAGGCGCCTGAACGTTTTCGCGGCCTGATCGCGCCGTCGATCAGTCACGAGGGTTATTCGGTCCCGACGCATAGTTATTGGGACGACTACTGGGCGTTGAAAGGCTGGCACGACGGCGCGTGGCTCGCCGCGTTGTGGGGTGATGCAGCGATGGAGACGTCGGCGCGCGCGCAATACGCGCTGCTGCGCGAGTCGGTCGCCGCTTCGGTGCGGGCCACGATCGCGTGGAAGAACAGCGACACGATTCCAGCATCCGCGGATCTGGGTGATATCGATCCGACGAGCGTCTCGATTGCGCTCGATCCATGTGACCAGCAGGACTTGCTGCCCGCAGATGCACTCGAACGCACGTTCGATGGTTACCTCGAGAACATGCGCAAGCGTTCGGTGCCCGGCTCGCAATGGCGCTTCAGTCCGTACGAGCTTCGAAACGTGCTCAGCTTCGTGCGCCTGAATCGACCGGCAGACGCGATCGAAGTGATCGACAGCGTCATGCGTTACCGCCGTCCCGAAGGCTGGCAGATGTTTGCCGAGGTCGTGGATTCGCGGTTGCGGCACACGGCGTACGTCGGAGACATGCCGCATACCTGGATCGGCACCGAATACGTGCGCGCGATCATCGGCATGTTGATGCACGAGGCGGACACGCATATCGAGCTATTGCCGGGCGTTCAGCCTTCGTGGCTGTCGACGGGCAGCGGGATCAGCGTCGCGGATCTGCCGACAGCGTTTGGGCCGCTGACGATGACAGCGCGTCAGAACGGCAATGAGCTGCGCGTGGTCCTCGGCCCGGGTCTATTTTCCGACATCCCTGTGAAAGTGGTCTGGCCCACGCGCGAACGCCCGCAGCAGGTCTGGGTCGATGGCCAGTTGCGGACCGATCAAACGGCCGACGGCATACGGATCGAGCGGCCATTTCGCGAACTGTTGGCGCAGTGGTAGCGCGCTGAAAATCTCTCGGCGCGTTGGATTTGCGCCGTTACTTTTCGCAACGCGCAGCGACCGAGATCGAGACAGTTCTCATCACCCACGTGATTGTCGCGTTCCTGAGTTCTGTCCACCGGCCGATCACACTCGTGATCGCGAGTGCCGCAGATTGCAGCGCGCTGTCGACGGTCTTGCTGACAGATGTTCGAGCAACACCGCACGACCGAGACCGTCCGGAACGAATGCAACGTCTCGAACAAAACAGTAGCCCTGCAGCAGGCTGAGGCGCATTTGCGGCATTGGTACAACTGTATTCGTGATTCGCACTCAGAAATCCGCCGCGCTCAGACTTGCGGTCGCACCAGCATGTTTTATGCACGCAGATAAGCAGACCTAACGCTTACCTGGAGTATCCGCGTGACATTACGCCGTCGTAAGGGTGCCATCGTTGGATTTGGTTTTATTGCTGAGTCAGGGCATTTACCGGCCTATCAGTCTCGCGATGAATTCGAGATTGCCGCCGTTGCCGACATCAGCCCTGCCCGCCGCGAAGTTGCAGCCCGCGCACTGCCGCGAGCGCGCATCTACGCGGATCACGAGAGCCTACTCGCGCACGAGGCCGGTGAGCTGGACTTCGTCGACATCACCGCGCCTCCGTACGCGCATACACCGGTCGCGCGCGACGCGCTCTCCAGTGGCTTGCACGTGCTGTGTGAAAAACCATTGGCCACCGATGTGGACGACGCGCTCGGCCTCTTCGCACTCGCCGAGCACCACAAGCGCGTTCTTTTTCCATCCCACAATTATCGGCATGCACCGGTCATCAAAGCGGTGCGCGAGACGCTGGACAGCGGCGTCATCGGCAAAGTGCACATGGTTACGCTCGCGACATTTCGCAACACTCACGCACGCGGAGTCAAAGAGTGGAACGAG
>Ga0193752_1002500_pt1 | contig 13656 bp, 7 predicted proteins | sample H1c1metaG_FD_144924 | JGI IMG/M metagenome (GOLD analysis project Ga0193752, IMG submission 144924) | Soil microbial communities from a riparian zone of the East river system, Colorado, United States - H1c1 | ecosystem: Environmental > Terrestrial > Soil > Riparian zone | place: USA: East River... | reverse complement strand
GATCTCGACGAGGCCTTGCGCCGAGATGGACCCCGTGACGAACTCGACTCCCACCGGATCGTAGACGCGCGGCGGCAGATCCGCGGACGTGAGGCCGGCCCAGAACGAGTGCTTGTCGCCGGCCACCACCGCGAGCCCGGTGACTCCCTTCTTGCGCAACACATCGTAGATCTGCGCGTGCTCGGAGTAATAACCGCCGTTCGCCAGCCCGAAGCCCGTGCCCGGCCATTTCGGGCCTAACTCCTCGGGCAGGTTGGCGAGATCCGAGCGCCACGCGAGCGTGCCGAACGAGTGTCCCCAGACCTTCCACGGCGCGTGGCTTGCGCTCAAGCGGTCGATGAGCCACGCGCGCTGCTTCGGCCCTAGATAGGTCTGCATCGGCTGGTCGACGCCCGCGTTCGGAACGTCCTTGCCCGCGAACTTGAGTGTCGCGGGCGGCTTGCCGCCGTTCGCGGTGCGGCCGTCGTCGATGACTCGCGCGGTATCTTCGTCGACGAACATCGGGAATCCGTCCGGTGACACCGCGGAGCCGTCCGCGTCTGCGATCTTGTACGAACGGTTGTCGGTGAGGATCAGCTCGGCGTTGCGGCCGTAGCGGAACGCGCGGTAGATAGTGAGGCTCTCGACGGCCGCCGCGTTATCGGCGCCGCGGCCGAAGCCGTGCTCGTCGTATTCCGTGATCGGCGTGTCCTTGACCGCGGGCGCCTCGAAGCGGTCGCGGTTCGCGCCGGGCTGCGCGACGCGCGCCGGCTGGTATTCCCACCACGCCTGGTTGGCCGCGACCTTCTTCGTCTGCGCGGGGCGTTGCTCGCCGCCTAACACCTGAATGCTCTGGTATCCCTGCCACGAGAACTCGTGGTTGTCCCACACCGGAACGAATGGCCAGCGGGCGCGCGCGTCCTGCAGGTCCGGGTCGGTGAGGTAGGCGCGGTACACCGTGCGGTAGTCCGCGAGCGTCACGGGCAGGTGGTAGTCGCGGAACTTGTCGCCGTCAGGATACTTGAACAGCGGGCGCAGGCGGCGGCCGCGGTACTTGCCCTCTGGCATCTCGTCCGCGTAGTTCAACACCTCGTAGATGAAGTCGCCGAGGTGCAGCACGAAGCCGAGCTGCTCGGCGCGCGGGCGGCGTTCGTCCTCGTAGATCATGCGGCGATAGGCGTTCGCGGCGCCGATCGTCATGTCCTGGCAGCTCACGAACGTGAAGCGGACGGGGCGCGAATCGCTTTCCTTCGGCGCAGTGAGCGTGCGGCCGATGCGGCTGCCGTTGCCGTCTTCGTCGGTGAAGCGGTACCAGTATTCGGTCGAGGGCGCGAGGCTCGCGGCGTAGAAGCGGCAGGTCCAGTCGGTCTGCGCGGTGACCGGGACGAACGCTCGCGTCTCGATCTTCTTGAAGTCCGGATCTCGGGCCACTTCAAGGAAGATCCGATGAGTCTCCCGCGGATCGCCGGGCTTGGGTTGCAGCCGTGTCCAGAGAATGACGCTGTCGGGCGCTGGGTCGCCAGACGCGACGCCCTGGGGATAGAACTCGCGACGCTCGGTCCACGTTGCAGCCCTAGCAAAGGCGCGCGGTACGCCGAGTGCGAGGGTGGCACCGACGGCGCTCGCGTCCGTAAGGAACTGGCGACGGGTACGCATGCCACGCATCGTGCCTCAGGGCGCGGCGCGGCGGAATCGTTTCAGCGCGCGTTTCGTCGCGAGTTCCCTACGGGCTGCTCAGTAGTGTGATGGTGCTCCACATGGGAACGTGCGGCACGGAGCGTCGTGATAAATCTCCAGATCGTCCGCCTGCACTTCCACGTTCGGAATGTTCAGATAGCCGGGTGTGAGCTTGATGCCTCGTGCTTTGGCGCTCCGTACGGGTGCTTGATAGTCGAATATGACCTGGCCGTTGATGGCATACGCGACGCGGTCCTCGGAGGTACCGCCAATGGAGTACTCGACAAAGTACTCGTCGTAGAACCACTGGCCCGTGATGAAGGCAGGACAATTCTCGCCACGCGTCGGGTAACAGGTTTGATCCGGAAACTCCGGTACCGGTAGCGACGGGCTTTCAATGCCGCAATCCATACTGTTGTTTTGATCCATCCGAAGCCGGTAGAAAGGTTCCGCGGCGCTGTTCGTTTGCCAAGTGAGGCTCAAACGGCGTGGAGGACTGCAACTCGTATTCTTGAACTCCTGTTGCACGAACCATTTGTCTGCGCCGGGATTCGCCAGATTGGACGAGTACTTGAGATATCGCCGCACATAGAAGCGATACGGAACGTCCCCTTCCACGCCTGGGGTATATGACAAGCCAAGCCGCCCGATATTGCCGTCCGCCTGAGGCGTGACGTTCTTGACCGTATTCGACAGCACCATGGTAGATAGTCCGTCGAGGAAGGTAACGCTCTTGGTCCTGGCATCGAGGTAGTCCGAGAACGGCGTCTTGTCACAGCCGAGGATCGTATTCATCAGCACGACGCTGGGTTCGCCCCAAAACGTAGGCGGCCACACCGTGCCCGTGGCGCTCTCAGTTCCCGTGAAACTGAGTTGATACTTCTGCCCGACACAGGTCGGCTGCGTAACACTTGCACCGGCGCCGAATCCAGCGCGGAAGACCACGGGAGTCACCTTCACATCATCGAAGCGCCCCCAGTTGTATTGAGAGAGCACGCCAACGTACCCCGCAGGCGGGCTTGATAGCTGACCGTAGGAGAGTACGTCTTCGTTGCCGATGCGCACCCTCACTTTGTTGTTGCCTGATCGCACGACCGCGACATCAAACCATGTATCGATTGCCGGAATGGCGGAGTGACCGGTTTGAAGCGGCGCACGTACACCGCCGCTCACCTGGTTGAGCTCGACGTCGCCAAGCATGTTGATTGCGACTTCGAAGTAGTTGAGTTCATCTACATAGTTGAACACCACACCCACTTTGTGATTTCCGGTGCCGGCCAGATCCGAATACATTCGCAAACTGTACGTAAAATCGGTCGTCCATCGTCGGTCGCCGAAATAGGCAATCGCTCTGAACGGTTGCGTAGTCGCATTCACGTAGTAGCCGTTCGTGGCACTCCACGTATCCACCGCCTCCACCCAGTCCGGTGGCGGATCGCTGTCGAAGGACTGCGCATAAGAACCAGCTGCGTAGGCCGGGTTTGAAAATGAAAGAATTACCAGAGGAACGAAGAATGAAATTCTCGTCCATGAGCGCACGGATGACATGGTTCTTCCTTGTTGAGCCACGGTGTTTTCGCGCAACCATACGGAGCGCCGAGTGCGCACGACATCGGAAGAGTCCGCGTGCGCGTGTAAGTGAACCGCGTGAGGCCGCCGCCGTTTTCGGGGTGGGGAGTCTTCTATCTTCTTTAGCTAGGACGCCTCCGGCTGGTCAGACGTCCCGCGCCTATCTGTTCAGTTCCGCACTGGCTATCAGTCGATCGAACTCGGGGGCGACCGTGTCGAAAGAGCTCCCGGCGAGGCTCTCGAGTTTCATCGCGTACAGCTTTCCGCCGACGACACGCATGACGCAGCCGCCCCTCTTCCTGAAGGCGATGCCCGACACGTAGTTGTAGCGCAGCCTGATGCCGCTGCCGCCGAGGAAATCGAATGGTTCGACTGACTCGACGTTGAATACCGTGACGCCATTGACGCGATACGAGACCTCGACCATCGACACCAGGTCTTGCGTCGTCATGTCGGCGCGGAACATCGGCACTTGTTGATCGGCATTCGTCGTCTGGGAAACGATGGCTTTGCCCTCGGGCAATCCTCTAACCAGGGTGATCCTGTCGATCTGCGGGCCGTTCCAGGTCCACACGTCGTTCCACCTGGGCTGGTTCTTGCTCGCGAGGAGCCTTTTCCAGGTGGCGCCCGCTTTCACGGTCATGTCGTTGCCTGTGTCATGGATCTCATCAGTGAGCGCCGGCCGCTTGTTGGAGACAGTGAAACGGATCATCGCAGCATCCAGGGCATCGGGTTTGACGCCCAGGTATCGATTCAGCGCCTCGTCTGCTTTGGACCTGTTGCCCGCCAACAGCCACGCGAAACCGCGCGCGCGCCACGCTTCGGGCGGCACGTCCGCCAGCGCCGTGGCGGCGGTGTACGCGGCTGCTGCCTTCAGATCGTCGCCGTTCGCGCTGCGCAGCCGGTAGATTTCGCCTTCGTTGAATCGCAGCAACCCCGTCCAGCCGTCCTTCGCGAGGTTCTCGAGTAGATAGAGGCTGGCGCCGGGATCGTTGAGGTAGATTTGCTCCTGCAGCAGCATGGCCTGGTACGGACGGATGACCTCGGCCCATTCCTCACGGCCTTCGCTGCCCGGGAGTGTTTGCTTCCCGGCCAGGTAGTCGGCGGTGTCGGCCAAGTCGACCATGCGACCTTCAGTGGGTGGATGCGTCGACAAGACGGAGTTCGTCCCGTCACGGTAGCGCTTGTGGCGCACGGCCGCGCTCGCCCGGCGCTCATCGATGACCTGCCTCCAGATCGCGGACGCGGCGCGCGGCGGATACCCGGCGCGCGCCATCAGCATGAGGCCATAGGCGTCAGCCTCGGACTCCAGATTCCGGCTGAACCTGGGAGTCGACATCAAGATGGCCTGGTTGATCAGGCTCCACGCGCCGTTGCTGTCGATAGCTTCATAAGAGTGGAGCGCCGAGGTCGCGGCCTCGGCCATCTCGGACTTGCGGCGCGTGTCGCGATGCAGATCGAGGGAATGCCTGCGGAAATAGTGCCCGGCCTCGTGCCCCAGCACGGTAGCCAACTGCGCCTCGTTGCGAACACGCGCCAGCAGGCCCGTGTTTACGATCATCATGCCGGAGGGGAGCATCGTCGCATTGAGCGACGAGTCGTGCATCAGGTAGACGCGCAGCTCCGGCGCGGGCCGACCGATCAGGCGTTCGACGACCCCGCGCGTGTAGGCATCGAGCTCCGGTGAGAGCACTCGCTGTGGCGAGTTGCGAATTGCCTCTTCAAGGCGATCAAGGCTCTGCCAGATGGCAAGCTCGTCAGAACCGACCGGTTGGTAGTCGGCGCCGACTCTTGGCTCGAGGTCGGTGGGGAGGATGGCGGCCCGTGCAGGCGCTGAGCTGAACAGCAGCAGGATCGCGGCCGAGAGTATCCACCGTGTCACCACTTTTCCCCCATCGCAGCCAGTCTACTGCAGCACTTCGGTTGTGCCCTCTTCCAGCATGTCCCCGGACTCACCGCTGCCCGCCTTGACGGCTTTCAGGCCCGCCGCGGCATCTTCGTCCGCGTTCTCAACGATCTGACGCAGCGGCGCTTGGATCGCGCGCGCCAGGATCGAATGCCGACCGTCTGGTCATCGTTCGCACCTTCGAGCATCTCGAGGGTCTTCACTACGGTCCGCATAGCTCGGCTTCGTCTGCGCTGCGCCAACCCGGTGCAAATGTGATTCGGCGCACTGCAACAAGTTAGGGCCTAACTCTCAGCAAGGGTGCGACAAACAAGTTTTTTTCGCCGAAGGTGAGAGAAATCGGCCGTACGTGACAGGTATACAGGTAGGACCCTAACAGCCCGCGCCAGCCGAGGCGCATAAGAACAAGAATCAGGGCAGGCAAACATGTCGACGGTGCTATCCAGGCTAGGGCCGCAAGTCTCTAAGTCCCTGACGTGGAAGGATTTTGAAGTCGCCACGTGCGCCGACGCGTTTCGCAGCGAGCCTGGCAAACAACGACAATCATTCTATCGACGCTAACAAGAAACGGTACTGGTCAGATGTGAAGGGAGTGTTTTGTGATCGCCGCCATAAAGAGAGTTCGGATTCAAGGCAGCCGCGCGCACACGACGTCTCGGAAATCGAGCCGGCTCCGCCGCTTGTGGATACGAGGGGTGCCTCTCGCGTGCTTGCTCTTTGGTGCAACGCTCGCTGGTTGCTCGTTGGGATCGACGCGCTTGGAGGAGACTCATTTCCTCGCGGTTCCCAGCGACGAGAACATCAACTATTTCCGCATCCGGGTCATCGGGAAGACGGACCTGGGAGATGCCGGGTTCCGTTCCGGCTGGTTTCCTGCGACGGCAATCGACAGCCTTTGGGGCGATGCGAGCAGCACGGGCGCCTCCGCCGCGCGTAAGGTCGAGGAAGACATCAAGACCAAGATCAACGAGAAAATTCTCGCGACGAAGCAGGGCTATCTCGAAGCCGCGGCTGATCCGAAGGCGGATCCGGCGGTGATACAAGGTTGGCTGGCCGCAGAGCGGCGTGTACGCGCCACGGCTGGAGAGGAAGTGGCGTTACCGGACGGCGCGCTCGAGATTGAATACGATCCCGCCGCAAACCTCGTCCTTCGGCACGCCGGCGAGAAGTTGATCTTTGTGCTGTCGTCGGACCCAGATACGGTCATCGGCACGATCAGCAACTTCTCGGAGAATACGCAGACGGGAGCGACCGTTTTGCGACTGGCCGACGTACTGCGGCAGCGATCAGTCGACGAGGTGGCCACCACCGAGGCACGCAACGATGCACGTTCGAAGAGCGTCGACGCTGTCGTCGAGCGAATCGATTCTGTGGCAGCGGCAACCGACAGTGCTGCCCGCGACGATCTCGTGCGTGAAGTCGAGTCTCTGAGGATCATGCTGGAGAACTTGCGGTGAGGGCCTGCTTCGTCGCCTTGTGTTTCTCCATTCTCGCCGCTGGTTGCGCGACCTCGGAGATTCGCGTCTACGTCGATCTGTACGACGAGGATCCCCGATTCATCGCGCCAATGTCTCCAGAAGAAGTGGCCGAGCTCATCGCCAATCTGGAACGGTTGCGCGCGGCTGCGAAGGACAAAACCGGCCAACGAAAATATCTCGCAGATGCGAGCGTCGATATGTATCTCGAAACCCTTTACCAGATTAACGATCGCCCGGCTGACGAGCGAAGAGAAGACGTTCGGAAGGCGGCTGCCGGGGGCAGGGATCCGGAATGCGCGACCGGAGACTATGCGGCGCAACTCATATGCAAGCGTGATCGATACAAAGACGCGGCGAATGAGGCGTTCAACGAACAAGGGGCGCTGATTGATGCCGCCATCGAGAAGCTTAACGTCTACTTCGGCCACTATCGCGACGAATACAACGGGGCGCTCGAGCAATTCGAAGCCTGTGAGCGCGAGCGCCTCAAGAAATCCACCTGGTTTCGAAACGCGGACACTTACCGGGATTCTGCCAACAAGGCTTGTCAGTTCAGCGAAAAGGGAAAGAGGAAACTCCAGAGACTGGATGATGAATGGATTCTCAGGCGACTGCCGATCGTGTTGCGCGAGGAAGAAGCCTATGCGCGCAGCTACATCGCAAAGGCCGTTGCCGGTTATCGCGGCTTTGCTGCCCCGCTCAAGGATTCATTCGTGCTCGACTGGGTTGGCCTGCGCGCCGACATCTACACCGTTCGCGAAAACTCGACTTCCAGCAAGCCTCGCGAGAACAAGGCCAAACGAGCGGCGCAGAGCATGAATGCGCGACTAGAACTGATTGCGAAGTCAACCAATCTCATCCCGCGGAGCAAGATCGACGAGGCAATCGAAAAGGATGCACGCGCAGGCGCGACCGGGCTGTTCGATGCGACGATAGAGATTGCCGTCGAGCTTGAGAGCCTGCGCACCGATTTGCCAGAAGACGCTGCGTCGATTACTGCGCTCTCCGGCTTGGTACGCCGTTCGTCGCGTTTCGTCGAGATGATCGATCGGCTGCAGGATGCAGGCGACGCGGTATGGCGCACGGTCACTAGCAAAGAAAACAGTATGCACTGGAACAACAAGGTCGCCCTGACTCGGTTCTACGCCGAGGGCAAGTCGAACGTCGTGATCGTGCGTCAGGACGCGATGCGCTACGACATCCACGAAGGCACCAACAATCCCGCCGCGCTCATCAAGGGACAACTCGAGGTCACGCGGGCCATCGCCAATGCCGCGATTAACGTGGTCGGCGCCGCGTCGGGATTCAAGGTGCCGGGCGAAGGAACCAAGCCGGGAGATCCTGCAACCGACAACGCGGCCGCAGCTACCGCGAATCAGCAGGCTGCGGAAGCCTTCGCGCAGCGCAAGGCGAAGGCGGAGGAAGAAGAGCGGGCGCGGCAGAACGCGCTGCGCGGCTTGAGCGTGGAGCTGACTAACATCCTACGCAATCTCGCGAGCAATTCGTCCGACGCAACGCTCAAGGCGCAACGCGCGCAACTGGCTTCGGTATTGAAAGCTTACAAGTCGTTGCTCGCAGTTTCTGGGAAGTAGACCGTGGCGACTCCGATCGATATCCCAGAGCAATTCGTCACCGAAGGCGTCACGCAGACGCCGAAACGGGTCGCGCCGCTCGACTATTCCTACCTTTGGATCGAGAAGCAGGCCGGATGGCTCGTCCTCTTCTCGACGATCCCCGTTGCGATCGTCATCTCGATTGCGATGGGTTCCGAAAATCCGCAAGCGTGGTGGTTCGTGGCTGCAATGCCACCGTTTTTCCTGTGCACGATTGTTCTGTTTACGCGGCCCCTGGAGAAGCCATCGGACATCAACGCCGCGTTCCGCTTCGGTTGGGCGTTTCTCATTTCGCTGCTATTCGCGAGCGGCATCTTGCTGTACACGACGCTGCGCCCGCCCCTTACGTCGGAGGAAATCCTAAACCAGCAGCTCCAGAAAGAGCTCATCGAGAAGAAGGGGCAGGAGAAGAGGCAGGAGTTGGGGTTGGCAACGAAGCCTCCCGGAGTCATCGCTCCGGAAACTCAAGCTGCGCCAGAGCAATCAGACAAGGAGACGCAGCTAGCAGATACGCCGAAATCCGAACAGGCGTTGAACCCCGATGAGTTCAGGGCGCAGATGAATCGGCGGAGGCTCGAGATCGAGCGTGACCTCGCCGACAAACAGCGCCGCCAATGGACGCTCATCCGCGTCGTCTACGGCTGCGACTTTCACACCCCGACGTCACGAGACACTAGGCGCAAGGACAATTCAGCGACTTCCGTCGACGAATCCGTAATTCTGCCAAATGAGCTGCCTTACAACCCCGGCATGCCGGAAGGAATCTACTGCGGCGAACTGCCCCCTCAATGGGTGCTGAGTATTGGCGGCACGATCATGCGATGCCATTTCGACGGCACGTGTCCCCAGATGAAGCAGCCCGTCGTAGACGTTGGCGCGACCACCCGACAGCTTACGCGCGAAAGCGCCAAACTAGCCCGTCTCAGGGCCGCTCAGGCCGGCGCGCTGGCCGCTCAGGTCAGCGCGCGGAGAAAAGCCGCTGAAGATGCCCTGATCGCCGCAACCCGCTTTCGCCAAAGCGTCGAGAGACAGCACCCCGCCAAGAACCCGGGGTCCGCTAGCGACTTGCTGCTCGAGATCGATCGAACAGAAGAGCTGGTTTCGAATCTGCAGGCCGATCTAGATTCGATGAAGGGCTACTCCAGTCAGAGCTGGAACCTCGAAGGCGCGCCGATCGTAGGCGGAATCGTCGTACCTATCTACTTTGTCGTGCTCGCGCTAATCGGCGCATTGGTGAGCATGATGCGAAAGCTTCCTGAGTTCCAGGAGCGCGTTGATCCGAACTACGAGGTGAGCATCAAGCTTCGCGAAGAAGCCGGTGACGCACCGCCCGGCAAGATCACGATGGGCTACGCGCGCGATCTCCTCGTGTTCCAGATGCTGCAGGTGCTGTCGGCGCCCGCCATCGCGATACTGGCCTATTCGTATGCGCAGCCTGACCAGGTTGCGACGACCGTCGTACTCGCTTTTGGCGCCGGCTTCTCGTCCGAATTGATCCTGATTGGGGTGCGCGCCACGGTCGACCGCTTGGTGGGGATGGGCCCGCGCCTGCTTCGCTCGCGCGTGGCCCTGGACGTGGCCGCGGCGCAAGCGAAGCAGGAACAGCTTCCGCCAACTGGGCATCTTCCGCCCCCCACTCCGGATCAGCTCGGTGGATTCAAGGTGGGCGATCGCGTCACGCTGGTGAAACCGATCGACGACATGTTGCCCGGGGCGCAGGGCGTCGTCATGGAAATCAGCGCGGGCAACACGCTCAAGGTCCGTACGACTGAAGATCACACGGGCATGAGCGTCGAAGCCATGCTGTCACCAAAAACGCCGGAGTTCTTTCGCCATGCCACGGACATGACCAGCGGCACGGCCGGACCGGCAGGGTAATCCGATGAATGACCGAGTTCGAGTCACCGCCACGAATGGACTGAGGCTACGCAATTCACCGCGCGATGGCGCGACGATCGCCGTCCTGCCGACCGGCTCCGAAGTAGAGTTGTTAGGCCGCGAGACCTGGTTGCGCGTGAGCGTGGGCGGGACTATCGGCTTCGTGCTCGCGGACTTCGTCGAGCCGCTACACGGAATCGCCGCGCCGATTGCAGACAGCGCAGAGCCGTCGAAATACTCGGGCCGGGTCAAGATCATCGACTTTCACCCGGAGAACGACGTGTTTCGCGGTTCGCCGCTGCGAATCGACGACGAGTTCGTCCCGAGCATCCGCGAAATCGGGCGTGTCGCACTCGAGAGCGGCGTCAAAGTGTTCGTGACGAGCTCGCTGCGCGAGCCGAAAAAGCCGGTCGCAAATGCGATCGTGGTTCCCGCGGAATACTCGAACCATCACGTCGGGCACGCGATCGACATGAACCTGCTGGTCGGTGACAGATTGCTCACTTCAAAGGAACTCGGCGAATTCGGAAATCTTCCGGCGGAAGCGAGAAAATTCCTTGAATCGATCGTGGCGCAGAGATCGTCGTTTCGGTGGGGCGGGATGTTTACGAACAAGGACCCGGTGCACATCGATAACGGACTCAACGTCTGGCATGAGAAGCAGTACTACGCGAAGCTGCTGACGCTCTGGGGAATCGCGCCAAGCGCGGTCAGCGCTCCCGCTCCAGTGCGGGTTTCGCAATGGGACACCAGGTACAGACTCTGAGTCGGCTGCCGTCCGGCGAGTGCGGCGTCCGCCCTCATTCGTGGCTTGGAAAACAAGAAGAAGGATAGCCAAATGACAGGTGAAACAATTTCCGCGTCTGCGCAGCGATTGCCGACCGCGGGTGACAGGGTCGTTCTCATCGGTACGGTTTTTACATTTTTCTTCGCGGCAATCCTGGCCGCGGTTCTTTTGGGTCACTGGGTTTCAGAGTGGCTCATCGGATTGCGTGGCAAGACGATCCCCTTCCTGAAGGTTCGCATTGACCTGGGATCGGGCGCGCTCGCGCTTGCGGTCGTCGTGACGACGGCACGAGACGTGGTCACTGTGCTCGGGAATGTTCCCGGCCATTTCTCCCAGCTCAAGCTTTTCGCCGTCTTCCAGGACTCGCTGAAGCTGTTCTGCTCGGTGCTGGCACTGATCGTCGCCGCTAGCGTTCTCGGCCCCAAGGACGATGAGCCAGATCGAGGTTCATTGAACGTCGTCGCACAGGTCTCGCTACCGGGTCCCGAACCGGTCATCATATTTCCGGTTCTGTTTGGCCAGAACGGGGCCGGAATTCTCAAGGCCGTAGAAAACACTCGTCCAATTCGCTACGAGAGTACGTGGACTGATGGTGTGACGCCCAGCGACAGTCCGTTGCAAGACATCATTACGCTCTTGAGCCCATGTGCCGACGGCCCGAACTCAGTCCGGTTGCAGGTGGTCGGTTTTGCAAGCTCCCTCGAATACGGGGATGCGAAGGCCGCCGAAGCAACGTCGGACTCGATCTACTATTCGAATAGTTTCAACACACTTCTCGCGAATGAGCGCACAGAGAATGTCGCTGGGCGCCTTCAGCATCTCGTCGCAGACGCAGGACTTGCAAAGCAGATCGTCGTGAGTCGGTTCCCGGACTTTGCTTCGTATGAGGAGATGGTCTCGCTGCGCCCGGTACTCGATCGCTTCGGCAGCGCGAACAGCAAGAGTCGTGAACAGTTGGAGAGCTGGTCACGGCGAGCCGACATACGGGTAATGGCGGCCGGCAGCTGTGATCGCATCCAGATCTTGAGGAAGAGCAAGGTTCTTCGTTCTGAGGGTGACGGCGGATTGCCCACGGACGCGCGGCAGATCACCGCCGCGACTGGCTAGCAAGCTGTCGCGTCCGGCCTATATTGTGGCCCGCATGTAGCAATGGAGATCGTCCGTAAAAACAGCTTCAGTACCATTGTCTCGTTTGGTCTCCGCAGCAATTGTCCAAGAGATGGTGTGACTAGCTCAAAGCAAGGTGTCGAGAGGCAAATCAGCTTTCAGATACAACGCCCAGTCAGCGCGAGCCAGCACGCCCTCCTCGAACGCAAACGAAAAAACCCCCGGCAGTTTCCCGCCGGGGGTTTCTCTATCTACTAGACGTCGAACGTCTGGAAGCAACGAGCCTCGCGGCTCCTTACATATCCATCCCGCCCATCCCGCCCATGCCACCCGGCGCACCGCCGTGAGCATGGTCGTCGTCCTTCGGCGCTTCCGCGATCATGACTTCCGTCGTGAGCAACAGACCCGCAACCGACGCCGCATTCTGCAGCGCCAGGCGCGTGACTTTGGCCGGATCCAGGATGCCGGCTTCGATCATGTCGCCGTACTCGCCCGTGCCGGCGTTGTAGCCGTACGCGCCCTTGCCACCCTTGACTTGGTTCAGCACCACGGCCGCGTCTTCGCCGGCGTTCTCGACGATCTGGCGCAGGGGCTCTTCGATCGCGCGCGACAGGATACGAATACCAATCGTCTGGTCTTCGTTCGCGCCTTCGAGCTTGTCGAGTGCCTTCTGTGCACGGATCAGCGCAACGCCGCCGCCCGGGACCACGCCTTCTTCAACGGCCGCACGGGTCGCGTGCAGCGCGTCTTCGACGCGGGCCTTCTTCTCTTTCATTTCGATCTCGGTGGCAGCGCCGACCTTGATCACGGCGACACCGCCGGAGAGTTTGGCAACACGTTCCTGGAGCTTCTCTTTGTCGTAGTCCGACGTGGCTTCTTCAGCCTGCTGACGGATCGACTCGATGCGCGCCTTGATGTCGACTGCCTTGCCGGCGCCGTCGATGATCGTGGTGTTTTCTTTCTCGATGACGACTTTCTTGGCATCGCCGAGATCGTTCAGCGTGGCCTTCTCGAGCTGCAGACCGACTTCATCGGAGATGACCGTGCCGCCCGTGAGGACCGCGATGTCCTGCAACATGGCTTTGCGGCGATCGCCGAAGCCCGGGGCCTTCACGGCGGCAACCTTGAGGATGCCGCGGATGTTGTTGACCACGAGCGTCGCGAGGGCTTCGCCTTCGACATCTTCGGAGATGACGAGCAGCGGACGACCCTGCTTCGCGACCGCTTCGAGCAGCGGCAGCATTTCGCGGATGTTCGAGATCTTCTTGTCGGCGAGCAGGATGACCGGCTTCTCGAGCTCGACCGTCTGGTTCGCCTGCTGGTTGATGAAATACGGCGACAGATAGCCGCGGTCGAACTGCATGCCCTCGACGACGTCGAGTTCGTTCTGCAGGCCCGAGCCTTCTTCAACCGTGATCACGCCTTCTTTGCCGACCTTCTCCATCGCTTCGGCAATGGTCTTGCCGATCGACTCGTCGGAGTTGGCGGAGATGGTGCCGACCTGCGCGATCGCCTTGTTGTCCTTGCAGGGCTTGGACAGCTTCTTGATCTCTTCGACAGCGGCGATGACCGCCTTGTCGATGCCGCGCTTGATGTCCATCGGGTTGCGGCCCGAGGCAACGGCCTTGAGGCCTTCGCGGATGATCGCCTGCGCGAGCACGG
>Ga0193752_1002498_pt1 | contig 13673 bp, 11 predicted proteins | sample H1c1metaG_FD_144924 | JGI IMG/M metagenome (GOLD analysis project Ga0193752, IMG submission 144924) | Soil microbial communities from a riparian zone of the East river system, Colorado, United States - H1c1 | ecosystem: Environmental > Terrestrial > Soil > Riparian zone | place: USA: East River... | reverse complement strand
GAATCCTCACGGGTGGCGGTGGCACCGACTATTTCGTTCCAACGAGCCCGTACACACAGGGCGGCCTCACCGCTCCGAACACGGGCGGCAACGTTGGCTTCGTCCAGTTCATCGATCCGACGGTCGGCACACTGACGTTCGGCAATCCGCTGACGGACGTCTATCTGGCGCTCATCAGCGTCGGTCAGGGCTTCTCGGTGACGTACACGTTCGACCAGCCCTTCACGGTGGTATCGAACAACAACTCGCCAAACTGCGCGTTCTGGGGTTGCGGTAGCTACACACAGTCGGGCAATTCGATCACCGGCTTCGAATTCTCCGGCACATTGCTGTTCTCCGGTTCGCACAGCAGCCTTTCCATCAGCACGGATCCGGCCGAGAACTGGCACGGCTTCACGGTCGGTGCGAGCGTGGTTGCCACACCAGAGCCCGCGAGCTTCGTGCTCATGGGCACCGGGCTCGTTGGAGTGATCGGCTTCGCCCGCCGTCGCCGGAAGAACAGCCTCGCGTAAGAACGGCGCGGTATCGAGCGAACGATCGGAGCCCCGCGTGAACGCGGGGCTCCTTTTTCGTCACCGTTCCGGTGCCTGTGACGGTTGGGTCGCTCATTACTTTCACTCATGACCAAGACCTTCCAGAATTTCATCGCCGGCCAGTGGACCGCCCCGGAATCCGGCGCATACTTCGAGAATCGGAATCCTGCGGACACGCGTGACCTGATCGGCACGTTTCCGCTCTCCAACACGCACGACGTCGACGCTGCGGTCGCATCGGCCAAGCGGGGGTTCGAGATCTGGCGCAACACGCCTGCACCGGCGCGTGGCGACGTCCTGCGCCGCATCGGCGACATCATGACGCAGCGCAAGGAGGAGATCGCCGACCTCATGACCCGCGAGATGGGCAAGCCGCTGACGGAGACGCGCGGCGACGTCCAGGAAGGCATCGATACCGCATACTACGCGGCGACGATGGGCCGCCAGCTCTCCGGCCGCACGGTGCCGAGCGAGATGAACAACAAGTGGGCGATGAGCTTCCGTCGCCCGATCGGAGTCGCCGGCATCATCGCGCCGTTCAACTTCCCGCTGGCCATTCCGACGTGGAAGATGTTTCCCGCGCTGGTCTGCGGTAACGCCTGTGTCTTCAAGCCGAGCGAAGACGTGCCGCACACGGGCCATACGCTGGTGGAGATCATGCTCGAGGCGGGCCTGCCTCCCGAGGTGATCCAGTTGGTGCACGGTCTCGGTGCGGATGTCGGTGCGCCGATCGTGTCGCATCCGGACGTCGCCGTGGTGTCCTTCACGGGTTCGACGCAGACAGGCAGCCTCGTCGGCGAGACGTGCGGTCGCATGCACAAGCGGCTGTCGCTCGAGATGGGCGGCAAGAACGCGATGATCGTCATGGACGATGCCGACATCGATCTCGCGCTCGATGGCGTGTTGTGGGGCGCGTTCGGAACGACCGGCCAGCGCTGCACGGCGACGAGCCGCCTCATCCTGCAGAAAGGGATTCACGACAAGTTCCTCAGCCAGCTCGTCGATCGCGCACGGCAGATGAAACTGGGAGATGGGCGTAAAGAGGGGACGGACGTCGGGCCGCTCATCCACGAGAATTCACGCGCCAAAGTCGAGCGGTACATCGACATCGGCCAGGCCGACGGCGCCGATCTCCTCTGCGGCGGCCGTCGCCCCGATGGAAAGAAGTTCGAGCACGGCTTCTTCTTCGAGCCGACGATCTTCGCGCGCGTCGAGGCGGGAATGCGCATCGAGCAGGAAGAGATCTTCGGCCCTGTGTTGAGCGTCATCCGCGTCAGCGATGCGGACGAGGCATTCCGCATCAATAACGGCGTGAAGTACGGCCTTTCGTCATCGCTCTACACGCGAGACGTGAACCTTGCCTTCCGCGCGTTCAATGAGCTCGACAACGGAATCACGTACATCAACGCCCCCACGATTGGCGCGGAAGCACACCTGCCGTTCGGTGGCGTGAAGCAGACTGGCAACGGCCACCGTGAGGGTGGCTGGGAAGTGTACGAGTTCTACTCGGAGACCAAAGTCGGGTACTGCGACTTTTCCGGTGTGCTCCAGCGGGCGCAGATCGACAACTATCTTGGCACACCAGACTAGGTGTCGGGGTATTGCTGTTGCCTTGCTCCGCCTCGGGGCGAGGGGTTAATTGCATGGTGGCCATGTCAGGAACCTCAGAACCCATTGTTCCGCCGCGAATGATCACGCCCGAGCGCAAGCTCGAGGCGCTGCAGCACGTCAATAAGCGCCGGTCGGGCTTTGGGTTCTTTTGGGAGTGGGCGAAGATCTTCACCGTCTCGGTGACGCTGTTTTTCGCCCTTCGGACGTTCGTCGTCGAGGCGTTCAAGATTCCCAGTGGCAGCATGGAAGGCACGCTGCTCGTCGGCGACTTCCTCCTCGTGAACAAGGTCGTCTACGGCGCAGAGGTGCCCCTGGTGGGCAAGCGGTTGCCCGCGCTCCGCCAGCCGCACCGCGGCGATGTCATCGTTTTCGAGTGGCCGCGCGACCGCTCGAAGAACTTCGTCAAGCGGCTGGTCGGCCTGCCTGGCGATACCCTCGCCATGCGCGACGCGGTGCTCATTCGCAACGGCGTCGCGCTCGCAGAACCGTACGTCTCGCACTCCGATCCCGAGGCCGATCCGGTCTGGGAGGAGTTCAGCTGGCAGAGCAATTTCCTCGTGAAGACAGCAGGCGCGGCCGTTGCCTACCATCCGTCCCGTAACAACTGGGGACCCTTGGTCGTCCCTGAGGCACAGTACTTCGTGCTCGGTGACAATCGCGACAACTCGCTCGACAGCCGCTACTGGGGCTTCGTACCGGACTCGCTGCTGCGCGGGCGTCCCGAGGTGGTGTACTTCAGCTTCTCTCCCGACTCTGCCGAAGACTTCGCCTGGCTGACGCACGTCCGATGGACGCGGCTCGGCGAGCGCGTGCACTGAGATAGACCGACACCCCCCCGACCGCCGTTGGTCGAAATCCCCCGGACACGCCGCATGGCCACCACTCCGAACAGCAAGAAGTCATCGTTCGAAGAGGGATCGCTCGACCAATATCTGCGCGACATCAGCATCTATCCGCTCATCACGCGGGAAGATGAGGTTGCGCTTGCGCAGAAGATCCGCGTCGGAGACCAGGAGGCGCTGGACAAGCTCGTACGCTCGAACCTGCGCTTCGTCGTCAGTGTGGCGAAGAAGTATCAGAACCAGGGCGTATCGCTGTCCGACCTGATCAACGAGGGCAACCTCGGGCTCATTCGCGCCGCCCACAAGTTCGACGAGACGAAGGGGATCAAGTTCATCTCGTACGCGGTGTGGTGGATCCGCCAGGCCATCCTCCAGGCCCTCGCGGAGCAGAGCCGCATCGTACGCGTGCCGCTGAACCGGGCCGGGACTCTCCACCGGATCGGCAAGCGCGCCAGCTTCCTGCTGCAGGAACTGGGACGCGAGGCGACGCACGCCGAGATCGCCGAGGGAATGGACATCACGGAAGAGGAAGTCGCGAAGACGATGTCGATCTCGCAGACGCACCTCTCCCTCGATGCGCCGATGACGCCGGGCGAGGACAACAAGCTCCTCGACTACCTGCCGGACAACCTCAATCCGACCCCGGACGAGCTGACGTTCGAGAAGGCGCTCACGGAGTCGATCGAGGAGGCGCTCGCGCACCTGAAGGAGCGCGAGTCGAAGATCCTGCGCCTCTACTTCGGACTGGACGGCGAGGAGCCGATGACCCTGGAGCAGATCGGGTCATTGCTCGGCATCACGCGCGAGCGCGTAAGACAGATCAAGGAAAAGGCCCTGTCGCGCTTGCGTCATGTCTCACGTGCGCGCGCGCTGGAGTCGTATCTCGGCTGAGTAGCTTTGCGCTTTGCGTTGATTGTCGGCGCGCGGTCGGTCGCGGGCATTCGTTCCGCCGGCGGGACTTCGCGTGCTGGCCCGGGCCGAAGCGGCCCGAGAACGCTCAGACGCCGTCTCCACGAACGCCCGCGCCCTCCTGCACATTGTCGTCCCGAGCGTAGCGAGGGACCTGCTCTTCCGCGGTGCTGTGCGCGCGCTCTCTGCCGCATCGCGCACGCAAGCGCTCGCCGCACGAGCAGTACCTCTACTGTCCCCCCGCACACAGAATCTTGACCTGCTGCGCCACATAGGGATGCAACTGCGCCGCGTAGTCGAGAAACTGCTTCGCCGCATCAGGCGCCGCGCCGCCATTGGTCGCCAACAGAGTCTCTGCCAACACGAGATTGTCCTGCGCAAGCGTAGCAATCGGACAACTCTTCGCCGCCGGCAGTTCCGTCGCGGCCAACTGCGCAACGCCGAACGCCGCCGAGCCCACCAGGAACCCCGCATTCTGTGACGGCGACAGATGCTGCGAAAGCTGCAGGAAACGCAGTGCCATCTCAAAGTCCGCGCGCTTCTTCGTCGCATTCGCCGAACGGTACATCGCGTTGCCGCGCGCCAGCGTGAACTGCGCGACCACAGCCGAATCCGCGACGCTCTTGATACCCGCCTGCAGCACGACGAGCGCACTGTCGTTCTGATCGACGTCGATGAACGCCTGCGCGAGCTGCAGGTAGCTGCGCGCCAACGTCGAGTCCTGCGCGACGGCTTTGCGCGTTGCCTCGAGCGCGCCCTGGTGATCGCCACGTTTGCGCTTCTGTTGCGCATCGAGTGCCAGGAGCTTGCCACTCTTGGGAAAGCGCTCGAGACCACGTGCTAACGCTGCATCGGTCTCGCCAAGGATGAGCTGCGTGTACAGCAGATACAGCTCCGGGTCTTCCGGGTGTATCGCGACGCCCTCCGCTGCCGCCGCAACGGCGCGGAAGGGTTGATTGGCGTTGCGATACGCGCCCGCCATGCGAGTGAAGTAATCGGGCTGTGTCTCATACGTCGGCGAGAGCTTGCGTAGCGCTTCGCCCACCTTGGTGGCGTTCGCCCAATCCTCGGTGGCGAGGAGCACGCGCCAGTGCAGGCCGGCGAGATGCTCGTCATCGGGACGATCGAGTACCGCCTGCGCGATGATCGGCTTCGCAATCGCGGGATTGCCGTCGCGCATGAGCGCTGTGACGACGCGCGCCACGACGTCCGCATCATGTGCCTGCAGCACGGCGAGCGCCTTCCATGCGCGACCGGCGTCGTCCTTGTTCCCGAGCTCGTCGTTCGCCTTCGCCGCCGCGTCCCAGCCATATGTGCTGGTGGAGTCGATAGCGAGCAATGCAATCGCGACGCGGAGCAGGGAATCTGGCGGTTGTCCAGATGCCGTGTAAGCTCGGAGAAGGCAGGCACGCGCGATGGTCGCGCGCGGGTACGCCTTGATCCCCTCGAGCGCGAACACCGCCGCCTCGCTCGACTTGCCGGCGCGCATGGCATTCTCGCAACGCCGAACGGGAACCAGCTGCAGGCGCGCACGCAGCACCTCGGCGCCGAAAGCATCGGCGGCCGGGTCGACGTCGGGTAGCTCTGTCGTGGTGATGGGCTGCTTCATCGCGGAGTCGCGCGTCAGCACGAGCAACCCCTCAAGGCGCATGGCCCGCCCGTTCGTGATCGCACGACCGACGACGTATTCGTCCGCGCGATAGCGCCGCGTCTGGTCGCGGATCTCGGTGGCCAAGAGAACGCTGTCGGGATTGTAGCCCGCCTTCTCGAGCTGCAACAGCATGTCGCCACGTCCGACGACGGCAAGATCCTTCCCCTTACCGTGATCGATGGCGCCAGCAATCGCGTCGCCGAGTCGGCGACCAAGGCTGCCGCGACCCGCATCGAAGTTGTGCACCAGCAGCCGCTGGCGAATGAACTCCTGCTGCGCGGTCACCGGCGTCGGTGAGAGGCTGCCTGCCACCACGAGCAACGCGGTGACGGCGAGCGGAGAGCGAAACACCAAGAGCTGCGCGAGGTGAGGGAGTTGGGCGACGTCAACGAGCCGACTCGAATATACGCCCAAACCTCGGCCAGCGATGCAGCGGATCGCGTTAGTGAGCGGTGGCCACCGCGCCGGGCGTTTCCGCCTGGAAGTTCTTGCAGTCCTGATGGACCACGCGCCGCAGGGCAGCCGAGGAGGCGCCGACGGTGCGCAATGCAGCGTCCTGACCCGCGTTCCAGAAACGCCAACTGTCCTCGGTGACAGAACGCATCTTGATGAGCGATGCCGGCCCCCAGCGTCGAAGCAACGTTGACGCGGCGTTGCACCGTTCGGCGAGGACGTCGTTGGTGTCGAGCGGGCTGCGTTGTGCGAGCGTCGCGCGAACGGCGATGTCGGCCGCCTCGCCACTCAGGTTGGCAAGGTTTTCGAGGTCGAGCACAGTCTGGGCATCGCGGCCCGCGGTCGCAGCGCGTGCAAGGTTGAAGCGCGCAACGAAGGCGTCTGGCGCAGCGACGTTGAGCGCGGCGAGCACGACAAGCCCCGACACGGCGACACCGGCGATGAATGGACGTCCCCGTCCACGCAGTACGGTGAGGGCGAGCCACAGCAGCACGACACCAAGCCACGCCATGAACACGAGCGGATAGAGTCGCTCTGTCGTGAGGCCGTAGTAATGGACGTACAGCTTCATGCGCATGGCGGCCGAGAAGAGAATCGCGCCGAGCAGTGCGATGAGCGGAATGGAGAGCACCGTATGTCTGCGCTCGAGATCACGACCGGGCTTCAGTGTGGCGCGCGTGACGAGCAGCAAGGGCACGACGAGCAATGCGACCGACAGCATCTGGAAGAAGCCCTGCCGCGCGTAGGCTGCTGCGGTCAATCCGGTACGCGCACGAAGGAACTCTTCACCGCCGAAGAACCACCCGAGTTGCGCGACGACGAACACCGTGAACAGCGCGTTGAGCGTTCCGAGCGCGGTGGTGATGTCGAGGAGGCTGACGCTGAAGGGAATCTGGTTGGGCGCGCGATACTTGCCGACGTCGACGAGCAACGCGCCACGAGCCCATCCGCTCACGAGCCATGCGTAGAAGGCTGTCACGAACACGTGCGAGACGATCGTGCCCAGGTCAAATTGTGGCAGCGTCACGAGGCTGCTGAAGATCGGATCGGCGTCGCGCAGCAGTGTGCCGAAGATGAGCAGCAGCGCGCCGGCGATGAGTACGGCGCGAATCACCCGGCCAGTGCGCGAAGCGACGCCCTCGCGCGACTCGGCGGTGAACATCTCGCGGAACGCCAAGGGGAGGAACCCGACCATCATGGTGACGGCGAGCGACCCCGCCGCCCAGACGGTGTCGCGGAAGCGGGCGGCGAGGAGTGCGGCGCGCGCGTCGCTGAGGGCGATGGCTGCCATCCCGAGCGAGCCAAGCGTGGCGAAGACGTCGAGTACCTGAAGGGTCGTCGAGTCGCGCCAGACGAGCCCACAGGAGAAGAAGATCGCAGCGGCGAGCCAGGCGGCCGCTTCGCGCGAGATGGCGCGTCCGTCGCTCCAGGCGGCGGCCGTCATGGCAAGGACGAGCAGGGCGATCCACACGGGGAACGCGGTGCCGACGGGGAGGTCGCGGAGTAGAGCGTCTCCCGCGAGGCCGAGCAGCAGCGCATGGCCGGCGATGCGGCGGGCGAGCGGCCGGTTGACGAGTGTGGCCACGGCGACGGCGTCGCGGAGGGCGGCGGGTCGGCCGGAGGCGAGGGCGGCTGCGTCGGGAGCGCGTTGCATGGAAAGTACTTTATAATGCAAAGCCTAGTCGCGCAAGACCCAAAACGACAGAGCGGCGGAACCGCACAACTGCCTGGGTCAGCGGTTCGTGGCGTGGCAGTATCCGTGTAAATCTGGCAGGTATCCGTGGCAGTCATCCGTGTCGAGCGGTTGACCTTCCCGCGGTCGCAGTTCCCGAAGACGCACGGACTTTCGCCACGTCGGGAGCGCGCACAGATTCGTCCTTATGGCTCAAACAGCATCTTTCGACGTGACCACTGGCGTCGACCTCCAGGAGGTCGACAACGCGATCAACCAGGCCCAGAAGGAGATCGCGCAACGATACGACTTCAAGGGTTCCAAGGCGTCCATCGACTTCAAGCGCGCCGAGAATCTCATCGCGCTCGTGGCCGATAGCGACTTTCAGATGACGGCGCTCTTCGACGTCGTCCAGACGAAGCTCATCAAGCGCGGCGTGCCGGTGAAGAACCTCGACATCGGCGACCTGAAGCAGGCCGCCGGCGACACCGTGCGCCGCGACATCAAGCTCAAGATGGAGCTCGATACGGAGACGGCGAAAAAGGTCGCGGCTGCGGTCAAGGATGCGAAGCTCAAGAAGATCCAGGCATCCATCCAGGGCGAGCAGGTGCGCATCAGCGGGCCGTCGCGCGACGACCTGCAGGAAGCGATCGCGCTGCTCAAGGGCAAGGACTTCGGCGTCCAACTGCAGTTCGGCAACTATCGATAGCTCCATTCGAGAGGAGGTACCATGCCTGACCTCATCTTTTCCGAGCGGACCCGGCGCACTCTGGCGCGCGCGCGTGAGGAGGCAGTCGGCCTGAATCACGAATACGTCAGCACGGAGCACATGCTGCTCGCGTTGTTGCGAGACATCGAAGGTGTCGCCGCCGAAGTACTGAAGACGTTCTCCGTGGACGCGCGCAAGACGCGCCAAGTCGTCCTCCGCATCGTGAAGAAGGGAACGAGCGCGCTCCCGAACGGTACCGAATTGCCCTACACCTCGCGGGGGAAGAAGACGCTCGACCTCGCCATGGCGCAGGCACGCGAGTGGGATCACTCGTACGTGGGCGCCGAGCACCTGCTCATTGGCTTGTTGCGAGAAAAGCAGGGAATCGGCGCACAGATCCTCGCGAACGCCGGCGTCACTGTCGACGCGGCACGCGCGCACACGTTATCGATCCTCGGCGAACAGCCCAAGCACAAATCCTGGCGCACAACTCTCAAACGGATATTCTCGTGAACAAGCCGCTCGTCATTTCTGCCTTCGTGCTCGGCACCATTGTCGGTGGGCTCGGAGTCAACGCAGTCGCACGCACCGCGCCTGACCGCGTGTTCGAGATCCGCACATACACGACCGCGCCTGGCCAACTCCCGATGCTCAACAAACGGTTCCGCGAGCATACGGTGGAGATCTTCGCACGGCACGGAATGCAGAGCATCGGATACTGGGTGCCCACCGACACCGCGTTGGCGGACAACACCCTCGTCTACGTGCTGGCCCATCCCAGCCGCGAAACTGCGAGGCAGGCGTGGTCGGACTTCGGGAAAGATCCGGAGTGGGTAAAGGTCCGCACCGCAACCGAGGCCGAGGGGCTGAAGGTGGTAAAGGTCACGTCGGTCTTTGCGACGCCCACGGACTATTCCGCCATTCGATAGCCCGGCGGTGGCTAGCGTGCCACCACGTCGAGCGCCAGCGGAATCGACTGGGCGAGCACACGTCCATCTGTCATCCTGAGTCGCACGGCGATGGAGTGTCGCCCGGCCTTCAGACCGGTGAGGCGAAACGAGTGCGCGGCGACACTCGGCGCGGGTGCGCCGAGGACATGGACCAGGGTGGTATCCAAGGTAGGACCGCGCACATCGAGCTCGACGCGGCCACCATCGCGAGCCGTCCATTCAGCGGGGCCGAACGCCACGAGCGTCAGTACGTCCACCGAATCGGTGATGCTTCCGAGCGCGACTGGAGCGCCCGTGGCCGCATCGGCGACGGCGACGAGACGGGCTTCGGGCCCCATGGCGCCCAGGGGCAACTCGGGCGCTCTCGTGATGGCGGGTGTCGCGCCCGCGGGGAGCTTCGCCGGCGGGGGCGGCGAACTGTAGACGTGCTGTGACGGCCGATCACAGCCCAGCGAGAGCAACGACAACGACAACGCGGCAGCTCTCACATGCATGCGGCTAGGACTCGGTTGGCTTGGCTGAGTACAGCCTTCACAGGGGCTGAGCTACCTTTCAATACTCCATAAGTGTATCTCAGGCTCTACAACGACGCATGAAACTCGGCTTCATCACCCTCGGATGCGACAAGAACACGGTCGACAGCGAGCGCTATCTAGCGCAGCTGGCGGATCGTGGTGCCGAGTATACGGACGATCTTACTGAAGCCGAGGTGATCGTCATCAACACCTGCGGCTTCATCGACGCGGCGAAGAAGGAATCGCTCGACGCCATCATCCAGGCGGGCGATCTGAAGGCGGCCGGCGTCTGCAAGGCGGTCGTCGCGGTGGGATGCATGGTGCAGCGCCACAAGGGCGAGCTCGAGGAGGCGCTGCCGGAAGTCGACCTCTTCCTCGGCTCGTCCGAGATGGACCGCCTGCTGCCCGAGCTCGAGGCGCGCGGGCTCATCGACGACGTGCCATCGATTCATCCGGGCGTCCGTCTCTTCACCGGCGACACGCCGCACATTCGCTACCTCAAGGTCAGCGAAGGGTGCGACCACGGCTGTGCGTTTTGCGCCATTCCGCTCATGCGCGGCAAGCATCGGTCGTTCGCGCTCGATGAAGTCATTCGCGACGCTCAGCTCCTCGAAGCACAGGGCGCCCGCGAGGTGAATCTCGTCGCGCAGGATCTCGCACACTACGGGCGCGATCGCCGCGACGGCTTCACGCTGCCCGAGCTACTCGAGGCGCTCGTGAAGGAGACGAGCATTCCGTGGCTGCGGATGTTGTACCTCTATTCGTCGGGCATCACGCCACGGTTGCTCGAGGTGATGGCCGACCAGCCGCGCATCCTGCCGTATCTCGACATGCCGATGCAGCACGCGTCGGATGAGGTACTGAAGCGCATGCGTCGCCCGGAGCGTCAGGCCACGATCCGCGACCGCGTGAAGACTGTACGAGAAGTCGTGCCCGACCTCGCCATTCGCACGACGTGTATCGTCGGCTTTCCCGGGGAGACGGACGAGGACTTCGCCCAGCTCATGGGCTTTCTCGAGGAGATCCAGTTCGAGCGCGTCGGTGCGTTCACCTATTCTCCGCAGGAAGGCACGAAGGCCGCGGAAATGGTGGACGATGTCCCCGAGTCGGTGAAGCGCCAGCGACTCGAGCGTTTGATGGAGTTGCAGCGACAGATCACGGCCGAGCGGTACGAGCGCTTCATCGGCCGCACGGCGCGGTCGATGGTGGATCGCATCGTGGACGGGGAGGCGCAGGCGCGCACCGTCTGGCAGGCAGATGACGTCGACGGCATCGCATACGTCCAGGGTGCGGAGGGTCTCGCGCCAGGTACGATCATCGACGCAGTGATCGAGGGCGTCGAGGACGACGTCGACTTCCGCGCGACACTGCTTCGGGTCATCGACGCGCCTGGAGCGCCACCGAAGCGCGCGCGCTCGCTGCCCGTGATGAGCACATCGATCGGGAGCTTCGGGCGTTGACGTCCGGACACTCGTTTCGCTCGTGCGAGATGACGTTATGCGCGTAGAACTGCGCTCCAAGGAGATCATGGCGCGCGCGCGCGATCTCTTTCCAGGCGGCGTGAACTCGCCGGTGCGCGCATTCAACGGCGTCGGCGGCGAGCCATTCGTCGTCGAGCGCGGCGAAGGGGCACGCATCTGGGACGTGGACGGCAACGAATACATCGACTACGTACTCTCGTGGGGCCCGCTCGTGCTCGGCCACGCTGCACCGGTCGTCCTGGATGCACTGCGAGACGCGATGGCGCGCGGCACGAGCTTCGGCACTCCCACTGGGCTCGAGGTCACGCTCGCCGAATTGGTGCGACAGCGCATGCCGCACGTGGAGATGATGCGCTTCGTGTCGAGCGGCACGGAGGCGACGATGAGCGCGTTGCGCCTCGCGCGCGCTGCAACGGGACGCGATCTGCTGCTCAAGTTCGACGGTTGCTATCACGGTCACGGCGACAGCTTCCTCGTGCGCGCGGGCTCGGGCGTCGCGACGCTCGGTCTGCCGAATTCGCCTGGCGTACCAGACGCGCTTGCGGCGATGACGTTGACGTCGCCGTTCAACGATCTGGCTTCGCTCGAGGCGACGTTCAAGTCGCATGGCGACAAGATCGCTGCAATCTTCGTCGAGCCGATCATCGGCAACGCTGGCTTCATCGCGCCCGATCCGCAGTTCCTCCCCGCGCTGCGACGGCTCGCCACGGAGCACGGTGCGCTGCTCGTATTCGATGAGGTGATGACGGGCTTTCGCGTGGCACAGGGGGGCGCGGCAGAATACTTCGGTGTCACGCCGGACCTCACGACGCTCGGCAAGGTGATCGGCGGCGGGTTGCCTGTTGCTGCGTACGGTGGGCGGCGCGACCTGATGACCATGGTGGCCCCGACCGGGCCGATGTACCAGGCGGGCACTCTGTCGGGGAATCCGTTGGCCATGGCGGGCGGTATCGCGACGCTGCAAGCGCTCACCCCCGCGGTGCACGACGCCATCGCGAGTCGCACGCGCGCACTTGTGGAAGGGCTGCGTGGCATCGCGGCGCGACGCGGCGTGCCGTTCACGGCGGACAGCGCGGGCTCGATGTTCGGTTTCTTCTTCCGCGCCGAGCCGGTCCGGTCGTTCGCTGATGCAAAGACGGCAGATGTCGAGCTGTTCCGGCGATTCTTCCATGCGGCACTGCGTCGCGGCGTGTACCTCGCGCCATCGGCATTCGAGGCCGGCTTCGTGTCGGCAGCGCACGGCGATGCGGAGATCGCACTGACGCTGGAGCGGCTGGACGACGCGTTGAAGGACGCGCGTTGACTCCTCTGTCATCCCGCAGGAGCGAGCGAAGCGAGCGAGTGTCGGGACCTACTGTCGCTGCGCCTTGGGCCAGCTATGGAGCGGGGACAGTAGGTCCCGACACTCGCTTTCGCTCGTGCGGGATGACAGCCGCTATCCTATGCCTGATCATCGTTGCTTGCTCGGCGACCACTAGTGCCCCAACGGCAGCGGCGACGACGCCAAAACCACGCGGCGCATCGGCGCGCATCGTTCGCATTGCGCTCGCAGACAACCAGCAGCAGGTACGGCTGACGTCATCCGGCACATGGCAGATCTTTGCCGAGGATGGCCGCACGGCGGTGGCGCTGACGCAACCGGGTGAGCGGTGGCTGCTCGAGCGCTCCGGAAGGACGGTGACGGCGCAGCGAGAAGACTCGCGACCTGTATCGGCGCGCGAGGCAGCCGTCATCGTCCGTCCACTCGATCGCGACGGCACGATCGGCTTCAACGGGAAGCGCTGGCGCGGCGAGCTTGTCATCACGTCGTCGGCCGATGGCCTGATCGTCATCAATCGGCTCCCGATGGACGACTACCTCAAGGGCGTGGTACCCCTCGAGATCGGAACTTCGTCGATGGCCGACGCGCCCGCAGTGGAGGCGCAGGCCGTGTCCGCGCGCAGCTATGCGGTGACGCACATGGCCGGCGCCGGCAGACTCTGGGACATGCGCGCCACGGTGAGCGACCAGGTGTATGGCGGCGCGAATGCGGAGACGAGCGTCGGCAATGCGAGCGTCGATGCGACGTCCGGACTCGTGCTCTTGTACGGCGGGCGCGTCGTCAACGCGCCGTACTACTCGACCTGCGGTGGCAGCACGGCCGAGCCGCAGGATGTCTGGCGCGCTTCGCCGGAACCGTATCTCAAGCGCGTGAGCGACCAGATTCCCGGCACCAATCGCTACTACTGCGAGGGCGCGCCGAAGTACCGGTGGACGCGCGTGTTTGGCAGGGAGGCGCTGCGTGAGAACATCGCGCGGTACATGGCCACACTCCCCGGACGTGGCGGGTACGTCTCGAGCGTACGTG
>Ga0193752_1002497_pt1 | contig 13674 bp, 14 predicted proteins | sample H1c1metaG_FD_144924 | JGI IMG/M metagenome (GOLD analysis project Ga0193752, IMG submission 144924) | Soil microbial communities from a riparian zone of the East river system, Colorado, United States - H1c1 | ecosystem: Environmental > Terrestrial > Soil > Riparian zone | place: USA: East River... | reverse complement strand
GAGCAGGTTCAGGATCTGCGCCTGCACCGAGACGTCGAGCGCCGATGTGGGCTCGTCGCATACCACGATGCGCGGGCGCAGCACCAAGGCGCGGGCGATGGCCACGCGCTGGCGCTGGCCGCCGGAGAGTTGGGTCGGCAGGCGCTGGCCCATCTCGCCCGGCAAACCGACGCGCGCCAGCATCTCGTCGACGCGCCTGGCCACTTCGGCGCGACCGATATTGCCCTGGGCGCGCAGCGGCAGGGCAACGATATCGCGCACCCGGGCGAGCGGGTTGAGCGAGGAGAAGGGATCCTGGAAGACCGGCTGGATCAGGCGTGCGCGGGCGCGGCGGTCCATGTCGGCGATGCGCTGTCCCTCGACCGAGATCTCGCCGGATGTCGGTTCGAGCAGGCCGAGGATGAGCCGCGCGAGGGTGGATTTGCCGCAACCCGACTCGCCCACGACACCGAGCACGCCGCCGGCCGGCACGGCGAAGGAGACATCGTCGACCGCGACGACATGGCGATCGGCACCGAACATGCCGCCTTTCACGCGAAAGGTCTTGCCGACCCCTCTTACTTCGATGGCGGGCAAGCCAACGGTGCGGGCAGGGGCGCTCATGCCGGCAGCCGGCAGAGATAGTCGTGACCCGGGCTCGCGGTGCGGCGCGGGACGGCATGCGCGCAGGTCTCGTCGGCGAATTCGCAGCGCGCGCGGAAAGCGCAGCCTTCGAAGCCGGCACTGATCCTCGGCACCGTGCCGGGAATCGAGCCCAACGGTTCGTCGCGGCCCTGCTTGCCCGGCACCGGCACGGAGCGCAGCAGGCCTTGTGTGTAGGGGTGGCGCGGGCTGGCGAAGAGCTGCGCGGTGGCGGCGCTCTCGACGACCTCGCCAGCATACATGACCGACACGCGGGTGGCGACGCGTGCCACGATGCCGAGGTCGTGGGTGATCAGCAGCATGCCGAGGCCGAGGTCGCGCTGCAGCGTCGCCAGCAGCCGCAGTATCTGGGCCTGCACGGTGACATCGAGTGCCGTGGTCGGCTCGTCGGCGATCAGAAGCTGCGGATCGCACATCAGCGCCATGGCGATCATCACGCGCTGGCGCAGGCCGCCGGAGAGCTGGTGCGGGAACTGGCCGAGCCGCATGCCGGGGGCGGTGATGCCGACGCGCGCCAGCAGGTCGGCGGCACGATCGACGGCGGCGCGCTGCGGCACCTTGCGGTGGCGGCGCAGCACCTCGGTCATCTGCGAACCCACGGTATAGGCCGGGTTCAGGCTGGTCATCGGCTCCTGGAAGATCATCGCCATGCGATCGCCGCGCAGGCGTGACATGGCGCTATCGGACAGTGGCAGCAGATCGACGCCGTCGAAAGCAAGCTTGCCGGCCGCGCGCCGCGCGCCGCGCGCCAGCAGGTTCATCATCGCGAGCGCGGTCACCGATTTGCCACAGCCGGATTCGCCCACCAGGCAGTGCGTCTCGCCGCGCTCCACGGTGAGCGAAGCGCCGCGCACCGCCGCCGTGCCGCCGGCGAACCCGACCTCGAGCTGTTCGACCTCGAGCAGCGCGGTCATCGATCCGTGCTCGCGCCGAACTGGTCGCGCAGGCCGTCGCCCAGAAGATTGATGCCGAGCACCAGCAGGAACAGCGCCACGCCCGGGATCACGATCACCCAGGGGCTGAAGAACATGTAATCCTTGGCCTCGGCGATCATCAGGCCCCACGAAGGCAGGGGCGGCGGCACGCCCAGGCCGAGGAACGAGAGGGCGGCCTCGAGCAGGATGGCGAGCGCCACTTCGAGCGTCGCCACCACCACCAGGTGGCTGGCGATGTTGGGCAGCACCTCGCGCGCCAGGATATGGAAGCGCGAGCAGCCGGCGCACCAGGCGGCAGCCACGAAGTCGAGATTGCGCACCTGCATGGTGGTCGAGCGCGCCACCACGGCGAAGCGGTCCCACAGCAGGAGGCCGAGCGTTATCACCAGCAGATTGAGCGAGCTGCCGAGCAGGCCCACCACCGCCAGCGCCACCAGCACCACCGGGATCGAAAGCCGTGTGGTGACGGCGAACAGCACGATGTCGTCGATCCAGCCGCCCATGAAGCCGCCCAGCACCCCGAGCGAGATGCCGATCAGGGCCGATACGATGGTGACGGTGACGCCGATGAAGATCGAGATGCGGCAGCCCCAGATCAGGCGGGAAAGATAGTCGCGGCCAAGCTGGTCGGTGCCCAGCATATGCGCGGGATCCGTGCCTTCCATCCAGAACGGCACCAGCAGGCGCTTGCCGAGGTCTTGGGCAAAGGGATCGTGCGGCACCAGCAGCGGTGCGAAGACGGCGCAAACCACGGCAATGCCCACGATCACCGCGCCGATCCAGGTGCTCGCGCTCTTCCAGCCGCGCCGTGGACCGGCCGTCACCGCCACGGTGTTCACCACACTCATGCGCCGCGCAGCCTGGGATCGAGCACGGCGTTCATCAGGTCTGCAAGCATGGTCAGCACCACATAGATCACTGCCAGCACCAGCACGACCGCCTGGACGACGGGAAAGTCGTTCTTGCTGATGCTCTCCCAGGCGAGGAAGCCGACGCCATGCATGGCGAAGACCTGCTCGATCACGATCGAGCCACCGAGCATGAAGCCGAGCTGGACGGCGGCGATCGCCACCACCGGAATGGCCGCGTTGCGCAGGGCATGCTTCAGCAGAATGGAGGCGCGCGACAGGCCCTTGGCCCGCGCGGTGCGGATATAATCGCTGCTCATGGCCTGGATCATGCCGGCGCGGGTGAGCCGGGTGAGGGCGGGGATCGCCGAGAAAGCGAGCACGATGCCCGGCATCACATAATATTCCCAGGAGCCCGTGCCCGAGATCGGCAGCCAGCCGAGCTTCAGACCCAAGGTGATCATCAGCAGCAATCCCAGCCAGAAGCTCGGCATCGCCTGGCCGAGCAGCGCCACGACCTGCACGAAGCGGTCGAAGCCGGTGTTCTCGCGCACCGCGGCCAGGATGCCGAGCGGCAGCGAGACCACGAGCGCAATGGCGAGGCCGGTGAAACCGAGCGTGAGCGTCACCGGCATGCGCTCGGCGATCAGGGAGGAGACGCGCGCCTTGAAGAAGAAGCTTTCGCCCAGATCGCCGGTAGCCGCGCGGCCGACCCAATCGAAGAACTGGGTCAGCACCGGCCGGTCGAGGCCATACGCCTTGCGCACCGTGTCGATATCGAGCTGCGTGGCGCCGGGGCCGGCGATGGAGATCGCAAGATCGCCCGACAGGCGCGTCAGGACGAAGACGAGCGTCAGCACGGTGGCAACGACGAGGATCGCCACGATCAGGCGACGGATGAGAAAACGGAGCATCGATTGGCGACCTTAGGGGCCATGGCTTGCATTGTGCAAGCGGCCCTGCAAATCGCGCACCAGTCGGGCAGAAAATTTGACGAAAACAGATCGCAGCGGACGCTTGGCGCGGGCGCGCATGTCCTCTATGAGGGGGACATGCCGGTGTTCAACAATCCGCGGCGCACGCCCCGTTTCGACGTGGCGCCGACGATCGAGGACTTCGAGGCGATCGCTGCCGAAGCGCTGGCGACCATCCCCGAGGAATTCCGCAAGCACGTCGGCAACGTGCGCATCCAGATCGACGATTTTCCCGCCGAGGAGATCGAGAAGGAGATGGAGCTCGACACGCCGTTCGACCTGCTCGGCCTTTATCAGGGCGTGTCGATGGTTGAACGCGGCGCCGGCCACATCGCCAACGACATCGACCGCATCTTTCTCTATCGCCGGCCGATCCTGGACTATTGGTGCGAATCGGGCGAGGACCTGCCGCACATCCTGCGCCATGTGCTGATCCACGAGATCGGTCATCATTTCGGCCTGAGCGACGACGACATGGAAGCGATCGAAGCCAAGGCCGAAGAAGAATCGACCCGCGTCCAGCCGTCGCCTTGAGGGACCGCGTCTCCGTCGCAAAGGTCCCTCGCTGCGCTCGGGATGACAATAGTGTCGGGATGAGCATTGTGCGCTGACTCGAAGCGTCGACGAAGAAACCACTGTCATCCCGAGCGCAGCGAGGGACCTTTCCCTTCAAGCTCGTATCACCTTCGGCACCCTGTAGCCGCCGTCGATCAGCGCTTCCTGCGGCTCGTAGAAACGCACAACGAACCTTGTCCCTTGCTGCCGTGTCCGGAACGCCCGCACGGGCGGCGGATCATCGGGGGCGAAGCGCAGTTCGTGGCGGGCCGCCCCATCGACCTCGCAGGAAAGCGTCATCACCTCCGCCGGCACGAACGCGCCGAGATCGCGCTCGTGAAAGGTCCAGCCGTTGATCGCACGATCGGGCCGCGCGCGTATTTCCGCTTCGGCCATGGCGATGCCGGCGATGATCGCTTGTCGTTCGGTCGCGGAAAAAGCCCGGATGTCGAACTTGCGGCCCGGGCGCAGGCGCAGTGGCGCCAGTTCCTCGAACAGAGCCGTATCCTGCTGTGGCAGCGGACTTTCGCCCAAGGCGCGCAGGCCGACCTCGAAAAGGTCGAAGGGATCGGCAGGATTGGATCGAGGCCAGTCGGCCAGCGACTCGAATGGCGGATAGGTGCGAATGCGGGCCAGCTCGCCGATCTCCAGGATGCGTCGCTCATTGTGCATGTCGGGTGTCTCGACCAGCGTGCGCGCCTGCCGCAGCCTTGCGCCTTCGAGATTGCCCGCACCGTCGACCAGGATGAAGCCGCGCAGCCACACCGCGTTGGTCGGCGCGCGCAGCAACACGACGTCGCTTGGCGCATCGCCCGTCCAGCCGGGCCCGGCGATCATGTGCGGCGGCGGCACGCCGCCATGCAGGCGCCGGCTCACGCAGGCGAAATTGTCGCCGAAGAAATCGAACAGGCCGATGCAATAGGAACGCTCGCCCATCGCCGGGAGGGTGAGGAACATCGGCTCGGCAGAAAGATCGAGCCAGGCCGTGCAGTCGAGCGTGCCGCTCTCGATCACCAGCGGCAGGCGGTGCAGTCGGTTGTGCCGCAGGCCCTCCGTGACGCTGGCGTTCCAGCGCGCGCGATACATCTCGCGCAGCGGGTGCAGGTAAAGCGCGGCGCGTCGCGCGAGATCCATCAGGTCATCCTGGGCTCGGACCGCAGCAGGCGCATGGCAAAGAGCGGCGGCGCCGGCAAGGGCTGCGCGCCGCCCCAGCATCACGCGGCCCGCTCGCGTGCGGCTCGCCGGGCGGCGACGAATGCCGCCGCCTCGCGCCACGGTTCCAGCGTCCAGAACGAGCGCGCCCGGCCCGAAGGCGACGCCAGCACGAAGGCAATCGCACCTTCCAGTGCATCGGCTTGCCGCCCATAGGCGGGCGCGCGGATGCCGAGTGCCAGCGACGCGGCATTCTTGCTGGTGAAGGCGATGGCAGCCGGCCGGTAGCGCCGCAGCTTGGCGTGCAGCGAATCCGCATCCATGGCATCCGCGCTCAGCTCGTGATCGGAGCCGTACTCCGTCTTGTTGAGATCGGTGAGACCCAACTGCAAGTCCAGCAGCTCGCGATAGCGCTTGGGCGCCAGCCGCTCCGGGGTCAGGCCGACGGCGTGCAGCGTCGGCCAGAAGCCGTTGCCGGGATTGGCGTAATAGGCGCGTTCGCGGAACGAGATCGGACTGGGCGCCGTGCCGCAGAACACCAGGTCGAGACCGGGCGCCAGCAGGTCGGGCACAAGATGCTTACTGCGGCGTGATGCCGGCGGCACGGATGACCTCGCCCCAGCGTTTGTATTCGCCCTGGATATAGCGGTCGATCTCCGCGACAGGCATCGAGCCGGGCTCGAAGCCGCCGAGCTTCATGCTCTCGATCACGTCGGGCTCCTTCAGCGCGCGCTCGGTCGCGGTCTTGAGCTTCTCCTTTATCTTGGCCGGCGTGCCGGTCGGCACCGCCCAAATCGACCAAGAGGTGACGACGAGGTCGGGAAAGCCGGTCGCCTCGGCGAAGGTCGGCGTCGTGGGCGACGCCGGGGAGCGCTGGGCGCCGGTCGAGGCGATGGGCTTCAGCTTGCCGCCGGCCACCTGGCTCATCAGCGAATCGATGTTGGCGATGCATAGCGGCACGTGGCCCGCCAGTACGTCGGCCGCCGCCAGGGCGGCGCCGCGATAGCTGATGAACGTGAGGTCGGCACCGGTCTTCTGCTTCAGCAGCTCCATGGACAGAGACGGCGAGGTCCCGACACCGGAAGAGCCGTAGGAATACTTTCCCGGCTCGGCCTTGGCGGCGGCGATCAGCTTGGGCAGCGTGTCGTGCGGAAAGCTGGGATGGCAGACGAGCAGGTTGGGCTGCGTGCCGATCCACGTCACCGTCTCGAGGTCGGTGAAGGCGTTGTAGGCCGGCTTGGCGTAGAGGTGCGGCACCAGCGCGTGGCTGCCGATGTTGCCGAGCAGGACCGAATAGCCGTCGGGCGGCGACTTGGCGACATTGTCGGCGGCGATCGAGCCGCCGGCGCCGGTGCGATTGTCGACGACGAAGGACTGGCCCAGATATTCGCTCATCTTGGTGCTGAGGCGTCGGGCGATGCTGTCCTGCGAGCCGCCCGGCGTGAACGGACAGACGATGCGCACGGTGTGCGTGGGCCACTCCTCGCCCTGGGCGAAAGCGCGCGGGCTGAAAGCGGGAGCCGCCAGAAGTGTCGCGCCAAGTGATGAAGTGAAGCTGCGTCTTTTCATTGTTTCCACCCGGTACGAGATCCGATCGCCAGTCGCCGCCTGCGACCGGCTTGCAAGCTTGTCGTATTCATCGTTACCAACCTTGAGTCGCCTTGCGCAAGAAGCGCGTCCGGCTAAAAACCTCGTTCAATGAGGATCAGGCATGCTGACCGTCGAATGTTATCGGAGCTGGGACGCGGCTTTGTGGCAGACCGACAGGGAACGACCGCTTGGCGCCGTCGCGGCGCTGGTCGGATGGACGGCCGAACCGGCCCTCGTCGATGGCGGACCTCCCGTCGAAATCGAGCGCATCGTTTCGCAGGTCTGCGCGGCGCTTGGCCCGGTCGCCTTTCGCCTGTTCTTCGAGTGCGACCTTTCGCAAAGTGCAATCATTGTCCGGGCGCCGCGCAAGTGGGTTCTCGCCCGAGCCTGGGAAAGGATGACGCGCCGCTGGGCCGCGGATATCGCCATCGTCACCAACGCCCACGATGCCATGGAAATGTTCGAACAGGACTGGCCCCTGCAGGGACAAACGGTCTTGGTCCTTGATAAAGGCACCCGTGCCGATACGGCGGTCGACATGCTGAGTCGGTTGCGGGATTGGCGCGGGCATCGGCTTCCCTCCGGCGTTTCGCTTCTCGTTGCCCCGGCCGTCGACGGAGATGCGATCATGCTCGCCGCGAAGACCGATGCCGAACTCAATACGGCTCTCTCGACGCTGGAGGGTTGGTGCGGTCGGGAAAACGTACCCTTCAGATATGTCACATCACATGACGGATCGGATGACCGGGGGGCAGCCGGATGAAGGTCGAGATATCGCACCACATAGATGCATCCGACGTCGACACGGATGGATTCCATGAATATTTCTACGAATACGACATCTATGTCTTTTCCGATGGTCGCGATGCCTACATCGCCCGCTCCTACGTCGATACGCCGACCCAGGCGAGCTTCCTGAAGCGGGTGCGCGACTCCCGCGACCATCTCCTTCGCCCGCGCGACCTGCGCGATACCCTGTTTGTCGAAGCGCTCGCCTATCTGCGGCGTGCCGGAAAATCAGATTTGCAATGGCTTACCCGGAAGGCGGGATACGTCGCTGTCCCGGCGGAACACAAGAGCAATCCCTTGCCGTCGGGTTGCCTCCCGCCCTAGCATCCCGCCGAATGCACAATACCGCGCGTCGGATCGTCTTGGGCTTCGCAGCCTTGCTTGCGACAATGGCGGTGTCATGGCACCCAGCCGCGGCCGCGCCGTCGCCGACCGATGCGGCCGCCGTGCGCGCAGAGGTGGCACGGGTCTTCGATTGGGCGGGCTATCAGCGCGACTTGCCGCAAGCCAAGCCCGATGACACGCAGCCAAAGCGTACGCCGCCGCCTGCCGATATGCAGGTCCCGACCGAGCTTGGCCCGCTCGCCAACGCAATTCTCATCGGTCTCGTCGTGGTGCTTGTCGTCATGCTGGCGATGGGGCTTTATTCCGGCGACTGGCAATTCCTGTCCGCTCCCACGCCGGCCAAGCCGGATGCGGAAGTGCCGGCAACAAGCCGGCGCGAGCAGCTCAAGGCGCGGTTGCACGATGCCGACCGATCGGCCGGGACCGGCGATTGGGCAAGTGCGATCCACATCCTGCTGCTGACCAGCATCGATCTCCTGCGCCGCCGCGTCGGCCAGGAGGTTCCGGAGGCGATGACGGCGCGCGAGCTGGTGGGGCATGCCCAGCTCGCCGATCAGGCGCGCGGCGATTTCGCGGCGCTCGTCGGTGCGGCCGAGCTCTGTCATTTCGGTGGCCGCTCCGCCGACCGGTCGCTCTATGACCGCTGCCGTGCCCATTACGAGCGCTTGTGGGGCATGCCGCCAGAGGAACCGGCGTGAGCGCGCGCGAACTGCAGCCCTTCAGCCCGCGCACGCTGCTCGCCCTGATCGCGCTCGGCGCCACGGCGTTCATTGCCATGGCCTATTTCATGATCGCGGGAGAAAACGGGCATGCGCAGCGGCCGGCCAGTCCGACGACGACCTCGCGGTCGGCGATCGGCTATCGCGCCTTCGTCGACTTGCTGCGCCATTTCGATCTGCCGGCCGTCGCGCCCACCCCGGCGCAGCTTCGCCGCGCTTCGCTTCGCATCTTCCTGGCGCCGAAGGCGCCGCAGGAGGTGCGCGCGGCGCTCGCCGCAAGCGCGGGGCCGGTCCTGGTCGTGCTGCCGAAATGGCAGGCCTCCGCTCGGCCGTTGAGCGACAGCGTGGCCGATGCGCAGCTCCTGGAGTCGGACCAGGTACGGGCGTTCGCGCACGAGATCGCGGGAGATATCGAGATCGTACGGCCCGAGTCCGCCGGCACCTGGCGCAATGACGGCGTGCAAGGCGAGCCGACATTGTCGCGGCCGCAGCTTGTGCGGTCGCCCAGCCTGTGCCCGGTGGCTTCGAGCGATGCCGGAATCCTGATCGGACGGTTGTGCAGCCGCCCCAATGTCCTGGTGCTGGCCGATCCGGATCTGCTGGCCAATCATGGCCTGTGGCGCGGTGATAACGCAGTGCTGGCGATGAGCGCGGTGGCAAATCTGCGCAAGGGCGCCGGCCCGATCGTGGCGCTGGAGCGGGTGACCGAGCTGCCGCCCGCGCGCAGCATCTGGCGCCTGGCTTTTTCTCCTCCGTTCGTGCTGATCACCTTCACCGCCCTGGTCGCGATCTGCATTGCGCTGTGGTTCGCCGCGATGCGCTTCGGTCCAGCGGCGGCCGAAGAACCCGATCGTCCGCCGGGCGTCATGACCCTGATCGATATCGCGGCGCGCCTGCTGCGGCCACGCGTCGATGGCGGACGGCTGCTCGGCCGCTATGCCGACCTGCTGACGCTCGATCTCGGCCGCCGGCTGCATGCGCCGCAACGCCTGCAGGGCGCCCGCGAGATCGGCGCCTGGCTCGATGCCTCCGAGCGCGGCAAGGAAGCGGGCTTGAGCTATGCCGATCTCGCGCGCGGCGTCGATGCTTCCGCCGGCGAGAAGAAACCTGGGGCTGCCGCTGCGGTGACGCAGGCGGCGCGACTGCATCGCTGGCGGGAGGAAGTGCTCAATGGACGTTGAACCCCTGGTGACGTTGCGCGCGCGCGTGGCCGAACAGGTCGCCAAGGTCGTGGTCGGCCAGCGCGAGGCGATAGACCTGATGCTGGTAGCGCTCTTGAGCGACGGCCATATCCTGCTCGAAGGCGTGCCCGGGGTGGCCAAGACCCTGCTGGCACGGACCCTCGCCGCCAGCCTGTCGCTCCAGTTCAGCCGCATCCAGTTCACGCCCGATCTGATGCCGGGCGATGTCATCGGCGCCAATATCTTCAACTTTCAGACCAATGCCTTCGTGCTGACGCGCGGGCCGATCTTCACGCAACTGCTGCTGGCCGACGAGATCAACCGCACGCCGCCCAAGACCCAGGCGGCCTTGCTCGAGGCGATGCAGGAGCAGTCGGTCACCATCGACGGCCACGGCCATATGTTAGGCCCGCCTTTCATGGTCATCGCGACGCAAAATCCGATCGAGCAGCAGGGCACCTATCCGCTGCCCGAGGCCCAGCTCGACCGCTTCCTGTTCAAGCATCGGCTCGATTATCCTTCGCGCGAGGAGGAACTCGCGGTCGTGGCGCGCCACAGCGTCGGCACGGCGATGGCCGATCCGGTGCGCGCCGGCGTCGGCGCCGTGGTCGACGGGCTGCAGCTCGCCGCGCTCAAGGCGATCGTCGAGTCGATCCGCGTGAATGACGATATCGTGGCCTATGTCGTGGATCTGGTGCGGGCCACGCGCGAGCATCCCTCGCTGCAGTTCGGTGGCTCGCCGCGCGCCGCCGCGATGCTCGCCTCCTCGGCGCGCGCGCTGGCGGCGCTCGAGGGCCGCGATTTCGTCATTCCCGACGACATCAAGCGGCTCGCCCAACCGGCGCTGCGCCACCGGCTCGTCCTTGCGCCCAGTGCCGAGATCGAAGGCCAGAGCGTCGACAGCGTGCTGGCCCAGATCGTCGAGCGCCAGGCCGCGCCGCGCTGATGCAGCCGACACGCCGCGCGCTGCTGCTGTTCGGCGTCGTGGTGGCGCTCGCCGTGCCGTGGGCGTTGATCTTCGGCAACTGGTGGGAAACCGGCGTCGCCTTGCCACTGACGGCGCTGCTGGCGCTGGGCATCGATGCGGCCCTGGCGCCAAGCCGGCGGCGCGTGGCGGTCGAAGCCACCGTGCCGGCGCTGATCTCGATCGGCACCGAGTCGCGCCTTGCGGTATCGGTCGCGGCCCGACGCAATATCGGCGGCGGGCGTTGCTCGGTGCTGTGCGAAATGTCGGGACCCCTGCAGGCGCCGGCGGTGGCCGACATCGACTGGACGGGGTCGGGCCAGGGGACGGCCGAATGGCCGTTGCGAGCAAAGCGGCGCGGCGAGGGCCGGCTCGAGCGGATCTGGCTGCGCTGGACCGGGCCGCTCGGCCTGATGGCCGTACATCGCCGCTTCGAGATCGGACGTGCGATTGCCATCACGCCGGATGTCGCCACGGTGCGTGCGATGGCGCTGAAATTCTCCCAGCACGATGCCTTCTTCGGCCAGAAGACGATGCGGCAGCAGGGCGAGGGCAGCGAGTTCCGCGCCTTGCGCGACTATGTGCCGGGCCTCGATCCGCGCGCCATCGACTGGAAGCAATCGGCCAAGCATCGCCAGCTGATGTGCAAGGAGTTCTTCACCGAGCGCAATCAGCAGATCGTCTTCGCCTTTGATTGCGGTCACCTGATGAGCCAGCCGCTCGACGGCGCGCCGCGGCTCGACCATGCCATCAATGCCGGGCTGCAGATGGCCTATATCTCGTTGCGCAACGGCGACCGCGTGGGGATGTTCGGCTTCGATGCCCGCGTGCGCCTGTTCGCCAGGCCGATCGGCAATGTCGCCAACTTCGCCCTGATCCAGCGCGAAATGGCGCGGCTGGAATACCGCCACGAGGAGAGCAATTACACGCTCGGCCTGATGGACCTGATGGGCCGGCTCGACCGGCGCAGCCTGATCGTGGTGATGACCGATTTCGTCGACACGGTGACCGCCGAGCTGATGGTGGGCAACCTGCAGCGCCTGTCGAAGCGCCATCTCGTGCTGTTCGTCGTGCTGCGTGACCGCGAGCTTGCCGGCGTGGCCATGGCCCGGCCGGACGATTTCCGCGGCCTCGCGCGCTCGGTCTTCGCCCAGGATTTCGAGGCCGAGCGCGAAGTGGTCCTGCAGCGGCTGCGGCGGCTGGGCGTGCAATGCGTGCAGGTCGAGCCCGCCCAACTGGGCGCAGAGCTGGTCAATCGGTATCTCGACATCAAGCACAGGGAACTGCTGTGAACCGCCGGGGTCTCGCATGGCCCTCGAGCTGAAGAGCGCGCAGTTCCGGCGCGAGCGCGAGGGCGCCTGGCGCGAGCTCGAAGCGCTGGTCGAGCGCGCCGAGCGCAGCGGCGTGGAGTCGCTCGACGGCGGCAGCCTGACGCGGCTGCCGACGCTCTATCGGGCGACCTTGTCGAGCCTCTCGGTCGCCCGCGCCATCTCGCTCGACCGCAATCTGCTCGATTATCTCGAGGCCTTGAGCGCGCGCGCCTATCTCTCGGTCTATGGCGTACGCGAAAGGCCGGGCCCGCTGCTGGCGGCCTTCTTCGCCTGGCGCCTGCCGGCCGCGGTGCGTGGCGCCTGGCGGCAGATCGCGCTGGTGGCGGCGGTGATGCTGGGCGGCGCCCTAGCCGCGTGGCTGCTCACGACGGCGGATGCGAGCTACTATGGCTCGTTCGTTTCGCCGGACATGCAGGGCGGCCGCACCTTCCAGGCCACGACCGAAGACCTGCGCGCCACCTTGCACGCCTCCGGCAAGGGTACCGATCAGCTCAGCGCCTTCGCCGCCGCGCTTTTTTCGCGCAATGCCGGGATCGGCATGCTGAGCTTCGCCCTGGGCTTCGCGCTCGGCGTGCCGACCCTGGCGCTGGTCTTCTACAATGGCCTGATGCTCGGCGCGTTCCTGGCGCTTTTCCAGAGCCACGGCCTGCTGGTCGAGGTCGGCGGCTGGCTGTCGATCCATGGCTCAACCGAGCTTACGGCGCTCGTGCTGAGCGGCGCGGCCGGATTGAAGCTTGCCGGCGCCATCCTCTTTGCCGGCCGCGAGCCGCGGCTCACGCGTCTGGCGCGCGACGGCCGCGACGCCGCCATCGTGATGATGGGCGCTGTGCTGCTGTTCCTGCTCGCCGGCCTGCTCGAGGGGCTGGGCCGCCAGATGATCCTCGATATGGCGCTGCGCTATCTGCTGGGCTGGAGCGTCTTTGCCGCGCTCGTTGCCTATTTCTGCCTGGCCGGGCGGCGGACCGGCGGATGACCGACGCGCTCGCTCTGCCCATACGCGGCGACAAGCTCGCGCGCAGCGTCGTCACGCCGGAGGGGGTGATGGTCTTTGTCCGGCTGGCCGGCATGGGCGAGCGTGTGTCGGCGCTGACGATCGATCTGGCGATCCTGCTGGCAGCTCTCGCCGTAGTAGCCATTTCGAGTCATCTGGCCGGCGGATATTTCGGCAGGACGGCCGGCATCCTGTTGCTGTTCGTGATGCGGTCCTTCTATTTCACGGGCTTCGAGCTCGCCTGGAACGGCCGCACGCCCGGCAAACGCATGACCTCGCTGCGCGTGGTCAACCGGCGCGGCGGGCCGCTCGCGCCGGCCGCCGTGATCGCCCGCAACCTGATGCGCGAGGTCGAGCTTTTCATCCCGCTGTCGATCGCCTTGTCGGGAAACAGCATCGCGCAAGGTCCCTGGACCTGGCTCGCCACGGCCGTCTGGATCGGCGTGCTCGCCGCCCTGCCGCTGTTCAATCGCGACCATCTGCGCGCCGGCGACATGATTGCGGGCACCTGGGTCGTGGTCGAACCCAAGCCGGTGCTGTTGCCGGATCTGGCGGAGGCACGACGCGGACGAGAGAACGCACCGGAGGAGACCTATCGCTTCACCGAGCCGCAGCTCGTCGTCTATGGCGTGAAGGAGCTTCAGGTGCTGGAGGAGGT
>Ga0193752_1002494_pt1 | contig 13681 bp, 11 predicted proteins | sample H1c1metaG_FD_144924 | JGI IMG/M metagenome (GOLD analysis project Ga0193752, IMG submission 144924) | Soil microbial communities from a riparian zone of the East river system, Colorado, United States - H1c1 | ecosystem: Environmental > Terrestrial > Soil > Riparian zone | place: USA: East River... | reverse complement strand
CCCACCGAACGCGCTGTTCATAAAGTAGCGGACGCGGCACCCGTGACACCGGCTACGCAGGACTTTGGGCCCCGATTCACGTGGCTGTTACGCTCCTGAGGCGTAACCTGCTGTGCGCTTCGATCCTGCTGGTGTACCGTGGAGCGAGCAATGGCCCTGGCTTCTCTCGCGCGTAGTTTGCTAGCCCTCGCTGCCTTCCTGACTTGCGCTGCCGCCACGCTGGGCGCGAGTGCTCAAGCTCCCTCGGGCATGCCGAGCGCGAGCATCACCGCACCAGGTCCGGCCGCAGCGGGCGCCAGCGACGAGCCTGCGGCAGCCGCTGCCGAAGCCGCAGCACCACAGGCGGGCGCGATCGCGGAAGACCCGTCCTCGGAGGCATCGGTCGAAGCCCCGGCACCCACGACCTCCAGCGCGGGCGGCCGCGCCGAGCTCGAGCGCAAGCTTCACGAGCTCGAGCAAGAACGCGCGCACTGGACGAACTTCTGGCCTTGGGTCGTCGTCGGTACGGGCATCGGCATGACTGCGCTCGGGACGGTCGTCGGGGTGGGTGCCGCGTTCGATTGTGAGCCGGATACGACGTGCGCAGCGCCGCCGTGGGCGACATTGTTCGTCGTCGTCGGCGTCGCGATCGGCACCGCCGGATCGCTGTGGCTCCTTCGCACGGACGCCGGCATTCGGCAGCTCGAGCTTCAGACCCAGCGCGTCCGGATGGATCTCGATCAACTCAATCACGCGCGGCTACTGCGCGAGCGGGGTTTCGCGCAACTCGGCTCGACGCCGCTGAACCTGCGCCTGAGCTTCTGAAGACTTTACTGCAGCGTCTTCGAGTGAGCTTCGGCCAGCAGCCAGAAGCGGCGAAAGTTCTGGTCGCTCCGGCGCCACATCTCGGCGAGTAACGCACCACTCGCGCTGTAGCGCCGGTAGTGCACGATGCGCGCGTTGTTCATGCGCCAGGTCTCGGGATCGTCTTTCGGCGAGAGCTCCTGGAGTGCCGCGCTCAGCTGCAGGAACACGCGCTCGCGCTCGCGCAGCTTCAGCGCTGCGGGTTGCGCGCTCGCATACAACTCTTCGAGTTGCGTACCCGTGGCGGAGATCAGCGAATCGAAGCGCTCTCGCCGCTCCGCTCGCGCGCGCACTTCGGCCGGATAGGGCGTGGCAGCAAACTGAGGCGCTTCGAAATAGCGCTCGGCGCCGCGCTCGCCGACGAAACTCGCGAGCGCCTCGTTCCAGTCGGTGTGCCCCGGCACGTACAGCTTCGCGTGTGACAGCTCGTGTACGAGCACTTCGACGAGTGCGGGTAGGCCGTCGCGCAGCATCGTCGTGATCACTGGGTCGCGAAAAATCCCCAAGGTCGAATACGCGCGACTCGCGCTGATCCACGTGTCGTAACCGGCCGCTTCGAGCTCCGCCGCTTGTGCGTTCGCATCGTCCTCGTCCCAGTAGCTGCGGTACTCGACCTTGCCGGCGATCGGAAACCACCACGAGTACGGCGCCAGCCGCAGCCGCTCGCTCGCGGTCACGACGAACGTGAGCCCTTTGCGCTCGGTCGCGTAGTACCCCGTGTAGCTCTTGCCGGCCCACAAGCCGACGACTTGCTCGGCGAAGCTGCAGATCTTCGGCACTTCCATCAAGAGTGCGCGGCGCTCTGGATCGCGCTCGAGCTCGATCGCGCGCTCGAGGCGCACTTGGTCGTTGATGAGCGTGAGCTGTCCGCCCGCGAGGTCGCCGAGGCTGCAGGCGCTCACGAACAACAAACATGCGAACTTCAGCAGCAGCGGCCGGATGCCGCGGCGGGCGTTCACAGAGCTTTAGTCCCTGTGCACCGTGTTTGGGCTGAACGCCGGGACGCAGACTGCGACGTACCGAGCGCCCTCGGGAGTGCGGTACCGCACCCACTCCCCAGCGCGCGTCAGCACCGCCTGGCCTACCGCTACGGGCAGCACACCGCCTTCGTGCTCGACTTCGATGCGGCCCTCCAAAACGAGGGTCCACTCATCGAATTCAGGCCGCTGCCCGGGTTCTTCCCAACCGGCAGGGCTGTTCATGACCGCGATGCTCAAACGCTCTTCGCGTGTGTTCACGCGGCCGACGAACTCGTCGATCAGCTTCGGCTTGTTGCCAGCGGCGGCGACGCGCGTAGGTGATTCGATCAGGGTAGGCATACGGCCTCGAGCTTCCCTTCTCTCGTGCGGCAGGTCAATCGTGGGCTCGGTTCTGGTCTTCTGATCGCGCGTCATTTAGGCAACACTGCCGGCCATGGACGACCTGGTCGCCGGGCTCGCGCGCATCACCGGCAGCGCGCACGTGCTCACCGCGGATGCGATCGAGCCGGAGTACACGCACGATGAAGCGCTGACGGTCGCCGCCGTGACGCCGCGCGCAGTCGTGCGGCCCGCCTCGACCGAGGAAGTTTCGGCGGTGCTCGCGTTCTGTAACGAGCGCCGTGTACCCGTGATCGCACGGGGCGCAGGCACTGGGCTTTCCGGGGCGTGTACGCCCGTGCCCGAAGGCATCGTGCTGTCGCTCGAGCGGTTGCGGCGCATCGTCGAGATCGACGAGGACAACCAAGTCGCGATCGTCGAACCGTTCGTGCGGTTGTCCGAGCTCTACGAGGCGACCGAGTCGAAGAACTTGATGTATCCGATCATGCCGGGCGAAAGCAGCGCGACGATCGGCGGCAACATCGGCACGAATGCGGGCGGCATGCAGGCCGTGAAGTACGGCGTGACGCGCCATCAGGTGATCGGTATGACCGCCGTGCTCGCGAGCGGCGAAATCATCCGTTCGGGCGGCAAGTACGTGAAAGTCTCGAGCGGCTACGACCTCACGCAGCTCGTGATCGGTTCAGAAGGCACGCTCGCGATCGCGACGGAGATCACGCTCAAGCTCGTGCCGCGCTTGCCGTTCCGCAGCACGGTGCTCGCGCCGTTTCGCACGCTCGAAGAAGTCACGGCTGCGATTCCCAAGCTGGTCGCGATGGGCCGCCAGCCGTTGATGCTCGAGTACATCGACATGATGACGATGGCCGTGATTCTGCAGCGCAGCGGCATGGATCTCGGCGTTCCGGTGGCGATTCGCGACGTCGCGTTGGCGTACCTGGTCATCGTCACGGAAGGTCGCGACGAGGAACACGCCGGTAGCGACGCGCGCGATCTCGGCGAACGTTGCGTCGAGCTCGGAGCGCTCGACGTGTTCGTGTTGCCGTCGACCGCGGGCAAGCGGCTGATCGAAGCACGCGAGCAGAGCTTTTGGGCGGCCAAAGGCGCCGGCGCCGGCGACATCATCGACGTCGTCGTGCCACGTGCCAACATCGCGGCGTTCGTGCAGCGCGCGGCGGCGGTCGCGCAATCGCACTCGGCGTTTGTGCCCGGCTGTGGCCACGCCGGCGACGGCAACGTGCACTTCGCGATCTTTCACCCCGAAGAATCCGTGCGTTCCGCCGTCGTGCACGAGCTGATCGCAGCCGGCATTCAGCTCGGTGGTGCAGTCAGCGGCGAACACGGCATCGGCGTGGCGAAGAAGAAATACTTCATGGAGTTCGAGGACCCGGTCCGGCTCGAGCTGTTTCGGCGCATCAAGCAAGCCTTCGATCCGAACGGGATCTTGAACCCCGGCACGATCTTCGATTGAAAGACAGGGAAAGCAACATGAGTAGAACGGCGTTGATCACCGGTGCGTCCGCCGGCATCGGCAAGGCGTTTGCGGAGCACCTCGCGAGCGACGGCTTCGATGTCGTGCTCGTCGCACGGCGCCGTGAGCGGCTGGAGGATCTAGCGCTCGCCTTGTCCGAGAAGTACGGCATCCGTGCGCACGTGGTCGCGGCAGATCTCGCGGATGCAGCCGCGCCACAGTCGATCGTCGACACGCTGGCGAGTAAGCGCATCGAGATCGACGTGTTGATCAACAACGCTGGCTTCGGCGTTCGCGAGACGTTTTTGAAAGCGCCGTGGCAGACGCACGCGACGTTGATTCAAGTGCAGGTCACGGCAGTCGCGCATCTCACGCACTTGTTTTTGCCGGCGATGCTCGAGCGCGGGTACGGCCGGATCTTGCACGTCGCATCACTCGCGGGGCTCTTACCGGGCGCGCCGACGAGTACGCTCTATCCGGCTGCAAAATCTTTTCTCGTGAAGTTTTCCGAGTCGCTCACCGCTGAGATCAAAGGCACAGGTGTGCATGTGTGCGCGGTGTGTCCTGGCTTCACGCTCTCGGAATTTCACGACGTGATGGGCACGCGCGGCATTGTTTCGAAACTTCCGAGCGCCTTGTGGCAAAACGCCGAACAAGTGGCACGCGAAGGTATCGACGCTGTCATGCGCGGAGACGTTGTGTACGTTCCGGGGCCAGTAAACCGCGCGCTGGCTACGATCATGCAGCATTTGCCGCCTAGAGCGGCGCGTGGATTGATGTCGAAGAGCGGCAGCCGGTTCCGCGACGTGCCGAAAAATTTGTAGCTGAGGCTTTGTTTCGGTCGCTCGCAGCGGCGTGGATCAGCTTGTGTTAGCCGGATCCTGGGACTCGCTTTTGACCGTGTGCATATGCATTCGCAAGGGGTCCCTTACAAAGCTTCGTCACCTACGATACTTTTGCGCATTCGGAGGTGTTCTGAATGAGCACGGACAAGCGTAAGCAGAGCCTGTACTTTCCGGAGACGATGTTGAAGGACCTCCAGCACGAAGCGGATCGTCTGGACCGATCATTGTCGTGGGTCGTGCAGCGCTGCGTGCGCATCGGGATGTTGGAGCTGAAGAAGCTTCCATCAACCGATGAACCCGCACGCCAGCAGCCGAGCTGAGCATCGCGCGTCGGCGTATCGCCGGGAGCTCGTAGTCGGGCACCCGGTGATCGCGCGAGTCTGATCGGGGGAGTTTCAAAAGAACTTCTGCGGTCGCTGCGCGCAGCGCCTTCGCAACGATGCCGATCGGATGCGAGTTCGAATACGAACGTGTTCGAATTCGACTCCGAGGCTCATCGGTGCTGCGTCACGCGAGAAACCCTCGCAAGCGCCGAGTTTCGGAGTGGGCCCTGTAGGTGGAGCTACGGTGGTGAATGTGAGACGCGCGAGCGATCGCGTGAACGGCTGAGTTGCGTGTGATGCGTTGATGCGGTTGCTTGCGTGATGCCTGGGTCACGCTAGCAACTCGCTTAAAACAGCGGCGCCTGGAACGCGATACATCCCGCGATCCGCCACCGCTCGCTGCGGTGCGTGCTCACTCCCCGCGCGCACGCTCCGCGCTCGCCAGTTGTGACCGCCGACCGGTGGCGCCTCGCAGAATGTCTCGCGTCCCATGCGACGCTGTTTAATTGATTGAGAGCGCTCAGCGCAGACTTGCGCGGGGTCTCTGCGTGCGCACGGCTACTGATACGTAAATCGCAGCTCGTAGTCGCAGATGCGGAAGAGGTCGCCCTCGTCGATCCGCTTGCTGTCGAAGCGGCGACCTTGGAACTCCACACCGTTCGTGCTGCCGAGGTCCTTCAAGTAGTAGGCCCCGTTGTGCAACACGACCGCTGCGTGACGACGCGAGATGTTGCCGTCTTTGATCGCGAGATCAGCGCTCTTGCTGCCGCGACCAATGACGAACTCTTCCTTCGTCACCGGGATCTTTTGCCCGTTGAAGATGATGTAGAGCGATTTCGCGCGATTGTTCGGCGCCGGCGCACGCGATGCACCACCCGGCAACGGCGGGGGATTCGATACCGCGGGCGTACCTCGACCTGTCGTTCGCGCTCCCGGTGGGGGCGGAGGCGGCGGAGGTGGCGGCGCGGGCAGCGACGATCCAGTCGGACGCTTCGGCGGACCTGCAGGCTGTCCGGGCGGCCGGACCGGCACTGGCACGGTCACCGCACCCCCGGTTCCGGTCGTCGTGCGGGCGCGCGGCGGCGGAGGCGAGGGCAACGCTGCGCCACGCGCACCCGCAGTCTCGCGCAATGACGGAATCCCGTTCGACGCCGCTGCATACGCAGCGTTGTCTGCCGGTGGAACGAGCGGAGTATCGGTGCGCGGCGGCGGTGCATCCGATGCCGGCTCTTGCGCTCCGCTTCGCGCCGTTCCGTAGTTGCGCGAGCGCGCGTACTGACGCATCGCTTCGTTGATCAGGTAATCCGTCGAGCACTCGAGCTCAGTGCTCATCTGCTCGAAGATGTCCCAGAGATAGTCCCGACACTGAAAGTGCCGGAGCGTCTTCTTGTTCTGATCGTGCGTCGTCATTGCTGTTCTGCTTCTCGCGCACCACCCATCAGAGCGAGGTCACTTCGTGCCGGTGCCGGCGGCTTCCTTGAGCCGGTCTCGTAGCCCAGCGATGGCCCGTTCCGCAACCTTGCCCACGGTGTCGTTCTTCTCCCAGCCTTTGCCTTTGACGGGAGTAGCGTTCTTAGTCAGAGGTGTCATGTCCGCGATATCGGCTTCCGCGCCTTTGCGTTGGAAGTAGTCGAGCGCGATCACGTTCTTCCACCAGTCCTGGGACTGGAGCTGAGCGAGTGCAGCTTCCCGCGGCGGCGGATTCATCTGCGCCATACGCTGAGCGTAGCCGTCCAGCTCCTCCGGTGGGAAGCCGGAACCGATCGCAAGCTTACTGAAGAACTCGTCCAAAACGGCGGGTCCGCCGATCGCGAGGACGAGCTCGCCCGCGCGCCAGCGCAAACGCTGATCTTCGCCGTTTTGCACGAGCGGCCACATCGAAACCAGCGCTTTCGGGCTGCGGATGTCGCCGACACGGTCGAATGCGTAGTCGCGCACACTCACCGAATTGCTTGCATCCAAGGCGAGCGCGAGAACTTCGTCGAGATTTTGCGGGCCAACCTTGCCCTCGAGCGCTTGCAGCGCGCGGGTCCGGCGATCGTCCGAGGTCTTCTTCGAGGACGCGATCTCGAGCAATCGGCTCGATACTTCCGCGAGATCCGCCACGTACTTCATCGCCGGCAACGCTCCGTTGCTGATGAAATTCTCGCGGTTCAGCTCGGCGGCTTTCTCGATGCGTGCGTTGTCGACCTTTTGGTTCGCCGCCTTCATTTGCTCGGTGATTTGTGTCTTCAGCCAGGCCAAAAACTGTGGGCCTTCCATCTCGCGTTCGATCGCGACCAAGCGCTGCCCGGCCTTTTGACGCGTCTCCGGATCCCCGATTTGGCCGATGAGCTCCGCAAGTTTCACGAGTGCTTGCTGCGGGAGCTGTGCGTGGAGCGCATCGACGAGGCTCTTGGCAGCCGACGCTCCGAGCCCACGCACGACCTGTTCCGCGCTGAAGTTGCCCGAGAGACTGCGCCCGTTGAAGTCTGCGGTGTACCAGCCGACGACGGCGCGTGTGAGCTTCTCGCGTACCTCTGGATTCGCGCTAGATACCAGCAAGAACGCAGCATCCTTGGCGCGAACTTGATGCGGTGGCGGGCCCCCGTCCGGGCTCGGCTTCTCCGCAGGCTTGTTCATCAGCTCGATCAGCCCGTCGGCGAGCGACTTCACGATCTCGGTGCGCGCATCCGGTTCGAGCTTTTGAATCGCGCGCTGCATCTCTGCGACGCCGTCGACGTCCTGGCGCTCCATCTCGACGAGCTCGAGGGCTGCGTACGTTCGCAGCGGCATTTCGAACTTATCGGCCAACATGACGGCGACCATCTTGCCCGGGCCTTTGCGGGTGCCCTTCCAGGTGTCGACGTCCGCGCTGGTCACCTTGCAGCCTGCTGAAGCGCCGACGGCGATCACGAGCCCGCAGGATGTCAGGAGGCGAAGCAACGGCCGGGGGCCGTGAACAGGTGGCATGAACCTCTCTCCTCGCGCGACGTTTCCCGAACCAGCGTTGCCCGTGCGAACGGACCCGCGCATGGCGAGGCGGTCAGATCTTAGAGAATTCACGTTTGCATTCAAGAGCTTTGAATTTTTCGCCGGAGGCGCTCGGACACTGATGGTACGCCGCACACACGTTCGGCTGCTGGATTTTTGACGGAACGTCTTTGCGAAGGCACTCTGTATCGCCCACACGTGCGTCAATCCGCGACATCAGGTGCCGGCGCAAAGCTCGGCCGCCGACACGAAATTTTAGGCATCGTTTGCTTCTCGCTCGCGGTGCTGGCCGCCCTCTCGCTCTGGTCGTACGACGTGCGAGGCGGCGAGAACTGGATCGGGCCGCTCGGCGAGAGCATCGCCTCGGTGCTCGGCCGCGCGTTCGGCTGGACCGCGTGGCTCGTGCCGGTCGAGCTTCTGCTCGCAGCTCTGCATTGCATGCGGCTGATTCGCCCGGCGTCCGCGGTCGGCCACGCGGCTTCGGCGTTCTCGCAGCTCGTGCTCGGGTGCGCGTTTCTTCACCTCGCGTTGCATTCTGCGCCGGCCTTTGGCGGCCAACCGTCGGGCGGCGTGCTCGGCGAGCTGCTCGGTGAAGTGCTTCGTTCGATCGTGGGCAACGTGGGCGCGTACGTCGTTTGCGTGGCCGCGCTCACGATTGCTCTCATTCTCCGCACCTCGTTTTCAGTCGTCGCGACGACCCGCGGCGTGCTCGGGTTTTCCGCGACGCAGAGCAAGGGCTTGATGGAAGTGCTCACGGACGGGGTGCGCAGCCTCTGGGAAGCCTGGCAAGCCGCGCAAGCGATCGAGCGAGAAGAGCGCGGGCGCCCGGCGCGCAGCTCACAGCGGCGAAGCAAGCCGCGCGCAAAGCCTGCCTTGAAGAGCGGGCCTCCGGCGTTGCCCTCCACGGCTGAGGCTGGTGCGGTGCGGGTAGACGGCAGCGGCGGCAAGCTCGCGGCTGGCAGCGGTACGGCCCGCAGCGCCTCGAGCGGCTCGGGTGCACTCGCCGCTCCGAGCGACGAGGAGCTCGAAGGCGAAGAGGAAGAGCTCGAAGCCGACGAGGCCGAGGCGGAAGTCGACCCGGCTCCACGCGGCCGCAAAGGCAAAAACGATCGCGGGCCTGTGATCATCGCTCCACGGGCTGAAGTGAAATCATACCGGCCCGCTAGCCCGGTGCCTGCGCCCCCGCGCAACTCTGGGCCGTTCATGCTGCCACCGACCGAGCTGTTGAGCGAGGTGCCGGAAGACATCGTCGAGATCGACGAGGACACGCTCAAAGAAAACGCAAAGCGCCTCGTCGAGAAGCTCGAGGCCTACGGCGTCAAGGGTCGCGTCGACGAGATCCACCCCGGTCCGGTCGTGACGATGTACGAGTTCGAGCCGCAGAGCGGCACGAAGATTTCGAAGATCGCCGGCCTGTCGGATGACTTGGCCATGGCGCTCGCCGCGCAGAAGGTCCGGATCGTCGCGCCGATTCCGGGCAAAGCGCGCGTCGGTTTCGAGCTGCCGAACGAACACCGTCAAACCGTCTATCTGCGCGAGCTGCTCGAGGATCCGGCGTGGCAGCAGATGCAGGGCGCGTTGCCGGTGGCATTCGGCAAAGACATCGTCGGTAAGCCGGTCTTCGGTGACCTCTCGAAGATGCCGCACTTGCTCGTCGCCGGTGCGACCGGCGCAGGCAAGAGCGTCGGCTTGAACGTCATGCTCGTGTCGCTGCTCACGAAGAAGACGCCGGAAGAAGTGCGGCTCTTGATGATCGATCCGAAGGTCGTCGAGCTCGCGGTGTTCGACGGCATTCCGCACATGTTGCTGCCGGTCGTCACCGACATGAAGAAGGCGTCGCTCGCGCTGCGTTGGGCCGTCGACGAGATGGAGCGGCGCTATCAGCTGTTTGCAGACGCCGGCGCGCGCAACCTCACGACCTACAATCTAAAGGTCGACAAGGTCACGAGCGGCGAGATGACGGTCGCTGCGTTTGCACCGAAGCGTGCGGGCAAAGTGCGCGCGCTCGATGCGGATGGTCAGGAGCTCTTGCTCGACCCGGTCGATTCCGAGCGCGCGGATGCGGAAGATTGGAAGCCCGAGCGCCTGCCGAGCATCGTGCTCGTCGTCGACGAGTTCGCCGACTTGATGATGGTCGCAGCGAAAGACGTCGAATCTGCCGTCGCGCGGCTCGCGCAAAAAGCGCGTGCAGCCGGCATTCACGTCCTGCTCGCGACGCAACGTCCGAGCGTCGACGTGATCACCGGCATGATCAAAGCGAACTTCCCTTCGCGCATTGGCTACAAGGTGTCGCAGCGAGAGGACAGTAAGACGATCCTCGGTCGCACCGGTGCAGAACACCTGCTCGGCATGGGTGACATGTTGTGTCTACTGCCGGGCACGAACGACTTGAAGCGTGTGCACAGCGCCTTTATCGGCGAAGACGAAGTGAAAGCTGTGTGCGACTTCCTGCGAGCGCAGGGTGATCCCGTGTACGACGACGACATACTGAGGCCGCGTGACGAGGACGAAGAGAACGTCTTCGGTAGTGCCGAAGTGTCGGACGATCCCCTCTACGATCGCGCTGTCGCAATCGTCGCGCAGGCAGGCTATTGCTCAATTTCACATATCCAGCGCAACCTCAGCGTCGGCTACAACAAAGCCGCGAAGCTGGTCGAGCGCATGGAGAAAGAGGGCGTTGTCGGCCCTGCGAGTGGAAAAGCCGGCGGCCGACGTGAAGTGTTCATCGAAGCGCGCTAAAGCCAGCGGCTACGACGCTCGATGATCGCCAGCTGCTCGTTGCATGCGCGGTTCTGATACCATGATAGACGGAGAGGCCATCGTGTCTGACACTCAAGATTTTCTCGATCTCCTTGCTTGTCCGAAGTGTCACTCGGAGTTGCAAGTAGTCCCCCAGCCCGAAGGCTTCGTGTGTGAGGCCTGCCAGTTGCTATACGCGCTCGAGGACGGTCTTCCGAATATGTTGATCAGCGAAGCGCGGCCGTGGCCAGCGGGCGGGTCGGCTGCTTCAGTTTCTGCCTAGGAGGCTCATGGCGATCGATCCTGTCACCGGACGTGTGCTGCCGAAAATCCTCGTCGTCGAAGACGATGCGGACCTCCTGGTGATGATCAAGACCATGTTGCAGGCGGTCGGTGAAGTGACGTTGGCGCGTGACGGACAAGACGCGCTCGATCTGCTGAAGTCCGGGTTCAAGCCCGATGTGATCGTGACGGACTTGATGATGCCGCGGATGGACGGGCTGACGCTCGCAAAGACGCTGAAGGGCGATCCGAACATCGGCAACATCCCGCTCGTGATGTTGACTGCGAAGAGCGGGCCGATGGACATGATCACCGGCATCAACGCAGGTGCGCGGCACTACGTGACGAAGCCGTTCAAAGCAGCCGACTTGATCGACAAGGTCAAGAAGGCGCTGACGAGCCGGCGTAGCTGACGCTAGTTCTCACGTTTGACGTCGACGTCGACGTTCACCAGGGCGGCTGCGGCTCGGGCGAGACGAACAGCACGACGTTTCCGTTTTCGTCCGCCTGGGTATGCCCGATCTCGACGCCACGCGCGTTCGGCGTCTTCTCGTCTTCGACCGTGTAGGCGTGCACTTCCGCACCAGCGAGCGTGCCTTTGCCGCTTCCATCCATGTAGCGCAGGTTGCCTTCGATCAGCGCGGGCGCACTCAGCTCCACTCGCGTCGTGAAGTCTTCAATCCGCGAACCACCGACGTTCAATCCAGGTTGGATCTGCCAGGCAAACCCGCTCTGCGCCGGCGGCTTCACGATCAAGTCGTAGACGCCCACGTCGACGTAGAACTCGAACGCACCGTTCGACCGGCTCGAGGTCTGCCGCGAGCGATTGTAGATCGGCACGGTCAGGTCGTTTTCGGCGAGCATCATGGTCGTGTCGATGCCGAGCGCGACCGCGTCGATCGTCGCGTTCGCCATCGGCAGCATCTCGCTGTCGAGAATCTTGCCGTTCAACTTCGCCGGTACGCGCAGCTCGAGCAGATCGGGCTCTTCACTTGCGGTGACGATCTGGCGCTTCTGCGCGAAGATCTCGCAGTTGACCGCAGCTGGCGGCGTCACGAGCACCACGTATTCACCCGGCATTACACGCGCGCAGAAGCTCTGGGTGGTGTTGCTCTCGCGCGTCGCACTCGTCGACACGCTGAATGACGCCGAAATGCCCTGCGGCAAGCTGTTCAGCGCCAGCGCGCTCGAACGCATCGAGACGAGAAGGTTTTCGGTGCCCTTCTTCGCCTCACACAACTGAATCGAGCCCTCGTACGCAATCGGCTGTGGCATCGACGGCAGGTCCACCGCCAAGTCGAACCCGTTCGTCGCCTTCACGCTCGTGCTCACTTCGCGCTTGAACGCCGAGTCGTCGATCGTGAACGTCGGCACGAGCGGCCGCGTCGCATCGCAATCGTCCTCGTCGCCTGTGGTGAACGACAAGTTCAACGCGTTGCTCTGTTCCGGCGCGATCTCGACCCGAAAGCTCGGCAGCGTGTCGAACGCGAACGCCAACAGGGGGCGCCCGTCGCCGACTGGTTGCGTGTTCGACAATACCTGGCCGGTCTCTTTCGATCGTGCCCGAATGTTGAGCTTTTGGCCGACCGGGATCGTCGGCACGTTGCGAATCAAGAAGCTCTGCGTGACGCGCGGAATGTCGCCGTAGTCGATGTTCAGCGGCTCGCTCGGATCGGCCGTGAACACTTTCACGTACGGCGGGACCATCGACTCGATCGGCTGCACCATCACGCGGTACTCGATGCCGGCGAGCAGCTGCACTGAAAACGTGCTGCGCAGCTGGCTGACCGACGAGCGAGTCTGAACCGGCTTCGCGAGCGTCTGCGGGGCCTTGGTCGGCACGAACGTGAGCTGAGCGTTGATCGGCTCGGCCCCATCTCGAACGACGCCCGTGATCATGGTCGGCACTCCCAGCGGAAAGTCACGGCGACCACCCTGGAGCGAGAACGGACCATACAAAATCGGGAAGGGCTGCGAGCCATCCGGCATGCGCTTCGGCGTGACTTCGAGCGTGACGGCGAGCGGCGTGTCGACGGCCGGCGTCACGCACACGCCCGCCTGACAACTCAAGTCGGTTGCACAGTCGGTCGGGAGCGAGCACGTGTTCGGTGCCGCTGCCGGCTGCTCTTCGTCGAAGCTACAAGCGGCGAGCCCACTCAACCAAATCAGCGAGCACACGACCACGTAGCGCACGCAGTGTGCGCTCGCGGTTCGCTTCGGCTGAACGGCTTGCTGCATACTTACGGCTTGGTCGGCATCGAGGTCGACGGCGCTGTCGTCAGGAGTGCGCACGAAGTGACGATCCCTTGCGCCGCAGTGGGATTGGCGGCGGGATTGCCACTCATTTCCCAGATCCAAAAGGTTGCGCGACCGACGTCGTCTTCACGGAGCGGGATGCCGAACAACTCAGGGTTCGTCGCGCACGGCCGCGCGAAACGCGAGCTCACTGCGATCTCGACCTTCGTGCACGCGCCCGGCCTGATCTTCGAGCGATCTACGATGAGCGGGGACTGGGCGCGCTGAGGCTCCTGCGTCTTCATGATCGGCGTGTCGCATACGTACTCGGGCATCGACTGACCGACGACTGACAGTCGAGCCTGGATTTCCAAGTCGTCGTCGATGTTGTCGTCGCGCACGGTGATGTTCAGCCGAAGCTCGTTCTCGTTGTTCAGGTCGAAGGCAACGATGCTCCCGATCGGTAAATCCGGCGTATCCACGACGACTGGAGGTACCTGCGTTTCTTCGGGAAATTCTTCTGCGCTAGTCACGACACAGCCACCCACAAGCACGCAGTTCCAGGCTGCGACCAAACATCTGGACAGCTTATAAGCAAAGCTCACGCCAGCCGCTTGGTTCGAGAAAAACCGCGGGATTCTCACGACTTGGGCA
>Ga0193752_1002493_pt1 | contig 13683 bp, 14 predicted proteins | sample H1c1metaG_FD_144924 | JGI IMG/M metagenome (GOLD analysis project Ga0193752, IMG submission 144924) | Soil microbial communities from a riparian zone of the East river system, Colorado, United States - H1c1 | ecosystem: Environmental > Terrestrial > Soil > Riparian zone | place: USA: East River... | reverse complement strand
AAGAAAAACTAATAACTCTTTTAACTGAAGAGGGGTTGGTGACAGAAGAAATTCTGCGTGGTGCGGAAAATGACGCAGCCAAGCTTAATAAGCCGCTTTTTGCTGTGTTAACCGAGCAGGGCGTTGTTGATGACGAACTACTGACGCATGCGATTGCCCAAGTATCAGGCGTGCCGTACGTGAACTTAACGAATAGTATGATTGATGAAAAGGTTTTGACGCTGCTGCCAGAAGACATTGCAGAGAGATTCATGGCCGTACCGCTAGCTGAAGTACAAAACCGTTTAGCGGTTGCTATGATCGACGCTAACAACGTACAGGCTGTTGACTATCTTGCCAACCGTGTCCAGCGTCCAATCAAGGTGTTTATGGCATCAGAAGCAGGTGTGCGCCATGTGTTGGACCAGTATCGTACAGACCTTTCGAGCGTTGATGAAGCTGCTGAAGCTTCACAAGCCGAAGCAAAGGCCGATAGCGCTGGTGATATCAAAACCATCGTCCAGGACTCACCGATTAGCCGCGCATTATCAACGATTCTTGAATATGCAGTCAAATCGCGTGCCAGTGATGTGCATGTTGAACCGCTTGAAAATGCATTAAAAATTCGTTGTCGAGTTGACGGTGTGCTGCGTGAGATTATGCAGCTGCCAAAATCAATCGAGCCAGCGCTTGTTAGTCGTATAAAAATTTTATCCAACCTGAAGATTGATGAACACCGTATTCCACAAGACGGTCAGTTTACAGTGAAAGTAGCGGGTAAAGAAGTTGACCTTCGTATTGCGATCAGTCCAGTAGTTTGGGGCGAACAAGTTGTTATTCGTTTGCTTGATAAATCAGGAAACAGCTTTGATATTGAACAAATGGGCTATGCGGGCCGAGCGCTTCGCGCTATCCGAAAGGGCATTGTTCGACCAAATGGCATGGTGTTAACATCTGGTCCAACTGGGTCGGGTAAGTCGACTAGCCTCTACGCACTTATTAAAGAAATCAAAAATGACACCGTAAATATTGTCACACTTGAAGATCCAGTTGAATACAAAATGGACGGCGTGAACCAAATTCAGGTAAATGCTGATGTAGGATTAACATTTGCGTCGGGACTAAGGTCAATTCTACGTCAGGACCCAGACATTGTGATGGTAGGAGAAATCCGTGACTCTGAAACAGCAAACTTGGCTGTTCAAGCTGCCTTAACAGGACACCTTGTGTTCAGTACGCTCCACACAAATTCAGCTGCTGGAGTGCTTCCGCGACTTCTTGACATGGGCATCGAGCCATTCCTTATTGCTAGTACGGTGAATACAATTATTGGACAACGATTAGTACGTCGCGTATCGCCAAAACGCGATGCGTACCAGTCGTCACCGATTGAAACACAGAATATTCTCGCGACAGTCGGCCATCTTTTACCAAAGACAAAAGCGGATGTTGCAAGGGTTTCTGCAGATTTAGGCTATAAAGACTTGCCCCTAGCAGGCCAAAGCGCTTATACTTTAGTCAAGGGTAAAGATACCCCGCAGACGCCAAGAGGTTACATAGGGCGTGCCGGACTCTACGAAGTCATGGACGTCAACGAAAATATACAGAATCTCATCGTTGCTCGGGCAACCAGCGCCGAAATTCAGCGCAAGGCTGTAGAACAAGGGATGATCACGATGCGTCAGGACGGTTACCTCAAGGCATTGCAGGGCGTTACAACAATCGAAGAAGTTAATCGCGTGGCAGCAGATACAGCATAAGAAGGGTGGAAACAAGATGAACAACCAAGAACTAAGGATAGAAGTACTGCTTGAGGAAGTCGTTAAAAAACGCGCCTCCGACCTTCACTTGCAGGTAGGCCTTCCGCCGATGCTCCGTGTTGATGGCAGCCTGGCACCTATCGCCGGGTTTAACCCATTGGATGAGCCAGCGGTAGAATCACTCGTATTTGCAATTCTTGATCAAGACCAGCAGCAGATCTTGATGAAAGACAAAGAATTCGACTTTAGCTTCGCGTTTGGTACGCTTGGCCGATTTCGTGTAAATGCCTTCCATGAACGCGGTAACCTAGCCGCAGCTCTTCGTCTCATTCCTAATGAAATTAAATCTGTGACTGAACTCGGTATGCCGCAAGTTGTGATGGGCTTTGCCGATTATCCACGCGGGCTTGTTTTGGTAACTGGGCCAACGGGTTCTGGTAAGTCAACAACTCTTGCCGCACTTGTCGACAAGATTAACACCGAACGTGCTGACCACATTATTACCATCGAAGATCCAATCGAATTTACGCACAAATCGAAAAAATCTGTTGTCGTACAACGTGAAGTTCACTATGACACCTATTCATTCTCGGCAGCACTCCGTTCAAGTCTTCGTCAGGACCCTGACGTTGTACTAATTGGTGAGATGCGTGACCTTGAAACAATTTCAGCAGCTATTACGATTGCCGAAACCGGACACTTGGTGTTTGCAACGCTTCACACCAACAGCGCAGCGCAGTCAATCGACCGTATGATCGACGTTTTCCCGCCACATCAGCAGCCGCAAATTCGCGCACAACTTTCAAACATTTTGATGGCTATTTGTTCACAGCGTCTGGTGCCTGCAATCGGCGGAGGCCGTGTTGTAGCTGCAGAGGTGCTCATCGCGAACCCAGCTGTCCGTAATATCATCCGTGAGGGTAAATCTCACCAACTTGATGCGGTTATCCAAACGGGTGCCGATCAGGGGATGCAAACCATGGACCGCACACTTGTGAGTCTTATCCAAAGTGGTACGGTAACCTACGATGAAGCTCGGAACTTTGCTGTTGATTTGACTGAATTTGAACGATTGATGAGAGGCTAAACAAGTGAAAAAATTTGATTATCAAGCCAAAGATAACTCGACCAACAAAATGGTTCGGGCAACCGTTCAGGCCGAGTCTGAAAGTGCTGCTGCAAAACTACTTATTGCACAGGGCTTTACACCGCTTGATATCAAAGAGTCGAACGAAGATGGAAACCTCTTCGGCCGCCTAACCGGACGAATTACTTCCAAGGATAAAATCGTCTTTACCCGTCAGTTAGCGACTTTGATTGGTGCAGGTTTGCCACTTTCCCAAAGCCTGCATACAGTGATGGAGCAAACCGAGAATAAACGCCTGCAAGGTGTCGTGGAAGACATCGTTGCATCGATCGAAGGCGGTAAGTCGCTTTCTGAATCTTTTTCAAAACACCCGGAAGTATTCGATAACGTTTTTCTAGCACTTATTGCTGCAGGTGAAGCATCTGGTACGCTGGATGAATCACTCAAACGAGTTGCGGCTCAGCAGGAAAAAGATGCAGCTACGATGAGCAAGATTAAAGGTGCATTAACGTACCCATTGATCGTCCTCGTCGTTATCTTCGGTGTTATGGCATTTATGCTACTTACTGTCGTTCCACAGGTGGAAAAGTTATACCATGACCTTAAAAAGGAACTCCCATTCCTTACCCAAGTAATGGTATCTCTTGCAGATTTCTTGGCTGTATTCTGGTGGCTCGTTATTATCGTGCTTGGAATCGGTGTCTACTTCTTTATCCAGTACCTCAAAACAGATAGCGGCATTAAATTCAAAGATACGGCAAAATTGAATGTGCCACTATTTGGTAGCATGTTCCGAAAGCTTTATATGGCACGCCTGGCGCGTACGGGACAGACACTGCTTGCGACGGGCGTCGCGATGCTCGACATGCTTCGGATTACGAGTACGGCAGTGAATAATACAGTTATTGGCAAGAGCATAGATCGTGCGGCTGAAAAGGTAAAGGGTGGTAAAGCACTTTCTGCAGCGTTGCAACCGGAAGATTATATATTGCCACTCGTGCCGCAGATGATCAAGATTGGTGAACAATCTGGTAAAATCGACGAAATGATGGGCAAGACAGCCCAAGTGTATGAGGATGAGCTCGATGAAGAAATTAAAGCTATTTCAACAGCTATCGAGCCTATCCTGATGGTAATACTAGCTGTTGTTGCTGGTGGTATGGTGGGGGCAATCCTTCTACCGATCTATAGCCTTGTTAACGACGTAAATGTATAGACAACTGCGGCTTGCTAGGGTACTATAAGCATAAGCGTTTACACGCATACAAATAACACTTGTTCATAGAAAGGTGGAAAAGATTTTATGAACGTACAACAGAAAAATAAAGAAAAAGGCTTCACAATCATCGAGGTGGTCCTTGTCCTTGCAATTGCCGGACTAATCTTCTTGATGGTGTTTATCGCACTTCCTGCTTTGCAGCGCAACCAACGTGATACACAGCGCAAGAACGACCTAAGCCGGGCGCAGACTGCTCTTAATAATTTTCAATCGAATAACCGCAACCAGCTTCCAAACCCTGCGACGGGCCCTAACTGGAATGCTACAATCCGTGAGAAATATCTTAAAGCGAATGGAGATACCTTTGCAGATCCGTCGGGTGAAGACTATAGCTTTAATGTTGGCGGAACAGTTCCAGCCACCTTTGACGGCGAAGCCCCACAGGTATATGTGACCGTAGGGTCCATATGTGCCGGAGAAAGTCTTACTAATGGACAAGGAAACCGTAAGGTCGCGCTTCAGATGAAACTTGAAGGCGGTGGCGTTGCCTGCGTAAACAACTAGTAATCTAATTACTATATCTGTAAAACCTCGGATAAACCGAGGTTTTACTTTTATCAGGTATTCAAGGTATGATAATGCTTATGGAACAATTATATATTTGTGTAGCTTTTGCTATCTTTGGGCTAGTAATGGGAAGTTTTGCTGGAGCAACTGTTTGGCGGCTGCGTGCTCGTCAACTCGTACAAGACAAGCAAGATGGTGAGGAATACGATAAAAAAGAATACAAAACGCTTATTCCGCTGACAAAGACAAATGCAACGAATGATCGCTCTAGATGCCTGCACTGCGGGCATACATTAGCATGGTACGACCTCATTCCGCTTGTTAGTTGGCTAAGTACTAGTGGTAAATGTCGTTATTGCCACAAGTCTATCGGGCATTTTGAACCTGTTATCGAACTTGGCGTAGCTACTTTCTTCGTTGCATCATACCTATTATGGCCATATCAGCTACAGACACTGCTTGAGATCACTCATTTTGGACTTTGGCTTGTGGCAGGTGTCATCTTGGCTATTTTATTTGCCTACGATCTAAAATGGTTTCTATTGCCGAATAAAGCAGTTTTTCCATTCATTGCTGTAGGTGCTCTCGTTGCGATTATTCAACTGGCAACAGCATCGGACCTTGTCTGGTCGCTTATTAACCTTGGATTAGCAGGTGCGATTCTTAGCGGCCTGTACCTGGTTATATGGTTAATTTCGAAAGGGCAGTGGATCGGATTTGGCGATGTAAAACTTGGTCTTGGACTGGCGTTACTTCTTGGGGACTATAAACTTGCTATTGTTGCACTATTTGCTGCCAACTTTATTGGGTGCTTGATTGTTATTCCCGGTATGCTTGCAGGTAAGTTAACTCGAACAACACGAGTGCCATTTGGCCCACTTTTAATTCTTGGGTTTGTCATTGCAGGGTTATTTGGCCAGCCTATCGTTGATGCCTACACGGGTCTGTTATTTTTGTAACAGCTACCCTTATAGTCTCATAATTCTTATGCTATAATGAGCGCACATGGGCATCAAGACGCAACACGGTTTTACAATTATCGAAGTGATGCTATTCTTGGCGGTCACAGGGATGTTAGCCGTCGCTATTTTAGTGGGATCTGGTGTATCAATTGGCCAACAAAGATATCGTGATAGTGTGAATACGCTAAAAGGTCTTATTCAGCAGCAATATAGTGAAACGACAAATGTTGCTAATAGCCGCGCGAATGATTCTGCGTGTGCAAACGCTGTCGTAACGACACCGCCTGACAGTGTGCCATCTCCTCAGGCTAGGGGCACGAGTGAATGTGTTATCTTAGGGCGGCTTTTGACTATAGGAGAAAACGGCATAGATCTAACGGTGTCAAATGTGGTAGGATACCGCACATCTCAAATGGCACCGGCAGAACCGACAGATATTGATGAGCTGAGAACAAATTATCGACTAGGAACTTCACCTATTGATCGAGAAGACGCGTCCGTAGAATGGGGTGCCCAAGTGGTTAAACCTAAAACAACCACCGCTGAGCCCCTTTCAATTATGGTGATCAGGTCACCGCTTGGCGGGTCATTGATGACATTTATACAGGACGGAGTACAGACTGATTTAGGTGGTATGCTGACTGGCGGTATTACAAAAACAAACAGAGATATTTGTGTTAATGCAGATGCTGGTTCCTTTGTGGGCAGTCGACAGGCTATACGTATCAATGCGTATGCTAGTGCCGGTAATGCCGTGGAGATTCCATCGGAAAGTGATAATATATGCGACTAAGACGAATACTGCAAAAAGACCAAGGAGATACGATTATTGAAGTTCTTTTTGCAGTCACTGTATTTGCAATGGTAGCAATTGGAACATTAACAATCATGAATCAAGGAACGGCAACAGCTCAACGATCACTCGAGATCACGCTTGTTCGTCAACAAATTGATGCCCAAGCTGAAGCTATCCGCTATATTCACCAAGCGTATGTTACAAGTTTTCAGACAAGCGGCCCGGCGCCAACTGGCCCTGCCGCGGAATGGAAAAAAATGACAAGCCTCTCGACAGGTAAAGGCGCAAGTCAAGCGTCTGAGTTCGGTCAAACGAACGGATCTGTTTGTCCGGCTACGACTCCAGGTGAACGACCTTTTCTCTTAAATGCACGCCAAGCTACAATTTGGGGAACAGTACCTCCGATGGTTGCCTCTAGTGGTGCCTCGGCTCCTCCATTTGCACAAGTGCAATACAACGATGATTCTAGCATTGCTCGTGCGTACGGATTGTGGGTAGAGGCCATACCGTCGACAGCCGCCGCGGCAACAGGCTTTGTTGATTTCCATATTCGCGCATGCTGGGAAAGTCCAGGCAGCTCAGCACCAGTAACACTCGGAACGATTGTGAGGCTATATGAACCACGTTAAACAAAATGGCTTTACGCTGATTGAACTGATGCTTGCAATGACATTCATCGCGGTATTACTAGTAGCAATTGCCATGACGACAATTCAGGTCAGTAATATCTACAATAAGGGACTGACACTCCGCGAAGTTAACCAGGCGGGTAGAGCGGTTAGTGAAGAGTTACAGCGCAATATTGCATCAGCCGTCCCTTTTGAGGCAGATCCTACCAAAGCAAATACAAAGTATGTTGTTCGTGACGGCGGCGGCCGGCTATGTATAGGCAGATACACGTACGCGTGGAATTACGGGAGTGCACTAAAGGGTGGCGCCGGCGCACCTGCGATATATAATGAATACTCCGACAGTGCGACGCCTATTCGTTTCGCAAAGGTCAGTGACAGTGGCGGATCGTTATGTTCCAACCCAGAAGCTAACATTCTAAGGGCTAACGCGACAGAAATGCTTACTGGTGGTGACAGAGACCTTGCAATGCATAAATTTACAGTAGTAAAGAGTGCTGATGCACCGGTAATCGGTGAGGCTCTCTATGCTATCTCTATGGTCATTGGAACAAATGATAGGGCCGAGCTAACGACTAATGATACATCGTGTAAACCGCCCGCAGAGGGGCAAGGTAATGAAAATTACTGCTCCGTAAATCAATTTGATATTACTGCACGAGCAGGCAACAAAGCAGGGGGAAACTAATATGAACAAAAGACGTAATTTACGTTCCCAATCGGGCGCTGTATCAATCTTTATTGTTGTATTTTCGGCGCTTCTTCTGACGATTATAACAATTAGCTTTGTGCAACTGATGGTGCGTGATCAACGACAGGCTACAGCCAGCGATTTGTCGCAAAGTGCCTATGACTCAGCTCAGGCTGGTGTAGAAGATGCAAAGCGCCTACTTTTGCTTGATCAAGCATGCCGAAATGATAATACCGTATCTCCTCTATGTGCCAATGTATCAGGCGCGCTAGCAATAGTGGTAGGAACACTACAATCTGCGTGTGACACGCTTGATAAAAGTGGAATTGTTACCGCAACAAACGGTGAGGTACTTATCCAGCAAACAACAGATGATAATGCAGCCAAACTTGACCAAGCGTACACCTGTGTGAAGATTGCCGTCGACACGGCTGATTACTTAGGCCAACTCCAGAATGATGAATCGGCTATTATTCCACTAAAGGGTGATCGTCCATTCAGTCAGATAGAGCTAAGCTGGTTTAGCACTCAGGATCTTGCTTCAACAAGTAACTTAACAGTTGATTTTCCATCAACCGGAACAGATGTGTCGTTGCCGCGAGTCGGTGCTTTATGGCCTGCAAACAATCCAGCATTGCTACGTGCGCAGTTCATGCAACTTGGCAGTAATTTTAAATTATCTGATCTTGACGACAGTACGGGCGGTGGAAGTAACGCAAATACGTTATTTCTCTATCCATCAGAGACCGGTTCAACATCAATGGGCTTTACGCTTGATGCCCGTCGCAGTTCACCCAATGCGCCTCAGCCTGTTGACTGTCGGCCAAGCCTCGCAGGGGGTGGCTATGCATGTACCGTTTTGCTGCAGGTCCCTAATCCTATAGATGGTGATGTTAATAACCGCAACGCATTTTTACGACTAAGCGCACTATATAACAAAGCGCATTTCCAGATTAAGCTTAAAGACAGTACGGGTGGTGATGTTAAACTATCGGGCGTCCAACCAGAGGTGGATTCAACTGGCCGTGCTAATGATCTATTTCGCCGAGTAATGGCAAGGGTAGAACTTCGTGGCGACTTTACATACCCAGATGCAGAAATCGATATATCTGGCAATCTCTGTAAGAACTTTAGCGTTACTACGAACAACACCGACTACAGTGCCAGTGGTACCTGTCTACCGTAGATCTTTATTCAGTATCGCTATGAAATTTTTCGTAGACTTCACGTAAGTGCTCGTCAGTGACATGGGTATATACCTGAGTCGTACTGATATTGCTATGGCCCAGCATGGATTGAACGCTGCGGATGTCAGCGCCGTTCATCAGGAGGTCGGTTGCAAAACTATGGCGCATTGTGTGCGGGCTGACATGTTTGGTAATGCCTGCTAGGCGTGCGTATTTAGTAATGATCCGCTGAATACTGCGGGCAGTCAAGCGACGATAGTCACCACTGTTGCTGACAGTATTATTTCGACTATAACTGAGGAAGAGTGGCGGAAGATTATCGAGACGTGTCGCTAAATAGTCTTCAACTCGAACTGCGGTTGCTTCTCCGATAAAAATCGGACGGTCTTTTTGACCTTTTCCACGCACCATAAATTCGCGGCGCTTTGTGTTTACATGATCTCGATTGAGGTTTACGAGTTCTGATACACGAAGTCCACTTGAGAATAGTAGTTCAATGATTGCACGGTCTCGGAGGCCTACTTCGTCGTCTAGCGGAATAGTGTCTAGTAGCCGCGCAACTTCGTCGTAGTGTAAAAATGTTACTTGTTTACGCGATACTTTAGGTAACTCAATCTTTTCCGGGCTCAGACTTTCAATGTCTCTTTTAGATAAATATCCTAGAAACCCACGAAGAGCAATCAGATGGTAACTTTGGGTGATTGTCGCTAGTTCATCTTCGTGGTCGTTTTTAAAACGATTCAGCCACAAACGATACTTACGTACGATTTCGGATGTAATTTTTCCAACGATAATATCATCGCTAAATTCAACGAAGCGTTCTAAATAGAGTTTGTAATTCTCGGCAGTTTTAGCAGAACGTCCGCCTTCAACTTCAAGATGTTCAATGTAGTCTAGAATTAACTCCGATGTATACATAGTATTAGCATAGCCTAGATCGGCCAGTATGGGTATAATAGTAACCAATGAATATCTTAGAAATGGTCATATTGGGACTCACGCAAGGATTGACCGAATTTATACCGATTAGCAGTTCGGGACATTTGGTAATCGTACAACAAATTTTTTCAGGGGCATCTGACCACACGTTTTTAGAATTTATTAATATTGGTACGCTGCTAGCACTCGTTGTTTATTTTTGGAAACGCATTCTAGCGATCTGTCGCGATGTATTTGTGAACAAAAATATTATCTTGGCACGGAATATTATTATTACATCGGTACCCGCAGGAATTGTCGGCTACTTTTTAGCAGATTTCATTGATAGCTCATCGTTCTTCGGCAGCCTGGTTGTCGTGACGATTACATTAGCAGTGGTGGGCATTGTTATGATTGTGTTGGAAAAGCTGCCAAAAGCACCACCGATCACTGACGGTGAAAAGCTAAGCTCGTGGCGCGCACTGGCTATTGGTATTGCCCAAATGCTGGCACTTATTCCAGGTGTGTCACGTTCGGGTTCGACAATCATTGCTGGGCGACTAGCAGGATTAAACCCAGCCGCAGCAGCAGAGTATAGTTTCTTGGCATCACTGCCGATTATGGTCGGTGTTACGTTGAAGGTTTTCATTACATCAAATGATCGCACTTATTTTATTGAACACCTGCCGATGCTGCTTATTAGTAATGCTGTCGCATTTATTTCGGGTTTGATTGCTGTTGGATTTTTGATGCGTTACCTATCAAAACATAGTCTTGCAGCGTTTGGTTGGTACCGTCTAGGGCTGGCCTCTATTTTAGCGATCTATCTTTTGGTACAATAGAATAAATAGTTAAAGGAGAAATATGAGTTCAAATGTCCAAAAATCGTTGGTAGTCTTTAAGCCTGATACTGTTCAGCGCGGTGTCGTCGGTGAAATCCTTAGTCGTTTTGAACGAGTTGGTCTAAAGATTGTCGCAACAAAAATGATTGCGCCAAACAAAGAACATTACTACAAACACTACGAAGAAATTGGCCAAATGGTGACTCGTCGTGGCGAGCATGCATTTGAGGTAACACTTGATATGATGATTCAAGGTCCCGTTATCGCCATGGTGTTTGAAGGTGTTGAAGCGATTGCGTTAATTCGTAAACTGGTCGGTCCAACCGAACCAAAATCTGCTGCCCCAGGCACAATTCGCGGTGATTTTTCACACATGAGCTTTGGTTACGCAGATGATGCAAACAAGGGTATCCCAAACCTTATTCATGCATCAGGTGACGAAGAAGAAGCAGAAAAGGAAATTGCTCACTGGTTTACAGAGGATGAACTCTACCAGTACGAAGCCCTGAACGAAAAATTCACCCGTTAGTTTAATAGCTAGCTGAACTGATAAGCGACAGTGGTAAAACACTGTCGCTTTCATGCTACAATTAGATCAAACAACATACGCCCCGGTAGCTCAACTGGATAGAGTAGATCCGTCCTAAGGATATGGTTGCAGGTTCGACTCCTGCCCGGGGTACCAGGAAAAATTATGAGTAAAAAACACGAAAACGATCAAGAACTTGATTTTGACGGACAGCGCGACGGGGAAGAGCTGTTATTCGTATTCCGCCGCCACATTATTGCAATGCGAAAAGGCTTCTATCTGTTGCTTATCCCGTTTGCAGTTTCGTCTATCCCGCCCCTTATCTGGCAAAATAACCTCGAACTTTTTATCTTACCGGTTATCGGTCTAGCTGTCGGCCTTATCCTTTTTTCTTACCACTTCATTATGTGGTATTTTACGATCTATATTGTGACCGACCAGCGTATCCGCCAGATTACACAGAAGGGTTTTTTTGGTAAAGATGTGATTGAGCTGCGACTATCAAAGATCCAAAACATAAGCTATAATATACCAGGGTTTACTGGGGAGATATTTCACTTTGGAACAGTCGTTATTCAGACATTTGTCGGCGACCTCGTTATCCATAAAGTTGAACACCCAGACAAGATTTATAACAAATTACAGGATGCGGTATCATTAGCACTGGCCGATCCTCAGCAGGGAGATTATGAAGAAACTACTGTCTAGACGACGTGCTAACAAAAACGAAGCACCAACGCGTATTACTAATGAGACAGTTGCCGAACATCGCGAGCGCATTCTTGCTGGCGGACGACGGTTTAAATACCCCATGCAATACGCACGGCACAAACTTGTATTCAACACCATTATTGTTGCGGTTGCAGCTGTGATTCTTCTCGTGCTAGTTGGATGGTGGCAATTGTATTCCGTACAGAATACAAGCAATTTCATGTACCGTGTGACACGAGTTTTTCCTCTGCCTGTGGCGCAAGTTGACGGTGAACAAGTTCGGTACAGCAGCTATTTGATGAGTTACAAGGCATCGGTTCATTATCTTCAGCAAAGTGAACAGCTTGATTTAGGCAGTGAAAATGGTAAACGACAGGTTGCTTTTAACAAGCGCGAGTCAATGGATAATGCCGTGGCTGATGCTTATGCAGGAAAGCTAGCGCGCGAACTCACTATCGGCGTTACGAATAAAGAAATTGATCAAGTTATTGATGAAGATCGAAATACGGCGAATGGGCGCATTTCCCAAGAAACGTACGATACGTCCGCACTTAATATTCTGGGTTGGGGTCCTGATGAGTATCGCGATGACGCTAAAAGCAAGCTTATCCGACAAAAGGTTTCGTACTCTATAGACACAACAGCCAATGACCGCCAACAAAAAGCTTCGCAATTATTACAACAAGGCATGGATTTTGATAAGGTTGCCACGGAATTAGGTGGTGAAGGTGATCAAAAAGCTGCGGTAGGTGCGTCTGGACTAGTGCCTCTCAACAACCGCGATGGCGGGCTAAGCAAAGCTGCCGTCGGACTTGAAGTAGGTAAGGTATCGCCAGCTATAAAAACGGCTATTGGTGACGGATACTATTTTGTTAAATTACTTGAACGAACCGACAAGCAGATTAGCTATGTGTATCTTCGTATACCACTGACGGTTTTCGAAGAAAAGTTAGCAGCTTTGAAAAAAGATGGCAAAGTAAAAGAGTATATCGCACTTCCAAAAGTTGATACTCAGAATTAAGTAACAAAAGGAGATTACCATGTTTAAACTGCCAGATCTACCATACGGCTACGATCAATTAGGTGATTACATTAGCGATGATATTATGAAGTTGCATCACTCAAAGCATCATCAGACATACGTCGATAAACTCAATGCGGCCCTCGATAACGCACCAGCACTTCGCGAACGACCGCTTGAGAGTTTGTTGTCTGATCTAGACAGTTTGCCCGGAGCAGTAAAAATTGCAATTCGCAACCAGGGGGGTGGTCATTATAACCACAGTTTATTCTGGCAATGGATGTCGCCAGAGGGCGGCGGCGAGCCAACAGGCGAGTTGGCAACTAAGATCAAGGAGCGCTACGGGAGTTTTCAGGGTTTTGTTGACGAATTCACTACAAAATCTCTCGGTGTATTTGGCAGTGGCTGGGTATGGCTACAACCCGATATGGAGATAATTACAACAGCCAACCAGGATACGCCCATTATGCAAGGGCTTGATGCTCCACTTCTTGGACTCGACGTATGGGAGCATGCGTATTACCTAGATTACAAGAATAAACGCGACGACTATGTGAATGCGTGGTGGAACGTCGTGAACTGGGATTTCGTACAAACACGCTACGATGCCAAGTAATTTCATGGATGCTACTTCGCTTAATCGAATGGCCATCGCGGCAACTCTCCACTGCTTAACGGGGTGCGCGATAGGGGAAGTGTTGGGCATGGTAATTGGTACAACAATTGGGTTGGATAACTTCCAAACTATTCTGCTGGCAATTGCACTCGCGTTTTTGTTCGGATAT
>Ga0193752_1002492_pt1 | contig 13687 bp, 13 predicted proteins | sample H1c1metaG_FD_144924 | JGI IMG/M metagenome (GOLD analysis project Ga0193752, IMG submission 144924) | Soil microbial communities from a riparian zone of the East river system, Colorado, United States - H1c1 | ecosystem: Environmental > Terrestrial > Soil > Riparian zone | place: USA: East River... | reverse complement strand
CATACCCGAATCAAGAAGCTTCTTGAACATTTCGACGCCCGTCACAACCGAGTTTCGCGTATCTTTGATACCGATGATCTCGACCGCTTCGTTGACGTTGACCTGACCGCGTTCGATACGTCCGGTGGCGACCGTGCCGCGTCCCTGGATCGTAAAAATGTCCTCAACAGGCATCAGGAACGGCTTGTCCATTTCGCGTGCCGGTGTCGGGATGAAATCATCGACAGCCTGCATCAGTTCGTCGATCTTCGGCTCCCACGCAGCATCGCCCTCAAGAGCTTTCAGGGCCGAACCCTGTACGATCGGCGTGTCGTCGCCCGGGAATTCGTATGAACTCAGCAGCTCTCGGATCTCCATATCTACGAGTTCTAAGAGTTCTGCGTCATCTACCATATCGACTTTATTCATGAAAACGACCATCGATGGAACGCCGACCTGACGGGCCAACAAGATATGTTCTCTCGTCTGCGGCATCGGGCCGTCGGTCGCCGCTACGACGAGGATAGCTCCGTCCATCTGGGCCGCTCCGGTGATCATGTTCTTGACATAATCGGCGTGGCCCGGGCAGTCAACGTGAGCATAATGACGGTTTGCCGTCTCGTACTCAACGTGTGCCGTCGCGATCGTAATGCCGCGCGCCTTCTCTTCAGGTGCGTTGTCGATCGAATCAAACGCCCGCACGATCATCTTCGGATTGTGCTTCGACATCACCTTTGTGATCGCCGCCGTCAACGTCGTCTTACCATGATCCACGTGCCCAATTGTCCCAATATTCACATGCGGCTTAGATCGATCGAATTTTTCCTTGCTCATCTTTGGTTATGCCTTCTCCGGTAAATTCAAAAAATAAAATGTCTGGAGCCCAAGGCGGGATTCGAACCCGCGACCTCATCCTTACCAAGGATGCGCTCTACCCCTGAGCTACTTGGGCTCATTCGTAAAAACATAATGGAGCGGGAGACGAGGCTCGAACTCGCGACATTCAGCTTGGAAGGCTGACGCTCTACCAACTGAGCTACTCCCGCTCATGGTGCATGGGGTAGGATTTGAACCTACGTAGGAAATTAATCCGACGGGTTTACAGCCCGTTGCCTTTGACCGCTCGACCACCCATGCGTCCAACTTGTTTGTTGCTAATGTGCGCTTTTAGAGCCAATTAGCAAATTTCCAATACTAACTAAAAGGCGTTCAAGATGCAAGTTTATGTGAGCGGTTTTTGGATCGTGTCCGCAGTCCGCACGTAAGTAAGGGCTCAATTTAGCCGATGGGTAGCCAAATTCAACGCCGTCCGCTTGATGTCAGGTAGACTTATTTCTTTGATCTGGGGTGAAACATCTCGTAACTTTTCTTCAAATGTACGTCCGTTATGTGCGTGTATATCTGCGTTGTGGAGATGTCGGTGTGGCCGAGCATTTGCTGGACGGAACGGATATCTGCCCTGTTTTGAACAAGATGCGTGGCAAAGGAATGCCGCAGCGTGTGCGGCGAAACGCCTTCGAGGCCGCACTTTTCAGCGTAGTCCTTAATAAAGCCGTGGACCATCTGCCGATTCAGCCGGCGTCCCCGCTCGGTAAGAAATAAATTTTGAACAGTAATATCTACTTTCTTATTACGAAGGGCTAAGTAGCTTTCGATCCATCTAGCGGCAGTCGGATACATAGGGATTTTGCGAGTTTTGCTGCCCTTTCCGGTACATTGCAGAATCGCCCAATCGAAGTCAATCGCGTTCATTTGCAGGTTCACAACTTCCGAAACCCGCAATCCGCAAGCATACATCAATTCAATAATTGCCCGATCCCGGAGGCCAAGTTCCGTAGAGACATCCGGAACTAATAGCAACTGCTCCACCTGTTCTCGAAACAGGAAATGTGGGATCACCAACCCGGCCCTAGGAGACTCCAAAAGTTCAGAGGGATCGTGTAGTATGTGACCTTCCTGGTTCAAAAACCTATAAAAGCCTCGGATGGCACTTATCAGCCTCCGTTTAGAATTCTCAGAAATCCCTGCTTTCGAAAGATCGATCAGCCGTTCGCGAAGATCCTGACGAGTCAGATGCAGCAATTCAAGCTGATTCTTTTCCGTCCACGCCTTCAATTTCCCCAGATCGCTCCTATAAGCCTCAAGCGAATTTTTCGCCAGGCCTTTCTCAACGCGGAGATAGGAGAGATATTCTCGGATAAGATCGCGATTCACTTTACTTCCTCTTTACAGCCCGATTTTTTTATTTTTTCAAGCTCGACTAGATCTGCGCTAATTTCATTAGAGCGGATGCCCAAGCGTGCGTTTTGCGACTCCAGCATTTCCTTGTCAACTATTTTCTCATCGGCAAATAGATCGTATTGCGAAATGACAATTGCACTTTGTTCATCCTGTAGCCGATTTATCTTGAGTACCCCACGAACACATTCCGCTTCTCGCTCAGCCAACCCTAGCCCAAGCAACTCCTCGTACTTATAGGATACGCGCCGATTTTCGTCGATTTTATTGGCGAACCAGTTCTGTACTAAAATCGCGTCCTTCTTTAGCTCGGAGCGAGTTGCCGGAAAATCTTTCTTATTCTCGTTAACCCTCTGAATAATTTGCATTATGCCCGCCGAAGATTGCTCCTCCAAAGACTTGCCTGCTATTCCGTCTATTTCCTTCAGAATTTGTAATGCTCGCGTCTTACGAGGATCGGATGTATTACACCCAAAAAATAAAACGCCAAATAAAATGAACGATATAAAAAATCTAATTTTCATAACGACGATACAAATTGGCTAAAGGGCTAAATTACAGGAAGGCAGTTCTAAGCAACTTATTTCTGGCCCGCCTTAACGGCAATTTCGTGCAGTGTTTCGGGAGCAATGTCAGCACCGTTTGGCCAGACGACCGTGCAACCATCCAATGAAAAATTCTTAAAATAGTCAGTATTTCTTAATGGCTCAAAGAAAGGGTATTTTTGGATCCAATCTGAAAAATCGACATCGGCCTTTATGCCGTCATTAAAAGTCAAAGCCAAAGTGTATCCGCTTATATACTCAGCTTTTTTGACAACAAAAATATCTTTCATTTCAGTATCTTATTTTAACAGTTAAAAACGTAGAAATTTCCGTATCTTCGTCCAAAGAAAATAGATATTGTTGGCATAGATCAACGATGACAATTATAGCATTTCTATAATAAGGAAATTGCCGGGATTATTGGACAGATCATGTTGGCGCGACGTTGGCTCCAAAGAGTCCATTTGATCTGTGCCTGAAATTTCGCACGTCACATTTCGTCTCAAGTCTCACATTTCTCGCCGGACCAATGACAAAAAGGTATGACCAGCGAAGATCATTGCCGGACCGTTTTTTTGGCGGTCTAACCATCTCTAAGCATAGGCGTCCATGTCCCTCATTTCGAACAGAGCGAAAGCAGATCACCAGATCGAAAAGCAAGACTAAAACCGCAGGCATCGCGGCTTGCGAGTGCCTCGTCGATCAAGGGTTGGAGGCTGTCTGAAAAGGCATTCTTCTTTGTTGTTTTAATTTCTTTTTGATCTATTTCACGTATTTCGTGGAAAAACTCTTAAGAAATATCCACGAAACACACGAAAGAAGAAAGCTAAGCACAAAAAAAGACGGGAAAAGGTCATCGGATCAACTTTTCAGATAGCCTCATCCAGTCGCTATTCGGGTTCCGAATCGCAATAAAGGTTCCGGTTCTTCAAGATCTCATCGTAAGGAAAGAGCTTTTCCGACGCTTTCATACGCGAATAGTTCCAGCTTCTGATGTCGTTTTCGGCGACCTTATAGCAATGCCTGTTGGCAAGGTTCGTCAGAACGGTTTGCTGATCTTCAGTGCTTAAAGACGCGAATGAATCCACGATCACGGGCAAGGCGTCATCACTAAGCCGGGAATTATACGAGGCGTCGAAATCGCGGCCTTGCTGCATTAGTGCGATGTTTGTTTGGACGATGAATTTGTCGGGATTCATCAGGTTGGTTGCCGCGAGAATAAAGATCGCCGACCAGAGAGCGCCCCAGGCGAAATGTTGCCGTGCATTTCTGAGGACGGTTACGGCGAACCAGATAAACACGACGGCGAGCCAGGTCATAAACACCATCGGATAAAAGCGGACGGTCGTCAGCCCATAGCCGAGTTCGCCGGTAAGCAATATCAAACGCTGAACGGCGGAGGCCATTATCACAAAGAGCAGGGCGATCTGAAATCCGGCGAGGACTTTGAAAATAACGGCGACGCGGCTGCCGTCCTTTCTCAGGAGCCAGTGAGATAGCAGCAGAATCGGCAGTACTAAAGCTGCGACCGCGACGAGTTCGCCAAAGCCTCGGCGTGCGTAATCGGCGAGTTTGAAATCAGGCGTGTTTTGGACAAGGTCCATTCCGCCAAAGAAATACGGCAGCTGCATTGCCACAAAACTTAAGAAAAGTAGATCGATAAGTCCGAGGACGATAACAGTTTCGACCGTGCCAAAGGTGAATACGGATGGCAGTTTCGAGCTGTCGAGATTCTGCAGATTCCATTTTTTCTTTGGCGGCTCGGCTGATGCAGCTTCTGTATTCGGCGGATCGCTTCGATTTATGTGTTCGAGAATGGTGGCGTTATCCGGAAGTCCATTCTGCTCGTCGAGAGGTTCGACAACGACCTTTTCAACGAAAGAAAGATCCGCGTCGGCTTTCTCTGATGCGGAATCCGCCGGTACAGGTTCGGTCGCCACCGTGGATTCTTTCCAAAACGGCGTGATCAAGGAGCCGCGAAGATAGCCTGCCGACAGCCACGCAAACACCGATGTGAGAACTACGTGGCTCACTGCTACGTCGATCTCGAAATTGACGACACGATTTACCATTCCCTCAAAGGCGGCATCGGCGGCCATGAATAAAGCGCCGAATATCAGTACCAACGGAAGAGCGATCGCGAGGCCGCGAAGAACGGAAAAAAGATGCCGGCTTAGCTTGCCGCCTGGCATTGCCTTCCATTCGATATCGCTGCCTAAAATAAACAGCGGCCCGAAGGCGGACGTGATGCCCGACCAAACAAATCCCGCCGCATAATGAAAAGCCCCGGCAATTTGCGCCTTGACCTCCAAATTGGCGAGAAGCAGGACGCCCATTATTATCAGGATCGCGAAGGTGTCGTAAACGCGCAGTTCGATCGAATCGCGAATGAGGAACATCGATCCGAAGAAGACCATCGCGCCGATGAGCGCGAGGCTGGTCTTGGTCAAAAGCTCGGGTCGACGCCGAAACATCAGCACCACCAAAGCTGCGGCAAATGTCGCCACAAACAGAAACGCGTTCAACCCCCAAGGCGTCTGCCTAAGCAAAACATTGCCTAAGACACCAAGAAGAACGGAAACCTGCAAGATCTCTAAACCTGTTTTTGTACGATCGGTCATATATGTAACACGCCGGAATTACGCCGTCCGGCTTTGGCTATCTCGACATCGGGAAACGAGCCTCGTCCGAAGAAAACGTGTCCGGCTAACTTTCGGCCTATTCTTCCGCGCAGGAAGAAACATCCGGCCTCCAATAAAGTTTGGTTTGTAAACGCGGCGATAAGGCGGCGCATCCAAAGCCTTGAAATGAATCGGGATCGAAAAAGGCCGCCCGAAATTTTCAATAGAATTTGCGGGTCGTTCGTCACGAGGCGTTCGTCAATAATTTCCGCCGCGTATCGCGAAAGACGCATGCACGGATCGAGTCCGCCGGCCGTCAGAGGCGAGACCGCTCCGGCCGCATCGCCGATCAGTACGCCGTGCACGTTCGCGATCTTTCGCAAAACGCCGCCGACCGGAATTCGCCCGCCACGCGATTCTGATAATTCGGCTTTATCCAGATCGACAAAATCAGAACCGATCTTTTCCTTCAGTTGTTTTAACGCCTGACGCGGATCGAATCTAGCGGGATAGCCACCGACGCCGATGTGGACTTCCTCACCGTCGTCAGCGATCCAGGCGAGATAGCCGGGCGCGAGTTTGGAATCGAGAAAGCAATGGAGGCGTGGTTCGCGTCCGGACTGTTTCGTGTGAAAAACTTCTTCGTAACCGACGATCCATTCCTTGTTTTCGTCGAGGCGAAGCTCCTTGGCGACCTTTGAATTAGCTCCGTCAGCGCCGACCACGACTTTTGCTTTCACTTCGAATGACGAGCCATTTTTTTCAAGCTTGATAACAGATGAATCGCTGCCAATATGTATGGAAATAAAACGGGTCGCATTGGAGAATTCGACGCCAAAGCCGATGCAATCGTCGAGCAGAGCAGAATACAACGCTCCCATTTTGCCGACACGAAATTCGTCCGCCTCGCTTTTGAGTTCGAGCGGCCGCAACTGCGGTGAATAGAGCGTGACGTCCCTGATCGGCGGGCCAAGCGTATTAGCCGGAAAAGCAAAATCCTCAAAGGTCTTACGGACGAAAATGCCTGTCGTATGAATGCCCGCGGTCAGGTCGGTTTTTCTATCGACGAGTAAGACCGACGCTCCGCGCTGGCCGAGCAGCTTTGCACACTGCAGCCCCGCTAGGCCCGCACCGATAATGACTACGTCGTAAGATCGCATAAAAATTTATTCAGAGTGCCGGGTTCACCGAGGTCTTACGCGATAGATCGCACTCTGAACTTTTCGTTCCGCTTGAAAAAAGCAAGATCCCAATGGATAGACTCAGAAATCCAAGAACTGAGATCAATGCAAATCGGTTTGGAGCAACAGAGGCGATATTGGCCCAGAAATATATCCAGACCAGAGCAGTTGAAATAGTTACGGCGATCTTTGAAACGCTGTTCTTTATAAGAATTTGTGCCAACGAATTAATGCCCGCCAATATATACAAAAGATAGATCCCTGCGTCGATCTGCATTTCGAATCCGAAGAGCTTGTTCATCGGGCCGTAGTTCACGACGTAATATTCGACGATAGCTTCGTAGAGAAAAATAAAGACGGCAACCTGAAAAAAGGAATACAGCGTTACCTCGAAAGTTTTCGTTATCATCCAGATCGATTCTTGTTGCTTCATATTCTTTTATGATCCCTTAACTGCCTGCGGCTTTGCCGCTCGATGTGCGGAAAAGCTATGCTTTTCCGGCTCGCGATCCAGAATCTTGCGGCTATGCCGCCCGCTCTTCGGGGCAACGCTTCGGCGGCATAGCCGCATGAAGAAGGAGGCGTAACGGAAAAGCGGAGCTTTTCCGCAAATAGATGGGCAAAGCCCAATGACACACTTTTGGTCATATGGTTTTCATCGCTTTGATAAGCGCTTCCATGTGGTCTAGATACCTTTCCAGAGCCTTGCGCCCGTCTTTGGTGATCGCGTATTCGGTCAGCGGCATGCGGCCTGAGAATGATTTTGTCATCGTGACGTATCCAGCTTCTTCGAGTTTGCGGGCGTGAACACTGATGTTGCCGTCGGACGTATCGAGCAGTTTTTTCAGGTCGCCAAAGCTGAGCTTTTGGTTTGCCGCGAGAGCGCTGATGATGCCGAGCCGCATTCGCTCGTGAATGATCTTATCGAGCTCGCCGGAAACCTTTCCGGCGGCTTTCTCAACGCGAAGAGCCTGTGGTGCGTCGTACGTTTTTTTAAATGCTTGATTCTTCGCCATTTCTCTTTTTGCCCGCGAAACACGCGAAACATCGCGAAAATAATTCTTTTCGGTTTCGCGTCCTTTCGCGTATTTCGCGGGCTAAATTCCTATCTTCAACCGCAGATGGTTCTGACTTATCCTCCGTAACGGCGGGCGATGATCGCGCCGAAGATGATGTGCAGCACGCCGAAGCTTGCACCCATCAGATAGTCGGCATACGATGCGGGCAACATGAAAGCCGCCGAGCCGAGCGCAATAAACAGCCATCCCATAACGGGAACGGGCTTTACTGAAAATGCTCCGCCGGTCACGACGGCTGCTCCGTAGCACAGCATCCAAACAGGCGCCATAACTTCGTAGTGTTCGTAACGCCACAGGCCGAGCGTGATCGCGATGCCGCAGACAAGAGGCGGGGCAAAGCTAAAAAGAAATTTACGGCCCGGCACAGAGGACGAGAGCGGCTGGCCCTCAAATTTTGATTTCTGCCACAGGGTCAGCATACCGATCGCGCACGCGAGAACCGCCTCGCCCAGCCAGACGAAAAGCCAGGTTCGCCTGTCTGGCAGATAATAGTTGGCCTGGAACGCCGCGGCGATGGCTGTGGCGCCCATAAGCATTCCGCCCCAGCCGGGAACGGCCGTAAAATGCGCCGACCGCTCCATCATCTCGCGGATGTAGCGGACATTGTCGATCGCCCGGTCGCCGATGTTTACCGGTTGGTCAGTTTCGATTTCTTCTTTGCGGATCGGGCTGATGTTTCCCACTGATAGGAAAGATACGTCAAGTAGTGGTGTGTGTCAAGTACTTTATAATACAAAGTATTAATTTATTTTTGATCTGTTTCGTGTATTTCGTGGATAAGATTTCATCCACGAAATACACGAAAGAAGAAAATACAGGAAGAAGGTTCGTCTCCGAATGGCGGTCTCGCTACCGCTTGGATTTCTGCTTGTTGTCGAGGTATTTCTTTGACTTTACGGGGTCGTTCATTGTGTCGCCGAAATTTTCCAGCGGCTGGGCGGAGAGGTTTGCTGTTTCGTAGGTGAGGCGTTTGCGCTGCATCAGGAAATTTTTACCATTCCATTTATAAAAGGAACGCGTAAAAAAGATAGGGCAGCAGAGTTGTTCTTCGTCGCCGGTGATCTTGCCGGTTTCGGTCTGGCCGAGCAGAAAGCGGTCTTGGCCATAGAGTTCGATGACGAGTTCGCCGTTCTCGGCACGAATATCTTTAAGGCCGCCGTCGGCCCGGTCGCCGGTGCGAAAATTCCATTGCAGCTCCGGCTTGCCGTCCTTCCATTCGAAGATGTAAACGAGCTGCGGAATCGCCGTGCCGCCAGTTTCGATCTTTAGGATGACGGCCGCTTCGTCTTCGCCGTCGCCGTCGACGTCCAGATATTTGGTCGTGACATACGACATGCCGATCCGGCGTTCGGCCTTTTGAGTGGCTTTTTGCTCCGGACTCATATCGTCACCGATGTCCTCAAATTTGGGTTCGAGTTTGCCGTTTACGAGCACTATCTCGTCGCCGTCGGGATGCTGCCAGCCGCGCGGCAGCGGATATGTAAAATTCTTAAAATCGAATGTGCCAAGCGGCGATGCGCTTTGTTTGTCTTTGTCGGCAAGCAGCTCGCTTTGAAGATTGGGGATCGCCGGTGACGGTGAAGGTTCGGGTACGAAAGTACTTGTGTTGGCAGGCTCGATCGGCTCCGGCGCAGATTCCGAGACAGGCTCGGGCGGCGTACCGCAGGCGGCCAGGAACAAAAGAAGTGCAATAGCGATAAAGGCAGCTATTTCTTTTGTGCAAATTCCCATTCTTTCGTGGATGTTCTTGCTCCCTTTCAGGACCTCTTTGTTGTTTTGATTTCTTTTGATCTGTTTCGTGTATTTCGTGGAAAAACTCTTAAGAAAATATCCACGAAACACACGAAAGAAGAAAAACAAAAGCACAAACAAAATATGAAAAGGTCATCAGATCAACTTTTCAGACGGCCTCTTCAAAGAAACTAAGCTCTGGTCAAACTTCGGTATTTGATGCGATGGGGTTGGTCCGCATCGACGCCGAGGCGGCGTTTTTTGTCGGCTTCGTATTCGCTGTAATTGCCGTCAAAATATTCGACGTGGCTGTCGCCTTCGAACGCGAGAATGTGGGTCGCGATCCGGTCGAGAAACCAGCGGTCATGGCTGATCACGACGGCGCAGCCGGCAAAATTTTCGAGGGCTTCCTCTAGTGCACGCATCGTGTTCACGTCGAGGTCGTTTGTGGGCTCGTCCAGTAGGATAACATTCGCACCGGATTTGAGCATCTTGGCGAGGTGAACGCGGTTGCGTTCGCCGCCGGAAAGCTGGCCGACGAATTTCTGCTGATCGGCGCCCGAGAAATTGAACTTGGAAACGTAGGTCCGCGCGTTCATTTCGCGTTTGCCGAGCAAGACGAAATCGAGACCGTCGGCGATCTCGTCAAACACGGTTTTTTCGGCGTTGAGCGAATCGCGCGATTGATCGACGTAACCGAGTTTCACGGTCGTGCCTACTTTAAAGGTTCCCGAATCGGGCTTCTCTTGATCTGTGATCAGACGGAACAGCGTGGTTTTACCGGCTCCGTTCGGCCCGATAACGCCGACGATGCCGCCCTTTGGCAGCGAGAATTCGAGATTTTCGAACAATATCTTATCGTCGTAGCCCTTGGAAACGCCGTGTGCCTCAATGACGATATCGCCGAGGCGTTCGCCGGGCGGAATGTATATCTCAAGGTCGTCGGCGTGCTTCTCGGATTCGGTAGCGAGCAACTCTTCGTAATCGTTGATACGCGCCTTCGATTTGGCGTGGCGGCCTTTCGGCGACATTCTGATCCACTCAAGTTCGCGTTCGAGCGTCTTCTGCAGCTTGTCCTCGCTACGTGCTTCCTGGGCGAGACGCGTGCCTTTTTGCTCAAGCCACGACGAGTAATTTCCCTGATACGGAATTCCCTGTCCGCGGTCGAGCTCTAGTATCCAACCGGCGATGTTGTCGAGGAAATAGCGATCGTGAGTGACCGCGATGATCGTGCCTTCGTATTTTTTGAGATGCTGTTCGAGCCAGCCGACCGTCTCGGCGTCGAGGTGGTTGGTCGGTTCATCGAGCAAGAGAATGTCGGGCTTTTGCAGCAGCAGGCGGCACAACGCGACGCGGCGTTTTTCACCGCCGGAGAGGCTTTTTACGTTGGTGTCGGGCGGCGGGCAGCGAAGCGCGTCCATCGCCATTTCGAGCCGCGCGTCGAGATCCCAAGCGTCTGCATGATCGAGCTTTTCCTGAACCTCGCCCTGACGTTCGATCAGCTTTGCCATCTCGTCGTCATCCATCGGCTCGGCAAATTTGGCGTTGATCTCTTCGTACTCTTTGAGAAGATCGACGGTCGATTGCACGGCTTCTTCGACGATCTGCTGCACGGTCTTCGTCTCATCGAGCTTCGGCTCCTGTTCGAGATAACCGACCGAATAGCCCTTGGAAAAAACGACCTCGCCGTTAAAATCCTTGTCCTGACCGGCAATTATCTTCAGCAAAGACGATTTGCCAGACCCGTTCAGGCCGAGCACGCCGATCTTCGCCCCGTAAAAAAACGAGAGGTAAATGTCCTTCAGGACAGGCTTCTTGTCGTAGATCTTACTGACCTTGACCATCGAAAAGATGATCTTATTTGGTTCTGTACTCATAAGAATTTTTTCTACGAAGACATGTAATGCGGAGACAATCTATTCATATTCCTGCGGTGAACTACCACGCACCTTTAGACGAAACTAGTCGGACTCATCAATCGCAGACGGAATATCCCTGCTGTTATGAAGTACACGGCCAATCTCGATATACCGCTCTTTCTCAATATAGAAGATCAAATACGGAAAGCGCTTCATGGACCAGTATCGAAGGTCTGTGATGTAAAGTTCGTGGGCATAGCGCGGAATGCCCGATGCGGGATGTTTCGAGATCTTCCTGGTAGATTCCTCAAGCTGCTCGATGAAATCCGCTGCGACATCTGCTCCAGCCTCGTTAAGATAGTAAGCGATAGCGGCATCGATATCGTCCTCAGCGGGACGGCGAAGAATGACCGGCTTTTGAATCACCTATCGTTTCTCCGCAATCCGCTTTCGTAACTTATCAAAATATTGAGAGTCCATGGGCTCATCACTAAACTCGGATTCAAACCCGTCCATTAAAATACGGCGAAGCCGCACACGGTCCTGCTCCTTTCTAAGCAACTCTCGCACATATTCGCTGCTGCTGCCATAATCGCCCTCGGTAACCTGTGTATCCACAAAAGATCGAAGCGTTTCGGGCAACGAGATATTCATCGTACTCATAAATCAAAAATAGCATTTATGGCAAAGTTTGCCAAGAACGCTTTTGACATCGAAAAGATGATCTTGTTTGGTTCTGCATTGCTCATTAAAAACTATTCTTCGTTCTAGCATAGCCACGCCCGTTTACGGCGTGGCTAAAATTCAATAAAAATAATCTCAGGGCGTTTTAACGCCCTTACCTGTCGTCGTCGCCGATTATCCTTTCCAATCGATCAGATAAATTCCCAACTCTATGCCTTTCTTTTTGATTCCTAACGTAATCAACAACCCATTCGAGATCGCGTGTCCCAAACGAAACGACTCCATAGCCTTTTTGCCATTGCAGAACTTCCAAACTCATGAGAACTCGCACCTTTCATTTCGCCGATCCAACGGTCAATTTCGAAAGGCGGATAAAAAGATGCTGCCAAATGAATATGAGTGGATATGCCGCCGATCGCGTGAAAGTATACATTTGGCATTGTGACGATCCGGTTCTTAACAAAAGCCCAGAGATCCGGCTCTAGCTTCGGCGTAATAAGAGGCAGATTATCTTTAGTGTGCCACGTTATATGAAAATTGATCTCTGCGTATGACCGATTCGACATTGTTCGTTTGGCCAGGCCTCCGTTCTAGCGTAGCCATGCCGTTTACGGCGTGGTGGTGGCCGATAAAAAGACTCCAGCCCGTTTTAACGGGCTTACCAGTATTATTGCGAGCGGTAAGGGCGTTAAAACGCCCTGAATATTATTGGGCAACCTTACCCACGCCGTAAACGGGCGTGGCTATGCAAAGCCTAAATCTCTATCTTCCTAACGGTCAATCTCTCAATCCTGTCATGTCTAACCTCAAACCCGATTCCCGGCCCTTCCGGTGCGGTGATCGTCCCATTCACACTAACCTCAACGGCTGGTTCGATGATGTCTTCGTGCCAATATCTTTTGCTGGCAGAGACGTCGCCGGGCATTGTGTAGCCGGCGAGGGTTGAGATGGCGATGTTGTGGGCGCGGCCGATGCCGGATTCGAGCATTCCGCCGCACCAGACGGGCATTCCGGCTTCGCGGCAGATCTGCTCGACCATTTTCGATTGCGTGTGCCCGCCAACGCGGCCGTTTTTTAGGTTGATTATTTTGCCGGACTTTAGCTCGATGGCCTTTCGTGCGTCTTCGGGCGATTTGATCGGCTCGTCGAGACAGATAGGTGTGCGTAACTGAGCCTGGAGTTTGGCGTGATCAATGATGTCGTCGTGCGGCAGCGGCTGTTCGAGCATCATCAGGTTGAATTCGTCAAGACTTTTGAGCTTATCGATATCGGCCAGCGTATATGCCGAATTTGCATCGCCCATCAGCAGAATATCGCCGAACTCAGCCCGAACGGCTTTGATAACATCGTAGTCCCAACTCGGGCTGATCTTGATCTTAATGCGTTTGTATCCGGCATCGACCTCGACGCGAATTTTCTCTAAAAGCTGCGCGATCGAATCCTGTATGCCGATCGAAACGCCGCATTCGATCGTTTGATTTACGCCCCCGAGATGTTTCCACAGCGGAACGCCGAGTTTCTTTGCTTCGAGGTCCCAACAAGCAGTTTCAATTCCGGCCTTTGCCATGCGGTGTCCGCGCACCCATTTCATCAGGTTCCAGACATCTGCGGCAGACTTGACCTCTTTCCCGACCACCATCGGCGCAAGTATCTTCTCCGCCGTGACCCAAGCCGAATCCGTCCACTCGTCCGAATAGCCGGGAGACTCGCCGCAGGTGACCTCGCCCCAGCCTTCGGCGCCGTCAGTGTCCTCAACGCGCACCAAAATTA
>Ga0193752_1002491_pt1 | contig 13693 bp, 11 predicted proteins | sample H1c1metaG_FD_144924 | JGI IMG/M metagenome (GOLD analysis project Ga0193752, IMG submission 144924) | Soil microbial communities from a riparian zone of the East river system, Colorado, United States - H1c1 | ecosystem: Environmental > Terrestrial > Soil > Riparian zone | place: USA: East River... | reverse complement strand
TCGCGCTCGCTCGAGCCGGTGCCCTGGAGCGAGCGCGATGCGCTGTGGATTGGCGCGCTCGGCGCGCTCGCCCTGTGCCTGCGCGCGGCGTCGGATGTCGGCTACGGCGACGCCGGCGAGCTCGGCACGGCAGCGGTCGTGCTCGGCGTCGCACACCCGACGGGCTTTGCGCTCGACGTGCTGTGGCTGAAGGCGGCTTCGCTCGTGCCGCTCGGCTCGCTGCCATGGCGGCTCAACATCGCTACCGCGATCACCGGGGGCGCTGCGCTCGGGCTGTGCGCTTCCACGATCGGCGCGCTCGCGGAGCGTGCCGGCGTGCGCGATGTCGCGCCGCGCCGGCTCGGCGTGCTGGCGGGCGTGACCGGCTTGTTCGGTTTCGCCACCTTCACCGCCGCGACGAACGCGGTCGAGGTGTACGCGCTCGCGCTGTGCGGCGTGTTGCTCGCGGTGCGCCTCGCGATCGCGGGCGGGCGAGCGACCTCTGCGCTCGCCGTGCTCACCGGGTTGGCCACGGGGCTGCACGTCACGGTGGGGTTGTACGTCGCGCCGCTGCTCGTGGTGGTCGGATGCTTCGCCGCCAAGCCGTGGCGCTTTCTGATCGCGCGTGTGCCGGTGGCGCTCGCGGGCGCGCTCGTGCTCGCGTATCTGCCGCTCGCGTCGCGGCGCGATCCAGCGATCGATTGGGGCGATCCCGAGACGGTGTCGGGCGTGCTCGCGCACCTGACCGCGCAGCGCATCCGCAACGCGTTTCAGAGCGACATGTTCGGCGGCAATCAGAGCGCGCCGGCGTTGCTCGCCGAGCAGCTCTCCGCGTTCGGCCTGCTCGGTTGCTTCATCGTCGTCGCCTTGGGTGCGCTGGCGCTCCGCCGCTTTCTGCGCAGCGCGCCCAGCGTGCGGTCGCCGGCGCTGCCCTATCTCGTCGCAGTCGCGGGCATCGCTTGCCTCGATCTCGCGTACGCGCTGCTGATCAACCCGATGGGCGTACGCGACCAGCAGTGCGGCCATGTGGTGGGCGCGTGCCTCGCGATCCTCGGCGGCGTCAGCGCGGCGTGGCTGCTCAGCTTGAAGACCGGACGCTTTCTGTACCTGACGCCCGAGGCGCTGGTCGTCGTCATCTCGTTCGCCCAGCTGATGCCGGTCGTCATGGCCGAGCCCGAGGATGGCTACGCGCTCGGCGAGCTGTTCGGCAGCGGCGGTCCGATCACGACGCTGCCGCCGCGGACGGTGTTCTTGTGCACCAGCGACAGCGCGTGCGCCGCCGGCATGTTTGCGTCGGCGGTCGAGCGCGTGCGGCCGGACCTGGACGTCGCGGCCGCGCAGCACCTCTGGGACGCGACCGTGCTGCGCAACATCGAAGGCGTGTCGGCGCGACCCGCCGCGACCGTGGAAGAGCGGGCCGGTCGAGCGATCGAAAATACGCGCGCGCTGGTTCGCGGCATCGCGCGGCCCGTCGCGCTCGAGACGCGCGGTATCGCGACGCGCGCCGCTCCAGATGTGCGGCTCGCGCCGCTCGGCGCTGCGCCGTTTCTAACGCCGGCTGGCCAGGTCAGCGAAGGCGCGTTCGCACCGAGCCTCGCGGCGCTGCAGCACACGTTGGCCGCGCGCTTTGGCGCGCCCGGCTCCGCGACTGGCACTCCCGCGGACGAGCGCGCGCAGTTCTGGTGGTCGCGCGTCTACGGTGAGCTCGGGACGGCCGCGCTCGCTTCACCGGCGTTCGCAGCGGGCCTCGGCGCGCTGCAGCAGGCGGCGCAGCTCGCGCCGGCGCGCGCGACCGCGTGGATCAACCTCGGCGTCGCTTACGAGAAGGCCGGCCAGGTCGAGGCGGCGATCCACATGGCACAGCGCGGTATCGAGGTCGACCCGAGCCGGCCCACCGGCTGGGTGAACCTCGCGCGCCTCGAATATGCGCGCGGCAACGCAGCCGGTGCACGTCACGTGCTCGAGCAAGCCGCACGAGCGGGTGTCAGCGATCCGAGGCTGCAGGCGATGGCCGCGCAGCTGAGCCGCGCCCAGCCCTGATCACTCGAGCGTGAGCGGATAGTTCACGAGCATCGAAGGCCCGTTGAACGTACGGAACTGAATGCTGCGCGTGGCCGTGGTGAGGCACGACCCCGCCTCGCTCTGCGTGATCGCGCTCGGGCCCTTGAGGTTGACCTTCTCGACGCGCCCGTTGCCGCCGATGCGCACGCCGAAGATCAGCTTGCCGGTGACCGGCTCATCCGAGGCGGCGAGGATCAAGCAGCGCCGGATGCTGGGCATGGCTTGATCGAAGCCGCGCTCGATCTCGCTGCCCTGCAGTTGCTCTTCGCCGCCGGCATTGGCCACGTCCAGGTTGCGCGCCTCGGGGCCGCCGAGATCGTCGCCGACCAAAGACTCGCCTTCGTACCGCCGCGAATCGCCACGGCCCAAATCACCGCCGCCGGTTCGCCGCTTGCCTCTGCGCTTCTTCTTCGGATCGCGCGCGTCTTCCTCGGGCGCGTCGGCTGCCGCGACAAGCTCTGGCTCGATGTCCACTTCCGGGGGGGACAAGTCGAGATTGATGAAGCCTTGCTTCACGCCCACGACCAGGCCACCCCAGAGCAGCGACGCCGCGACGAATCCTGCTACAAACCTGAGCACGGGCGGCTTATAGCATGAGGGCTTGGATCGAATGAGCGTGATGCGGTTTGTGGCAGCCCTCCTGCTCGCGTCTGTGCTGGCGCTCGGCGCCGCGAGCGCGCGTGCCCAGGATGGCGACATCGAGCCGCCGCCCCACGCGATCGCTGCGCTCTCGATCGGTGCGCCGCTGCGCATCACTCAAAACGTCGACTTCGATCAAGAGCTGTTGGCGCCGGTCTTCGTCGACGCGCTGCTGGGCTACACGCTGTGGACGCGCGGCTGGCAGCACGGCCTCGGCCTCGGCGTGTCGCTCAACATGACCGACGACGGCGGCTTTACCGAGCCGGTCGGCGTCGCCGATCAGCTGGTGCTGATGCCGGCGTACCTGGGCTATCACCCGCTGAACGATGATTTTGCGCTGCTCGGCCACCTGGGTGTGCCGATCGTGCTCGGCGACACCTCGACCGCAGGTGTCGAGCTGGCGCTCGGCGGCGGCTATCGCTGGCTCGCGGGCGTGCTCGCGTATGCCGAGGCTGGCGCCAGCATGTTCATCGGCGCGGACACGACCGCGAACGTTATGGTTAGCCTCGAGCTCGGCGTCATGCTCGATTACGAGGTGCTGCCATGAGGCAGAGCGTTGCACGCCGCATGTTCGGCTGGTTGTTCATCGCGCTGCTGATCAGCGCGCCGACGCCCGGCGCGGTCGGCTCGTGCGGCAGCGACGAGCTGGCCGGCTCGGCGAACTTGGTCGCGTATTGCACGGAGCGCGAGGAGCTGATCTGCGTGCGCCGGCACGAGCGCCGCGAGATCAGCGTGATCGACCGCGACAAGTGCCGGCGTGATCAGATCGCGCGCTGCTCGCATCGCTTTTGGGCGCCCGGTTGTGCGCCGACCAAGCGCGAGGCCAACGCGTGCCTCAACGCGCTGCGCTCGCGCGACACGCTGAGCACGCTCGAGAGCGAGATCGAGGAGTGCCAGAGCGACGCGCTGTGCACGGCACGTTTGCCGACGGACGCCTCGGTGGATAACCCATGAGCCGCGCCGGCACATTCACGGCTCGAGTTGCGAGCGCGCTGCTCTTGGGCTGTGCGCTGCACGCGCTGGCTGGCTGCGCGATGCTCGTCAGCAAGGACGAGTATCGCGACTACCGCGCGGTGCGCTTGGCGCGCGGCGACCGCGAGCGCTTGCTGGCGCTCGAGCGGTATGCCTTTTTCCATGGCGACGGCCGCTGGATCGACCAAGTGCAGACCGAGCGCTCGGAGCGCGAGCTTTCGGTGTTCGAGTCCGGTAAGTCGACGCGGGCCGGTCTCGAGCTGTACCTCGCTGCGTATCCGGACGGTGAGCTGGTCGGGCAAGCCCGCTCGCGCTTGGCCGCGATCGACATGATCGAAGGGCGCAAGCGCGCCGAACAGGCGGCGCAGGCCCAGCTCGATGAGCAGCGCAAGTCGCGCGACGCCGAGCTGCAGCGCACCTGGGTCGAGCGCTTCGCGGGCTACTGGGTGCGCACGCTGTCGACGCTGCAGGGCTTCGGCCAGCCGATCGACAAGGTCGCCGCGCAGAACGCGGAGTTCTCGCGGGCGTTCGGGCGCCAGCCGCGGCCGCGCTGCACGAGCGATGCGTGCGTGAAGCAGTACGAGAGCCACTACGCGCTGCCGGTGCCCGGCGGCACCCGCATCGAGCGCTCGATGCGGCTCGCGCTGCGCTTGCAGATGAGGGACGGCAAGCTGTTCCGTGCGGAGCTGCTCTTGCCGAGCTTTGGTTTTTCGCGCTGGCGCGAGGTGCAGGAGCGCAAGCCGGTGATCGACGCCGACGCGCAGGATCGCAGCGCTGCGGTGCAGTGGGCGGTCGAGAAGCTGCTCGCGACGCTGCCGCGCAACGCCGACGGCAGCGCGCCGAAGCTCGTGCCAGAGCCCGGCTACGCGCTCGCCGCGATCGACGCCGGCAAGCTGGGCCCGACCACCGAGCTCACCGACACCACGGCCGAGGACCCGAGCGCGCCGACCAAGCGCGTCGCCGAGGTCCCGATGCCGGGCGCAGGGCAGTCGACCGGCCCGAAGGAAAAGACGCTCGAGGAGATCGTGAGCACGCCCGCGCCGGCCGCGGCCGACATGGAGCTCGCGCCGATGAGCATCGACGAGAAGGGCCGCGCCGTGCCTGCCCAGCCCGGCGCACCGGCCGCGCCGTTGACGGCGCCCGCCGCGGGCGAAGAGATGGTTTTCGAGCCGATGGCCGTGCCCAAAGGGGAGGGCGGCGGGGCAGGGGCTGCTGCTCCCAACGCTGCTCCCAACCCAGCGGCTCAGCCTGCGCCGGCCGCCGCGCCGACGACGGCGGCGTTCGCACCGTCCCGGGTTGAGGCGTATCGAATGGGCGCCTACCGCGTGGTCGTCTTCGCCGCCGCGGCCAACGATGCGGGCTCCGCCGTCGACGGCGTGATCATCGAGCTGCCGTAATTGCGCGGTTTATCGGCCTGACTGGAGGTTGACCACTGGGCGTGGTTGACCCAATAAGCTGGCTGAGCATAGTTTCACGAAATTTTGAAACTTCTGTCTGGTTGTGGAGGCCGCATGATTCCCGCCGCGCCCATCGAGGCCCTCTCTCAGGTCGCCAAGTCGCATCCGGCGGCTTCGGCGAGCGCCGAGCACATGGCGGAGATCGTGCGCTTGCTCGGGACCGCGCTGCCAGCGGTCGAAGAAGCCGTTCGCAAGGCGTGCGCCGGCCCGAAGCCGCTCGACGAAGCGTCCGCGCAGCTGGTGATGGCCGGCGGCAAGCGCGTCCGGCCGCTGACCACGTTGCTGGTGCACCGCGCGTGCGGCGGTGATCAGCTCGAGCGCGCCGTGCCGCTCGCTGCCGCCGTCGAGCTGATCCACTCGGCGACGCTGCTGCATGACGACGTGATGGACGAAGGCGAGGAGCGCCGCAACCGGCCCGCCAGCCGCGTGCTCTGGGGCAACCTGGTCAGCGTGCTGTCCGGCGACTTGCTGCTCACGACCGCGCTCGACTTGGTGCACCGCTCCGGCGTCGAGTCGGCGATGAGCGACACGCTCAGCACGATGCAGGAGCTGATCGGTGGCGAGGTCGCGCAGCTGATGGCGCGTGGCCGCGATGACCTGGGCATCGAGGGTTACCTCGCGATCGCGCGCGGCAAGACCGCTGCCCTGTTTCGCTGCGCGTGTCGCTTCGGCGCGCTCAGCGCCAACGCGGATGCCGCCGTGATCGATGCCGTCGGGCGCTTCGGTGAGCGCGTCGGTATCGCGTTCCAAATCGTCGACGACGTGCTCGATCTCGAAGGCGTGCCGCACGAGGTCGGCAAGCGCCTCGGTCACGACCTGGCCGAGGGCAAGACGACCCTGCCGCTCGCGCTCGCGCTGCAGAGCGCCGCGCTCGAGCTGCGACCACTGCTGATCGACGCCCGCGCCGGTGACACCGTCGCGGCCGCGCGCGTGTCTCAGGCCGCGCCGGTCCGTGCTGCGTGCGTGCAGGCGCGTACGTACGCGCTCGCTGAGACCGAAGCGGGCCTGGCCGAGCTGGGCGCGCTGGGCGACAGCCGCGAGCGCGCGCTGCTCGAGGCCCTGGTGCACGGACTCATCGCGAGGCGCGCGTAGGAACTACGCATGGCAGAACCCGAGATCGAAGAGGATGCGACCGATACGGGCCCAGCGGAGACGCTCTGGGACAGCGAGCGGATCGTCAGCGACACCGTCGGGCACCTGATGGAGCTCTGGGGCTTCAAGCGCAACATGGGTCGCGTCTGGACCGTGCTGTACCTGGCCGGCGAGCCGCTGACCGCGCGCCAGCTGCACGAGCGCTTGCAGCTCTCGACCGGCGCGGTGTCGATGACGCTCAACGAGCTGGCCCGCTGGGGCGTCGTGCAAAAGAGCTGGGTGCAGGGCGACCGCCGCGACTTCTTCGAGGCCGAGGCCAATCTCTGGAAGATGATCTCGCGCGTCATCCGCGAGCGCGAGCAGGCCGAGATCGTGCGTGCGATCGAAGCGTTCGAGGACGCGCTGGTCGCGCTCAAGCGCGAAGCTGAAGAGCGCGGCCTGCTCGATCAAGCCAGCGCTGCGAAGCGTGTGCGCGTGCAAAGCGAGCGCATCGAGCGCTTGCTCGAGCTGGCGAAGCTCGGGCGCACGATGCTCGACGCGCTGATCAGCAACGCGCGGATCGACGCGAGCTGGCTGCCGCGGTTTCGCTTGGGCCGCCCGCGCTGACGCTCACTTGCTGATGCGCAGCAGGTCGGTGCCTTGCGTCATGTAGAGGTTGTCGGCGTCCTGCCCGAGCATGTCGACCGTGAGCGTGACCTCGAGCCCATCGGTCTCGAGCTGCGCCGTCTCGCCGGTCGTTGCGTCGGTGCGCCACAGCCGCGCGCTGTTGTCGTTGTCGCCCTCGAAGAGTTGTCGACGACGAACAGCAGATCGACGCTGTCGATGCCGGCGGTATCGATCTCCGCATAGATCTCATGCGCAAAACACGCCGGTCCGTCCGGAGCAGCGGTGCCATCGTCGTCGCGCGTAGTCGAGGCGCATGACCAGATGGTGGTAAGCGTGAGCGCGATAGTCAGAATGAGCCTGATCAAGAGAGCCCCCGAAGCAAATGAGCACCGGACTCTATAAGCTCAACAGCGATCTGTAATCAGGTGGATGCTTAGCGTGCCACGAACCGCATGCTCGGGTTCCAGAGGGGGGCAGCAGGAGCCGACAACCCTCCACCGTATAGGTCTCCCGTGTCACGACTGAACCTTTCAATCTCTTGGATCGCCCTTGTCATGCTCGCGGCCTGCGATCGCCAGGTCGACGCCGACTATCAGGGCGACTCTCTCATGCGCATTCGCGCGAGCGTGGCCATCCCACTCGGGCTGGAAGGAGCCGATCTCGTGCCAGCGATCGCGTTCGACGCGACGTCCCCTCTTCGAGGACAGGAGGACTGCTGGATGGGCGACGAGAAGCGATTCGTCGAGGTCGGCGTGACGGGAGACTTTCCCTCCAACTTCACGCTCGACGTGTTCGATCCGCCGCCGCCCGAAGCCATGCGCCAGTTGGAAGATGGGCCAGCATACGCAGTGGGTGCCGTGACGGCTCTGCCGCGCGAGCATCCCGAGGGGCTCACTACGGCGCCTTTGGACAACGAGACGTTCCAAGAGTGGGCAGACAGAGACCGAGACACTTGCTACATCGAGCTCGATGATGGGGCCGGCTACATGGCCAAGAGCGATAGTGCCTGCATAGTCTTGCACGCATGCACGCTCGACGGGGACAGCTGCCTGCATCGCGAGCTGAGCTGTGAGAAGGACGAAAACTTCGTCGACTTCCATGACTGTGAGGTGGTCGGCTCGAGCGGAGACGCCACGCTGGGTGCGGCTGGCTACTCGGTCAACTACGCCGTGATGTATTTCGACGGGCCGATCGAAGCGGGAACACCTGCCGCGGACGCGTACGCGGGAGGCGATGCGATCTCCGCGGGATACCATCTGTATCGCGTGCAGCTCACCGCGGAGCCAGGCCTCCCCGACTGCCTACAGAGCGCGTTTATGGAAGCTGCCGAGCGCTACAACGCAGAGCACGATACCGAGTGGGACTTTCGCCACTTCTTTACGTCCGTGCCGCCGGCTGAGATCGAGCCGACGCTCGAGGAGCACGAAGCCTTCGTTTGCGAGTACACGCGCGTGCTCCAAGAGGGCGACTGCAGGCCGATCAAGAAAACCTACGAAGAAGTCGGCCCGGAGTCGATTTCGATCGAGCTCGGCGCGCTGACCGCGACGTCTTACATGTGACAAGGCGCGAGCCCAGCTTCGACGCTCTCTATCGGGCCCACGCTCCGAGCATCTTTCGCCGTGCACGAACGCTGCTCGGAAGCGACGCCGACGCACAGGACGTGGTCAGCGACGTGTTCACGTCACTGTACGAGCGCCCCGATCAGTACGCGGGGCGCAGCGCGCTCTCGACGTTCCTCTACAGCATGACCACGCATGTCTGCCTCAACCGGATCCGCAATCACAAGCGCCGCGCGCGCCTTCACGAAAGCGGGCGAGATGCGATCTCTGTGGCGGCACCGCATTCAGCCGCGCCGGATCGTGCGGCCCAGCTGCGCGAGCTGCTGCTGCTCATGCCCGAGCCGCTCGGCCAGGTCGCGATCTACTACTACCTGGACGAGCTTACGCACGCCGAGATCGCGGAGATGCTCGGCTGCTCGCGACGCCACGTCGGCGACTTGCTGGTGCGGCTCAGCGCTTGGATGCAAGCGCGTGAGAGGTGCGCATGAGCCTCGAGCCACAAGAACGGCCGGAAGGGTGTCCCACCGACCTGCGCTTCGACGCTTGGTCGGCGGGCGAGCTCGACGCCAATGCGCGCGCGTTGCTCGAAGCGCATCTGGACGGGTGCGCGCGTTGTCGCGACCGGCACGCGGCGCTGGCTGCTGAGCGCGCCGCGTACCTCGAGCTGCATCCACGCGCTGAGCTGCGGATAGCGAAGGCCGTCCCCGCGCGTGCGCTGCGCTGGCCCATCCCGGCGGCGCTGCTCGGCGCAGCTGCAGCGGTCGCGCTGTTCCTCGCGCTGCCCGCGGCCGATCCGAGCGGTCAGGTACGGCGCAAAGGCGCAGCAGGCATCGGCTTCTTCGTCGAGCACGGGGGCACGCACGCGCGCGGTCGCACTGGCCAGAGCGTGCATCCCGGGGATCGGATCCGCTTCACGTACACGAGCGATCGACCGGCCTACCTCGTCATCCTCGCGCGCGACGCCGCAGGCACGGTCAGCGTGTATTTCCCGAGCGGCGATGCGGCGGGTTACGTGTCCGAGGGCTACGACCGTCCGCTCGACTCGAGCGTCGAGCTCGACGCGACGCTGGGTGCCGAGAGCGTGTTCGCGCTGTTTTGCGAGCGCGGCTTTGGCTTGGCGGGGCCACGGTCCGCGCTGACTGCTACGCATACGCTCGTGGCGGAGCAGGGTTGCCAGCTCGCGAAGTTGAGCTGGACGAAGGAACGCGCGCCTTGAGGACCGGTGCGAGGCTGCCATTGCTCCTTGCGCTGATCGCGCTCGCGCTGCTTGCGCAGCAGGCGCACGCTGACGTGCAGCGCTTCGCGATCGTGGTCGGCAACAACGAGGGCGATGGCTCCGATGCAGCGCTGCGCTACGCCGAGTCGGACGCGATGCGTGTCTACGAAGTGCTGCGCGACCTCGGCAGCTTCGTCCCGGCCAACATGCTGCTGCTCAAGGGCGAGGACGCGCGCACGCTCGAGGACACGATCATCGCCGTCAACGAGCGGGTGCGACTCGCGCTGTCGCAGCCGGGCTCGCAGGTGATGCTGCTGGTCTACTATTCGGGCCACGCCGATGCCGATGCGTTGCATCTCGGGCGCACTCGGCTGCCCACGCGCCGACTCTCGCAGCTGATCAACGGATCGGCGGCCACGTTCCGGTTGATGGTGCTGGATGCATGTCGCTCCGGCACGCTGACGCGGTCCAAGGGCGGCCACATCGTCGAGCCGTCCCCGCTGCTGACCGAGGATGCGCTGCCGGGCAGCGGCCTCGCCGTGCTCGCAGCAAGCGCAGCCCACGAGGATGCCCAGGAATCGGAGGACTTCCGCGGCTCGTTCTTCACGCACGCGTTCGTGTCGGGCTTGATGGGTGCTGCCGATCAAGACGGCGACGGCGCGGTCTCGCTGAGCGAGGTCTATCAGTATGCGTATGGCGCCACGCTGCGCAGCACCAGCGGGACACTGTCCGGTACGCAACACCCGACGTTTCGCTTCGACTTCGAGGGCCAAGGCGCCGTCGTGCTCACGCGTCCAGAGTCTTTTGCATCGAGCCGCGTGGTGCTTCATTTCCCGAACGGCATCGACTTCCTCGTGTTGCGCGAGGGCGCGGACGGGCCGGTGGTGGGGGAGGTGGGTCCCTATGATCGCCGGCGCTCGCTGAGCCTGCGGCCCGGGCGCTACTTCGTCCGCGGGCGCGGAACGGACGTGATCTTCGAAGGTCGCTTCGAGCTGCGAGCGGGCACGACGTTGCAGGTCGATCCGAGCCGCATGGATCGCGTCGAGTACGCGCGGCTCGTACGCAAGGGGGCCGAGCGGGACGGCCTGGTCCACACCCTCGCAATCGGGCCGTGGCTCCGGACCGCGCTCTCGAACGCGGACAGCGCCTGCATCGGTGGCTTCGTCGGCTACGCGGCCGAGCTCGAGCACTTCGGCGTCCGCGCTCGCGCCGGAGCATGCACCAGTCAATTCTCGAACCAGCGCGTCGAGGCGACCGTCAACGAATACGATTTCGAGCTGCGGCTTGCTCGCACCTGGGACATCGCGCCGCTCGCGCTCGACGCCGGGCTCGGTGGCGGCGCGGCACTCTTCACGCAGCGCTTCGAGACCCGCGGAAGCGCTGCGCCACGGACCTCGCTCAGCCCGTACATTTTGCTCGGCGTGGGTGCGAGCCTGGCGTTCGGCGCCGGCTATGCGCTCGGCGTCGACGTCAGCGGCGAGACGCATCTCCTGCGGATGGAGCCGGACCAAGGCTCACGCGGCGTTGGCGAGCTCGTGCTGCGCGCTTCCACCGCCTTCACGAAGGCGTTCTGAGCGTCGAGGCGCTACTGGAACACCGTGCCGTCACGAACGCAGTAACCGCCGGCGATCTCGGGTGGGCCGTTGTCCAGCACGTCGACGCACGAGTAGCCGTCCGGGCATTGGCACTCCGCAAAGTCCTCGGGCGAGTCACAGCGGCACGAGCAGTACACGCGGCTCTCGACTTCTTGTGGGTTCGCACAGCTCGTGCCTTCACCACCGATCGAGCCGCGCAGCGAGCAATCCGCGCGAGGATCTCCGGCGAGATGGAACACGAGGCAGGCGCCGTCGTTGCAGTACGGGCTGTTGCCTTCCACGTACGCCTGCGAGTCATCGAATCCGCCTTCCGGAACGATCAAGCTGAAGCACGGGTCGCCGACTTTTTCTGGATGCGCCGAGCTCGGGCCGGCGCTGCAGATGTCGCCGGGCGAGCACATCCCTTCTTCACAAGACCACTGGCTCGGACAGTCGGCGTCCTCCTCGCAGTCGAGTGGGAAGGGCGCCGGGTCGTTATCGCCATCATCGAGGTCGTCGAGCTCATCGATGTCGCCGGCGAAGTATTCGGTCTCAAAGCAGTTGAGCTTCGTGACCGTGCCCGCCGGTGGCTCGGCGCCGCTCGTGAACGAGATGCGTTGCTTCGTGCCGCCGAGGCATGCTTGCTGCGTCAGCGCCGAGAAGTCGTCGTAGAACCAGCCATCGTCGACGAGCTCGTGGTCATCGCCGGCGGGCAGCTGCGCGACTCTGCAGACCCGGCCGCCGGTGTTGCCGACGCGACCGGTGTCGGAAAGAAATGGCCGTTCGCTGCAGCTGGCTAGCGCATCGCCGGTCGGTTGTGGCGACAGCTCCCACACGATGTCGCAGTCGATCAGACCGTCTGCGTTGCGCGCGATAGGCCGCGGCACAATCGATCTGCCGAGTTGCTTCGCGATGGTCTGGACGAGCACGTCGATCGGCCCGCTGAAGTCGTCTTGGCAGATCGATTGAATGAAGCCGTTCGCGCCGAAGCCCTTGGCCACTTGCACGATGCGCCGCGGCGGAAACGCCTTTGCGTCCTCGCCGCGATCGCACGACGGGCGCAGCGCATCGTCGTCGAGCACGGCGGGCGTGCCTTGGTCGTCGACCATCTCCTGCAGCTCCGGCGCGCCGAGCAGCATGTCGTAGAACGCTCCGGGGTCACTGCTGACATCGAATTGTGAGACCACCTCGGGCGTCGCCAGGCGCGCGGGCACGCCGACGATGCCGCCGAAGATCACGAGGTTCTCTTGGCCCGGCCGGAGGACTTTGAGCACGTCGATGTAGCGCTCGAGTTGGAACAGGTTGGAGTCTTCGCCGCGCAGCGCTTCGAAGAAGCAACGCGTATCGAGGCCGTTCGGCGACGCACCTGGAGCGAAGGCGTCGGTCCGTTGCATCGAGCAATCGTCCTCGTCGCTGACCACGACCATCGCCAGCACCGACGCTGCGCGCACGCCGCGATCGAAGGCACCATTGGGCGCCCCCGGGCCAGCCTGACCGGAGCCCGAATCGCCGATGCTGTCGGTCACGAAGGCCACCGACGGATCTGCGGCGGGCCACAGCGCTTTGAGCAGGCTCTCGAGCGGTTGCTCGATCGTGCAGCCATCGACGCCGAGCGTCGCCATGCACGCCAAGTCGGTCGCGACCTGCGCGGGATCGTCATCGTCTTCGCGATCGAAGCTGAGGAACCGCGGCTCGTACGTTTGCGCCGAGCAGCCAGCGATCTCGGGGCTCGCGACATTCCGAAAGATCCCGTTGTCGCCGAGGCCGTCGCAGCCGGCGACTCCGGTCACGCCCGCGAGCCCGAGGTCGCTCGACACGACCGCAAGATGCAGACTCTTCGCCGCCGGGAAATCGACGGCGCCGTCGCCATCGATATCGCCGGTCGTCAGCATCGCGATCAGTCTTGGGAACTGCTCGCTCAGCGACGCTTGCTCGTCGCGCATCGACTCGGAGTTGTCGACCGCGAACACGAGTTCGATCTCATCGACGCTGGTGCCGGCGATCTCCGCGGTGCGCTCGTGCGCAAAGCACGCAGGCCCATCGGGCGCGGCTCCGGTTTCGGTCGTCCCGCCGTCGTCGTCCTCGCCGTCCTCATCGGGACCTTTGGAATGGTTCGACGCGCACGCCGCGAGCACATAAACGAGAAGCCAGAACGAACGCAGAGCCATGCTCGAGAGTGTGCCGCGAGCCGGGGGATTGGCGGTCTTCTCAGGATATAACTTCGCAGAAGATAGATTATGTAAACTGGTAGAACGGGAAGCCGGGACCCAGGCACCGAGGCCTGCAGCCCAGCCGCCGGGACGCTCAGCGACCCGAGTACGTGAACGCGTAGAGACGGCCGGCGTTCGAGAGCACGAAGCCTTGGCCATCGACGAGCGATGCCGCCGTCGTGATGCCGTGCGCCGTGTGCAAGCGACCGCGCTCGCGGCCGCTGGCCATATCGAGCGCGATCAAACCGTCTTGGCTCTCCGGGATGAACACTTGGCCGGCGGCGATGGCCGGCACGCCGGGCGCGCCTTGGCGAACGTTCCAGCGCCA
>Ga0193752_1002490_pt1 | contig 13693 bp, 8 predicted proteins | sample H1c1metaG_FD_144924 | JGI IMG/M metagenome (GOLD analysis project Ga0193752, IMG submission 144924) | Soil microbial communities from a riparian zone of the East river system, Colorado, United States - H1c1 | ecosystem: Environmental > Terrestrial > Soil > Riparian zone | place: USA: East River... | reverse complement strand
GTACCAGTCCGCAAAGCACCACTGCGGTCGTGGTGAATCCAACTCCAACTGCACCGACCGTTGGAAGCAACAGTCCGTTGTGCACAGGTCAGACCATGAATCTTACGGCCAACACAGTGGTGGGCGCAACGTACAGCTGGACGGGGCCAAATAGTTTCACGTCATCGCTGGAAGATCCGGTCCTTGTGGGTGCTACTACTGCCGCATCAGGAACATATACATTGACGATCACAGTGGGCGGATGTACAAGCGCACAAAGTACAGTTGCGGTAATTGTTGCTAATACACCTGCCGCTCCAACGCTTTCGAGTAACGCTCCGATATGCGACGGCAGTAACCTCAACCTTTTCGCGAATACGGTTTCAGCCGGTTCATATGCGTGGACTGGTCCGAATACATTCTCGTCTTCTTTGGAGGATCCAACAATCACGGGCGCAACAACTGCTGCAACGGGAACGTATTCACTGACCGTTACGGTAGGTGGATGTACCAGTCCGCAAAGTACTATTTCGGTTACAGTGAATCCTATTCCGGTTGCACCGGGTGCAGGAAGCAACGCACCAATCTGCGACGGACAAACATTGAACCTGACTACGTCTACTGTTGCGGCCGCTACGTACAGCTGGACCGGACCGAACAGTTTTACATCCGCACTCGAAGATCCAAGCATTGTAAACGCAACGCCTGCAGAAACAGGAATGTATTATGTTTCCGTAACGGTTGCCGGATGCACCAGTCCGCTTGATTCTGTTGCGGTGATCGTGAATCCACTTCCTTCGGTTCTGGCCAGTTCAGATGTTGCCATTTGCTTCGGCGACAGCACAACATTAACCGGCACTGGCACAGGAACAATGGTGTGGTCGAACGCAGCGGGCCTCGCTTGCACAACTTGTCCAAGCACAGCAGCAAGTCCGGCCGCAACCACCACGTACACGCTTACATTGACCGATGCAAACGGATGCGTAAATACCGATAGTGTACTGGTTACCGTAAATACATTACCTGTTGCGGTAGCAGGAGCTGATGTGGCTTACTGCATTGGCGACAGCACTACATTGAACGGATCAGGCGGCGGAACATACAGCTGGCTTCCGGCTACAGACCTTGACAATGCAACCATTGCAACACCTGTGGCGAGCCCGACGACAACTACAACGTACACGTTGTTGGTAACCGATGGCAATGGCTGCGAGGATACAGATACGGTTGTTGTTGCAGTGAATGCATTGCCTGTTGTGAGTGCTGGAACGGATCAAACAATGTGTCCGGCCGGTAACGTACCACTCAACGCTTCAGGCGCACAAACGTACGCATGGACACCTGCAGGCGGATTAAGTTGTACAGCTTGTCAGAGTCCCATTGCAACTCCTGCCGTGACGACCACTTACGTTGTAACCGGAACGGACATAAACGGATGCGTGAACAACGACACCGTAGTAGTCACCGTAGCACCTAACCTCACGATTACGGCAAGCGCCGATCAGACCATTTGTGTGGGTGATTCAGCATTGATCACCACCAGCGGAACCGGAACATACGTGTGGTCACCAGGCGCAACACTTTCCAATCCGGGTGCACAGAGTCCAACGGCTACACCAGTTGCAACTACAACGTACACGATTACGGTAACTGATGCAGGAGGCTGTACAGGCACCGATTCAGTAACGGTATTTGTCAATCAACCAGTCGTTACAACACCTGCCGGAGCAACAACCATTTGTATCGGTCAGTCGGCTGTACTCTCTGCCTCATCAACGGGTGGCGATGGCAATTACTCGTACACATGGAATCCAGGGCCGATCACCGGTTCACCGGTTACAGTGTCGCCGGTTGTAACAACCATTTACACGATCGACGTGATTGACGGCGCAGGGTGCACAGATCAGCAAACCATTACGGTGCAGGTAAATCCTCCATTGACGTTGAACGCAATCAGTCCTGCTTCAGCATGCGTTGGAAGTACAGCTACAGTTACTGCTTCCGGAAGCGGTGGAGACAGCAATCTCCAGTATACCTGGTTCCCGGGACCATTAACCGGTGCATCGCAGACGTTTACAGTAACTACGACTACAACATACACGGTTATTTTATCTGACGGTTGCGGAACACCTTCCGATACAACCCTGGTTACAGTAACTGCAAACGCGTTGCCTGTTGTTAGTTTGTCTTCGAATGTGACCGCAGGATGTGTACCGCTGTGTGTGTTCTTCACCGGAACATCATCAGCTAACTGCACGGCAAGTGCATGGGCGTTCGGTGATGGAAATACATCCACACAATCGAATCCTACGAACTGTTATAACTTACCGGGATCGTATGATGTTACGTACACCTGTACGGATTCGAACGGCTGCGTTGGAACAACAACCACCGTTGGTATGATCACCGTATCACCAAACCCGGTTGCAACATTTACTTACACGCCAACAGGACCAATCCAGGTTGATCCGTCTAATCCGGGACAGGTTTGCATGCAGGATCTTTCGACAGGAGCTACATCATGGGCGTGGGGTTTAACCGGTCCGGCCGGAACGCAGAACTCGAACCTGCAGAATCCATGCTTCACGATAACAGATACCGGCTCGTATACGATTGTACTTGTTGTCACGAATGCGGGAGGTTGCACAGATTCAGCATCACTCACTTTCAATGCTGAAAATCCTTGTGCTGATCTTTACCTGCCAGGTGCGTTCTCACCGAATGGCGATGGACAGAACGATACGTTCTTCGTGTACGGAACATGCATCAACTTCATGCAGCTGGAAATCTACAGCCGTTGGGGCGAACAGGTGTTCATCTCCACAAATCCAGACAGAGGCTGGGACGGAACGTGGCGCGGACAACCGTGTGAAGCGGGCGTATTCACGTTCGTCATGACCGGCCTGATGGATGACGGTACCGTCATTGAAAAACAAGGTCATATTTCTCTTATTCGCTAAGCACTAAGAATTACGACTATGAAAACGAGAAACTTATTTTTTTCACTGGCAATTCTTGGTTCAGCAACGCTGGGCGCCCAGGATATTCACTTTTCGCAGATCACCGAAACACCTTTGCTGTTAAATCCTTCGCAGGCCGGTTTGGGTCACGACATCCGTGCATCGATCAATTACAAAGATCAATGGCGCAGCGTAGTGAGCGCTCCTTACAAGACGATCAGCGCATCAGCGGATTTTGCGTTGCTCAAAAAGAACAACGGAACGCATCTGGGTGTGGGCATCAACATCTTCAATGATAAAGCAGGTGATGCGAACATGTCCACTACGGTCGGGCAATTGCATGTGGCCGGAATCCTTGGACTCAACAGTACCAATATGCTTTCGGTTGGTGTTGTTGCCGGTTACGGTCAACGCAACATGAATTATTCTGCCCTGAGCTGGGGCAACCAGTACAACGGACAGGAATACGATCCGGGCCTCGCTTCCGGAGAATCGCAGACTTACTCCAGTTTCAATTACCTGGATATTGGCGCGGGAGTTTCCTGGCTGTTTGGTGCGGGAAGTGCAACGATGACTTCGAAGGATGCAAAAATCTTCAACATCGGTATTGCTGTGCATCATCTCAATAAACCGGCGTACAGTTTTTATGGAGAAAACTCCAATAAACTGCCGATGAAAATCGTGTTTCACGGAAATGCTTCAATCGGAATGAAGAATACAAATCTCATTCTTGAGCCGTCTTATTTCGTAGCCATACAGGGCGGGCACCAGGAGATTACGCCCGGTGTGATGCTGAAATATATTTTCGGTCAGTCATCGGTGTATACATCACGAAAAAAATCGTCGGCACTTTCTTTCGGCGCTTTCTTCCGCGTGAAGGATGCAATTGTCCCGATGCTGCGCTACGAATTCAGCAACTGGTCTGTTGCAACAAGCTACGACATCAACATTTCAGGGCTCACAGCGGCAAGCCGTGCGCGGGGCGGATTCGAAATATCCATCCGTTTCATGACACCGAATCCGTTCGGTGCAAAAACATCGAGAAGCCTGATCTAAACATTCAATACGTTAACCTGATACGATTATGAAATCATTTGTACTGTTGTCTTTCACTTTCCTGGTGACTGCTGTTTATGCGCAGCAAGGTCAGTCGGGAGGAACTGGAGGAACCTGCGTGAATTGCAACACTGTCCAGGACGGAAGCACCGTACTCGGGCCAACTTACAGCAGCAGCGGATGTGGATTGAATTACGTAGCTGTTTCGCAGAAAGTCGGACAACGTTTTTCACCTCCGGGTGTTCCTCAACCGTGTACGCTCGCGATCAGTGGAATTCCTTCCTGCGCAATTATTGAGAAGGCGTATATCTGGGCCGATGCATCCGGTGCCGGTGGTGCAATCACAGCAAGCGTGACCAATCCGAGTTCAGTGACCAATACTTATCCGATGACGATCATCGGGCAGGACATCGACAAATGCTGGTCGTACCCGGGAACAGATTCATACCGCGCAGATGTGACTTCCGCAATTACCGGCGACGGCAATTATATCTTTTCCGGTTTTCCGGTACTTGGCGCTTCTGATGTTGACGGTTTCGCGATGATGATTATTTACCGTGATCCAACTGCAACATACCAGGGACACATTGAGATCTGGGATGGCGCAGTAGTGATCATCGGGAATACTACAACACAAACAATTACCGGCATGAACGTCTGCGGCGCTTCAACCAACCAGCGTGCGTTTCTGCTTGTGGCCGATCTGCAGGGACTGGGTGCAACGCTTTCCATGAACAACAGTGTGCCGTTTACCATTACGGAAGACTGGTGGAATTATGTTGATCAGCCAACCGCTACAATCCCAACTTCGCAAACCTCAACACCGTTTACGATCACATCCGTTGGCGATTGTTTCAATTTTCTCATGATGGGATTGTATTACCAGACCACCACGTGCACAACCTGCGTTCCCCAGGCAACGGGTTCCATGACACTTGCATCGAGCGCAACAAATACCTGCGTGATCAACACCGGATCGGTCACTACTACACCTACCGGCGGAGTCGGGCCATACTCGTACGTGTGGCAACCCGGCGGCGCAACCACGCAAACAGTGAACGGTCTTCCACCGGGATCATATACAGTTACGGTGACTGACGCAACCGGTTGTGCCGTGGCCATCGATACAGTTGTAGTTCCCGTTGTTGGTGGACCAACAGCACAGTTTTCATTGAATCCATCACCGGTTGCTTCCTTCCCGGGACAACTGTGCATGACCGATCAGACTGTGGGCGGAGCATCCTGGATCTGGGTGATCAATGGAGTTCCTTCAGCAACTACGTCTTCGTACTGTTACACGGTAGCAGATACAAATGATATCTGCGTTACGCTGATCGTTGCAGATTCATTGGGTTGCAGCGATTCTGCGACCGCCTGCGTAACCGTACTCGGGGAAGCGTTGATCAGTATTCCCAACGTATTTACTCCGAATGCCGACGGCAGCAATGATGTTTTCGAAGTCACCTGGACGGGGCTCACGGGTCTTACCTGCGAATTGTATGACCGCTGGGGTGTGCTCATTTACAAATGGGACGGCTTAACCGGAAAGTGGGACGGTAAAACCGATACCGGTAAATTGGCCGTGGACGGAGTGTACTACTACATCGTTCATGCTGTTACGACTCAGGGCGATCAGAAAGAACTTACGGGGTTTGTGCACCTGATCAGAGGGTAAAGCAGTACGCAGTAATTCAGTACGCAGTGCGCAGTGTGAGTCACTGCGAGGCACGAAGCAGTCTCATCTTTGAAAGGACAATTCTGAAATCGGGTTCGAAGCATTCTTGACCGGAAACAACTGCGCACTTTCATCTTCGAAGTATTCATGACCGCATTTATAAATGCCACCGTCTACTTCTTGGCTGTAGACTTCGGCCTTCCACCTTTAAAGAAATACTTCTTGTAATACGCTTCATCGAGGTTGTTGATCACAATCCCTCGCTTGGTTGATGCGTGAACAAATCTCCGGTTTTGCAGGTAAATGCCCACGTGGGAAACCTTGGAACTGTTGATCTTGAAAAACACGAGATCGCCTTCTTTGAGATTTTTTTCACTCACGTTTTCGCATTCTTCGTACATCGTGTTTGCCGATCCTACCAGCGTGATGCCGTAAACATCGCGCAAAAGAATAGTGGTGAAACCCGAACAATCGACGCCGGTTTTTGCTTTGCCGCCATACTTATAGGGAACAGCATACCATTCATCAATAAACCGGTAAAGTACGAGGTTGGTTATTTCCTTTTCGGTAACACCAATGAGCCCGGCATACTTTTTCCTTAATTCCTCGTCGGCTTTGGATCTAATGGTCGTCGAACCATTTTTACTTCCGTGGCAGGAGGATAAAACGAGCGCGAGTATCACTGCGCAGTATGAAAATTTCAGCGGTTTCATTGGCAGAATAAAGTTATACCAGCATATACAGTGCCTGAATACCCGATGGTTGAACTTACAAGGCACAACTTGTTGAAAATCTGATCTTTGGAAATTGGCGTAAGATTCGTATTTTTGGAAAATTTGGCGGTCTTGTGCACTTTCCGGTGTACTGAGATTGGCGCGACCTTTGCCTTAGGGTAACTTATGATAAAGCGTTTGATAGTTTTATTCGGACTATTTGCACTTCCGATGGTGATGGGTTTTCAAACCACACCTTCCGGAGATACAAACGCGCGGATCAAATCTGTATTCATTTACAACTTCACGCGTTATGTAGAGTGGCCGGCCGATTACCAGACCGGTAATTTCATCATCAACATGTACGGTACAAACGCAGCGATGCTGGCCGAACTGAACGCGATGGCCAAGACGAAAACCGTAGGTGCACAGAAAATTGAAATACGAAACACCACCACGCTTGATGGAATAGGGAAGAGTCACATCCTGTATGTAACACCGGATGTAACCATACCACTTGCCGACATTATCGCCAAACTCAAAGGCAAGAGTACGTTGCTGGTGACCGAGAAACCCGGATTCGCGAAACAAGGTTCCGCAATCAATTTCGTTGTAGTAGAAAACCGTCAGAAGTTTGAATTAAATAAAGCCAATGCAGAAAAATACAGTCTTAAAGTAAGCGCACAGTTAGTTACCCTCTCTATACCTGTTGAAGACAAATAAGACCCTAATGAAAAACAAAGTAAGCACACGCGTATTGCTGTTGCTCCTGGGACTCCTCCTCCCGGGCGCTGCCGGACTGCATGCGCAATCTTACTATCACCACGACCGCTCGTGGGATTTTATCCTGCGCGGTGAGGTAGATAGCGCCCGATCGGAGATCGATCTCCAGATGAAGGAGGCCGGCTCTGACAAGGATCCGGAATGCTGGTACCTCTACGGGTTTGTATACAAGGAAATGTACAAGCGCTACGAGAACACCAACGTTCAGTCGCCTTATCGTCTCGCGGCATTCAACGCGTTTAAAACAGCGCTTACTTTGGATACGGTTTCGGTCCGTATGCAATCTACCCGCGACAATATGAAGTATATCGCCAGCAGATTTTACAATGATGCTGTTTCCACACTCGACACGGTCAACCACGCCATCTCGCTTACCTGTTACCAGTATTACCGCCAGGCTGCGTTGCTCGCCGATCCGAAGATCGACATCGTGAAAAAGGATGTCGAATTTTATCTCGCACTTGCGTCCACGTACAATACGATTTACGGCATGGACAAAAAGAAAAATGCGGCGTACTTCGATTCAACGCGCAACACCTATGCCCGTGTACTCACCTGGGATGCGAACAACTATACCGCAAACTACAATCTCGGCCTGCTGTACTGGAACAAAGGTGTGGACCTGATGTACGATATCGATTACGACGACAGTCTCGGAATGGTGTTCGATGTACAGGATCATTCCGTAGAACTCTTTAAACAGTCGTTACCGTTTGCGGAAAAAGCGTACGAAATGGAACCGAAGCGTGAAGAAACGCTCATCGTTTTATCCGGGATTTATTACAGCCTGAACGAATTTGAGAAATCGAAGAAGTACCAGGAGATGCTTGAGAACCTGAGGAAACAACCAAAGAAACCGGAATAATAATCGCTACTCGCACGCCCACTTTATGAATTTTCGTTTTTCGATAGGTGCAAAAATTCTACTCGGATTTGGCGTGCTTATTATTCTGGTACTTATTGCCTTTTCACTTACACTCGCAACGATCCGCGAGAGCAGGGAGATCAACGATAAGATTGCACGGCTCTATACACCATCGGTGGACGCGCTTCAGGAAATGCGTCTCGTGATCACACGTTCCAAAACGTACATGACCACGTGGGTAAACGTTCCCGGCCACTCCGAAGACAAAGTGAAAATGGTAAGCCTGATCGAAGTCGAATATCCCGAAGTCAGGAACCGGATCACGGCACTCTCTGAAGGATGGAGCAGTAACGATCGTGAGCTGATCAGATTCATTTTCGCCAAATGCGATACGTTGTGGATGCTCGACAACCAGGTAATGACCGACCTCGGCGATTTCGAAAGTTACGACGACCCGTCCATTGTGTTTCTCACCGGTCCGCGTGTACTCGATGAAGACGGTGATATCACCATGGCTACGCGTGCCATCAGCGACCTGCTCGATAATCTCATCCAGAGACAATATGATGCTGCTTCAGCTAAGCGAACGGAGATGCTCGAGGCATTTCAGCAACTGCAGATCGTGGTGGTGTTCCTGCTCATCGTTTTGCCGGTGGGCGGATTTATCATTGCATTACTCACCGCGCGTACAATTACAAAGCCGGTTCGTAACCTGAAAAATATTCTCCTGCAAATGGCGCGGGGTGTTCTGCCGGCCGGACAGATTCCCAACCGGAATGATGAAGTCGGGGAAATGTCGGTTGCACTGAACAGTCTCGTAGACGGCATGAAACTCACCACCGAATTTGCGCGTGAAGTGGGTTCCGGAAATTTCGATTCGTACTACAAACCACTTTCGCAGGAAGATTCGCTCGGTTACGCATTGATCAAGATGCGTGCTGACCTTCGTGAAAATGAACGCGTACTCGAGGCGAAAGTAATCGAGCGTACGGAAGAAGTTGTTCGCCAGAAAGAGGAAATCGAAATTCAGAACCGGAAACTGGAAATTCTGTACAAGCACATCACCGACAGTATCCGGTATGCAAAACGTTTGCAGGATGCGATTCTTCCTCCGCAAACCGTGGTTGATCGGTTGTTGCCCGAATCGTTTATCCTCTTCAAACCGAAAGACATTGTCAGCGGCGACTTCTACTGGATCTTCGAATCGAAAGGCCGCATTTTCATTGCTGTGGTCGATTGTACAGGTCACGGTGTACCGGGCGCTTTCATGAGCATTGTTGCACACAACATGCTTAACCAGATTGTGAAAGAGAAACCTGACCTGAACGCGGCGGAATTCCTCGATGAGCTCAATGAACTTGCAGGCAAAACCATTAACCAGCACTCGGAAGAATCGGCTGTGCGCGACGGTATGGACATGACCTTGTGCATCCTCGACAAGAACACCAGCATGATGGACATGGCCGGGGCGAATAACCCGCTGTACATTTTCCGCAACGAAAATATCCAGGAGCTTCGCGCTGATAAATTACCAATCGGTTATCTCGAAGACCGTCCTACACGCAAATTCACGAACCATCGCATTCAACTCGAAAAAGGCGATGTATTGTACCTCTTCTCCGACGGTTACCCGGACCAGTTTGGCGGCCCGAAAGGCAAGAAATTCATGGTCGGACAGTTCCGTTCATTCCTCGCGCAGATTCACAAAGCGCCAATGAAAGACCAGTTCAGGACTTTGGACCTCACCATCGAACAATGGAGAGGAAACCTCGAGCAAGTCGACGACATTATCGTTCTCGGCTTCCGGATTTAAATAGTACACGGAACACGCGGATTGTGACGGAACCGTTAAGTATTGCAATCGCGCAGCGATCAAATCCGCGTAAATCCTTTTCAATCCGCGCCGTGAGCGCAGCGAACGGTCCGCGGTCCTATTAACCAATGCATCCCGAAGCATCGGGAGCGTAGCGATTTAATCTGCTTTAAATCTCTGTTTCCGCCCCATCCGGCACGCAATCCAATCCGCATTATCTATTGCCCAATTCCCCAATTTTTGCTAATTTGGCGACACCCCGGAAGATCACCCCACCTTTCCCGGAACCTGGCAATGCAACACATCAGAATTTCTCTGTTTGTCATTTTTTTTCTGACTGCCTTTTCAAAATTATGGGCAGTCAATCCTCCGCCTGTTAACGATACGGTTTGCGACGCCATTGATCTCGGCGTTCTCGACGTTCCCGGACCTTGTCCAAATTACCCGTATGGTGATACCGTGTTTGTTACAGGAACAACCGGTTGGGCCAATTACAATACGTTTGACTTTTCACCGATGCATTGCTTCCCGGGAAGCGGAAGTCCCGATGTCTGGTATCGCTTTCGGGGTACCGGTGCATTCATCTATTTCGAAATGTCGGGCTTCAACGGCCTCGATACTTTTTTCGTCAAGCTCTTCAACAGCCAGGGTTCATGCCTTTCGCTTGTGCCGCTCATCTGCCAGTCGTCGACTACAGGTTTTCTGCAAACCACTTTTCTTACACCTGAAGTGGGTGGAGAATATTACCTGCAGATCGGTGGCGGTGATTACGACGAAACCGGTGACTTCAATTTTTTCCTCAAGTCATTCAACGAATGCAGCGACTGTGTACGAAACGCGAAAGTAGAATTATCACCTGCACCGTGGTTTGGACGTTACAGCACGCAGGACACCGTGGAGATGTGCGTAACTGTTGATCGCTGGGACCAGTCTACAACGTCAAAGCTGCATTCCATCATTCCTATTTTCGGAGATGACTGGGATACGTCAACGCTCACCCCAATTACTGTTCCCGGAACTGCCGGCAGCGGATGGGGTTGGTTTAACAACGTGAATATTCCGGCAGGAACAGTTAACGGTTTTTTTGTCGACAATAATTTTGACGGCGATCCAACGAACAATCCCGGAGACGGAGGTAACCTCTTAACAACATGGACCGGTTGCTGGTCGATTGTATCAAGACCGTTTTGCAATACTTTCGATCTGAGTGTTGATGTGTACGTGCGCAGTGATAACGAAACAGGTTCCGGGAATGCGTCCGTGCTTTGCACGGAGTATATTCCGATACAAATGGAAATTGCAGGCTGGTGTTGTCCATCACCATTCATCAACATTACACCAAGCGCCGGTTGCGCCAATTTCTCTTCGGTTTTTATTGACCCGTCTTCATCCAATTCAACGGACTCATTTACCGTAAGCGTGTACGATACAGCCATGAATGTGTACACGTACAGTTCTGCATTTGTGGGTTCAGTGATGTACACCGTTGCTACCGGAGAGTACATTGTGGAAGTATATAACATTACCGATGGTTGCATCGCCTTTGAGACGATCACAGTTGGCTCCGCCCTTACCGCAGATCTCACACAGGTCACTGTCGGTTGCGGACCCGGAACCAGCGGAGTAATTGCAACACCTGTTGGTGGCACCGGACCATTCACGTACATGTGGACGAATATTCCGCAGACTAACTGGACGGATTCTTCGGCATACAATCTCGACCAGGGCTACGCAGTTGTACTGATCACCGATGCGCTCGGCTGTACAGTCGTTGACTCCATTTTCGTTACCACATTGCCATTGCCCGGCGCTGAATTTTATTACAGCGACATGACGTATTGCCACAACGACGACACCTTGCAGCCTCTCTACGATCCGTATACGCCAGGAGGAACGTTCACGCTCGTGGGGCCAACAACATCATCGATCACTGTTGATCCCGTAACCGGAATTATTTCGCTGAACGGTTCAACACTTACAGCACCGTATTGGATTTATGTACAATACGCAGTTGGTTCAGTGTGTACAGCAACATGGATTGATTCTGTGCAGATTGTTCAGCAACCGAGTCCGCCAACAGCGGTTACTCCAACATCTGTCGATTGGTGTATCGGATCAGGAGTGCCTGTTCTTACCATTGCTATGGCGAGTGGAATTCCATTCTGGTATGATGTGCAGACTACTCAATCGGGAATTGGCTACAGTTTCTCTCCCGGGTTGACTTCATCATCATCACCGGGGTTATACCTGTACGGATTTGTATATCTCACCGATCTCGCCGGAGGATGCACGAGTTTACCAACGGTGTTTACCGTGAATGCAATTCCTCAACCGAACATGACGATGTCGCTGGATACAACGATCTGTGAAGGAGATGTTGCTGCAATTTCAGCTGTTGGTTCAGGAACGTACCAATATTCCTGGACGCCGCAGCCAACTGTGGGTTCCGCGAATTTACCGTTCACCACCACATCGCCAACAACAACTACAACATACACGTGTACAGTTTCAGACGGTGCATGCACACGAAGTGGAACCGTAAAAGTGACTGTGTTGTCGTCGGCAGATTGTGGTTTTCTCGTGTACAACGGAATTACTCCGAATGGCGACGGGTTGAACGACACATGGGTCATTGACGGCGCCGACCAGATGCCGGGACTGACCGTAACCATTTACAACCGCTGGGGCGGAGTAGTATGGAAGAAAGAAAATTACGACAATACAACAGTGGTGTGGACCGGTGAAGATGAACAAGGGAACGACCTTCCCTCCGGAACTTATTATTACACCATTGAACAAACCGGAAGAGTTTCTGAAAATGGTTGGGTGGAACTCAACAGGTAAAAAAAATATTGGATGAAGAGATTGTTACTTTTTGTTTTCCTGTTTAGTGCTGCGCACGCTTTCGCGCAGGCACCGGAGGGAATCAATTACCAGGCTGTTGCGCGTGATCTGACTGGTGCAGAAATGGCAAATACGCCCGTTGCTGTACAGGTGCAGATATTGAATTCTTCGTTGGCCGTTATTTACCAGGAAGATCATTCCGCTACAACAAATGCATTCGGGCTTTTCAACATTGTTGTTGGCCAGGGACAAAATCCAACAAGCAGTTTTGCTGCGATCAATTGGGCGGCAAGTCCGTACTACCTGAAAATTCTGATTGATGCAAACAGCAGTGGATATGTTGACATGGGTTACACGCAGCTCTGGTCAGTTCCGTATGCATTGTATGCCAAGCAATCTGCCAATGGACCACAGGGTTTGCCCGGAATAAATTGCTGGGACATCAATGGTGACGGAGTGAACGATGTATCGGAAGACATCAACAACGATTCCCAATGGAATGCATTGGATTGTAAAGGAGATTCCGGCGCAACGGGTCTGGCAGGTGCCACGGGTGCGGCTGGCCCTACAGGTGCTACCGGCGCAACCGGGTTACAAGGTTCCGGTATTGACAGCGTCATTGTAAATACAAATTCTACAGTTTCCATTTATTACAACTCTATGCAGGTTGTAACAACAGGAATTTTAATGGGTCCAACCGGCGCAACAGGAGCCACAGGCCCAACCGGACTTACCGGCGCAACGGGTGCAACCGGAACAGGCCTTACCGGCGCGACCGGTCCGACTGGCGCAACGGGAACTGGTCTTACAGGAGCAACAGGACCTACAGGTGCTACGGGTGCAACAGGAACGAGTGTCACAGGTCCGACAGGACCAACGGGAACAGGTCTTACGGGAGCAACGGGACCAACCGGTGCCACAGGTGCAACGGGCACTGGTCTTACCGGCGCGACTGGTCCAACCGGCGCAACGGGAACTGGTCTTACCGGAGCAACAGGACCTACA
>Ga0193752_1002489_pt1 | contig 13696 bp, 9 predicted proteins | sample H1c1metaG_FD_144924 | JGI IMG/M metagenome (GOLD analysis project Ga0193752, IMG submission 144924) | Soil microbial communities from a riparian zone of the East river system, Colorado, United States - H1c1 | ecosystem: Environmental > Terrestrial > Soil > Riparian zone | place: USA: East River... | reverse complement strand
AGCACCTCGGCGACCGCCATCAAGATCGCGGTGTGCCCGTCGTGACCGCAGGCGTGCATCACGTCGACCTCTTCGTTCATGACCTTGCCCTTGGCCTTCGACGCGAACGGAAGGTCCAGCGCTTCTTTGATCGGCAGCGCATCCATGTCCGCACGCAGCGCTACGACCGGCCCCGGCGAGCCGCCTTCCAGGACCGCGACGACGCCGGTGCGCGCGACGCCGGTGCGCACCCGCAAGCCGAGGCCTTTCAAGTGCTCCGCGACGATCGCGCTCGTACGCACCTCTTGGTTGCCGAGCTCGGGGTGGGCATGAAAGTCGCGGCGCCACGCGATCAGCTTGCTCTCGATGGCTTTGCTCTGCGCTGCGATGGTCAGCCGCAGCTCGTCGCCGAGCGGGCTCGCGGCTGCAGGTAACGGCACAGCGCAACACAGCGCCGCCGCGGTCAAGCATAGGCCATGAATCGCGTGTTTCCCGTCAGCACGTGGCATCGGTCGCTCCCTTTCGGACGTGGTCCGTCCGCCTCGTCTACCGCCATGCTCTGCATTACGCGAGCGCGCTGTCCGATTACGCCGCGGCTACCGGGCGACGACCGAAGGGCCGCAGCTTTGGGACAAGCGGATGTTGTCGACGAGGATCGCGGAGCGCGGGCGGTCCTTAGCGGGCATCTGTAGCGTTAGGAACGTCATGCGCTGTGCGGGCGTGATGCTCACGCAGTAGGTTTGCCAGTTGGAGGACAGCGGCGGCGAGCGCCACAGCGGCTCACCGTCGTTCGTGCATGCGAAGTTGGAGCCGTAGATCTCGAGCACACCCGCGCCGAGCACCGCGCCTTCGTGGGTCTGGCCAACGCGGCTCGCGAGATCGACCGAGAAGTTGTAGGTGAAGCCGGCTTCGAGCGGCGCGCACATCTCTTGCGTGGCTCGTTCGGGTAGATCGCGCAGCGTGTCGAGCATGAGATAGCCGACCCCGTGCGTGGGTGGCGGCAACACGCCCGATTGCGCCGTCCCGTCGCCGTTGACCTTGACGGTGGTCGCGTCGTTCACGACCGAGACCGCACACAGCTGAAAGCCGGCCATCGTCGGATCGGGAAAGTCGGCGGCCTCGTTCCAGCAGGTGTCCCACGAGTCGGCGGGCCACCATACGGCCGGCTCGATCGGTCCAGCGTACGGGATGCCGTCGAGCGATGGGTTGCGCAGGCACAGCGGGTAGGCGTGCACGAAGCCACCATCCGGCGAGCCGTCGTTCGGCGAGCGTACGGGCGGCACATCGATCGGTGCGTCGGGTGGATCGCTCGGCCTCATCGTCGCCGCGTCCTGGCTGGCGAGCGGCGACGTGCTCCACTGGCCGAGCCTCGCTTCCGACGTGCAGGCGGCCAACGAGCAAGCGGCGAGCATCCACAGCGTGCGACGCATATCAGGGGCTCACGCGGTACACGGAGTCGGGATAGCGCTGCTTGAAAGCCGCGGCCAAGCGCTTGGCGGTCGCAGCCTGACCGAGCCGATCGTGGATCTGAATCTCGAGCATGTCGCGCTCTTGCACGAACGCGCCGTCCGGGAAGCTCGCTTCGTGCAGCACGAGCAAGCGCAGCGCCGCCTTCGGGTCGCTGCTCGCCAAGCGCCGGGCTCGGTACAACAGGCCGGCCTCGTCTTGCGGATCTGCGAACAGGCGCTCGGCTTCTTCGCTTTGCGTTGTGGCCTTGGCTTTAGGCTTGGGCTTCACGGCAACGTCGGGCTCGGCGTCGGCCATGGGGGCGACGGCGTCGAGCGCGGGCGCCGGTGCGGCGCTCGCCTTGGGCGCGACCGGCTCTCGTGCGCGCTTGGGCGTGGGCACATCCTGGAGCGCTGCCGTGATGGTGGCTGCGATCGGTTGCGCTGCTGGCTGTAGCGCTTCCGGCTCGGGTTGCGCCGGCAGCTCGACCAGGCGGGTGGCTTGCGGAGCGCTCGCAGGGCGGGCGCTCGTCGGCGCTTCGTGCGCCGCGGGCATCGGCATCAGCGGCGCTTCGCTCGGCGCCACGGCACGCGGCGCGCGCGCTGGCTCGTACTTCGGCCACGCGTTCCACAGCCGCGACGAAGTCGGCGGCGTGAAAATGAACCACGCGAACGCGCCGACGAGCGCGAGCAGCGTTACGGAGACCAGCGCGCCCGGCATGCGCGGCGCAGGCGCTACGGGCTTAGCGATCTGTTCGCGCATGCGCACGGCCGCGGCCGGCGTCGGCGTTCGATCGCGCAGCGCTTGCAGCGCATCGCGTAGCGCGTCCGGTGTCGCGTGCTCGTCGAGCAAGCGCTTGGGTGGAAGCTCGTTGTGCTCTGCGCGGCGGTTCATGGTGCTTCTCCGCGCAGCTGCGCACGTTGGACCAGCTCGAGCACGCGTTCGCGCGCTCGGCGTAGCCGCGCATAGGCGGTCGGCACCGGGCAGTCCACCGCGAGCGCGACCTCGGGCATCGATAGCTGCTCCACTTCGTAGAGCAGAAACACGGCGCGTTGCTTCTCGGGCAGCGCCGCCAAGAGCTTCTCGGCGAGCTGCAACGCTTCTCGATTCTCGACGCTGTTGGCTTGCGTCGGCCCGACCGTGCGCTCGGGTGGCACGTCGGTGATCCGCTCGCGCCGCCGAAACAGCTTGCGGCGGTGGTCGCGCGCCACTCGCACGCAGATCGCGTACAGCCACGCGCGCAGCTTGTCTTGCTCTTGGTACTCGCTGAGCCGCCGGTGCACGACGACGAACACCTCTTGGGTCGCGTCCTCGATGTCAGCCGGCGGCAGGCCCAGGTGGTGCAAGATCCGCCACACGAAGCTGCCGTGCTCGCGCCAGATCGAGTCGACGTCGACCGCCATGGGCTCCCTTTGAGCAGGCTCACCCACGAGCAGCGCAGGTGCGTGTCGCGCTTCAATGGCCATCGCGTAGCCTTCGGCGGTGCGGACCAAGCCGTGGGACCAGGTTGGCATCGGTTTCGACGAGCAATGGCCTCACAGCGCAAAACCCATGACACCAACTCGCAGCTGAAGGGCGACCGGGTCGCTGCGCAGGATGCGCGGCGACTGCCCCTCGATATCCACGCGAAATGACGGCCTGACCAGCACCCAGCCGGCCAGAATCGAAGCGCGAGCGGTAAGCGCCTCGTTCAGGAACCACACGAGCTTGGGCTCGAAGCCGAGCACGGTGACCAGCCGCTGAGCGGTGGCAGCCCGCGTTAAACCTTGGCCAGCGGCGTTGATCGCGCCGATCTGGCCGGCGGCGCACAACTGCGCGCGTAGCGTCCCACCCCGCGAGACGCGCAGCTCCGGACACACCGCCGCCCCGAAGTGCCATAAGGAAAACTCGGCCCCGCGGCCCTGGCCGTCGAGCTCCTCGACCGGGAGGTAGATGGCCGCCTCGAGCGCGATCGGCATCGGCACGCGCAGCTCGACCGCCGCGCCGAAGCCGGGCGTCGCGCTGGGCAAGAGGCTGAGGTCGAGCGCCGCGAACGCACCCAAGCCGAGGACGAGCGGCGTCTGCTCGCTGCCGCCGGCTGCCGAGCCATGGTGTGGGGCGCCCGTTGTCCTGTGCTCGCGCGCGGGGGCGCCGATCGTGAGCGGCCCGACCAGCTGCGGCTTGGGCAAGGGCGGCGGCGGCGGCGCGGTCTCGACCGGAGCGGGGGCCTGCGGCCCATCGAGCAAGCTGTCGAGCAGCGTCACGATCACGAGCGCGACCGGGACGTTGAGCGTACGGCAGGTCGGCGAGCGGCCGAGCACCTCGCGCTGGCCCAGATCGTTGCCCTGCGCATCGCGCAGCACGATGCGTGCGCGCCAGCTGGTCTCGAGCGGCTCGATCGCGCCGCCGATCGTGAAGTCGGTGCTCGCGCCGGCCGCGGCGAACGGTGCTCGCTCGCTCAAGCGCTCGACCAGCAGGCGCAGCTCTTCCTCGGTCGCGCAGCCCGATCCGTCGGGCACGCTCCACGCCAGCTGAACCGTGTCCTGCTCGGCGCGGGCGGGCGCCGCGGCGCACGCGATCGCGGCCATTAAGGGCGCGGCGATCCACGCAAAGCTATAGCCTGCTTGACCCATAACCGGCCAGGGGCGTAGATCCGCGCCCGTGACGGGCTTGGAGTCTAGCGTGCTCGATGCCGAGGCGATCGCTCGCATCGTGCGGCGCATCGCCAGTGAGATCATCGAGCGCACCTCGGGTAGCGAGCAGCTCGCGTTCATCGGTATTCGCCACGGCGGGGTGCCGATCGCTGCGCTGCTCGCGAAGTCGGTCGGGCAAGCGCATCACGTGACCGCCCCGGTCGGCGCGATCGACATGACGCTATACCGCGATGATGCCGGTAGCGCGCTGTCGATCCCGAAGGGCGACGAGATCACCTTCGACATCGGCGGCCGGGACATCGTGCTGGTCGACGACGTGCTGCAGACCGGCCGCACGGTGCGCGCCGCGATCGAGAGCCTGCTCGCCTACGGCCGGCCCCGCCGGATCTGGCTGGCCGTGCTGTGCGATCGCGGTGAGCGCGAGCTGCCGATCTCCGCTGACTTCGTGGGCCGCGAGATCGCCGTGCCCAAGGGCTTCGTGCTCGACGTGATCGCCGAAGGGGGTCCCGGCGACCGCGTGCTGTTGCGCAAGAAGGCTGCTTCATGACCGCGCCGTTCCGCCACGACCACCTGATCGGTATCTCGCAGCTCGACAAAGAGGACGTGCTGCAGATCCTCGAGGCGTCGAAAGCCTTCCTCGATGTGTCACGCCGGCCGATCCGCAAGGTGCCGGCGCTGCGCGGCAAGACGATCGTGAACTTGTTCTTCGAGGCATCGACGCGCACGCGCACCTCGTTCGAGCTGGCGGGCAAGCGCTTGTCGGCGGACGTCGTGAACATCTCGAGCTCCGGCTCGAGCGTATCGAAGGGCGAATCGCTGCTCGATACGTGCAAGACGGTCGCCGCGATGCGGCCGGACGTGGTCGTGATCCGGCACTCGGCCTCGGGCGCAGCCGAGCTCGTCGCGCGCGTGGTTGGCTGCAGCGTGATCAACGGCGGCGACGGCTCGCACGAGCACCCGACCCAGGCGCTGCTCGACGCGTTCGCGATCCGCAACGCGCTCGGCACGCTGTCCGGGCTGAAGGTCGCGATCGTAGGCGACATCATGCACTCGCGCGTCGCGCGCTCGAACGCCGCGCTGCTCAACCTGTTCGGCTCGGAGGTGCGCTTTTGCGCGCCGCGCACGCTGATGCCCGCGCGCGCCGAGACGCTGGGCGCGAAGATCTACCACCGCCTCGATGAGGCGCTCGACGGCGTCGACGTGATCATGCTGCTGCGCATCCAGCGCGAGCGCCTCGAGGGCCCGCTGCTTCCGAGCTTGCGCGAGTACAGCCGCCACTTCGGCGTGTCGCAACGTCACCTCGCGATCGCCAGCCCGCGCGCGATCGTGATGCACCCCGGTCCGATGAACCGCGGCGTCGAGATCCATCCGGCGCTGGCCGATGGTGAGCGCAGCGTCATCCTCGACCAAGTGGAAGCCGGCGTGGCGGTGCGTATGGCGGTCTTGTACATGCTCGCCAAGGAACCCAACGCAGGCACCGCTGCGCAAGCAGCGAGCATCCCGCCGCCAGCATGACAGAGCCGCGACGAAGTCGGCGGCGTGGATCAACCCGCACCGGGCTCGATCGCATCGCAGCAGGTGAGCCCGAAGCGCTCAAGCTCGTGCGCGGCCGCAAGCTCGGTCTGCTCGCGCATCCCGCGAGCGTCGCGCTCACGCACGGCAAGCTGATGCACGCGCACGATGTGCTGCTCGCGCAGGGCTGCGACGTGCGTGCGCTGTTCGGACCCGAGCACGGCTACGGCGGCCACGCCCAAGACATGATCGCGGTGGACGATGATCACGAGCACGTGACCGTGAAGCCCGAGGTGCGCGTGCACACGCTGTACGGCGCGACCGAAGCGGACCTTTCGCCGCGTCGCGAATGGCTCGCCGACCTCGACGCGGTCGTGATCGATCTGCAAGACGTCGGCAGCCGCTACTACACGTTCGTGTGGACGGCCGTGCTGATGTCGCGCGCGTGCGCCGAGGCCGGCGTGCAAGCGATCGTGCTCGACCGGCCCAACCCGATCGGCTGCAGCATCGTCGAAGGCGGCCCGCAGCGGCCCGGCTACCGCTCGTTCGTCGGCTTGCACGACGTCGCGGTGCGCCACGGCATGACGCTCGCAGAGATCTGCAAGCTCGGCGCGGAGCGTGAAGGCGTCGACCCGCGCGTGCTCGAGATCCTCACGGTCAGCGGCTACACGCGCGCGATGACCTTTGCAGAGACCGGTCAGCCGTGGGTGCTGCCGTCGCCGAACATGCCGACGCTCGACACCGCGCTGGTCTACCCCGGCGGCTGCTTGCTCGAGGGCACCAACCTCTCCGAGGGCCGCGGCACGACGCGTCCGTTCGAGATCTGGGGTGCACCGTTCGTCGATGGCGATGCGCTGGCGGTAAGCGTCGCGATCGAAGGCGCCATCGTGCGCCCGTTGCACTTCCAGCCGACCTTCCACAAGCACGGCAAGCAGCGCTGCGGCGGCGTGCAGGTGCATGTCACCGATCCGCAGCGGTTCGCGCCGTACGCGGCGTACGCGCGCTTGATCGCAGCGGCCGCACGGCTCTCGAACGGCCGCTTCGCGTTCCGCACCGAAACCTACGAGTTCGTAAGCGACCGCCCGGCCTTGGACCTCTTGATCGGCGGCCCCGAGCTCCGCACCTGCATCGAGCAGGACGCTTCAGTCGACGACTGGCTCGCCGACGACGCCCGAGCCGCCGCCGAGTTTGCGTCCCAGCGCCAGGCGTTCCTGCTCTACGGGTGATGGCGGGTAGTCCGACCTGAGCAGAAAATGCCGCCAACTTTGTTGGCGGAGTGGAAATTACAGGCTCCTCATGCGACTACAAAGCGTATGCAGGAGCCAACAGCGTTGGCGGAAGGTGCCCTGCTGGCGGGGCGCTACCGGGTGGTGCGGGAGCTCGGTCGGGGCGGGAGCGGTCGCGTGCTGTTGGCGCACGACCTGCGGGCGCCGGACGCGGGTGATGAGCCGGCGGAGCGCGCGCTCAAGCTGGTCGGTCGCGAGCGCGAGGCGGAGCTGCGGCTCGAGCTCGACGTGCTGCGCGGGCTCCGGCATCCGTGCTTGGCGGTCGTGCACGAGCTGGTCACGGTCGACCGGCGCGCGGGTCTCGCGGCGCTGGTCTCGGAGCTGGCGCCAGGCCGGCCCGCGCATGTCGTCGCGCGCGAGCTGCAAGCGCGCACGCGCAGCCGTTCGCTAGCCGGTGATCTGCCGGCGCTCGCGCTGCGGGTCGCGCACGACGTCGGCAGCGCGCTCGCCGCGCTGCACGCCCGCGGGCTCGTCCACGGCGACGTGAAGCCCGACAACATCGTGGTCCGCGATGATCTCGGCGCGTGCAAGCTGATCGACCTCGGCTTGGTCGCGCCGGCGCGCTGCCAGGAAGCGACCAGCACGGCGCAGCTCAGCGGCACGCTCGCGTACCTCGCCCCGGAGTGCTTTCGCGGCGAGCGCAGCGCGGCGAGCGATCTGTACGCGCTCGGCGTCACGCTGGCCGCGCTCTTGCGCGGCGCGCCGGACAGCGCGAGCGGCCCGAGCCACGCCACCCACGACATCGCGCGCTACATGCGCGAGGCGCTGCGGCCGTTCGCTGAGCGCGAGCCGCTGCCGGAAGCGACGCCGGCTGCGCTCGCCAAGCTGATCGTCGAGCTCGTCGAGCCGCGTGCCGCGCAGCGCTGCGGCAGTGCGCGTGAGCTGGTGGCGCGCGTGCTGAGCATCGCCCACACGCTCTCGATCGATCTCGGGGCAAGCGTCGGCGGCGGCGTCGACGACGTGGCCAGCTCAGCCGAGCGGGCCGCGAGCATTCAGGCGCTGCCGCTCGTCGGCCATGCGGAGGCGCTCGGGCAGCTGCGCGCGGCGCTCGCCGAAGGTCGGGTGTGCGCGTTGATCGGGCCTGCCGGCTCGGGGCGCTCGCGGCTGGCGCGCGAGGCGGTCGCGGCGCTGCAACTGGAGCGCGTGGCACATGGTGCGGTCGCGCCTTCGTACGTGGTCGCGCCGCGCTTGCCGGACGCGAAGCTCGGCGCGCCGTCGTGCGTGCACGTCACGCACAGCGAGCAGGTGAGCTTCGCGAGCGCGCTGGCTTTCGCACAGAGCGCGCGCATCGATGGCACGTTCGCGGGGTTGGTCCTCGAGCGCGAGACGGCGCGCGGCGAAGCGCCGATCGATGGTGTCGTGGCGATCCGGATCGCAGCGCTGCGCGAGGGCGAGGTTCGTAAGCTGCTCGAGCACGCGTTACCGGGCGCGGCGGTGCCCAACGCGCTGGTACAGAGCGCGCTCGCGGTGAGCGGCGGGCTGGCCGGCCGGCTGTGCCGGATGCTCTCGTACGCGCTCGGCGAAGGGATCGCCGTCGGGCGCGTTTCGGGCGGCGGTCTCGACGCTCGCGTTCGACGCTGCAGCATCCGGCGACGACAGCCTATGGCCCGACGCCGGTCGCGAGCTTGCCGAGCTGCTCAGCGTCGCGGGCGGCGAAGCGGAGCTGCCGTGGCTGGCGGCCGACGCTGCCTTCGGCCAAGCGGCCCGCGCGCTGCGCGAGCTGGGCGTGCTGGCGCTGGTCGGCGATCGCTTGGTGCTGCGCGCTGATGTCAGTCGCGCGCTCCTGGCCACGCTGAGCGCTGCGCACAAGCAGCGGCTCGCCGCCCAGCTCGAGGCCGCGCCGCTCGATGCGCGTGCGCGCGCTTACGTGACCTGGGCGCGCGCTGAAGGCCAAGCTGAGGCAGCGTTCGAGCGGGCCGTCGAGCACGCGCGCGCCAAAGGCGAGCCGGAGCAGGCCGCGAGCTTGGCAGGCGAGGCGAGGGCGCTCCTTATAAAGGAGCACCCCGGAGCGCTGCGCGCGCTCGGCTTGGCCGAAGCCGATGCGTTGCGCGCCGCGGGCCGCTACGGAGAGGCCGCGGCGTGCCTCGATGGCGACCCGGCGCTGCTGGCCGTGCCGCGCGGGGCGCTGCTCCGTACCGAGATCGCGCGGCTCGCAGGTGCCAGCGACCGAGCGGAGCTCAGCGCGCGCGCGCGCACGCTTGCGCTCCAGCACCATGACGACGGTGTGCTCTCGGAGCTCGACGCGCTCGATGCGCGGCTCAGCCTCGACCGCGGCGAGCTGGCGGAAGCGGCCGCGCTGGCCGAGGCCACGCTCACCCGTGTGCCGTGCAGCGCCGCCGCCGAGCTACGCGCGCAGGAGATCCTCGCGCTGATCGCGCTCGCGCAGGGTGATCACGGCGCCGCCAACACGCGCGTGCAAAACGCGCTGGCTAGCGCGCGCCTCGCCAAGCTGCTCGCCGCCGAAGCGCGGTTGATGTCGATCCATGCGCAAGTCGCCCGCGCGCTCGGCGACGGCGCGGTGGCACAGCGCTTCGCGCGCGCGGTGGAGCTCGCGGATGCCGCGGGCGAGCGCCACGCCGGCGCGAGCTTCCTGCACAACCTCGGCATCGAGCGGCTCGAGCAAGGCCAGCTCGGTGCGGCGGCGCTGGTGCTGCGCGAAGCGGCGCGGCGGCTCGCTCGGCTCGGCCGCGATGCGGATCTAGCGCGCGCGCTGCTCAACGTCGGCTTGTGCGCGCAGCTCTCCGGGGCGGTCGAGAACGCGCTCGACGCCGCGCTGCGCGCTCATGAGCTCGCGCTACGCGCCGGTGACGCGGTGACGCTGGCGCACGCCACGTGCTTGCGTGCCGAGCTCCAGCTCGAGCGCGGAGAGCGCCGCGCAGCGTTGGCCAGCCTCGACGCGCTGCCTGCGCGCGACGGCCTGCCTCTGCTGACGGCGGGCTCGGTGGCAGCGCGCGCTGCGGCCATGCAAGCGCAGCTCGGCGATCTCGAGCGCGCCGCGCAGTTGCTCCACGAAGCGGAGCAGGCGGCGGCTCAAGACGAGCATCCCGCGCTCGCGCTCGAGGTCGCGCTCGCACAGTGCCGGTTGGCACGCGAGCACGGCCGAGGCGCGCCGGCGTTGCAGGCAGCGGAGCAAGCGCGGGCCGCCGCGCTCCGCTCGGGCAGCTTCGATGCCCGCCTGCGCGCCGCGCTGGCAACCGCGAGCGCTGCTCGATCGCTCGGTGACAACGCGCTCGCCGCGGCACGCTTGTCCGAAGCGCGCTCGCTGCTCGACGATGCGGCGACGACGCTGCCGCCGGAGTCGCGCGCCGCGTTTCGAGCGCTGCCGGCCTACGGCGCAGCGCTCGAGGCGACACCTGTGCGGAGCAGCGTGGAGCCGCCAGGCGCCGCCGAGCCGGACCCACGCGTGCCGCGCCTGCTCGCGCTCGCCAAACGCTTCGCGGGCGAGCGCCGCGCCGGACGCCTGCATGACCTCGTGCTCGACGCCGCGGTCGAGCTCACCGGCGCCGAGCGCGGTTACCTCGTGCTTCAGGATCGGTCCGGCCAGCCGCGCGCGCGGGCGGTGCGCGGGCTGGTCCACGGCGCCGACTTCGTCGCGCCTTCGGCCAACGCCGCTTTGGATCAGCTCGCCCACTCGCGCTCGATCGTCGCGCGGGTGCTCGCGACCGGCCGAGCGCTGTCTACGGTCGACGCGGCCCGCGACGAGCGGCTGTCGAGCGCCGCGAGCGTGCACCAGCTCGCGTTGCGCTCGGTGTTGGCGGTGCCGCTGCGCTTGCAGGGCGAGCTGCGTGGCGCCCTGTACCTCGAGGATCGCCAGCGCCCGTTTGCGTTCGGCGACCCAGAAACGGCGCTGCTCACCGATCTGGCCGAGCTGGCGGGTCACGCGCTCGACAACTTGGCGCTCGCCGCGGCCGAGCGCCGTGCACGGATGCGGCTCGAGATCGCGCGCGCCCGGCTCGCTCGCACCGTGCAGGCGCAAGCCGCCGAGCTGTCGTCGCTGCGCACGCCCGATCAGGCGCCGGCCGCGCACGGCATCGTCGCGTGCTCGCCGCGGATGCAGCGCGCGCGCGGCGAGAGCGGTACCGGCAAGGAGCTGATGGCTCGCGCGATCCACCGCGCCAGCCCGCGCCGCAGCGGGCCGTTCATCTCGGAGAACTGCGGTGCGATCCCGGAGCCGCTGCTCGAGAGCACGCTGTTCGGGCACGTGAAGGGTGCTTTTACCGGTGCCGATCGCCGCCGCCATGGCCTGTTCGAGCTGGCCGATGGCGGCACGCTCTTGCTCGACGAGATCGGCGAGATGCCGGCGGCGATGCAGGTTCGGCTACTGCGCGTGCTCCAGGATGGCGAAGTCCGCCCGGTGGGTAGTGAACGTAGTCGGCACGTGGATGTGCGGGTGGTCGCGGCCACGCACCGCGATCTCGAAGCGATGGTCCGCGCGCGGACGTTCCGCGAGGACCTCTACTACCGGCTGTCGGTGGTGACGGTGGACCTGCCGCCGCTGCGCGAGCGGCCGGAAGATCTCGCGCCGCTGGTCGAAGCGTTGCTCGCCAAGCACGGCGGCGGGCGACCGGTGCGTATCGATCCCAGCACGCTCGATGCGCTCACCCGTTGTCGCTTCCCTGGCAATGTCCGCCAGCTCGAGAACGAAATACGCCGTGCTTTGGCGCTGTGCGGCGAGACGATCGGGCTGGAGCACCTGTCGGCGAGCTTGTTCGGCGGCGAAGCAGCGCCGGCCGATCCGCTGGACATGCGCGCACAGGTCGATGCGCTGGAGCGGCGGTTGATCCGTAGGGCGCTCGAGGAGAGCGCCGGCAACCAAACGCGCGCGGCTCGGCTGCTCGGCGTCTCGCGCTTCGGCCTTCAGAAGATGATGCGCCGGCTCGGCAGCGTGGACTTAGCCTCGTAAGTCACGCGCGCGGTCTGCGAGACAAGTGCGAGACAAGTGCGTCGTGAAACGTGTGTTGCGGCGCAGCGTGTCGCACCCGATCGTCAACACGATGTGCGACGAGCGCTCTTTTGAGATGCACCTCGACGCGCTCGATCAATCGGAAAACCTTTACTGGCAAGCGCTGGAATGTCATTAGATCTCGTTCCTGCGCTGGCGTCGGCTCAGGAATTTTTTGTGGGAATTGGTTTGCGTCCCCGGGTCGCGTCGACCCGGACCCAAGGGGCCCCTTCCATGCTCGCACGGTGGTCGTTTCTCTCTCGCTTGGTCTTCATTGCGTCGTGTCTCTCCATTGCAGCGCCAGTCGCGGCTCAGGTGAAGCCGCGCTTCGTCATTGCCTTCGATACCTCCGGCTCGATGGCGGACTCGCTGACGGGCACGGGTACCAACGGCGATGGCGTCGGGCGCCTACCGATCGCGGGCGACAACGCTCAGCGCGTCCTGGACGGCGTCTATTACGGCTGCGCTTCGCCGCGCACCGGCGCCGGCATCGACCAGAACGCCGACTGCTTCCCGAACGATAGCCGGATGTGGATCGCCAAGAAGGCGGTCCGCCAGATGATCGGCGCGTTCGGCGACGTCGAGTGGGCGCTCTCGCGCTTCCAGCAGACCCAAGCGCTGAACCAGCTCAACACGACCTACCGCGTCGACATCGACGACGGCGCCTGCTCCGGCACGCAAGGCCAATGCGGCGACGGGTCGACGAACTTCGCCATCAACTATCAGGGCGAGAGCCAGACTACCTGCCAGATGGCGAACAACGGCCGCGGCCAGATGCTCATCGGCTTTCCGATGATCACCGGTCAAGGCTTCGCCAACGCGGACAACCGCGGCGCGCTCTTGCGCTGGATGGACAACATCGAGGGCACGTTCCACGCGCCGGTCGCCGCCGACACCACGGCCGTCGATCTGTGCGCGCACCGCACCGTCAACATGACGGGCGTCCCGACGTACAACTGCGAGCTGCGCGCGCCGCCGAACGCCTTTACCCCGCTCGGCGGCATCATCCGCGACTCCGGCGCGTACATCACTTCGGTTCGCACGACTGACACTTCGAACAGCTGCCGGCCGTACAGCATCATCCTGCTCACCGACGGCGCCGAGACGTGCAACAGCAATCCCAACGGCGCGGCGAGCACGCTGCTGACGTCGGGCGTGCGCACGTACGTCGTCGGCGTGTCGATTTCGTCGGGCGATCAGAGCTCGCTCAACGCGATCGCGGCCGCCGGCGGCACGACCACCGCGTACTTCGCCAATAGCGAGACCGAGCTCTCGGCAGCGCTGTCCGAGATCGTCAACGACTCGCTGATCTTCGAGACCTGCAACGGCCTCGACGACGACTGCGACACCCGCATCGACGAGGACTTGCCGCCCGCACAGCCGGACTTCGGCATGCCGGTCAACGCGCAATCCAGCTCGCTGTTCTGCGACGGCGAAGCGAACCGTACGGCCACACAGAACACCCAAGTGCGCGCGCGCTCCGACGTCTCCGACACGTTCCCGCTCACGAGCGCGATCGCGACGCCGCAGGTGTGCGGTCGCGTCACCGACACGTGCGAGAACCCCGGCGTCGACGACGACTGCGATGGCGCGACCGACGAGAACGGCACGCTCAACGCGTGCGGCCGCTGCCCCGGTACGCCGGATTTGTGCGACGGCATCGATAACGACTGCGACACCCGCTACGACGAGGGCACCACCGGCCAGCCGTTCGGCTCGTGTCCGCAACTCTGCACGGCGGACGTGCCGTGCGGTAATGACGTCGGCGCCTGCCAGACCGGCTTTTACCGCTGCCAAGGCGGCGTGCTGAACACCACGCTGTGCGACGGCCAGGTCAACGGCGGGCCCGAGGTCTGCGACGAAATCGACAACGACTGCAACGGCATCGTCGATGACCC
>Ga0193752_1002488_pt1 | contig 13702 bp, 14 predicted proteins | sample H1c1metaG_FD_144924 | JGI IMG/M metagenome (GOLD analysis project Ga0193752, IMG submission 144924) | Soil microbial communities from a riparian zone of the East river system, Colorado, United States - H1c1 | ecosystem: Environmental > Terrestrial > Soil > Riparian zone | place: USA: East River... | reverse complement strand
ATGCCGTTGGATTGCTAAAGAGAAAGCCAACGAGCAGCTCGATCCCATCATCCACCAGCTGACTGAGCTTCTCGCCGCCGAGCGCACCCGCACCCAGATCAGCACGCTGATCAAAAAAGAGGTCCACGATTATTACGAGCAGCTGCCGTTCTTCAAAAAGATCTTCGTCTCGCGCGACAATCTGCTGAAGGAGGTCGACGATCTCGTAAATGAGAGCCTGCCGAAGCGCATTGAGGAAACCCTGAAGGGCGAGTTTTTTGCGGACGAAGCAAAGAATTTTGTCGGCGGAGCGATCGACAAAGCGCTGGCGCGGCCCCTACCTGCCGTTGTCGGCACAATCGCATCCGATCAGCTCGAACGCCTCAAGGCGCAGATAGCCAAGGCCATCCTGTCCGTCTTCCAAGGCGAGGCGATGCTCGGGTCGATTTCCGGTTACTTGCGCGAAACGCTCGGAAATTTCCGGCCGCACAGCATCGACGCGGTGATGGAAACGCTGCTGCCGAACTCGGAGGAAAAGCTCAAAAAAATGCTCGCGAAGGGGCTGCTGAATATTATTTCGCAAAAGGAGACGTCGCAGATCATCAACGCCGTTTTGGCCGACCAGATCGACCGCCTTCTCTCGGTGCCGATCGGTAAGCTTTCCGATCACATCCCAGAGGATAAATTGAAACAGGCTAGCCAGTCGCTTACCGAGGCGATCATCTCGGCCATTCATGCAAAGCTGCCCGAGGCTATAAAGGAATTCGATGTCGGCGGCGTGGTGCGCGAAAAGATACGGACCTATCCGGCGGAAAAGCTCGAGACGCTCGTTCTCTCGGTGGCAAAGGAGCACCTGCGAACGATCGAGTTTTTCGGCGCGCTGTTCGGCCTGGTAATAGGCCTCGGACAGGCGGCGTTTCTCTACTGGAAATTGACAAGCGGCCATTAACAGCGCGGATCCGACTGTAATTTGGTAAAATCTCTTCGATGAAAAAACTGACCCTTATTCTTATTGCCCTCGCTCTTGTCCCGGCCTGTAACTACCAGCAGTTTCCGTCCGATGTTAAAACTGCCACCCCGGCGCCGGTAAAGACCGACCCGCGAAACGTCGCCGGATTTACAAAGGTCCATATTGCCAACAACCTGACGGCCGAGATCACTGTCGGCGGTGATTTCAGCGTTACGATCGAGGGCGACGAGAAACTTGTGGATTCGATCGCAACCAACGTAGAAGAAGATCTGCTCACCGTAGCTTTGAAGGAAAAGCACAATCGCGAAACAAAGGTGGGCGTAAAGATCACCATGCCTGACCTGAAGGCCCTCGAGGTTTCAGGCGGATCGACCGCGGCCGTCACTGGCGTAAAAGGCGATGCCTTCCGCGTCCAGGCAAATGGCTCGACCCGGATCAGGATAAGCGGCGAGGTAAAATCTCTTGAGGCGCACGCCTACGGCGCAAGCGTTCTCGATGCCGATGGCCTGAAGGCGGAAACCGTCGATGTCGAGGCGATGGGCGCGGCGAGCGCGGGCGTTTCGGCCTCAAAAACGCTCAAGGTCAAGGCCGCGGGTATGGCTAAAGTAGTCTACACAGGCGATCCGAAGATAGAAAAGGACACAAAGAACTCGAGCACGGTCGTTAAAAAACAATAGGTACGAACAAAAGCACTTCGGATTTCGTTCCAGTTTATGAGGTGAAAAATGAAAAAGCTTCTTTTTTTCGTCGCTCTCGTTTCCTTGTCGATCGCTTGCAACGTCGGCACCGGGATAAAAGGTTCGGGTACGGCAAAAAGCGAAACCCGCAACGTGACCGGTTTTGACGAGATCGAGGCCAACGGCGCCGTTAACCTGGCCATCAGCTTCGGTGCCGAATACCAGGTAAAGATTGAGGCCGACGATAATCTGCTCGAGCACGTTACCACCGAGGTCAACGGCGATACGCTGGTTATCGGAAGCAAGGACCCCATAAACCCGAAAAGCAAGATCAATGTAACGATAACGATGCCGGGCCTCGAACGGCTTGAGGTCAACGGCGCATCGACGGGAGAAATTGCAGGCTTAAAAGGCCATAAGCTCGCGTTGGCATTAAACGGCGCTTCGACGCTGCGGATAGAAGGTGAAGTGCGCGAGCTCGACGTCACGGCGAGAGGCGCGAGCAGCATCAACGCCGAGGGTTTGAAGGCCGAGAATGCTGATGCGAATGCCTCCGGTGCAAGCAAGATCACGGTAAACGCCGCGGGCGATCTCAAGGCAGAGGCTTCGGGTGCAAGCAGCGTTACCTATATCGGCGATCCGCGCAGCCTGAAGCAAAACAGCTCAGGCGCAAGCTCGGTAAAAAAGAAATAATCCGGAAGCCCGCAGGTAGGTAACGGGTATTTGTAGTAATGGCCATTTTATGCGGCTCTGCCGCTCTATTTGCGGAAAAGCTATGCTTTTCCGATGAGTTTGATACTGGTTCAGCGCGGCTCCGCCGCCGTGTCTGTTAAATGCTGTGCCCGCTGAATTGGTTGTTCTCTTCAAATCGAAAATCGGCAATCTAAAATCGCAAAATCCACCATGCCATTCTCCGTCACCGTCTACGAAAACTCGCATTACATGGATGAATCCGAATCCTATACCCACGGCGAGTTCGAAACCGCTGACGCCGCCCTCACCGCTGCCAAAAAACTGGTCGATGATGAACTAAACTCCCTTTTCACCCCCGGCATGCCGCCCGAGGACCTTTACCGCCAGTTCGTCACATTCGGGGTCGATCCGACGATCGTGCCCGCTCCCGAAGAAAAGTTTTCCGCCTGGGACTACGCAAAAGAGCGGTGCCTCGAGATCTGCGCGCCGCCCGGTGAAAATAAATCGCCGACCCTCTCCGATTGGTTCCGCATCTCGTTCGACGATATTGCCGTCCATCTAGACGTCGCACCGCCCGGCGGCAATGCGTGGCAAGCTCGTATAGAGTGGTCACGCATCACCCGCGTCTGTTTCAAAACCGCCGACTTTCTCGAATCCGACGATATTTACATCTTCACCGACGAACGGCCCGAAAGCCACCTGATCCCCACCGAGGGCGCCGGCGGCCTCGACCTCTGGAACGAGATTGTACGCCGTGGATTGTTCGACGCCGAGCTCGCCATCCGCGCCGCAGCCTCCACCGGTGAGGTCTTCTGCCATCCCCCGGAGTAATGCGCCCGGACATGTCCGCTCCTACTCCTTTTCTCCCCGTCTCCCCTTCTCCTCTTCTCCGCGTCTCATTACCATAGTCGCCTGCATCGCAAGCACCAGTTTCTCCGCGCCACTCTTCACGGCAAACACATCCGCCCGGCACACGGTCAGCGTCCGCCCCGGCTTGAGCACCAGCGCACGCGCGATAAATCTCTCGCCCACTGATGGCGAGATCATGTTTACCTTAAATTCGACCGAGAGCACCGAAGCATTATTGGGCATCAGCGTAAACGCCGCGTAGCCGCACGCGGAATCCGCTATAGATGTCCCCACCCCGGCATGTAAAAATCCGTCCTGCTGCGTGAGATGCTCGGAGTAGGGAAGCTCTATCGTCACTTCACCCGGCGCGACAAGTGTGAGCTCGGCTCCGAGTGTAGCCATAAACTTTTGCGCCGAAAAGCTCTCGCGAACGCGCGTTTCGAAATCAGGGTTTGAGGGTTGGAAATTCATGCTCAATTTTTTGTAGAAAACAGACGTCGAACGCGATCAATTCATTGGAGAAGGCCGGCCGTTGATCGCGTTCAAGGCGTCCCAGGTTACGTCCCTTCCCCCTTGAATATTCGTGGCGATCGCTTGGACGGTGTAGATCGGGCCCCACGGAAAACCCCACCAACCTAGTACTGCCGAAATAACCGTATAGATCAGGCCCTTCGCCAATGCACTGTCCTCAGGCCGCAAAAAATAGACGTGCGACGCGCGCTTGAATGTGATTATCAACAGGGAAATACAGTATTCGAACTGGACGAATTCCCGCCGCGCTGGATCTCCCGGTCAAGCTGCTCAGGTGTGATATTTTCAAGGCCGCTTATTTGCATAACTACCTTCTACTACCTCGTACTCATTTTTGAAATCTTCATAAACCGAAAAGATGGTCGGCGATCTCTCGAGGTGACGGATCATCAACGGTTTCACTTCCGTTTCCCAATCAAGTTTACCAAGGCCTGCACCGATCTTCGGCAACGCTACGCTCTCTATCTTATTCTTGAGGCAATAGTCCGCCAGGTTTTTCAGGCCGCGGTTAACGTAGGATAGCTCGGCATGATACATATCCGGCTGGGTCGCAATATAGATGATCCCCGGCTCTCCCTTAGCCGTAAAAACATCCCCGCCTTCGAACTTATTATTCCGGGTATATTTCTTGAACTGCTTCTGCGCCGCCGGCCATTTCGTAGATATCTTCAAGGCCAAACCTGTGCCCAAACCCTCCTGCGAACCGACCGCCACGCCTTGGGCAATAAACTCAGTTTTTGCTTCAAGAATATTGCCGCCGGTCCATTGGATCATAAAAGTAGTTGGTTTCAGCGGAAACCAGGATGTGATAACACTTCTGGATTCAGCAAAACCTAGTAGTTTAATAGCCTTAGTCCATCGATAAAGCGAAAATCGCGTTGATTGTTCGAGACAAATTCTTCGTTATGAACGAGTGCGGTCGAGGCAATCAGAGCGTCCGGAATTAACAAACCATGGCTTAAATTATATTGCTCTAAAAGGGAAATTGTTTGATCGGATATCGTTTCGGTAATAGGTAGAATCTCGAAGCGGCTTAATAACTTATTCAAATCTCTTAATTCGGCTTTATTTCGGCAGCCGACGATCAGTTCCATTCTTGTTACCGAGCTAATCGCTAAAACAGATGATCGTTCAAGGGTTTCCAGGAGTGAGGAAGCTTTTTGATCCGCCCGGATAAAATAGATGAGAATATCTGTATCGATAATCGTCAATGCCATTATCTATTCCAGTGAGTTTCCCGAATATTTTTAACCCAGGCAGTGCCGTCCGCCATTTCATCTCTGTCGCTCCACATGCCGAAAGCTGGTTCTTCATTAAGCGGCAATTTAGACTTTGTGGGTGCTTTGCGGCTACGCAGGTACTCGACAAACTTCTCAACCTGCAGTTGCGCTTCGGCTGGCAACGATGCTATTTCGCGAAGTAAATCCTCATTCGTCATAACGCAATCAGAATACACCGTTACCGCCCTGATGACAATCTTTTCATTAACCAATAAATGGGCTCAAATCTGATAATGTACCGCGATCAATGTCTTCTCATTGACGACACTCACTGTTGGTTTTGAAGCGGTTATTATCTCGACATTATTATCCCCGCCAAATATCAGGTAGTGAAAAAGCGGCACCGGGTTACCTTCCTCAACAAAGTGAACTCCCTGTTCATAAGAACTCAACCACGGGGAATCTTCCCAAATAAAGGCACAAACTTTTCCTTCCGGAATATTCACGTCGGCAAAATCCCTTGGCGAATGCATTTCTTCCATGCATGTAAAGGCTATGACCCTGTCAAAACTAACCTGGTATTTCGGGTATTTATCGATGGCATCGGCCACTATCACCGTTACGCTGCCGTGAGAAGACGTGACGAGCGTGACAGATGGAAGGAATTTATCTGCAAACGGAGCGTCCCACCGAGTGAGTTTAGACATACCTCCAACCTCTAAATGATCGTCGTCACGATCTCCCTGATACTCCGCTGCAGCTCCCTGTCATCCGTGATCGGCGAGCATATCGCCACCTCGGCCGCGTCGACCGGTGAGATGCCTTTTGCCACCATCTGCGCGGCGTAGATCAGCAGGCGCGTCGAAACTCCCTCTTCAAGCCCGTGGCCGCGAAGATTTCGCACCTTTTGCCCGATCTTCACCAGGTCCTGCGCCGTTTCTATATCGATGCCGCCCTCTTTTGCAACGATCGCGGCCTCGGCCTCGGGGTCCGGGTAGTCGAACTCCATTGCCACGAACCGCTGGCGGGTGGATTGCTTGAGATCCTTCAAGATCGATTGATAACCGGGATTATACGATACGACCAGCATAAACTCCGGCGGCGCTTCTATCACCGTGCCGCGTTTCTCGATGGGCAATCTGCGCCGGTCGTCGGTCAGCGGGTGGATTATCACCACCGTATCCTTGCGCGCCTCCACCACCTCGTCCAGGTAGCAGATCGCGCCATGCCTGACCGCCGTGGTCAGCGGCCCGTCATGCCACACGGTCTCGTCGCCCTCGAGCAAAAACCGCCCGACCAGGTCCGTCGATGAAAGGTCTTCGTGGCACGCCACCGTTATAAGCGGCCGGTTCATCTTATACGCCATGTATTCGACAAAGCGTGTCTTGCCGCACCCGGTCGGCCCCTTTAGCATCACCGGCAATTTGGCCGCATACGCCGCCTCGAACAGTTCCACCTCCTGCTTTACCGGCAGGTAATAGGGCTCATCGGCCACCTTGTATTTTTCAACCGCTAATTCCATAAGCTATTATTCTAAACTAGTCAGTAGCCCGCACGTAAGTAAGGGCGCTCAACTCTAAATTTGGCTCGATCGGAGTAATTATTAATGAATATACTTCAAGCTCAAAACCCCGACCAAATAGAGACCGCCCGTATTCTCTTTCGCGAGTACGAGGCCTGGCTCGGATTAGACCTTTGCTTTCAGGGCTTTGAGGAAGAGCTCCGCAGCCTTCCGGGTAAATATGCGGCACCCGCGGGACGTCTATATATCGCATACATCGACGAATCACCGGCCGGATGCATCGCCCTTCGTAAGCTCGAAAACGATGTCTGCGAAATGAAGCGCCTCTTCGTTCGCGATGAATTCCGCGGGCACAAACTGGGCTTAACACTAGTAGAAAGAGTTATTAGTGACGCCCGCGAGATCGGCTACTCGAAAATGCGGCTCGATACCTACCCGCTGAAAATGGGAAAAGCCGTCGGACTCTATGAATCCCACGGCTTTCATACCATCGCTCCATACTACGCCAACCCTGACCCCGGCGTACTCTTTATGGAGCTCGACCTGTAAGAACTACATTCCCTGCCCATAGCTGCCGCCGTATTGGTCCGGCGTCGGAGGCGCGTTATTCTGCGGTGAAAATGCCGATCCGGGAAACACCTGCCGGAACGCCACTATATCCATCGCGAAAATGAGAGGTAAAACGAAGTAGAGTCCGAAACAAATAACCAGGAATCCCAGGAAAGATATAAGGCCCTTGAAAATAATTAGCACTATAAGCCCACCGATATTGCTAAAAGCAGCTTTAGCGCTTAATGTCAGCGCATCGATCGGCCCGAGGTTCTGGTTATCGGCTATCAACGGCAGAGCAAACATAAACAGGGCGGTCCAGATCGCGTTAACGATCATAAACCCGCCGAACACGGCAAAATAAATGCCCAATATTGCGAGCAGCGCATCAATATCCGGCTCGCCGCCCCGGCTTCCACGCCTGCTCTGGCTCTCCATCAGGTTTGCCCCGATGTTCATCGCAAACTGGAGGATCTGGAGAATAATTGCAGGAATGCTGATAATAAGCCCTACCACCATGGCCGGGACGAATTTCTCAAATCCCTTGAACATCATTCCGAAATCGACCGGCTCGCCGCGCATGTCCCTTAGCAATGCCGTATAAATGCCCACCATGACGGGGCCGGCAATAAATATACCGCCAATTGGTATGCAAGAGATCATTATGTAAGTGAGGAGCACCATCCCAAAATACATCCAGTAGTTTCTCTTGATCAGCTCCCAGCCCTGGCTTACCGCACCCGAGGCGTCGATCGCGCCGCTATTGTATTGAATATTCATAGTTTTTTCTCTGATGTGCTGTTATTTGGTTCCAAACGTGTACACGAGCGTGCCCATTGCCTTTTCATTACTTTCGCTCCTGGGAAATTTCGCCTTTTTTGCCGCATCGACCGCGATCTTCTGCAGCTCCTCCGGCCCGTCAAAGGCGTTCGCATCGTAAACATTGCCACCTTCGTCGATCGATATGTAAACCGTTATATCGACATCTTCCCTGATCCGCATCTTGCGCGGAATGACGGGTTTCGGCAGCTTTATCGCATCCTCGTTCGAAAAGATCGGCGCGCTCGGCTGCTGGTATGCCGCCGCCAACGGAGTCGACCGTGTGTACGCCGGCACCATGGGCTCCGGCACCGTTTTATTCCGCGTCGATACGCCAAAGACCACGAAGAGGAATATTAGAACAGCACCAGCGCCGACGACTCCAAGCACCTTATTCAGTGATTCGTTTGCGCCGGGATGATCCCACGGATTTTCGTATACCTCCGCATTCGGCTCGTATTCGTCGATCGGCTTGTAATCCTCGAGCGGCACGCGCTGGGTCCGTCTGGCAGGCTTTTTTTCCGCATCTACAGCGCGCTCGATAAAAATCCTGGCCCCGCAATAACTGCATTCGGCCATCTGCTTTTCTTCAGAAACTTTTTTTATCAGGCCGCCGCATTGCGGACAGACGATCGCTTTCATTTGCGTCAAGTGTAAATGATTGACCGGTATTTTTGAAATACAAAAGGGCTCAGCGCTACGGTCAGCCTCTATATCGAAAATTCCCGTCCTCTTACGGCAAGTAGCCCGCTTCGTAACGGGTGACAAATGCATCGTAACTGCCGCTGTACGTCGTATCCCAAACACCAGCGGTGGTCGGATAATTGTTGCTGGTCGTCCGGCCCACGATATAAGCAAATCCGGTATTGCTGACCGCCAGGCCCAATGCATCGTCGTACTGACCTCCGTTATAGGTGAGGTCAAATGCATTTGGGCCAACAGGAAAGGATGCGCTCCACGTTCCGCCGACCAGGGTCACGTTTCCCGAATTATCCACCACGATTGAATTCCCCGCCGTAATCCCGTCGTTTCCCTCGAGAAAAGTAGAATAGCCGAGAGATGCACCTCCCGAATTTACTTCTGTTACAAAAGCCGCGCTCTCGCTGTTAAAGACCGTATCATATGCCCACAGGGTCTTCGGGTAGTTGCTGCTGCCGGTATGTCCGGTAATATAAGCGTTACCGCTGCTGTCGATCGCGATCGATCTCACGCTTTCCTCGGCGTCACCGCCAAAGACCGTCGAATAGACCAGGGCCGAACCGGCTGAATTAAATTTAGTCACAAAACAGTCTGTCAACGTGGTGGCGTTAGACGTGCTATAACTCCCGGGCGTAACCGGAAAGTACTGTTTGAGTGTCATTCCGGCGACATAGGCCCGGCCCAGGCTGTCGACCGCGAGCGAAGTACTGGTTTCGGTGAACCCAGATCCGCCAAGATAAGTAGAGTATGCGAGCGCGTAACCCCCGGAATTGATCTTTGTCACAAACACATCTTGAGTCCCTGTCAGTGTCTGGTCGTATGCCCCGCCGGTGGTCGGATAATTCGAGCTTTCGGTGATGCCTGTAATATAAGCGCTCCCCTCGGAATCGATCGCGATCGCGAACGCTTCGTCGATGTCGTTCCCACCTATATAGGTGGAGTAATTAATACTGCCGTTGGCGTTAAGTTTAAAGATAAAGTTATCGCTTTGACCGCCGTTATACGATGAATCATAGGCGATCCACGAAATTGGGAAATTGGTTGAAGCAGTGGTGCCCGTCACAAAAACCTCTCCGCTGCCATTGATGGCGATCGATTCTCCGCGCTCGCCACCGCTCCCTCCGATCAAAAAAGAATAATAGAGCGCCGTTCCGTACGAGTTCAGTTTGGTGACTAATACGTCTTTATCCACGGGATTAGTGCCCGATGTAATGGGGTAATCGGGAGAATAACTGTAGCCGGTTATGTACGCATTGCCGAACTGATCGGCCTTGATTGAGGAGCCTACATCGGAATCGTTTCCTCCCAAATACGTCGAGTAATAGAGCGGGGGAAGCGGATCGATGACCAGCGTCTTCGAGCGGTCATAGTCGCCGACTGCAAAGCTCACCCTGCTGCCGCTTACGATGTAGCCACTCTCCACGGGTGCTTTTAGTCCGCCATAGTCCTGAAAAACGACCGGTTTCTTCTGATACATCGGTCCCGCTGGGGTTTCTATCTCGAGATCGCCCGAGGCGTTTACGCTAATAAGGTCCGCGCCGTCAAAATCGAGAAGGACCTGGCCCGGATCCGCGCCGGGCGCTACGATCAGGTCGTATTCCATCCCGCCATTGTCGTTTTCGTACCAGGTAATATCGATGCCTTTATATGCATTCCTGCTCGTTACACGGCTATAGCGCGGCACTTCCGGCACCCACTTAGAAGGATCGTTACCCTTGAAGTAACCGAGCTTTCCTTCAAGCTCTCCTTCGAAAACCGTCTCCGGTCCGGAGTTGGCACCCGCAAACTTCATTTTCAGGGCATAAACGCTTCTTTCCTCGGCGCGCTCTTCGCGACTGTCCCGCGGTCCGCGCGTCTGCATGTCGGTCTCAGTGTTCGTCTCCGGAATCGGCAGTACAAATGTCGCCTCGTCCGCCGTGAGGAAAACGGTTTGCCTGTTTCCCTTGCCGGCGAAAATAACCTGTGGATCGAATTGGCCCAGGTTCTCTTCAAATACGATGTTTGCTTTTCGCACCTGCCGGTCCCGTGCTTGCGGAACCCGCGAACATCGTCCGTAAATGGACGCCGGGAAAACGATTGGAAATACAACTCCGCTTATAGCGAGAGCAAAAGCAAACGCGCAAAAAACCCCGTTTTTTCTCATTTTTTCTCCCTTACACATAAAGTGGGAAAAACCATCCAGCGCGGTAAGCGCCCGATTAGATCGATTTCCTGCCAAACTTCTATTAATTGAGCCATTCATTATCGAAGCAGCTAATAAAACCATCCTGCAGTGGCCCGTAGGCCGTTTTTAGAACGCCTGGAGTTATCGGAAAATTCGCGCTTGTCGTATAACCCGCGACATAAGCGTCCTCAATAGCCGTGAGCGCGATATCCCCTGACACATCCACCCCGGAGCCGCCGAGAAATGTTGACTGGGCGAGTTGGGCGAACGGGGATCCGTGCATTTTGGTAAGAAAAGTGTCCCTGCCTCCGTTATATGTAGTATCGAATGCATCAGCCTTAACGGGAAAAGTGCTGCTGTCTGTTTCCCCGGTAACATAAATGTCCTGCAAGCTATCGACTTTAATGCCGTAGCCGCCCGCATTGCCGGCGGTTCCGCCGAGGTATGTCGAGTAGATCAATGACGATCCGCTCGAATTTAGTTTTGTAACGACCGCAGAACTGGCGGCGCGTCCGAGTGAAATGTCGTAGGCCCCAAAAGTCGTCGGGTAATTCGAACTGAGTGTGTAACCGGTTATATATGCGTTGTTACTGGAATCGAGGGCGATAGCGCTTGTGCCGTCCCTTAAGCTGCCGCCGATCACCGAAGAATATATTAATCCGGAAGCGTTGAAGTTGAATTTTGTCACGAAACAGCTCCCGTTTGCGTCCTGGACCGTGCTGTATGCCCCGGCGGTGACAGGAAAACCGGCCCCGCTAGATCCGGTGAGGTAAGCATTTCCCGATGCATCAATTGCCACCCCATATGCGGCGTCACTACTATTACCGCCCAGGTACGAAGAATAAACCATCGAATTTCCGGTCGGGCTCAATTTGGTGATGAATGCGTCCACAGCGCCGCCGAGCGAATGGTCGAATGCGGTGACGCTGGTGGGATAATTGGTGCTCGACGTTTTGCCGGCAACATAAGCGTTATTACCGGAATCGAGAGCGATCGGGAAGCCAAATTCATCCCCAGAACCGCCAAGATATGTGGAATAGAGAAGTGACGTGCCCGTAGAATTTATCTTGGTGACGAAAGCATCGTTCAACCCGTTATAGGTCTTGTCATAGGCGATCCAGGAAACGGGAAAATCATTGCTCCCGGTCCAACCCGTCACGTATGCGTTGCCATTACCGTCCACGGCCAGTCCTTCTGCAGAGTCGGTCGCGCTGCCGCTAAGAAACGCAGAGTATGCCACGCCGTTTCCATTAGGGTTCAGCTTTGTAACAAAAGCATCGGTACCCGCGGGGTTTGTGCCGTAAGTTTGAGGAAAATCGGTAGAACCTGTATATCCTGCCACATAGACACTGTTGACTGAATCCAACTTTATCGAACTGATTCTATCAATGCCGTCCCCACCCATATAGGTCGAATATACGAGCGGGACGGGCGGGTCGATAACCAGTGTTTTAGACCTATCGTAGCTGCCGAGTGCGAATCCCACCCGATAATTGCTCACATTATATCTGCCCTCTACCGGCTGCTTTAAACCGTTAACGACCTGGTAAACGATCGGCTTGTCTTGACGCATGGTGCCCGCGGCGGTCTCGATCAGCAGATTCCCCTTCTCATCCACAGATATCCGGTCAGCCCCCTTAAACTCGAGATCTATCTGGTCCGGATCGCCTTTCGGGCCTACGATCAGGTCGAATTCCATGCGGCCATCGTTATTCTCGTACCACGTGATGTCGATCCCGCGATAAAGTTCTTTCTCGGTTACCCGACCGTAACGCGCTATGCCGGTTACCCACTTAGAAGGATCATTGCCCTTGAAATAGCTGAGCACCCCGTCAAGTTCCTCTTCAAAAAAGGCTTGCGGTCGGTAAGACGCCCCCATGAATTTCATTTTTAGCGCATATTCTTCCCGCGATACGCTCTTTTCGCGCGTCGGTTCCGCTCGCCGGTCTTCCATTAGGTGTCTCTTCTCCGGCATGGGTATGACGAATGTAGCTTCATCGCCCGTCAGATAGACCGTCTGTCCGTCTCCTTTGCCCGCGAAGATAACTTGCGGGTCGAATTGGCCCAGATTCTCTTCAAACGCAATGTTAGCTTTTCTTACCTGCCGGCCCGCTGGAGGGTGCAGGCAAAGGGGTTGGCCATAAATGGATGCCGGGAATAAAACTGGAAGTATCAGTCCGCCGGTGGCCATGGCAAAACTAAGAATTCTAAGAAAGGTTTTGTTTTTCATCGTGGTCCTCCCTGGTCCGTCAAACCGGTGGATGCCGTATGAAGGGGTACGGTTCGTCCGGCGACACTCTTACTCGGTCCGAATTGCGGGAGCTTCCGTTCAAGTGATAACTGGCCTATTTTCCGGCACATTTTTCATATCAGCAACTAGATAGATTAACTTTCTTCATATTGACCGCCGAATGGGAGAGAATTTGCGGAAATCTCAAACAAAAAAAGAGGCCGCCCTCTCGGACAGCCTCCCGCGCAAGCTCGCGGAGGTTATTACCTCATAGCTTTCCTTGGCATCTTCTCATCCATCATCGCGGTTTGATAAACAAAGGCCGCGAGTATAACGGACATCTGCTTCATATCGTCCGGCTGGATGCGGTCGAACGTGTCCATGTTAGAGTGGTGCGTGCGCGAGCTATACTCGATCTCGTCCTGGATAAACTGGAATCCCGGAAGCCCGATCGCATCGAAGCTCTGGTGGTCGGTGCCGCCCGTGTTCGCAAGGGTGAGCGTATCCGCGCCCATCGGCTTAAAGGGTGCAAGCCATTGGCGGAAGATCGAGCGCACGCCCTCGTTGCCCTGCATATAAACGCCGCGGATCTTACCCGTTCCGTTGTCTATATTGAAATAGGCCGAGAGCTTATCGTATTCCGCGCCTTTTGTAAGCACCCTCGGTGCCGCGCCTGTTCCGCCTTGGCCTCCGCCGCCGCCTCCACCGCCCGGACCGCCGCCGCCGCCAAATACCGGGGGACGCGTTTCACCATAGAAACCGAAGTGGTCCTTAACATATTCGCGCGATCCTATCAGGCT
>Ga0193752_1002487_pt1 | contig 13704 bp, 10 predicted proteins | sample H1c1metaG_FD_144924 | JGI IMG/M metagenome (GOLD analysis project Ga0193752, IMG submission 144924) | Soil microbial communities from a riparian zone of the East river system, Colorado, United States - H1c1 | ecosystem: Environmental > Terrestrial > Soil > Riparian zone | place: USA: East River... | reverse complement strand
GTGGTGTGGGCCGAGAATGCCTTCGATGGCACCGGCACCTCGCTGCGTGCCCAGCTCGTCTCGGGCACGGGCGAGCCGATCGGCGAGTCGGTCGAGATCCAGGAGGCCGCCGAAGGCTTCTACGCGAGCCTGTCGGTCGCGCTGCTCGGCGAGTTCTACATCGGCGTCGCGTACGTGCACGACGACGGCCTCGGTGCGCGCAGGGTCGTGCTCGACGTGCTCAGCCAAGAGACTGGCGAGCGCGATCGCGACTCGTGGGTGCTGACCGCGTCACCGGGCGACAACGGCACCGTCGACCTCGCTTCGGGCACGCTCGGGGCGGGCATCGCGTACACCCTCGCCGAGGGCACGAGCCGCCAGATATGGTTCCAAGGTCTCGGCTTCGATGGCCGAGCCGCGCCGGTGCAGAGCGCCGGCGGTCTGACGGGCGGGCCTTCGGAGCCCACCCGCGTGGTGGAGAATCCGCAGCAAGGTATCGACGTGTCGATGACCAAGCTGCTGCGCGGCTTTGCGTTGGCCTATCGCGCGCTGCCTACGGTCGGCATCGCCGTCCCGCAGATTCGTGTGCACTTCCTCGATCGCGACGGCCGCATCATCGGCGACAGCGCGGTGGCGCTCGCCGAGCTGAGCGGCGGTCAGACCGCGATCGAGGTCGCGAGCGACGGCCGGATCGTGCTGAGCTGGACCGACACGGACGAGGACGGCAGCTCCACGCTCCGCGCCCTGCTCGTCCCCTGCGGAAGTTGAGGATGTTCGTGTAGGCTCCCGCGCCGTGAAGCCCGCGGTGTTGCTCTGGATCGCGCTGATCGCGCTCCCCGTGACCGAGGTTGCGCTCCACTTTCGGGCGCGCGCGGCGGTGCCGGCAGAGAGCGATTGGCAGCGCGCCGCTCAGCTGGTGCGCAGCGAGCTCAAGCCTAGAGACTTGATCGTGTCGGCACCCGGCTGGACCGATCCGCTGCTGCGCGCGGTGCTGGGCGATCGGATCGGGCCGGCGATGGCGGGGCGCAGCGACTTGGCGGGCTTCGAGCGCTTGTGGTCGCTCAGCATCCGCGGCGCCCGGCCGGTAGAAGCAAGCTCGCGCGCGCCGGCGCTGCACAAGGTGTTCGGTCAGGTGACGGTCGAGCGCTATGAGCTCGGGCCGTCGAGCGTGCGCAGTGACTTGGTCGATCGGATCGCGAGCGCTGAGGTGTCCTCAGGCTCGCGCACGTGCCCGCTGAAGCGCTTGTCAGCGCCGCGCGGCGGCGGCCTGGGCAACGGCGTGCTGCCGCCGCTCGAGCGTTTTCAGTGCGACGCGAGCACCTGGATGGCCGAGGTCGTGCTCGAGGATCTCAGCATCACGCCGCGGCGCTGCGTGTTTCAGCCGCCCGGTGTCGGCGCGCCCACGCGCGTGCTGCTACGCGGCGTCGAGCTGAGCGACCAGCTCGTGTTTTACGGCGGGCTCTACTACGAGCACGAGCGGATGCGGCAAGGCGCACCGGTCGTCGTGACGGTGCTCGCCAACGGCAAGCCGATCGGCACGTTGACTCACCGCGACGGCGACGGCTGGAAGAAGCTCGAGTGGAAGACGCAGCCGGGGCTCGTCGATCTCGCGATCGAGGTGCGCAGCACGTCGCGTAAGCAGCGCGGTTTCTGCTGGGCTGCCAGCGTCCGCCAGGAGCGCGCGCAATGACCGGCAAGCCTCCGAAGCTCGACCACGCGATCGGCGCGGCGCTCTGCGTTGCCTACGTCGCGGTGCTGCTCGCGACCGCGCCCGCAATCGGGTTGAGCCGCGACGAGAGCATTTACGTCGGCTCGGCCCACGCCTACGCCGGCTGGCTCGAGCAGCTCGTGCGCGACCCGGGCGTGGCGCTGACGCAGGCGGCGATCGACAAGGCTTGGCGCGTCAACAGCGAGCACCCGCCGCTGGTAAAAACCATGTTCGCGCTGAGCTTCCTCGCCGATCGCGAGCTCGGCTTGTTCAGCCGCGCGTCGCTGCCATTTCGCTTTGTCGGGATGCTGAGCGCGGGCGCATTGCTGTGGCTGATCCACGTGATGGGCGCGCGGCTGTGGAACCGCCGCGTCGGGCTGTTCGCGGCGCTCGCGTACGCGCTCTTGCCGCGGCCGTTCTATCACGCCCATCTGTGCGCGTTCGACGTGCCGATCACGCTGGCGGTGACGGCGGTGACGTACGCATATTTGCGCGCGCTGGCCGCACAGCGCTGGCTGAGCAGCTCGCTGATCGCGTGCGGCATGCTGTACGGCGCCGCGCTCGCGACCAAGCACAACAGCTGGGTGCTGCCGGGGATCTACGCCATCCACTTCGTCTTCGTGCTGCTCGCGGCGCGCGTGTATCGGACCAAGAGCGGCGACACGACGAGCACGGCGGCGCGGCCTACCGCGGCCTTCCCGCGCTGGTTGCTCGCGATGCTGGTGCTCGGCGTGCCGGTATTTCTCGCGAGCTGGCCGTGGCTCTGGCACGACACGCTCAAGCGGTTGAATGGCTACGCCGCGTTCCACCTGCACCACGACTACTACAACATCGAATATTTCGGCGTGAACTACTTCTGGCCGCCGTTCCCGATCAGCTACCCGTGGGTGATGACGCTGTACACGGTGCCGCTCGCGACGCTCGGCCTGGCGCTCGCCGGCATGGCTTTAAGGGCGCGCGCGCTGATCGGCGACGTGGCGGCCGCTATCCGCGGACGGGCGCCGCGAGATCCGTTGTTCAGCGATGTGCTGTTCTTTGGCTGCGCGGCCGCGCCGCTCGTGATCATCGCGCTGCCGTCGACGCCGATCTTCGGCGGCACCAAGCACTGGTTCACCGCGTATCCATTCTTGATGCTGTTCGCGGGTTTTGCGTTCGATCAAGCGATGCGGGTGTGCAGCGCAAGTATCGGCGAGCGGCATAGGCCGGCGCTGCCTTACGCGCTCGGCGCGCTGCTGCTCGCGCCCGGGCTCGTCGAGACCATCCACAGCCATCCGTTCGGGCTTTCGCACTACGGCATGGCGGCGGGCTTCGTGCCGGGCGCGGCGGACCGCGGCATGAACCGGCAGTTCTGGGGCTTCACCACCGGCAGCCTCGTGCCGTTCTTCAACAAGCACGTGCCCGACGGCAGCCGAGTCTACGTGTGCGACACGACGATCGGCGCGTTTCGGATGCTGGCCGAGGACGGCCTGATCTCGAAGCGCATCCGCCCGACGCTCGACCTCGCGCAGTCCGACTTCGCGCTCGTCCACCACGAGAAGCACATGGCGGAGGTCGACTTCCAGATCTGGTCGGCGTACGGCACGACCAAGCCGGCGTACGTGCTGAGCTACGACGGCGTGCCGATCGTCAGCGTGTACGAGCGGAAGTAGCGGCTACTACCGGCGGCGCTGCAACGTGACGGGCTCTTGCTCGTCGGGGTTGCGCTGCTTTTGGCGGGCGATCCGGCGCGTGAGGCCGATGATCATCTCGGCCAAGCCGATCGCGACGTAGCTCAGCAGCAACCAGCAGATCGCGAACGCCAGGTGCAGGCGCATCGCCAGGATCACACTCGAGCCGACCGCGAACGTCACGAGCGACAACGTGCGCGCGTTCAGCTTCACGTCCTTGAACGAGCGGAACTTGATCGTGCTGACCATGAAGAACGACAGCGCCAGCACGATGATCAGCACCGGGCCCTTGGCGCTGGCGAGCGAGCCGTCGACCGCGTGATTGGCGGCGATCAGCGAGACGATGATGCCCGCGGCGCCTGGGATCGGCAGGCCGAGGATGTATTTGTCGGGCTTCTTGGGCGCGCCGTCGCTGCCAGTGTTGATCACGTTGAAGCGCGCGAGCCGGATGGCGCCGCACGCGACGTACGAAAAGCTCGCGAACAGCGCCAGCGGGCCGACGTCGGCGAGCGCCCAGTTGTGGACGAGCACCGCCGGTGCGACGCCGAAGCTGATCACGTCGGCGAGCGAGTCGAGCTGCATGCCGAATGCGCTCTGCGTCTTGGTGAGCCGCGCGACGCGACCATCGATGATGTCGAAGAACATCGCGAACAGGATCAACAGCGATGCCTTGTAAAAGTCATTCGCCGTAGCGCCGATCGCGGACAATTTAATCGCGTAGAAGCCGCAGAAAATTCCCGAAATCGTGAACAAATTCGGCAGGATGAACAGACTCTTGCGCAGGTTCACGTGCACGGACTCGGCCCCTCGTTATGAACCTCGGGAGCCTACGGAAGGATCCGAGCAGTGTCCAGACGACGACTTACCAAGCTTGGGGGGCTCAGTCCGCGGAAGTCTCGGCGAAGGTCGCGTTGCGCAGGCGAAGTGTCGGCGAGGCTCGGTACGCGGCACTAAAAACGCCGCTCGCCATGTGCGCTTGCTGGCTCTTGCGCAGCAGCACGCCGGCGGCTTCGTCGGTGCGCCAGCCACCGTGGCGCCGATACTCATCGAGCGCGCGCATCCGTTGCTCGGCGGGTAAGCGATCGGCGTGCAGCGCCTGCCAACCGAAGTACGCGCGCTTCTCGATCGATGTGAAGCGGTGATCGGGGGACAGCTCGTGCCCGATGTTCCAGCGCGCCTTGTACAGCAGGCGGACGACGAAGCGCGGCGCGAGCAGCTCGCCGCGTCGCGCGCACCCTTCGCGCTCGAGCAACACCGCAAAATCGCCCATCACGTCGCGCGCAAGCTCGGGCTTGAGCTTGAGATCGATCGCATCGTCGAGGCGCTCGACGGCCTGCGCGCGCAGCGCGAGCGCCGCGTCCTCGCCACTCTCCTTCACGATCTTCTCGTAGAGCCGATGGGCGCGCCGCCAGCGCGCGAGGCGGGTGTACCGAGGCTCGTCGCCGTCGCGCTCGATGCGACCGCCCTCGAGCCAGAGCTGATCGAGCTGCGCGGCGAGCTCGGTCTGCGGGGCGGTTGCGGCGGCCTTCTCTTCCGCGGCGAGCGCGTCGCGCACCGGCCCAGCAGGCAACACCAGTGGCGGCATCTGCGTAAGCGCGACGCGACGCGGCTGCCAGAGCAGGAAGCCCGCGCAGCTGATCACGACCACAAACAGCATCAGCGTGCTGAGCGCGGGAGAGCGGGGCATGCCGCGCGATCGTAGCGCTGTTCGGTATCTGACACGCAAGAATGGGGGCGGGTCCGCTACCTCCCGTCACACGCGTGGCAAAACCTCGCCTAGCCAACATTGGTCGATACGTCGACAGCGCTCGGGCGGCGTGCGGAGGCGGTAGACGGCGTTTGCTCGACCGGCCCGGCCGGCGGTGCTTTGCTCGGTATGGGCGACGTATGCTGGCGCCGCGTCGATTGTCTGGAGGGGCTCATGACTAAACGACTCGTGCTGTGTCTCGCGCTTTGCACGCTCACCGCGTGTGGTATCGAAGACTCAACTCACACCGGCAGCGAATCCGAAGCGCTGGTTGCACCCGGGACACTGCCCGGCCGCGGTGTCACGCCGCTGGCGGTAACCGTAGTAGACGACCCTGCAGGCGTCGGTGCGGCGGCGGAGCGCAAGGCCAGCGTCGTGATTCGATCGGCGGCCGCGTACCGCGCTGCGTTCGGTCATGCGCCGCCCGCGAGCGTGAGCTTCAGCGGCGGCGACGTCGTGATCTTCTTCAGCGACGGCGTGAAGCCGACCGGCGGTTACACGGCGTCGATCGTCAGCGTGGTGCAGATCGGTCGCGCGCTCAGCGTCGCGACGCTGCTCACCTCGCCCGGTGATGGCTGCATCACCACCGACGCGCTGACCACGCCGTACGCGTTGGTCAAGGTTACGCCGCGCGGTCGCACGTACAACGCGCGCTTCCAGCACCTGCGCAGCGTCGACGACTGCGAGCCGCCGCCGACCTGCGACAGCATCGAGTGCGCCGATGGCCAGCACTGCGAGCTGCAAGAGATCGTGTGCATCACGACGCCCTGCGATCCGATCCCGCAGTGCGTCGACGACGGCGCGCCGGAGTTTTGCGGCGGGTTCGCGGGCTTCCCGTGCCCGAGCAATCAGCTGTGTGTCGACGACCCGAGCGACGACTGCGATCCGAGCATGGGTGGCGCGGACTGCGGCGGCATCTGTGTCGAGAACCCGTGCAACCTCGTGGACTGCGTGCCCGGCAACGTGTGCGAGGTGCAAGATGGCGAGGCCGTGTGCGTGCCCGCGACCGGCGGCGGCACCAATCCATGTGCGTTCACGCTGTGCCCGGTCAACACCGAGTGCATCGAGCAAGACGGCGAAGCGGTCTGCAAGCCGATCGGCGGCGGTGGCGACCGCTGCGGCGACGTCACCTGCGGCCCTGGCCAAGTCTGCTGCAACTCCAGCTGCGGCATCTGCACCCCTCCCGACGGCGCCTGCATCCAAATCGCTTGCCTCTGAGGCAAGCGGCGCGGGGACGGACTACGCAAGTACGCGTTTTCGGAATCGACGCGTATTTGCCCCGCTCAACGTGTCGCTTCCGAAAACGCGTACTTGCGTAGTCCGTCCCCCCTCTTCCAGACGCTCCACGGCGCGCCTCGATAGACCGGTGTGAAACCGGAGTCGGGGCGCGCGAGGCGTGGGGCTACGCCGCGTACGAGGACGTAGTCGTACCAGGCGAGGTCTTTGGCGGGGCGGACGCGCTCGGGGGTCCACTCCCAGCGCGGTTGCACGCGCGGCGGGCGGTTGTCCTCGCGGAAGCGGAACGGGGACTGCGGGAAGTCGGCGAACGTGAACATCACGGCGCCGCCCTTGCGGGCTTGGTAGTACGCGACGAAGTGGATGAACGGTGAGAACGCGACGTTGCGGGAGCCGCGGCCGTAGATGAGCCCCGCGACGCGCTGGCCGGGCGGGATCGCCGCGAGCGCGTGATCGAAGTCGCCGACCTCGAGCCGCGAGAACATGCCGAACGAGCTGCCGGCATGGTGAAAGCTGGCCGCGGCACACAGGAACGAGCCGATCAGGATCGCGTTGGTCAGCCAGCGCTGGAGCGGCGCGATCCACAGCACGACCGCGATCGCAGCGAGCAGCGGGAAGCGCTGCGCGATCGGCCAAATCCAGTCGTACGACGTGGGCGTAACGAAGTAGAGCAGCGCGCACAGCGGCGCGAGCACGAACAGGCGCCGGCCGAGCGAGCGCTGCAGGTCGCTCGCGCCGAGGTCACGACGCGCGGGCGAGATGAGCGAGCAGAGCAACGCAAACGCCACCAGGCCGCACCACACTAGCAACAGCTGGCCATCCTCTTCGCGCGCCAGGATGTCGGTCATCCACATCGGCAGCTGAGCGAACGCCTGGGCGGCGGCGGTGTGCTCGATGCGCTTGCCGTCGCCTGCACCTTGCGCGGCGGCGAGCGTGGCTTGGCCAGCCGCGCTGGTGCGAAGCCACAGCAGCGCGGCGACGCCACACGGCACGAGCGGGACGAGCCGCCGGATGACCGCCCGCAGATCACGCTCGAGCGCGATCAACAGCACGCCGAGCCCGAGCAACGCGAAGGGCACGACGTGCGAGTAGAAGCAGGCGAGCGCGACGACGCCGAGCAGCACGGCATGCTTGCTCGTACGGACGCGCGCTTGCTCGCGCTCGCGGATCTGCACCGCCAGCGAAAGGCCGTACAGCATCAGCCCGATCGCGGCTATGAAGTTCAGAAAGCCGAGCAAGAAGTGCGCGTTGTACGCGAGCGGGAACGCGAGCAGCGCGAAGCGCTCGTCTTTGCCGAGCGCGCGCAGCAATGCCGCGAGCGACCACGGCACCGACAGCAGCACGATCGCGATCACGAGCCGCATCGCCAGCTCGAGGTCGAGCACGTAGGCGAGCAGGTGGGTCGTTAGATAGACCGTGAGGTACTGCGTGCGCAGCAGCTGCAGCTCGAAGAACTGCGAGAACCTCAGGATCGGATCATCGAAGTCGTGCAGCACGCGGATCGCCGCGAGGTGCTGCGGCAGATCCTGGATCGGCAGGTACTGCACCCTGAAGATCGGAAAGATGCACGCCGCCGACAGGCCGAGCGTGAGCACGCGCCAGATCGCACGCTCGAGCGTGGCGTCAGCGGCTTGCACCCTAACTCGCGAGCAGTCTGTCGAGGTGCTCGCGTTCCCACGCGATCGCTTCGGCGTAGCGGCTGAAGCGGCGCTCGCGCGCCTTGAACTCGGCGCCGTGCATGCACCGCCGGCCGTCTTGCACCGGCATCTCGACCACGTGGTGCAGCATCTCGTGATAGACGATGTACTCGATGAAGAACCGCGGCACCCAAGCGGCGTCGAGCACGGGGTGCACGCGGATCAGCGCGCCCGTCGACAAGTAGCTGCCCAGCTTGATCGAGCGCCGGCGGCGACGGCGACCGGGCGGTGTGCCCATGCGGCCCCAGCCGATCTGCGCCTCGACCGAGTTATCGAAGTAGTACGCGTTCAGCTCTTCGTAGATCAGTCCGAGGTCGTGGTGCTCGCCGATCGCCGAGAGCATCACGCGACGCGTGCGGCGGCGGCGCACTTGGCTCTGGTGATCGGCGACGTAATCGCGCAGCGCGGCGGTGGCGCGTGCGTCGCGGCGCTTCAAGAAGCGCGCGACCAGCTCGAGCGTGTGCTCGTCGGCGCCCGCGAACATCCGGTGCAAGCGCACGAAGGCGATACCGGCGCGGTGGCGTGCCGAGACCATCGTGCGCGTGTTGTCGGTGATCGCGATACGCACCGGGCTACCGAAGCGGCGCGATAGCTCGCGCTCGAGGCGGACGAGCTGCGACTCAGCTGACTGCGCGACGGTCACTGCCGGCCGCTGCGGCGCGACTGGCGCGATGGGTGCGGTGACTGCGAGTGGCGCGAGTGAAGCGAGCGGGCTCGACGGCACGAGCACCGCGAGCGGCACGCTCGCCGGCGCGGCCGGCAGCGTGGCCGGCGGCTGCGGAGCAACCGGGACCGCCGGCGCGAGCTGCGAGCTCATCCGCGAGGCTGACCCGCGGAAGAAGTCGAACACGGTCTGCAACGCCGGCATCGTCGAGACGCTAGAAACGCCCCGCTTGCGTTGTCAAGAAACGCGGCCGCTTTCGCTGCGCTTCGCAGCATCGGCGCAAGCGCGGCTCCGGGCTGCATGGCAGAGTCCGGCCGATGATCGCATCCGATACGGGGGCTGTGACGGTTTCGTATTTCGCGGCCGCGCGCGAGCTGTGCGGCACGGGGCAAGAGCGCCTCGAGCTGGCTGAGCCGATCACGGGCGCCGAGCTGCTCGACCGCTTGGCCGCCCGCCATGCCCGGCTCGCCCCGCTCGTCCACCGCATGCGGCTCGCCATCAACGGCGAGATCGCGGACAACAGCGCCGCGGTGCGCCCGGGCGATGAAATCGCCGTATTACCGCCGGTTGCAGGGGGCAGCGCGGGCAAGCCCGCCATCACGAGCGCGATCAGCGATCAGCCGCTTTCGGTCGACCAAGCGATCGCCGCGGTGGCCCACGAAGCGGCCGGCGGCATCGCGGTGTTCATCGGAACGGTGCGCGACCACGCCGACGGCAAGGCGGTCACCCGGCTGGACTACGAGGCGCACACCGCGCTGGCGGAGAAGGAGCTGCGGCGCGTGCTGGAGGAGATTTGGGCCAAGGACGAGAGCGTCCGGCTGTGCGCGATCCACCGGGTCGGGGAGCTGCGGGTGACGGATCTGGCCGTGGTGGTCGCAGCGAGCGCGCCGCACCGCGCGGAAGCGTTTGCGGCGTGCCGTGAGGCGATTGAGGAGATTAAAAAGAGAGTGCCGGTGTGGAAGAAGGAGTGGGGGCCGGAAGGGAACGCGAGCTGGGTCAACCTCGAGGGGTGAGCCCAGCTGCCGGGAGCGACCGCGATCAGCTGGCAGGCTGATTCGAAGCGCCGACGACCGCTTCAAACGCCGGCTCGTCGATCAGCACCTTCTTTTCCGCCACCGCCCGATCCAGCAGCTCGCTGACGTACGCATCCAGTACCTCCGCCTGCTTCCGGCGGACGAGCGCTCCGCGCAGGCGCTCTTGCTCCTCCGCCGTAAACGCCGCCTTGTCCGCCGACGCCCGGCTGCTCAGCTTGTAGACGAACAGGTCGTCGCCGAGCTGGATCGGGGTGGTTCCGAGCGGTGCCGCCTCGGTGAGCTTGTAGCCGGCCGAAACCAGCGGCGTGGAGTCTAACGGGCCAGGGATCGCGGTGTCGCCGCGGCCGAACGGGCGGGTCTGGCGGACTTCCGGAGCGAGCGGGTCCTTCTTCTCGTCGGCCGGCTCGGCGCCCTCGACGGGTACCGGCAAACCGAGGCTGGAGCGCAGCGCGTCCTCGAGCGCGAGCGCGCTGTTGGCTTGCGCCTTCGCGAGCAGGTCCCCGGCCGCAGCCTTGGCCAGCTCGGCGGCCTTCTTGTCCTTGTATAGGCTCTCGGCCAGCTCGCGCTTGGCCTCATCGAGCGGCACGTCGCCCTCGCGGATCGCCTCGGCCTTGATGATGTGGAAGCCGAAGGTGCTCTGCACCACGTCCGAGATCTCGCCGACCTTGAGCTTGAACTGAGCGTCGTCGAACTCCGCGACCATGCGGCCGCGCGGGTTGAAGCCGAGGTCGCCGCCAACCTTCGCGCTGCCGACGTCCTCGCTGTTGTCGGTCGCGAGCTTGGCGAAGTCCTCGCCGGCGCGCGCGCGCACGAGCAGGCCGTCGATAATCTTGCGCTTTTCGGCCTTGTCTTCGTCGGTCGCGGCGCCGTCGACCTTGATCAGAATGTGGCGCGCGTGGACCTGCTTCTCGAGGCCGGTGTAGCGCGCCTTGTTCTTCTCGTACTCGGCGTCCACCGCCACTTGGTTCGCGGTGATGAACGCGCTGAGCTCGGCGGCGGTCGGCGTGACCTGCTGCTGGTAGTACGCCTTGGAGAAGCGAACGTACTCGAGCTGAACGCTCTCCTTCTCACGCACGAACGCGTCCCACACCTCACCCGGCGCGACCGCGACGTTCGCGGTCACGGTGTCGCGCATCTTCTGAGCGAGCGTCTCTTCGACCTGGCTGCGCGTGAACTCCAGCATGCTGCGGCGCAGCCGGTACTGGATGAAGTTCTTCAGGTTGTCCTTGCTGAACTTGCCGTCCTTGTCCTTGAAATCGAAGCGCTGCGGGCCCGACCGCGGCAGCATCGGGCTGGCGTTGACCGACATCGACAAGTGCAAGACGCCGTCCTCGGCGGCGCGCGCGAGCACCGCCTCGTCCTCGACGTCGAAGCCGACCTCGCGCGCCTGCCGTGCGAGCAGGGTGCGTTCGATCAAGCCGTACAGCACCATCTGCTCGAGCTTGCTCTCCTTCGCCCGGTCATCGGGGTAGCTCTCACCGCCGGCGAGGGTGTACGCGGCGTGGTACTCGCTCTGCGAGATCTTCGTGCCGTAGACCTTAGCGAGCGCGCCGCCCTGGCCGCCGGACGCACAGCCTTCAGCTTGGGGGCCGCCGAACTGGAGCGCGAACACGGCGCTCAGCAGCAGCACCACCGCCGCCAAGACAACGCCGCGAAACTTGTTTGCGAATGAGTCGAGCACGGCCAAATTCCTTGTGTGTGCCGCGGCCCTGTGGACGTAAGCCCCCGGCGGCGGCCGCGTACCATAGATGGTCCGGTTAGGCACGGGCAAGGCGTGAAGGGGTGGGGCCCCGACGGCTTCGCGGGCGCGACCGACGAACGGTCCCCCGGTAACTCGTGCAATCGGGATTTTTTCCGGGCTAGACTCGGGTCCTCCACAAGGACGCGAACCATCGTGCCGACCTCGTCTGCCCCGCCGCCGCCACCGTCGGGGGGCAACTTAAAATTCGTAGCTCTTGGCCTCGTATTCTTGCTGTGCGCGGCAGGTCTTTGGATCGTCGTGGGCAAGGAGGATCCGCCGCCGCCCGTGCCGATGGCCAAGCCCGCCGAGCCGGCGCGTGTCAACCCGATGGCGGAGCAGCAGCTGGAGCTCGAAGAGCCGGTGCCGGAGCCCGACGCAGCGTTGGTCGAGGCACCGATCGAGCCGAAGAAGCGGCCCACCGGCGGGCCCGTACGCGGCGACTGGGATTGCTCGGGCGACGTCCAGAACCCGATGCAGGTCATCAACGAGCAGCGCTCGCAAGTGCGCGCCTGCTACGAGCGCCGCCTCAAGGTGAACAACATCTTGCAGGGCGAGCTGATGGTGAAGCTCAAGGTCGGCGCCAACGGCAAGGTCGTTCTCGCCAACGTGTCGGGCAGCATGAAGGACGCCGAGGTCCACTCGTGCGTTCGCAAGCTGGCCTCGAGCTGGAGCTTCCCGACACCGAGCGGCGGCACCTGCGCCGTGCTGCAGGTGCCGTTTCAGTTCTCGCCCAAGACCTGAAGAGCGAGCTGCTCAGAACTTCTGCGAGATGCTCGCGGACAGCACGCTCAGGTCATAGAAGTACGAGCCGGCGTTGACGTAGTACGGCCCGGGCAGCGCCTGCACCGAGTTCGGAACCTCGATCGACGCCGTGCCGTCGAGCGCGCCCTCGCCGATGTTGTACTTGCCCGGGTCGGCCGCGAAGACGCGGTAGTCGCCGGTCGCGACGCTCTCCGGATTGAGCTGCAAGCGCACCTCTTTCTGGATGAAGTGCGCAAAGCCAAACGAGATGTCCGTCTTGCGGGCGATCCGGACCGTAAAGCCCGCGTGGGCGCCGGTTCGGCTGGCCATGTACTGGAACGGGCTCATCCAGTCGGGCGTCTGGCCGTCTTGCTCGTACGAGAACAGACCGGGCAAGATGTTGTAGTCGCCGCCGAGCCGCAGCGTCAGCTGATCTTGGCCGTTGATCGCCGTGCGCACCTGGCGCTTGCACGGCATGCCCGGGCCGGCTGGCCCATCGATGCAGTCGCCCACGTCGACCGTTACTGGCGCCGCTTCGTTACCGAGCGGATCGATCGTGCGCAGATCCACGACCGCCTTCTTGATGGTGACCGACGTTCGGTCCTGAAACGACGTGAAGTAATAGACGACGTCGAGCTCGATGTCCCAGCGCTCGGCGTCCATCGAATCCTCGCCATCGCCGTCGGAGCTCTTCGCGACCGCCCCCCATTCGCTGTCCTTGACGCGGGGCTTCAAGCGGTCGGCGAAGCGGATACCGGCCGAGAGCTGCGGCACCCAGACCGGGCTCGCGCTCACGTCCGCCGCCTGGTTGTGCGTGGTCGTCGGGATCGTGCTGCCGAACGGAATCTCGTTGCCGTTCATGTCGCGCACCACGGTGACCTCACCGACGCCGAACGCACCCGAGGTGAGGTCGAGCTTGGTCTTGCCCATCACGCGATCGCTCCACTTGAAGCCGAGCGCGATGTCGAGCGCGTCGAACGGCACGATGTGCACCGAGCCGATCAGGCCGGGCACGAACAGGTCGCGACCGATCGCGTCGGAGCGCACGTCGCCGGTCGGCGAGAGCCTCGATATGCTGTACGCGGGCGTAACGGACCGCGACTGAAAGAGCACCAACTGCCACTGAAAGCCGAAGCCGATCCGGATCCAATCGGCCATGCGATAGCCGACCGCGCCGAGCACGCTGAAGTACGTGGTGTTGAGGTGCGCGCGCGTATAGCGCAGCGGATTCGGGCGCAAGCCGTTGGGCGTATCGACCGTGGTGTCGCGGTTGCCGAACTGGTTGAGCGAGGCGTTGTCGGGCGGAAAGAAGCCGATACCCACGCCGAGATCCGGCGCGATCTTCATCGTCAGCGCGACGCGCGGCAGAAACGGCGACGGCCCTTGGTAGCAGACGTTCGGATACGGCTCGCTCCCGTAGTCGATGACAGGCTCGCCGTTGAGCGTGGCGCCGGCCGGCGGACGCAAGAAGATGATGTCGTCGCCGACCT
>Ga0193752_1002486_pt1 | contig 13705 bp, 11 predicted proteins | sample H1c1metaG_FD_144924 | JGI IMG/M metagenome (GOLD analysis project Ga0193752, IMG submission 144924) | Soil microbial communities from a riparian zone of the East river system, Colorado, United States - H1c1 | ecosystem: Environmental > Terrestrial > Soil > Riparian zone | place: USA: East River... | reverse complement strand
CCTCATGCCGGCGGGCATCTCTACTGCACCGCAGCTGCTTTTTCGCTTTTGTAAAAATTTGCTGCGCATTTTTGCAATCCCGATTGCATCGGGACCTGCGAAAGAGAGGCTGCTAATGCAGTAGCTGGTAGATTTGTGAGAAGATCGATTTTTGATTATTCCCGTCTGCCATTATATTAATCAGGCTGCTGGTTTTACAGGGATGTTGGGCTTTAGGTTGTTAAGCGCTTTGAGCACTTTGGCAAAACTGAACTGGTCTTTTACTACAGGTTCGTCTTTATAAAACTTTGCAGAAATTTTGCACACGCTGATGACCTGGTTGTAAATATCGTTGAATTCATTAACTGCGGCAGCTGTAATTGTTTTACGCTGACCTTTAAAGTTTTCCTGGTTAACGTTTGCATTTCTTAAGCCATCGGCATAAGCGATAATGCCATCTAATATTTGTTTATCAGTTCCTTTTGTAACAATCTCGTCTTTTACTGTTGTTGTAAGATTTGTTTTAAACTGGTACAATAAATTAAGCAGCGCTTCCTGATCGCCTTTTTGTGCATATTTAAGATAGCTGGTAAAACCTAACTGCCGCAATAATTCATCCCGGCGGGTTTTATCATTTTTGAAATCTTCTGCTACCTGCACTTTACATTCAGCGAGGTCTTTTATGGCCTGTTTTTGAATTGCCATCAATGCCTGTGTGGCGCCCCGCAGTTCTTTTGCACTGTCAACTCCGAGGAATGTTTGTGTGGCTGTTTCGATCTTTAATTTTAAATCGTCAAAAAAAGGATCGGTCCAGGTGCTTCTTTTGGTTTGTAAAAACCTTTTGTTTGCGATAGCATTTTCTACAATGGTGGCGGCTGTAACCAGCATGTCTACATCTTTTGCATGATACAACCTGTTGTCTGTTTTCATAATAAAATAGTTTAAGGTTAAATAATAGAAAATGCTAATGTTGAAAATATTTGGGAATTTTGCAATACCTCAAAGTGGGAAGTATTTAGAGATGAATGCTGATTTTGAGACGAAAAAATTATTTGATATAAAAGTATTTTTAATATTTGTATATTACATTTTATCGGTATTGATAAATGGTGGCGGAAGTAAAATAACCCTAATATAAACCCCGTAAAATGAGAATTGGAATTGTTCATGGAAGATTTCAGCCTTTACATTTAGGGCATTTACATGATTATATATTATGTGCAAAAAAACAATGTGATTTCATCATAGTAGGGATTACTAACCCTGACCCAACACATACTTTACCAGATGAATCTAATCTTTCCAGAACAAGACCTCATAATAATCCGATGACTTATTATGAGCGTTTGGTTATTCTACAGGATGCACTTATTGAAGTAGGATTAGACCGTTCAGAATTTACAATAGTTCCCTTCCCTATTAATTTCCCTCAGTTATTAAAATATTACACACCAGAAACAGGAATACATTATTTGACAGTATTTGATGATTGGGGAGAAAGTAAAACAAACAGTCTAAAAAGAGCTGGCTGTAAAACCTCAATCCTTTTTAGAAAGGATATTTCTGAAAAGACTATATCATCAACTATGGTAAGAGAGTTAATAGTAAAAAAAGGGAACTGGGAATCTTTAGTTCCAAAATCTTCCATACAGCATATAGAAAACTACAAAATTCGTGAGAGATTATTAAAAATCAGGAATCAATCCATATGAAATCGAAAGAAATTATTATTAGTTCGATATTAAGTATACTTACTGGCCTTATTGCCGGCTGGATACAGCCATACTTTAATAACAATATTTGGATTGTTCTCTCTATTAGCACTGGCACATTTTTAATAATATTCTTTTTTATCTATTACATCCCCAGAATGAAATCATACATTAGCATGTACTATGTTGGCCGTTTTAGGGGATTATGGAGTAAAAATGACTTAGGTAAACTAATTCAGAGAGAATATGCAAAATCGGATGAAATCAAAATAAAAGTTACAAGAGGTTATGGTCTATTTTACGAAAAGTCAGGAGTTTTTCATAAATGTATATTTGATAAAAAGTATAATGAAAAAAAAATCCTTAAAATCCTTTTACATTATCCATGCTTAAAATCAGATCATATAATAAAACGGGCAATAACTAATCAGAAAGCGAAGGAAGAGTATGTCACAGACCTTTTTAAAGTATTAAAATTGTTTAAGGAACACAACTTAAGCCCAAATTCTGATGAGAGAATTTTTGTAAAATTTTATAACTCAGAAGAAGAAAAAGAGTGGCGATTCTATGTATTTAAGCAAGATAGTGAGGATAAAATATTATTGTTTAATCATTATGATGAAAATACTACAGGTTCGAAATCAAGAATGCTAAAAGTAATTGGAGGGAATAATTCATTATGCGAAGAATTAAATAATGAATTTGATAATCTTTTTGATAATTATTCAGTCGAGTTAGTGGAAAACTTACAAACAAGTAATCGACTCATTAATTCTGATTTTTGTGAACACCCATCTTGCAAGCAAAAAATTATTGAAATTCATAAAAAAATATTCAGCTATTGATATGAAAGAATACATAAAAAAATTAGGCTATAGCCAAAAATTTAAAGGCAAACTTGTTGAAGTAATTGATAGAGAGTTTGAATTATTTAAGAACGGGAAAATTGAAAATTTTAAAATTGAAATAGCAAGAAGACCACCTGGTGTTAGATTAATTATAGTAAAGGACCAACAAATGTTGCTTACGAAAGAATTCAGGTCAGAGCTAGAGGATTGGGATTACAGAATTGCCGGTGGAAAAATATTTGAAACTTTAGACGAATATTTACTTTTTGTTGATAATGCGGATTTAATCATTGAAAAATCACTTGAAGCTGTAAAAAATGAAGGATTAGAAGAAGCGGGGATTATAGTAAAGAATCAATCTTTATTCTATAAGTCTACGTCTGGAGCTACTATGGAGTGGGACCTATATTATTATATTGTAGATGATTTCGAGATAACTCAAAAAGGTAACGAAACGGAATTCGCAGAAATCATATATCCAGAATGGCATTCTTTCGATGAGATAATAGAAATGTGTTTAGACGGTAGAATTAAAGAAGATAGAACTATTGGTGTATTATTGAAATTTTTATTTGCTAAAAGAAATACCAAAACGTTATAGCAGAACTCCTTTTCAGGCCGCCCTTGCCTAATTTTATGTATTTGGCCTTCAGGAGTCGCCTGAAAATTTTATTTGGCAGACATTTGATATAAAATCGAGCCTTTTTAAACCTAAATTCTTTACTTATGAGTACAAACTTTTGGGCAGTTGGTTCATCCTTTGGCGGTGGCACAGATAATATGTCTGAGGAATTTTTAGAAGAGGCATATTGGTATGATGGATACGCTGAGGAAAATGACTTACGATATAAACATCTCTTAGATAGTGTGAAAGTTAATGACATTTTACTTTTAAAATCGTGTGCAACAAGAGGTCCCAATCACTCAATTTCTTTCACGAGATTAAAAGCGATCGGAAGAGTAACGGAAATTATTAATTTTTATACATATAGTGTTTCGTGGCTTGATAACGAAGAATTACCTCTGGATTTTGATGACATTTCATACATGAAAACAATCGAACTTATGAGGGACGATGAAATGAAAAGATATGTAGTCGATTTCTTGAATCGACAATAAAATTTATTTCCTGCCATGACAGACTTCTTCAAATGGATATATGAACTTTTAAGAGATAAAGGAACAAAGTGGTTTATAAAACTAATATTTGTTCTCCTTTTCTTACTATGCCTTTTTTTAATTGATGATTACTTTGGTTGGAGTGTTTTAGTAAAAGGAAGTATTTGGATAAACTATTCAATATATTTCATAATAGGGTTAGTATATTTGTTTTCTACTTTAAAACAATTGAAAGAAGATAACTTATATAGTAAATGATAAATCACCTTTATAACCGTTAAATTTTTAGTATTTGTGAGTGGAGGATTAGAATAGTAGTAATCGCTATTTAAGGCAGTTTGGTATATAGGGACACTTATTTTACAGCATACATCGGCAGCTCGACAAAAAACGTAGTCCCCACTCCAGCCTCCGTTTCAAACCAGATTTTCCCTTTCGCTTGTTCTACAATACTCTTGCTCTTGGCGAGGCCACTCCGGTGCCTTATTAACCGCTAATCACTCTTCCTGTTTCCGGATAAATAAATGCGTTATCTTTATTTGCAAGGGGTTAAAATACCGCTCATTTCTGATACTATGGATGCTGCAAAACCGTACTTATGAAACCCACGCAAACTACTTCGACCTGTTTGGATTAACCAATTAAATGCAGAATGAGAATACTTCTATCTTTTATATTCTTACTGTCCGCTTCAATCATCTTTGCACAAAGACCTGCAGAAACTGCTATTGCCATAAAAAAAAGTGGCAAATACCAGTTTGTAAACAAACAAACCGGTGTGCCGGTAAACGATATGCTTTGGGACGAAGCCGAAAACTTTGTAAATGGCTTTGCAAAAGTGCTCCGCAATAAAAAATTCTCCCTGGTAGATGGAAACGGAAAACCGATAGCCCCTGTTGAGTTTGATGCGGTAAACGATTTTTCTAACAAACTATGTGCTGTACAAAAAGATGGCAAATGGGGGTTTATTGATGCCTGGGGCAAACTGGCCATCTCTTTGAAATACGATATTGCATTTGATTTTACAGATGCAACAGTTACGGTAGTTTGCAATGATAAAAAGTGGTGGCTCATAAACAGCAAAGGCACAGTAATTAAACAACTGGATATAAATTTTTATTATGGTTTTAAGAACGGTGCGGCAAAAGTGAGCAGCGATGATGATAAGGAAGGTGTTTTATATGCCGATGGTAAAATAGTTTGGAACCAGGCTACAGCAAAAAACAATAACCCGGTTAACTGGCAACCAAACTCAACCAATGTCGCCATGCCCTGCCCCGAAAATATTGGTTTTGAATTGGGTGATCTTACAAACTGGGAATGTTTTACAGGCCATACATCGGCTTTGGGCAATGTTAATATAATAACGGTTGCTCCATCGCCGCCGGTGCCGGGCAGGCATACCGTTTACGCAAAGGCAAATCCATCGCCGGTTGATCCGTATGGAGGGTTTAAAACAAATCCACCCGACAACAGCAATTTTGCAGTAAAGCTTGGTAACAACGTTATTGGTGCCGAAGCTGAACGTATCAGGTACAGCATACATGTTCCTGTAAATGACTCTATCTTTTCAGTAAAATATGATTATGCAGTTGTTTTCGAGGTTCCTGAAGATCATGAAGCCTGGACACAACCAAGGTTTATATCGAGGCTTATCGATTCTGCCTCGGGCACTGCTATTGCCTGTGCATCTTTAGAATATGTTGCAAGCTCGGGCCTGCCCGGCTTTGAACATTCTCCTGTTTCCGGTGTAGTATTTAAACGCTGGTCTTCGGTATTTTATAGTTTAAGGGGATATGGGGGAAAAACATTGTACCTGGAGTTCACAACTGCAGACTGTACAAAACAGGGGCATTGGGGCTATGCATACGTAGATGTGCAAAGCAATACCTGCGGCAGCCCGGTTGTGGTAAATTATAATTGCGTGGCGCCAAATGAGACAATTTTAACAGCGCCACCCGGCTTTCAGACTTATAACTGGTGGTCATCGGATTTTTCAACTTTGCTGGGAACAGGCCAGCAACTGATACTTAATCCCGGCCCACCCATGGGTACTGTCATTAAAGTAGAAATGATACCTTATAACAGTTTTGGTTGCCGCGATACTTTGCTGGCAAAGCTTAACGGTAATATTGATGCGGCATTTGATATGACAGATCCAACAGGATGTACACCTAAGATATATACTTTTTACAACAGGAACCTACCATCTGTTAATACTACCTGGGATTTTGGAGATGGCAATACTGCCACCGGTGATACGGTAACACATACTTTTACAACAGGCGGTACTTTTCATGTAACAATGACTGTAACTATGGCCGGGGGATGTACGGGTAATGCCATCCGTCTTGTTACGATCTACCCTTCGCCAAACATGATAAAACCAAATGACGTAATAGTATGTAACCAAACAAACACAAACGATATTATTTTTACCGGCACCCCGCCAGGCATGACGTACAACTGGACAAATAATAACTCTTCTATTGGTTTACCGGCAAGTGGTACCGGGCCCATTTATTCTTTTTACACACAAAATCCAGGTACAACACCTGTTACTGCAACTATTACTGTTACCCCTACCCATTTTGGCTGTGTAGGCCCATCTCAGACATTTACTATAACTGTAAACCCCTCGCCTACGGTGGTACAGCCCAATAACCAGTTATTGTGCAACGGATCAACAACATTGCCAATTACATTTACAGGTTCGCTCAGCGGCACTTCTTTTGTGTGGACAAATGACGAACCATCTATTGGCCTGCCTACAAGTGGCAGTGGCAATATACCATCGTTCACAGCAAACAATACAACCAATGCACCGGTAATAGCAACTATTGTGGTAACTCCTTTAAATGGAACCTGCCCAGGCAACTCAACTACTTTTTCAATTGTTGTATATGCAACACCCAGTGTTGTTCCGCCAGCTGACCAGGTAGTTTGCAATAATGTACCTACCGGTATCATCAGTTTTTCAAGCCCTGTGGCTGGTACCAGTTTTACCTGGACAAATAATAATCCTTCTATGGGCCTGGCAGCCAGCGGCAGTGGAAATATTGCTTCTTTTACTCCTGTTAATACAGGCCTTGTACCAATAACAGCAACTATCACAGTAACTCCCAAAGCATATATTTGCTTTGGGCCCCCGCAAAGTTTTACGATTACTGTAAATCCTTCTCCAGGAGTTGTTCAGCCAATTGACTATGTTGCATGCAATGGCGTTACTACCAATGCAATAAATTTTACCGGCACATTGAGTGCAACCAGCTTTACCTGGACCAATGATAATACCGCCATTGGCCTGGCAGCAAGCGGCAGCGGGAGTATTCCACCGTTTACGGCAATTAATACAACCAATGTACCTGTAATAGCTATTATAACTGTAACACCAACTGCAAGCGGCTGCCCGGGACCATCTACAACTTTTACAATTAAGGTAAACCCGACACCGGATGTATTGATACCAGCAAACCAAACTTTGTGCAATGGTTCTGCAACTACTGCAATTGCTTTTACAGGCACTATTAGTGGCAGCAATTTCACCTGGGCCAATGATAATGCCTCTATTGGTTTGCCGGCAAGTGGCGTGGGAGATATCCCATCTTTTACTGCAATCAATACAACCAATGTGCCTGTAACGGCAACTATAACTATTACACCATTTATAAATAGTTGTGCAGGTATTGCACAAAGTTTTACCATTACTATAAAGCCCTCGCCCTACATTGTAAAACCGGCTGACCAGGTTTTATGTAACAATGCAACAACTACTACAGTTGGTTTTGCAAGCACATTAAGCGGAGCCAGCTACACCTGGACGAATGATAATATTTCGATTGGCCTGGCGGCAAATGGTTTGGGAGATATATCATCGTTTACAGCGATCAATACAACCAATACGGCTGCAACAGCAAATATCATTGCAACAGCATTTGCAAATGGTTGTACCGGGCCTCCACAAAACTTCACCATTATTGTAAACCCAATACCTGATGTGGTACAGCCAACCGGCCAAAGGGTTTGCAACCAGGTTAAATCAATTGCTGTCATTTTTTCCGGCGCTGTAACAGGCACAAGTTTTAACTGGACGAATAATAATCCATCGATCGGGTTGGCAGCAAACGGTACGGGTAATATCGGAGCATTCTTTGCAAATAATGCAAGTTCCTCTCCTGTTAGTGCAACAATCATAGTTACCCCAATTGCCAAAGGATGTATCGGATCACCAAAAACAACTATTATTAGTGTAGACCCTGGCCCAATAGCAGACCTTGGCACCGATCTTTTTCTGTCAACCGGCACTATAACCACTTTGAATGCTACCATACAAAACGGGCCAATAATTAACTGGACATGGTCACCTGCAAAAGATCTTAGTTGTACCAACTGCCCTTCGCCTCAATTAAAAGTAACCGGCGACATTAACTATAGTGTTGCTGTAACCAATGCGTATGGCTGTATTGGCAGGGATAATATTTCTATCTCTACTTTTTGTAAAAATTCGCAGGTGTTTGTGCCAGCTGCCTTTACACCCGATGGAGATGGCCTGAATGATGTACTGATGGTGAGAGGCACAGGAATTTTTGTAACAAGTTTCCGCATATTCAATCGCTGGGGTGAAGTGGTTTTTCAGAAAACAAATTTCAATCCTAATGACAAACAATATGGATGGGATGGAAAAGTAAAAGGTATTTCCGCAAACGCCGATGTATTTATTTTTACTGCCGAAGTAGTTTGTGATAACGGAGTTAAATACACTTATAAAGGCAATACAACTTTATTGAAATAAGTTGCTACTTAACCCACCACCGGCAATTCCACAAAAAACGTAGTCCCCACTTCTGCTGCCGTTTCAAACCAGATATTTCCTTTTGCCTGTTCCACGATACCCTTGCTCATAGCCAGTCCCAGCCCCGTTCCGGATGTTTTGGTGGTAAAGTTTGGTGTGAATATTTTAGATTGCACTGCTTCATTGATGCCGTTGCCATTGTCTTTGACTTTTATTAGTACCGTATCGTCGGTTATAACTTCATCAATGTTTATCTGCACATTCCTGTCGGCAGGTACGGCCTGCATGGCATTTAAAATAAGATTGGTGAACAGGCGGTTGATATGCGTACGGTCGGCATTGATCATTAAAGGTTTTCCCAGTAGTTTCAGGTCAATATGTATACGATCGTCAACTGCATGTAACTGGGTTACCTGTTTGATCACTTCATTCAGGTCGAATATTTCATTTTTTGGGTTACCAATATTTGCAAACTGGCTGAATTCCCCTGCAATATGATTCAGGTGTTCTATCTGCTCAACCAGTGTTTTGGCAACATTGGATGTAAGCTCTTCCACATTATCGGATTTGCTTGCAATGGATTTCTGCAGGTATTGCAAACTCAGCTTCATGGGTGTAAGCGGATTTTTAATTTCATGCGCCACCTGGCGGGCCATTTCACGCCAGGCGCCTTCACGTTCGCTTTTAGCAAGCGCTGCGGCACTTTCATCAAGCTTGCTTACCATTTTGTTGTATTCCTTTACCAGGTCCCCGATCTCGTCATGACGTTTCCAGTCAATTGCTTCATTCATCTTGCCAAGGTTAACTTCTTTCATTTTTTCACTGAGGAAAGAAAATGAACGGGTAATGCGGTTGGTGATGAACAAGGCGATGATACCTGCAATTAAAAATATAAATGCATTCAGGTTAATAATGGTTACAAGAAAATTGGCGATCTCTTCCTGCAATTTACTCTCGCTCGTAAAGTAGGGTATGTTCAGGTAAGCGTATTCCCTGCCGGCGGCATCAATTACCGGAACATAGTTACTAACAAAATTCAGTTTGCCGATCTGCTCTTCTTTAAAGAACTGCACCTCTTTCTTTTTATGAAGATGATAGAAAGCAGCAGGATCCATCTTTTTACTGATGACGCCCTTGGTATATGGCAGCGGCAATGAAGAAACCAGTAAGTTGCCGTCCAGGTCGTAAAGATTGGCATCAACTGCATGTATCTCTGATACACGGTCAATAACTGTTTGCAGTTTAATCCGGAAAGCATCATCATTCATTTTGATCACCGTATCTGCTACCATCATTTCAGATAAGGAACTCCTCACTTCATTTTCCATTACATGAATAACGCGGCTAAGTTTTTCACGATTGGTGTTCTCGTAACGGTTTATAAAGAATAAAATGGTAGCGATACCGATCACAAAAAAAGATATCACACTTATAAATATAACAGTACCATGGATCTGGTTGCGTATGCTGAGTTGCCAGTAATACCTGAACCTGTCACGGCTAAATCTTGCACGAATGATGATGTTCAACAGCCAGAAAATACCGGCAATGAGTAAGAATGCACAAAACAGGTAAGAGAACAGGGTGATCGTTTCTATATACCAGTTGTTTGGCTTGGCAATGATGACAACCTTTTGCAGGCGGTCCTTATACCACAGTTCGTCATACCCTTTTTTCTTAATGATCTCAAATTCCTCTTTGGGTAGTTGCCCGGTTGTTAAGCTGGTAGCAAAAGCATAATCGTTATGGCTATCGATCAACTGCAGGTTATTATACACTGCAAATGCATACTGCGGGGAGTTTTCAATCGCATTGTTCTTACCCCTTGAAAACAGTTCAAGATTTAATGCATTGGACTTATTTTTTTTAGGACTGGCTAATACAAATACATAGCCCAGGGTATCTCCATCCGGGTTGGTAACGTTTTTACGGCTTATGTAACTGAAACGGTCGTAAGATTCATCGTAATAAAAAAGTTCGGGTATATTGGTAGGCTTGGCTTGTGTTTTTAAAACGGTATTCAGTTCATTAAAACCGGCATTTTCTTTATTAAAGAGTGGGTTTTCGTCTGCATCAAATGTAAATATCCGGGTATCGTAATTATTTGTATAACCGGAAAAATTGCCGCTTACTAAACTGTCTTTAAAAAACCTGTTGCTGCTTTCATTCTGAAAACGGTGAAAATTTGCAAAGAGATATTCGTTTCGGAAATCTGTAAGAAAAGTATTGAGCAAGGTTTCGCTACTGGGGTCTGCTTTGGTAGAAAGTGTTTCAGCATAGTGTTTCCTTTTATTCAATTCCTTTTCACTGTTTTCCAAAACGATCACTGCGGTAATCGATAAAGAGAAAAAGAAAAGCCAGAAGATAAGCCGGGTTGAACTTATTTGCTGAATAGATAAAACAATATTATCCCTGTTAACCAAAAAAAGATAGGCAATGAGCCAGGCAAGGGTACATAATTCAAACCCCGAATGCGCAATATCCAGTTTGATCGTGAGCCAGGCGAGCCCGCCAACTGCAATGGCAAGATAAAGCCACCAGCTAAATTCGGGAAACATAGGTCTTAGCAGGAACAACAATATCTGGCTCAGCAAAAAATAACCTATGGCAATACAACACAAAACTATGAACCCGGTTACGCTGTAAATATTTAAGGTGAAGAAATTGATCACATCAAATGATATCTGCGAATCGGCCACCATGCTGCGTATGATATGGCTTGTAGTAAAGGTTACTGCCAATAATAAAACACAAACCACTGCCAGGAAAGCCCACCTGGACCAGGGTTTGGTTTCTTCCAGTTTAATTTTCTTCTCATACACCTGGTTGTGGATGAACAAAACGATCCAGGTAAACAGAACCGCATTGATCAGCAGGTCTCCCAGCGAACGTAAAACAAAACTGGATCCATAAATAGTGGGATCAAATAATTCGAATTGACGGAAATTTAAAGGGAACGGAAAATAATAACTCAGCAACCTGAGCAATACGATCAGGGGAATTAAAAAGATCAAAGCTTTTGCAAGGCCTTGTTTTGCTGCAATTTCTGTTGCCAGTAAATGAATGAACAGCAATACAAATAACCCTGCAAAGATCCTGAGCCAAACAGATAAGCGGTTATTTTCCGAAACTGCACTGGCTGATCTTTCAGCCAGGTAAAACAACTGGTTGCCGTCTATTGACCTTACTGAAGTCGTAGCCTTTATAGGAGAAATGTCATAGTTCTTTTCTATTTTATTTCCGGCAACAAAACTATTTTCAAGGTAGGTATTGGTTACAAAATAATTCCATTTGACCGGTATCAATGCGATGGTAATGCTGTTTGCTGTCGTTTGCTTACGCCATACATAATATCCATTATCCAGTTTTATAAAACCATTACCTGCACTTGCTTTTATGATCTCTTCGGTTGGTAAAACTGTTTGTGAATTCCAGAAAATGATTTGGTGCAGGCCGATATCATTTACAAAATACCTGTAAATGAAATAAGGCTTTTCTGTTAACTGCTGCAAAACAGTTTCATTAAAAGAGTTGTCATTGATCTGCCGTACCAGCAAAGAATCCTTCATCAGCTTATCAAAATCCTTTTCACGTTCCTGTACATCTTTTTCAATACTTTTCTGTACAACAGCCATCGAGGAATTACCGGAAAGGTACCTGTCAGCAATAAATGAAAAAATAACAAGGCAGGCTGCCAGGATCAGCAGGTAACTGTTCTTAAATAAAAGCGGCTTGTAGGTAAGGCTCTTTTGCAATTACTTGTAGCTGTTTAAGTTTTTTTTATCCTGTTCCAGATACTGTCCATTTCTTCCAGGCTCATGTCATGCAGGAATTTCCCGTCCTTTGAGGCTTCCGTTTCCATACGTGTAAACCTGTCAATGAATTTTTTATTGGTGCGTTCCAGCGCATTTTCAGCATCTACCTGCAAAAACCTTGCAAAGTTTACCAGGGAAAAGAAAACATCGCCCAATTCGTCTTCTATTTTATTGATATCGCCCGATCCAATCGCCTCAAACAGTTCTTTTTGCTCCTCTTCCACTTTATCCAACCTGTTTGGCTTTTTCCTGCAGGCGCATGGCTTTTACCATTGAAGGCAAAGATTTGGGAACACCACTTAACACAGAAGTCTTGCCCTCTTTCAACTTCAGTTTTTCCCAGTTCTTTTTAACATCTTCTTCATCATTAACATGCGTATCGCTGTATATATGCGGATGCCTGCTGATGAGTTTTTCGCAAACCCCGTTTATTACTTCTTCCAGTGTGAATTGTTTTTGCTCCGCCCCTATTTTTGCGTAAAACACCAGGTGCAGCATGATATCGCCCAGTTCCTCTTTAATACCCTTCCAATCACTTTCGGTAATGGAATCAGCCAGTTCATAGGTTTCTTCAATGGTAAGCTGCCTGAGTGTATGTATGGTTTGTTTTTTATCCCATGGGCATTTTTCACGGAGGTCATCCATGATGTTTACCAGCCGGTCAAAGGCAGTGCCGTTTTCTGAAGACATAGGTTTTATAGTTTATAAAGCGAGTAGAAAATAAAGATCAGGAATAAAAACAGGATGGTTATAAAAAGCGAAAAGCACAGTATGATGAATTTAAAGATCGTTTTAGCCCGCCGCTGCTTGTAAAAATTACGCATGGCTTTATAGAGATAAAAAAATATGCCCAGGCCAATGATCACTTCTAAAACAGTTATCAACGTCCATCCTAATCTGCCATTAAGCTCACCAAGTCCGAACAGGATGAGCATAGTGAGAAACCAGAAAATATAAAAATGAATACTGAAGATACCGTGATTGACATAATAATAATTCTTTCGCCGGATATAAAGCAGCTTTAAAATGAGCGCAAAGATCGGCAGCAGGATAAAGAAGATCTGGGGCAGGCTATGCAATAAGATATCTGCAAAATCCTTTACAGCCTGCCCGCCCTGGTTGTGATATTTTTCATTTAATTCTATCTGTTTGTAAATTAATTGTCTTCTAAGCCAGTTATCGTGCTTTGCTCCCGCTTTAAGTGCTGAATCATACGCAGCTTTTGTTTTATACTCTGCATTGGTAAAATGTAAGCCTCCGGTTAAAGCCATACTATCGAAATATTTTTTAAACTCAGGCCGCGTCATCGGCAGGCCCGGGTTCCCATCTTCCTCATTTACGTTCTTTGTAAAAGCATCAAAGGCCAGTGAATCCATCGCTTCTATCTGGATATATGTTTTGTCGTTCATGTTCACTTCACTTACCAGCGTTTTTTTATCC
>Ga0193752_1002485_pt1 | contig 13708 bp, 10 predicted proteins | sample H1c1metaG_FD_144924 | JGI IMG/M metagenome (GOLD analysis project Ga0193752, IMG submission 144924) | Soil microbial communities from a riparian zone of the East river system, Colorado, United States - H1c1 | ecosystem: Environmental > Terrestrial > Soil > Riparian zone | place: USA: East River... | reverse complement strand
GAATCAACGGCGCGTGACTGGATCCATGGCACGCTCGAGCACACCTTTGCCGCGCTCGATGGTGCGCTGTTCTGGCGGATGATGCAGGCGCTGCACGAGGGCGCGCACGAGCGCTTCCAGCAGGCCGACGCATGGCTGGCGGCGGGCCGGGAAAGCAGCGAGATGCAGCTCGAAGACCGCCGCATGGGCGAGGCCCTGCTGCGCCTGCTCGTCGATCTCGAGGTGCCGCTGGCCCGGCGATACGCCGACAGCGGCCTTACCTATCCGGCCGCCTTCGCGATTGCCGCGCATCGCTGGGATATCGCGCCGGCGCCGGCACTGAAAGGCCTGATGTGGAGCGTCGTGGAAGGGCAGGTGGCCGCCGCCATCCGGTTGATGCCGCTCGGCCAGACGGCCGGGCAGCGCATATTGATCGGCGCCGTCGAGGTGATCGAACGCAGCGCCGCCTTCGCCCGGACGCTCGACGACAGCGAGATAGGCAATGTGTCGGTTGCCATGGCGATGGCCAGCGCCTGGCACGAATCGCAGTACAGCCGGCTCTTCCGCTCCTGAGGCTTCCGTCAGAACAGGAAATAGCGTTGCGTCATCGGCAGGCTTTCGGCCGGCTCGCAGGTGATGATCTGGCCGTCGACGCGCACCTGGTAGTTCTGCGGATCGACCTCGATCCGCGGCGTCAGCGAATTATGGATCATGTCCTTCTTGCGTATGGTGCGGGTGTTGCGCACGGCAACCAGCGTCTTCCTGAGGTGAAGCTTCTCGCCGATGCCGTCGTTCAATGCCGCCTGCGAGACGAAGGTCACGCAGGTCGAGGCGCGGGCCAGGCCGAGAGCGCCGAACATCGGCCGATAGTGCACCGGCTGCGGCGTCGAGATCGAGGCGTTGGGATCGCCCATCGGCGCCATGGCGATCATGCCGCCGATCAGCACCAGCGACGGCTTGACGCCGAAGAAGGCCGGCTTCCACAGGACCAGGTCGGCGCGCTTGCCGACTTCGATCGAGCCGATCTCGTGCGACAGGCCATGGGTGATGGCCGGGTTGATCGTGTATTTCGCGACATAGCGCTTGCAGCGGAAATTGTCGTGGCGGGCATTGTCCTCGGGAAGTGGCCCTCGCTGCACCTTCATCTTGTGGGCGGTCTGCCAGCAGCGCAGCGTGGTTTCGCCGACGCGGCCCATCGCCTGCGAGTCCGACGACATCATCGAGAAGGCGCCGAGATCGTGAAGGATGTCCTCGGCGGCGATGGTTTCCTTGCGGATGCGCGATTCGGCGAAGGCGACGTCCTCGGGAATCTCCGGGCTGAGGTGGTGGCACACCATCAGCATGTCGAGATGCTCGTCGATGGTGTTGATGGTGTAGGGACGCGTCGGATTGGTGGAGGAGGGCAGGATGTTCTCCTGTCCGGCCGCGGTGATGATATCGGGCGCATGGCCGCCGCCCGCGCCTTCCGTATGGAAGCTGTGGATCGCCCGGCCCTTCATCGCCGCGAAGGTATTCTTGACGAAGCCGCTCTCGTTCAGCGTGTCGGTGTGGAGCCCTATCTGGACGTCCATCTCGTCGGCGACGGTCAGGCAATTGTCGATGGCGGCGGGCGTGGTGCCCCAATCCTCGTGCAGCTTCAGGCCCATCGCGCCGGCGCGGACCTGCTCGCGCAGCGGCTCGGGCAGGCTGGCATTGCCCTTGCCCATGAGGCCGATGTTGATCGGCAGCTCCTCGATAGCCTCGAGCATGCGGTGGATGTTCCAGGGTCCGGGCGTGACGGTCGTCGCCAGGGTGCCGACGGAGGGCCCCGTTCCGCCGCCCACCATCGTCGTCGTGCCGCTGCACAAGGCTTCCTCGGCCTGCTGTGGCGCGATGAAATGGATGTGGGCATCGATGCCGCCCGGCGTCAGGATCTTGCCTTCGCCGGCAATGATGTCCGTGCCGGGCCCGATGACGATGGTGACGCCCGGCTGGACATCCGGATTGCCGGCCTTGCCGATGCCGGAGATGCGGCCGTCCTTGATGCCGACATCGGCTTTCACGATGCCCCAATGATCGAGGATGATCGCGTTGGTGATCACCACATCGGCGACCTCGGCGGCGAGACGCTGGCTCTGTCCCATGCCGTCGCGGATGACCTTGCCGCCACCGAAGGTCACCTCGTCGCCATAGATCGTGTGGTCCTTCTCGATCTCGATGATCAGCGCCGTGTCGGCGAGCCGCACCCTGTCGCCCTTGGTCGGGCCGTAGAGGCTGGCATAGTGCTGTCTTGTGATCGTTGCCATCTCAGGACTCCAGCTTGCCCATTACCCTGGCGTTGAAACCATAGACCTCGCGGCCTCCGGCCAGCGCGACCAGCTCGACGCTGCGCTCCTGCCCCGGCTCGAAGCGGACGGCCGTTCCCGCAGGGATGTTGAGGCGAAAGCCCCGGGCCTGCGCGCGGTCGAAGACGAGGGCGCTGTTGGTCTCGAAGAAATGATAGTGGGAGCCGACCTGGATCGGCCTGTCACCCGAGTTCGCCACCTCTATCCTGCGCACCTCCCGGCCGGCATTGAGTTCGATGGTGCCTTCCTCGATGAAATATTCGCCCGGGATCATGGCGCTTCCCTCACGGTATCGGACTATGGACGGTGACCAGCTTGGTCCCGTCGGGGAAAGTCGCCTCGACCTGGATGTCGTGGATCATTTCCGGCACGCCTTCCATCACGTCGTCGCGCGTCAGGAGCGTGGCGCCGTAGGACATCAAGTCGGCCACCGTCCGGCCGTCGCGCGCGCCGTCGAGGACCGCGGCGGAGATATAGGCGATCGCCTCCGGGTAGTTCAGCTTGAGCCCGCGCGCCTTGCGGCGCTCAGCCACCAGCCCCGCGGTGAAGAGCAGAAGCGCGTCTTTCTCTCGTGGCAGAAGTTCCATTGCTGCTCCCCGTTTGACCGTTTCTACGTTGCCCAGATCCGCGGCGCGCTGGCCGGCTTGCCCTGTCCAGCCGTCCTAAGCAAATCCCATGCGCGAATGAAGAGCGCCTTGCCCTCCGACACCTTCGGCCCGAGATAGCGGCACACCACCGCTTGCTCCAGCCGGCTGACCGAAAACACGGCGCCGGAAGCATCGCCAACGGCGTTTCGCACCCGTTCGGTCACGTTCTCCGCCAATTGCCCGATATAGATCATCGTACCCAGTGTCGGCTTGCCGGCAAGGGCATAGGCCGCGGTGCCGAGCGGCGAGCCGCCGGGAACATGGAGGCGCTCGAACCAGACCGGCTTGCCGTCGCGCAGGATTTCCGTGCGCTGGCTCAGCATGCCGCTTTCGAAGCGCTCGCCCGCGGCAGGGCGTCCCAGGCAGATGAAGTCCCAGCCGACATAGGTCGCGCCGCGGGCCAGCGTGACGCGCGTGTCGATCCGGGCATTGGCGCCATCGAAGACGATCGCCTCCTGGGGCAGGTACTCGCAGACGGCGTCCGCGCCGACATCGATCGTGACCTGTTGCGCGCTCTTGCCGTGCGAGCTGCGATAGAACTTGGTGGCGCCGGGCGTGGTCAGCACGGCGCGCGCGCCGGGACCAAGGTGAAACTTCATGTCGAGCCGATCGCCGCCGGCGACACCGCCCGGCGGGTGCAGCAGATAGACGTGGCAGGTGCCGTCGGATTCCGGATGGAAGGGGCGCTGGACGACAAGCGGACCGAGGTGGCGGCGGCGCATCAGCCGCGTCGTGCCCTCGCGTTCCTCGAACCACAGTTCGAGTTCCGCCGGCCAGTTGCTCGGTTGTGGCACGTATTGTGCACACGCCGTCGACGCAGTGTCGGACGGCGCATCCTTGGCAAGGGAAGGAGGCCTCAAGACGGGGGCAATCCCGGCAATCGATTTATCCGGCGGGCAAGGCACCTGTGCATGTGCACCGACGCTACCACAGGGCCCGGCTCCGCCGACAGCAGGATTTCGTCGAAGCTCGGTTGCGGCAGGGACCGCTTCCCTTGCCGAACGAAATGACGGCAAACTGCCCGTGCGGCGGGCAGTGGCTTTCGAGTTGGGGAATCTGGAATGTTGAGGGCAGTCGCCGTCAGACGGGCGTCGGAGATTGCGGCCGACAGGGCAGCGCCGCCGCTTCTCGGCAAGGCCGTGCTGCCGCACGACGAACGCCATCTGCGGCGCCGCGCCATCGATCTCGTCGATCGCCGCAAGGTTCTCGTGGACCTGGCCGAACCGGTCGTGCTGCGGAGCGGCGACGTTCTCGTCCTCGAGGATGGAGGCCATGTCGGCATCGACGCCGCCGAGGAACCGCTTTACGAGATTTTCGCAGCGGACCCGGCGCATCTGGTCGAGCTGGCATGGCACATCGGCAACCGGCACCTGGCCGCGGCGATCGAGGCGAACCGTATCCTCATCCTGCGCGATCATGTGATCAAGACGATGCTGGAGGGACTGGGCGCCACGGTGAACGACATCGTTGCACCCTTCGATCCGGCGCGCGGCGCCTATTCGGGTCACAGCCACGAGCATCACGACCATGAGCATCACGACCACGATCACCATGAACACGAACATCACGGCCATCATCATCACCACCACGACTGAAGCGAGGCTGCCCCGCTCATGACATCGACAAACGGTCCTCTTCGCGTCGGCATCGGCGGTCCTGTCGGCTCGGGCAAGACGACGCTGACCGAGAAGCTCTGCAAGGCCATGCGCGACGAGTTCTCGATCGCGGTGATCACCAACGACATCTACACCAAGGAAGATGCCCTCATGCTGTCGCGCCTCCAGGCGCTGCCGGAGGATCGCATCATGGGCGTCGAGACGGGCGGCTGCCCGCACACCGCGATTCGCGAGGACGCGTCGATCAACCTCCAGGCGATCGCCGAGATGAACCGCAAGATACCCGGCCTCGACATCGTCTTCATCGAATCGGGCGGCGACAATCTCGCGGCCACCTTCTCGCCGGACCTTGCCGATCTCACGCTCTATGTCATCTCGGTTTGCCAGGGCGAGGAAATACCGCGCAAGGGCGGTCCCGGCATCACCCGCTCGGATTTCCTGGTCATCAACAAGAGCGACCTCGCACCCTATGTAAACGTCGATCTCGACGTGATGCGGAGCGATGCCGGGCGCATGCGCGGGACGAGGCCCTTCGGCTTTACGGACCTGTCGCGCGGCAAGGGCTTGCAGGACGTGATCGACTTCGTCGTCGAGAATGGCGGGCTGCGCCTGCCGCGGCGCAAGACCGCATAGGCAGCCTCTGCCGTCGCGCCGCGTTGTCGGCACGATCACCATGGCGCTCCCCGAAAGTGAGAATTATGTCCAGGATCCCGAATCTGCTTCTCGTTGCCTGCGCGATCGGCCTGCCGGCCGCTGCCCGGGCACAGTCCAGCCCGGCCGGCGACATAGCCTATTGCACCAAGCTCGCCGACCTCTACACCCGCTATATCGGCAGCGATGAACACACCAACCATCGCCAGGCCCTGCGCGGCAGCATCGAAGGGCAGATTGCCGCCACCAAATGCCGGCAGGGCGACGCCGCCTGGGCAATCCCCGTCCTCGAGCAGCAACTCGTCGCCAACAAATTCACGCTGCCCGCGCGCGACTGAGGGGAGATCGCGACTTCTTGCGCAGGATCAGAGCCGGCGCTTTCTCACCGTTTCATTCCCCGGAGGGTGAGACGGTGAGACGGGCTGTTCCTGGAATCAGGTCATGCTGAATCTCGTCTCCAGCAAGTCGACCTCTCTGACAAGCTTGCGCGTCGTCTCGTCCGACGCCTTGCGGGCACGGGCAATCGAGTAGATTTCCTGCCGTTCTGCACGGAGGCCTGCCAGGCGGAGCTTGCGTTCGATCTCGTCGATCCTGCGGGCGAGGTCGCGCTCTTCTCCGGTCTTGGAACGGCCATCGATGCGCTCGCGGTAGAGCTCCATGATCCGTGCGCCGGCATCTGCGTAGAGATCGATGTCGGCCCGGCCTTCGCCCATATCGTGCTGCGCCCGCTCGACGGCCTGGATCGCGGCCTCCGCAGCGGCGACGCGGACACGATCCTCCTCCTGCTGATGCGACGGATCGGGAGGCAGTTCGAGCCCCTTGAGAAGGTAGGGCAGCCCGATGCTTGCCGCGATCAGGGAGAGGATGATCACTCCTGCGGCGAGGAAGATGGCGAGGTCGCGGGCCGGAAACGCCGCCCCGTCGCTCATTGCCAGCGGCAGGGTCAGCACGCCCGCAAGCGTGATGGCGCCGCGAACGCCTGCGAGCGATGTGGCGGCGACCAGGCGCCAGCTCGGCGGGGTGACAGGCTGGCCCTTGCGCGTGGCCTTGAACAGGGTGAAGCGCAGCGAGGTCCATACCCAGAGAAACCGCAGCGCGGCGAGCGCGGCATTGATGGCGAGGACATACAGCGCGAGCCAGGCCGGGTCATGATGGCCGGTGTCGCGCACCACTCGTGCCGCACCGGCGGCGATCACCGGAAGCTGCTCGCCCAGGAGGACGAAAATGATGCCGTTGGCGGCAAATTGGACCGTGTCCCACACGGCGGTGCGGCGGACACGGGTGACGGCGAGCACCTGTCCGGTCTGCTCGGCGTAGCTCATCTTGATGCCTGCCGCGACAGCGGCGAGAATGCCGGAGCAATGAAAATGCTCCGCCAGCAGATAGGCGGCGAAGGGCATGAGAAGGCTTATCAGGACCTGGGAGCCGGTCTCTTCTCCGAGATGTTGGGACACCCAGTTCTTCGCCTTCGTGGCGCTCCAGGTCACAGCCGTTCCCACGAAGACGCCACCGATCGCGACCCAGAGGAACGTCCCGAAGGCGTCGAAGAGGGAGAACGCGCCGGTCAGGGCGGCGGCGACGGCGAACTGCATGCAAACCAGGCCCGAGGCGTCGTTCAGCAGCGACTCGCCTTCGAGGATGTGCATCAGCCGCTTGGGGATGGGCACCTTGGTGGCAATCGCCGACACGGCTATCGGGTCCGTGGGGGAAACGATGGCCGCGAGCGCGAAGGCGACGGCGAGCGGCATCGACGGGATCAGCCAGTTGATGAAGAAGCCGACGCCGATGACCGTGAAGACGACCAAACCGAGGGCAAGCTCCAGGATCGTGGCTCTGTCCCGGAACAGGCCTTCCTTCGGAATGCGCCAGCCATCCAGAAACAGGAGGGGAGGCAGGAACAGCAGGAAGAAGATGTCCGGCCGGAGTTCGACGCCGAGATCCGCGACGGAGGCGATGACCGCGCCGAGCGCGATCTGAACGAGGGGGAGCGGCAGGGCGATCGGCGACGCGCGCGCGAGCGAGCCGCTGACGACAACGGCGAGCAGGAGAATCAGTGCTACTGAAATCGTCTCCATGGCCTTCCTTTTCGCAAGTGATGATCGAATGCCGGTCCGGCGGCATGCGGCATTGACGCCGAAAAGCACTTATGAACAAGGGATTCTCGTTAAAGAGATCGTCGTATCGCGTTCTCGATAATCGTCATAAGCGCCCGGCTTGCACGATCAAACGCGCCTCCTTAACGCTGGCCCGAGAGTTTTGTGGTCTGCGTTGAGGAGCGTGACGTGTGGAAAGATCCGGTCAAGAATACACCCTCCATCGTTCAAGTGGACTTCGGCGCCTACGGGCAGAACATTCCAGGTGATGGCGAGGCCTATTGTGGTCCGACATCGATGGTCATGGGGCTCTACTGGCTGAGGGCCAACGGTTTCACGCAGGTCGTACCGGCGGCCTATGACGGCCAGGAAGATCCGGTCGCGACCAATCTCGAGAGGGTGATCGCGGGGCTGGCGCAGACCTCGTCGGTGAGCGGCACCGGCGGCGACCTGACCGACGGTGTTTCCAGCTATCTGTCGGCCTGCGGCATCGCGCCGGATCAGTACATGATCGTGGGCACGGACAGTCCCAATCTCGCGTGGCTCGGAGCTCAGCTCGCGCCCAACGTGGCCGACAATCCCGACACGATCGTGCTCGCCAATTTTTCCGTAGGCTGGTACTCGCGTCCCAACACCACCAGCACGGATTTCCAGAACAACGGCGGACACGTGCTCACGCCGCTCACCGTCGATCTTTTCGCGGGGACGATCACGATCAACAACGCCTACCCGGCATCGTTCGAGAATGTGCTGAACCAACCGGACGAGAATCCGCAGACGGTCGAGATAACCGTGGTGCCGAGCGGCTGGACCTTGCCGTATCTCGGGGCCTCGCAGGACTACAGCCAGGTCGTCTCCGCGACGCAGGGCTCCAACGGCCTGGATTATGCCATCCTGTGGGGCGGGGCGGCGTGGGCGATCTCGACCACGGCGCTGCCCTCGTCGTCGAGCTATCAGTTGAGCACCTGGACGATCGGGCAGCTACAGGAGATCAACACCAACGGCGGGATATTGACCGTAATCGCCCCGCTCGCCGGCGCCGGCGGGTTCGAGAAGGACGGCGAGGGCACGCTGCTGCTGACCAATGTCAACGATTTGACGGGTGCGAACGCCGTCAGCGGCGGGACGCTGGCCAGCACGCAGGCGTCCGGAACGCCGTTCGGCGCGGGCTCAATGATCCTGAGCGGCGGCGGGACTCTGCTGCTCTCGCCAACCGGCGCCGCAAAGGTGGCGATCGCGTCGGGTAGCAGCGCGGCCTGCACGATCGGCGACGGCAGCGGCACGCTGCAGTTCCTCGGCCAGGACACGTACGTCGTCACGATCGGAGGCAACTCCGATGGCACGACGCCGAACATCGCCCGCGGGGTCGCCGGCACCCTGGTCATCGCGCCGGGCGCCGGCCTTGCCGAACTTGGCACCGGTCAGCAGGTCCTTGTGGCCGGCATTGCGGGCAATCTGCCCGTCGTCAGCAACGGCATCGTCGCGCCCTTCATCGTCGGCCAGGACAAGGATGCCACCAGCGCGGGCGCGTTCCTGACCTACGACTCCTCGGCGGGATTCCAGGCCGCGTCCACCGTCTCCTCGGCCAGCGTCGACATCAACCAGGTGCAAAGCGATGTCGTCTACGCGGTGGTCGGTCTCCAGACGATCGACGTCGGCGGCGCGCCGCAGGTCGCCGCGCTGCAGGTGAACGGCGGCCAGATCGAAGGGTTTGCCGGGAGCCTCCTCGTCGGCAGCCAGGCCGCCGGCGACATCGCGGGTGTCGTCATGAACGGCGGAATCATCATGGCGGGCGCGCTCGGCTTCGGCGACGCCGAGGGCTTGATCTATACGAGCGACGCCGGCGCGGCGATCACGTCGGCGATCGGCGGCTCGGCCGGGCTGACGGTCTTCGGGCCGGGAACGCTCATTTTGGCGGCGGACAGCTCGACGACGCTCACCGGGCCGGTCAACGTCAATTCGGGGACGTTGATTGCGGCCAACACCAGCGCATCCTCCACCGGCGCAGGCGAGGTTGTCGTCAACAGCGAGGCCGCGCTGGAAGTGACCGGCATCGTCGGCGGCCCCGTCACGGTCGACCAGTCGGGTACGCTCTTCCTGAACGGCGGCACGGTGCAGGGTGATGTGACGATCGCGCCGGTCGGCGAGACCTCGGCCGATCCGGGCGGCATCCTCCAGGGCGGCGGGACGATCGGCGGCAGCGCCGCTATCTCTGGCGTCATCCAATCGGGGCCGCAGGCGGGCCTCATCGAGTTCACCGACGCCGTCGACATCTCGGGCGACGCGAGCTTCTTCTGGCGTCTGCAGACGCTGGTCGACAATACCGATTCCTCACCCGGTACCGGTTGGAACGCCCTGCAGTTCAATTCGGCGAAGAGCAGCGCCGGCGCGCAGCTCACTCCCGTTTCCTATTTTCTGGACTTCAGCGCATTGGATGGCGACCCCGACGGCGGCGATACCTTCTGGACCACCTCGCACACATGGTCGCTTCTGGTATTTGCGGCGAACAACGGGACCGCCTGGTGGGACTTTGGGAATTTCTACTACGAGTCGGGAAATTTCGACCTCGAGTGGGACAACTGGACGGCTTGCCTGACATGGACGCCGGCGGCGGCGAAGCAAAGCCTGGCCGACCGGCGGAGGGCGCGGGCCGAGGCGCTGCAACGCGCCCAGCAGCGGGGCCGCAACGCGGCTCGATAGGCTCGCTCCAACCTGTCTCACCGCCTCAAACACCAGGTTTTGGGACAGTGAGACGCTTCTTCTTCGCTTGCCGCCGTCCCACCGGATCGGCCGCGGCGTCGAGGATCCAGGTGCGGAAGGCCGCGACTTTCGCCTGCTCGGGCATGACGTCCGGCGAGACCAGATAATAGGCGAAATCCTCCAGGCGCGCGGGCGCGGCGAGCCTGACGAGCCGTCCTTCGGCAACGTCGGGCGCCACCATCGCGGCGGGCAGCAAGCCCGCGCCCTGGCCGCCGAGCACCGCCTTCAGCAGCAGGCTCGAATCATCGAAGGAGGGCCCGCGTGGCGGGCCGATCTCGTCGATCCCCTGCGCCTGGAGCCAGAGGTGCCAGCCCTTGCGCTCGGCGTCATGCACGTGCGGCCAGCGCGCGAGTGCGGCGGGACCTGCCGGCGCGCCGAGCTTCGCCGCCAGTGCCGGCGCCGCGACGGGGATCATCTCCACGACAAGGACGCGATCGCTGCGCAGGCCCGGATAGCGGCCGAGGCCGTGCCGGACCGCGACATCGACCCCGTCGCGTGAAAAGTCGGCCAGCGTGTTGCTCGTCACGAGCTGAAGATCGATCTCCGGATGGGCGTCCTGAAAATCCTTCAGGCGCGGCACGAGCCAGGCGGCGGCGAAGAACGGCGTGACACTCACCGTGAGGATGCCGCTGTCGGCCGACACGGCAATGCGCCTGGTTGCCTCGGTGATCTGCCGGAAGGCGTTGCGGATCGGCGGCAGATAGCTTTGCCCGGCGCCGGTCAGGAAGATGCCGCGATTCGCCCGCCGGAAGAGCGCGACGCCGAGATGCTGCTCCAGCGTCTTGAGAAGCTGGCTCACCGCGCCCGGCGTCACGCACAGCTCGTCCGCCGCGTTCTTCACGGAGAGATGGCGCGCCGTCGCCTCGAAGGCTCGGAGCGCGTTCAGCGGCGGCGGCTTGCGATCAATCATTTAGTTTTTCTAATTTAAACGAGAAAGAACATCTAGTTTGAAGCGCGATTATATACCCACCATGTTCCCTTTGACACGCGACTCTTCTTCGTTCCCATGCATTAGCCATGCTGAATTGAAGAGAGCAAGGGAGATTGGAAATGGGCGCTGCGACCGCCGGCCTGCACTATCTCGAGCTCACCGAGCTGGCGGCGCGCATCCGAGCGCGCGAGGTCTCGCCGGTGGCGGTAACGCGTGCGCAGCTCGATCGCATCGCCGCACTGGACGGCGCGCTCGGCAGCTACGCGCTGGTGATGGCGGATGCGGCGATGGCGCAAGCCCGGGCGGCGGAGGCGGAGATCGCCGGGGGCCGGTATCGCGGGCCGCTGCACGGCGTGCCGGTCGCGGTGAAGGATCTGTGCTGGACCAGGGGCTTTGCCACGGCGGCCGGCATGGCGATCTACAAGGATCACCGCCCGGCCGAAGATGCGACCGTGGTGCGGCGCCTGAGGGAAGCCGGTGCGGTGCTGCTGGGCAAGCTGCAACTCACGGAAGGCGCCTATGCCGATCACCATCCCTCGGTGACGCCGCCCCGCAATCCGTGGAATGCCGAATACTGGCCCGGCATATCGTCGAGCGGCCCCGGTGCCGCGATTGCGGCGGGCCTGTGCTACGGCGCGCTCGCCTCCGATACCGGCGGCTCGATCCGCTGGCCATCGGCCGCCAACGGCGTGACCGGGCTGAAGCCGAGCTGGGGTCGCGTCAGCCGCTACGGCGTGTTCGAGTTGGCCGCGACGCTCGATCATGTGGGGACGATGGCGCGCAGTGCGGCGGATGCCGGCGCGATATTGGGCGCCGTCGCCGGCGGCGATCCGGACGATCCGACGGCGTTGCTCGACCCGGTGCCGGACTATCTGGCCGCCGTGGGGCAGGGTATGCAGGGGCTGCGCATCGGCGTCGACGCCGCGTGGAACAGCGACGGCGTGGATGAGGCGACTCAGGCCGTGGTTTCGGAGGCTGCCGGGACATTCCGCGCGCTCGGCGCCGCCATCGTCGATGCGCGTTTTCCCGACGTGACGCAGGCCGTCGCCGACTGGACCGCCAATTGCGCGGTCGAGGCGGCGGTCGCGCACGAGGCGACCTATCCGGCGCGCAAGGACGAATACGGCTCCGTCCTGGCTTCGGTCATCGAGAAAGGGCGGGCGCTGTCGGGCGTCGACTATCAGAAGATCCTGCTGCGGCGCCTGGATCTGCGCGGCAGAATCGCCGCCCTGTTCGGCGCGATCGACCTGCTGCTGATCCCGGTGCATCCGTTCGCGCCACTCACCCTCGCGACGATAAGGACACTGGGCGAGCAGCCCGGCCTCATCGCCAAACTGCAGCGCTACACCTCTGCGTTCGACATGAGCGGCCATCCGACGATCACGCTGCCCGGCGGCTTCACGGAGGCCGGAATGCCGATCGCCTTCCAGCTCGTCGCCGCCAACCTGGGCGAGGCGACGCTGGTTCGTGCCGGCGCCGCGTTCCAGGGCGTCACCACCTGGCATCGCCGCCACCCGGTCGCCTGACATGAAACCGGCAGCATCCGCCCCGCGCATCTTCCATGGCTGGCTCGTGGTCGCCGGCGCCTTCGCCGTCACCTTCGTGGGCTTCGGGAGCGCCTACACCTTCAGCGCCTTCGTCGAATCCCTGCAGCGGGATTTCGGCGCCTCGCGCGGCTCGGTCTCGCTCGTCTTCTCGCTGGCCGGCTTCCTGTATTTCGGCCTCGGAGTCGTGAGCGGCCCGCTCGCCGACCGCTGGGGCGCGCGCCGGCTGGCCGTTGCCGGCATGGTCCTGACCGGCCTCGGCCTTGCGATCGCGAGTGTGGCGCGCGACCTGATAGAGGTCTACGCGGCCTACGGGCTCGGCGTCGGCCTGGGCGTCGGCTGTGCCTATGTTCCGGCAGTCGGTGCCGTGCAGCGCTGGTTCGTCCGGCGTCGCGGATTTGCTTCCGGACTCGCCGTCAGCGGCATCGGTGTGGGCACGCTGGTCATGCCGCCTCTGGCCGCATTCCTGATCGATGCCGTGGGCTGGCGCGACGCCTATCTCCTTCTCGGCTGCCTCGCCGCCGCCGTCGGCGGGGGACTGGCCCTGCTGATCGAGAACGATCCGCGCGACCGCGGCCTGGGCCCCGATGGCGATGTCCTGCCAGCAGGCAATCAGACAATGCCGCCGTCAGGCGCCTCGGTGAGGGAGGCGATTGCCTCCCGGCCGTTCGTCGCGCTCTATGCCGCCTGCCTGATCTGCTCGTTCGGCGTGTTCATCCCGTTCGTCCACCTCGTGCCTTACGCGCTGGATCACGGCGTGCCGCAGGCTTCGGCGGTCTTGCTGCTCGGCGTGATCGGCGTGGGCAGCACGGCGGGTCGCTTCTTTCTCGGTAGCCTGGCCGACCGGATGGGCCGAAGACCCGCGCTTGTCGTGATGTTCGCCGGCATGGCACTCGCTCTCGTCCTCTGGCTCGTCTCGACCGGCTTCTGGGCGCTCGCCGCCTTTGCCTTCATCTACGGCATCTTCTACGGCGGATGGGTCGCGGTTCTTCCGGCCGTCGTCATGGATTATTTCGGCGGACGCAATGTCGGCGGCATCATCGGCGTCCTTTACACCAGCGTGGCTTTCGGCACGCTCATCGGCCCCAGCGCCGCGGGCTTCGCCTTCGACCTCAGCCACAGCTACACGCTGCCGATCGCCGCCAGCGGCGGCGATGTACGCC
>Ga0193752_1002483_pt1 | contig 13710 bp, 9 predicted proteins | sample H1c1metaG_FD_144924 | JGI IMG/M metagenome (GOLD analysis project Ga0193752, IMG submission 144924) | Soil microbial communities from a riparian zone of the East river system, Colorado, United States - H1c1 | ecosystem: Environmental > Terrestrial > Soil > Riparian zone | place: USA: East River... | reverse complement strand
ATACTGCCCGTTTACAACCAGGTCATTCAGTTGGTGAATTTTACGGATCTATTTATGAAGGTATCTGGCAGTCTCAGGATGAAATTGACAAAGTAGGCACAATGCCTGCAGCAAAGCCTGGAGACATCAGGTATAAAGATGTTTCAGGTCCGAACGGAGTTCCAGATGGAAAGTATGACACAGAAAATGATGATGTCTTCTTAGGTAATCCAAACCCTGATTTCAATTATGGATTCACCAATGATTTTAATTATAAAAACTGGAGCTTACATGTATTTATATACGGAGAATATGGTAATAGTGTATTAAACCTTGCAGCTCAGCAATTGGCTTTAGATGGCCTCGGACCTTCTGCCAAGCGTTTAGACGCGTGGAGTCTTACTAACCCAACAGGCCTTTATCCTGCAGCATTTGTTTCGAACCCTCAAAGAGTTAGCTCTATATTAGTGGAAGATGGATCTTTCCTTCGTATTCAAAACGTTTCTATTGGTTATAATTTGCCTGTTAAAGGTATACTTTCCGGTAAAGTTTTTCGAAGTGCACGTGTAGGGATAGGTGTAGATAACCTTGCTGTTTTTACCAGGTACTCTGGTTACGATCCGGAAGTTAATGCTTATGGTGCAAGTAATACTTCAAAAGGAATGGATCGTTTTGGTTATCCTCCTTCAAGAATTGTCAACTTCAATATTTCACTTGGTTTTTAAATAATATAAAATGATTATCGATGAAAAAGAATTATTATAATTTAACTAACAAGTTTTCATTTCTTATACTGATTTTTGGCGTATTCAATTTATTAAGTTGTTCCAAAGAACTGGAAGAAAATGTATATAGCCAGGTACCGGTAGACCAGTTTTATAAAACTGAAGAACAGGCACAACTGGCGCTGAATGGTGTTTACGGCGAGGTATTCTGGAACGATCCTTACCGTGATGCCCAGGTAATAACCTTAGGAGATGTTACAGCAGGTGTATTAATTGGGGGAGGTTCTGCTAATGGTTCGGGAGACAGATCCGGCATTAACAACGAATGGAATACCTATTCCTGGACTTCGGACGCAATTGAATTAATTACCTGCTGGAACTGGTTTTTTGAAGCCATTAACATGGCTAATACTCTGACTGATAAGCTTGAAGTTTCAAGTATAACAAATTCGGCTAAGGCAAAAATTGGTGGACAAGCTAAATTTCTCAGAGCTTTTTATTATTTTAACCTGGTACGAATGTTTGGCGGTGTTCCTTTATCTGTTCATGGAACAGCTGATCTTAGCGAAGCTTACAATCCCCGTAATACCGTGGATGAAGTTTATGCCCGGATTATAACAGATTTACAGCAGGCACAAACTGACCTGGCTCCCTTTAGTTCTGGTGACCAGGCAATCGGCAAAGTAACCTCTGCAACTGCAACAGCGCTACTTGCTAAAGTATACCTGCAACAACGCAACTGGCAAAAAGCTGCTGAAGAAGCAAAAAAAGTAATTGACATGAATTATTTTTCCCTCATGTCCGATTACGAGAATATTAATAATCCTGATTTTCAAAATGGGAAAGAAAACTTATTCTCAATTCAGCATGGTGGAACTGCAAACAGCAGTTCACAACTTTACCAGACCAGGATGATCTATCTTTTCGGACCTCCTGCACAGACTTTACCTGGCGGCCAGAATATTCAATTCCATACTTTAAAAGATCTGGTGATCTTTCAGGCGAGAAAGGAGTTTTTTAATTCAACTCCTGATACCTATAGAAAGTGGTGGACTATGAGAGATAGAATGCCTTATTACTATAAAGGCGGGGTAAGCACAGCAAACCTTGTAATGGACACTGTGCAGATGTATGCTCCTTTTCTGACAAAATTCCATCGCATCAATTTATCAACAGGCACATTACAAGAAGGTGTTAACTTTCCGCTTATTCGTTATGCTGATGTGTTATTAGCTTATGCTGAGGCACTCAATGAAGCTAACAATGGGCCTACACAGGCCGCTTATGATGCTATCAATATGATACGCCGCAGGGCAAGAGCAGTAGGTACACCAATGGAACAACCGCAAAATAAATATCCAGATTTAAGTAACTTAAATAAGGAGCAATTCAGGGATGCAGTATTGGCAGAATATGCACGTGAGTTTGTTGGTGAAGGACATTTCAGGTATGATTTATTACGTCATGATCGTTTGATCACGAACGCGAAATCATTGGGTATAACTGCCGCAGCGGAAAAACACATTTTATTTCCAGTACCCGCCCTCCAGCTTAGCCGGAACAAAAATCTTGTACAAAACCCCGGCTATTAATATGCCGGGACAAGCTGTTCCATTTTTACAATATTCATGGTAATACATAATACCAAACTTGTTTTAACCCGAAGTCATAAATCAGTTTTAATGTGGAGTCTTAAAGCAAAAAGTAATGCGTAAAATTCTTTTACATCTAAAATTCAAAACAGAGATATAATTTATGAAAAACAAAAACTTGCTACACAAACTTCCAACTCTCCTTTTCCTGCTTGTTACAGCTTTCTCTACCATGCCGGCTTATCCGCAAACAGGAAGTGGTACATCTGCTAAAGCTGTTTCAATAAACATAGATTTAAAAAAGATTGTGGGAGATATGAATCCGGTATGGGCATGGTTTGGATACGATGAGCCTAACTATACCTATATGAAAGACGGGAAAAAGCTGTTAAGTGAAATTGCGGCGTTAAGCCCTGTTCCTGTATATGTTCGTGCCCATAGCCTGATGGTATCGGGAGATGGGGTTGCAGCACTAAAGTGGGGTAGCACCAATATGTACACGGAGGATGCTAAAGGTAATCCGGTTTACACCTGGAATATAATCGATAGCATTTTTGATACTTATGTGCAACGCGGTATGAAACCTCTGGCGCAGATTGGTTTTATGCCTGAAGCACTTAGCACCCACCCTCAACCATACCGCCACTATTGGAAGCCCGGCGATAAATACACCGATATTATGACAGGCTGGAGCTACCCTCCCAAAGATTACAACAAATGGCGCGAACTGGTTTTTCAATGGGTTAAACATTGCGTTGAGCGGTATGGGAAAAAGGAAGTGGAAAGCTGGTATTGGGAAGTATGGAATGAACCTAACGGCTCCTATTGGCAGGCATCTATGGAAGAGTTCTTTAAGCTGTACGATTACGCAGCTGACGGCCTTAAAAAAGCATTGCCCACTGCAAGGATCGGGGGCATCAACATAGCCGGCCAACGGTCCGAAAAAGCCAAACTCTGGACTAACAGCTTTATAAAACATGCAATAAGCGGTACCAACTATGCTACAGGCAAAATTGGTTCGCCAATGGATGCTATTCTCTTTCATGCAAAAGGCCAACCCCAGCTAATAGATGGGATTGTACGCATGAATATGGCACCACAGCTACAAGATATTTCGGCTGGGTTTAATATCGTGGCTTCATTCAAGGAAACTAAAAATCTGCCCATCATTATTGGCGAAAGCGACCCTGAAGGTTGTGCTGCCTGTGGCATGGCTACCAACCCGCAAAATGCTTATCGGAATGGCACATTATATAGTAGCTATACAGCTGCATCTTTTGCCCGCAAATATTTGCTTGCCGATAAATATGGTATCAACTTCCTTGGTGCCGTATCCTGGTCGTTCGAGTTTGAGAACCAGCCCTGGTTTTATGGTTTCCGCGACCTTGCCACTAATGGCGTAGATAAGCCGGTACTGAATGTATTTCGCATGTTTGGTAAAATGAGTGGTAAACGTGTCATGGTAGAAAGCCCCCGCATGATCCCACTTCAAAACGTTGTAGACAGCAGCATTAGAGGGGCACAATCCGAAATAGGTGCATTGGCTTCGATTGATAAAAAAACAGCCGGTATTATGATTTGGAATTACCACGACCTCGATTTGCAGGGACCCGGTGAACCAGTTCAGCTGAGCATTGGTGGCATACCAGCCTCCTCGGTTACGCTTACGCATTACACAATAGACAGCAAACATAGCAACAGCTATGAAGTATGGAAAAAAATGGGATCGCCCCAGAACCCCACGAGCGGACAGATAGCTACTTTAGAAAAAGCAGGCAAATTGGAAACAGTAGGCAATCCTATGAAAAAAAGTGTGAAAGGTGGTAAGCTGCAGGTGGATATTGTGCTGCCAAGGCAAGCAGTATCCCTTGTAAAGCTGGAGTGGTAAAGCACGAAGAATATAAAAGACCTTCTTAAATGTTCAGGCTTGTAGAAACGATCAGGATTAAACGAACAATTTAAACGGAATATAACAATATGAAAATAACCGCTGTCAGAACTAAGTTATATCAATGGCAAGGTAAGGTTAAAACAACCGATACGATTTTTGCCACTCCCTTAAGTGCATTACCATTCCAGGATGACTCTCAGGCTCCTTTTAGATTTTTTAGCTGGCTTGTAGTAGAAATTGAAACAGATGAAGGGCATATAGGCATAGGTAACGCCGGTTTGTCGCCCGACGTTACTAAAATGATTATCGATACAAAGCTAAAGTCACTGCTGATAAACGAAAATCCGCTTAATACAGAGTACCTGTACGAAAAGATGTTTCGTTCAACCGTAGCCTTTGGCAGAAAAGGTGTTGTGCTTGCTGCCATTAGTGCGCTCGATATTGCGCTTTGGGATATAAAGGGGCTTGTGATGCAGCAACCGGTTTTCATGCTTATGGGCGGCAGAACAAAACCTTTTATCCCTACTTATTATAGTCGCTTATATACCCGCAACCTCGACAGCCTTGCAGCTGAAGCGGCTGATTTTAAGTCACAGGGTTTTACCGGTTTTAAATTACGTTGTGGTTATCCGTTAACAGAAGGTAAAGAGGGCATGAAAAAAAATATTGAAATGGTAAAGGTTGTCCGCGATACCGTAGGAGATGATGCAGATATCATGTTAGAAGCTTATATGGGTTTCAACTTTACCTATGCAAAACAATTTTTACGGGCATTAGAACCTTATAATTTGCGCTGGGCAGAAGAACTGCTGTTGCCTGATGAAATACATAATTTTGCAAAGCTTAAACAGTTCACAGATATTCCTCTTTCAGGTGGTGAGCATGAATATGGCCGTTATGGTTTCCATGACCTGATAAAAGCAGATGCTCTTGATATTTTTCAGTTCGATACCAACCGTGCTGGCGGATTTACTGAAGCGCAAAAGATATGTAATATGGCTTTCATGCATGGAATTGAAGTAATACCTCATGGCGGCCAGATGCATAATCTGCATGTTGTAATGAGCTCTTTCGCCAGCCCTATGGCTGAATACTTCCCTCAAACAGAAATTGAAGTAGGTAATGAAATGTTCTGGTACATTTTTGACGGAGAAGCCATTGCAGAAAATGGAGTTCTTCAGTTAGATGATAAGAAACCTGGAGTAGGTCTCACTTTAAAGAAAGACTACCTTGATCATTTCAGGATACTGGAATAGGATTAGTCTAAAGTAGTAACTATGACAAGGATTTTTAAGCTACCTGCAAAATAATTTTATTCAGCATCGTTATGTCACTCCCTGGTACTTTTAAATCTTCACTGAAATTTCCTGTTATTTTTTTTAAAAGCAGGTACTGCCTTAACCGGCGTATTCTATGTAGTATAAACAATAAAAAAAGATGAGTTGTGGAAAAAAAAATCTTGGATTTATTTAAACTCGATGGACAGGTTGCGTTGATAATCGGTGGTAATCGCGGGCTTGGTTTGGCAATGGCAAAAGCTATGGCAGAGGCAGGAGCAAGTATTTGTATTGCTGCCAGGTCAATAAAAGAAAATGAAGAGGCTGCACAGAAAATCAAAGAACTCTATGGTGTTGATTGTATGAGCGCTATTTGTGATATTACCAGTGAAGAAAGTGTACATAAAACTGTAAAACAAACAGTAGAGCGTTTTGGAAAAATAGACATTCTAATTAATTCTGCGGGTATCAATATCCGGGGTAGTATTGAAGAATTATCCCTCGATGATTTTAATAAAGTACAGCAGATAAATGTTACGGGATCATGGTTGGCCTGCCGTGCAGTTGTACCTTTTATGAAGAAGAACGGGTATGGCCGCATCATTAATATCGGCTCAATGCTTTCTGTTACAGCCATACCCGAACGTACTCCTTATGCAACGAGTAAGGGCGCCATTTTACAACTTACCCGTTCTCTGGCTATGGAGTTGGCAAAAGAAAACATTAATGTAAATACAATTTTACCTGGACCGTTTGCTACAGACCTTAATCTTCCTCTTACTAATGACCCCGAAAAATATAATGCTTTTATTAGCAAAATACCTATGGGTCGCTGGGGTGAATTATTTGAAATTGGCGGCATAGCGCTTTACCTGGCAAGTGGTGCCTCCAGCTATGCAACTGGTGGTTGTTTCTCTGTTGATGGTGGTTGGATTACCGTTTAAACCTTTGCGATCTATTCGCAAACATCTACATCTTTTAACTCTAAACTAATAGAATAATTATGAAAGAAAGCATAAGGTTAATTCAAATTATTCATCCCGATTTAGGCAGACGGGTAGCTATGGTAAAGGAACCTTCGCTTGTAATATTAAAGGATAGCAACTCAGTATATGAACTCGCAGTTGAAGCACTTGAGAAACAGGAGAAAATAGAAGGGATAATTTTATCACGTTTGTCAAACGAATTACTGGATTATAATGCTATTTACGAAGGTGTTAGCGAGTGGAAAATATTACCATCTTTTGATTATCCTCAAAATCCTGCTGCCTGTATTGTATCAGGTACCGGGCTTACCCATAAAAACAGCGCTCTCAACCGGCAGATGATGCATCAGGCACAGGACGTAAAACTAAATGATAGCATGCAAATGTATCTATGGGGGGTAGAAGGCGGCCGTCCTGAAAATGGAACGGTTGGTGTGCAACCGGAATGGTTTTATAAAGGAACCGGAGATATTTTACATGGTCACTTAGAAAACCTTGAAGTACCAGGTTTTGGTAATGATGGAGGTGAGGAACCTGAAGTGGCGGGTATTTATATTGTAGACCGGGATGGAAAACCATGGCGAATAGGTTTTACGACAGGCAATGAATTTTCGGACCATGTTATGGAAAAAAAAAGCTACCTGTACCTGGCTCCTTCAAAACTCAGAAATTGTGCTATAGGACCGGAACTGGTATTAACTGCTGATTTTGAAGATGTGCAAGGTACTGTCAGCATTACAAGAAGCGGAACTACTATCTGGACGAAAGATATAAAGTCGGGCGAAAAAAATATGGCGCATAGCCTGGAAAATTTAGAACACCATCATTTCAAATACCCTGGGCACCGTATTCCTTTCCAGGCCCATGTTCACTTTTATGGTGCTGACGCCTTCAGCTTTGGCGAACAAATTCAGTTACTTGAAGGTGATGTAATGAATGTACAATGGAAGGAGCTGGGCAGAACGTTAAAAAATCCATTACAAATTTCACAAGAAGAAGAAAGGTTAGCCTTAGTTGAGCCCCTTTTATAATCATACAGAAGTAGGAATTATATTTCACACAATAAAGTGATAAGCCATGAAAAAAATATCTAACGATTTTTCCTGCCATAAAATTCTGATTGCCATACTTATCGTATTTTGTTTGATACAGGATCTGAAGGCACAATCAGAAAGCAATCCAATATATCTTGATTACACCAAGCCCGTAGAGCAACGTGTAAAAGATTTAATGTCCCGAATGACTTTAGAAGAAAAAGCTGCTTTCTTAAACCATGTTTCCCCTGATATAGAGCGTTTTAAAATTAAATCTGATAAGTGGAATCAGAACTTACACGGTGTTGTCTGGGATCGGCCAACGACAATGTTTCCGGTGTCAATAGCAGCAGCAGCAACATGGAACCCAAAACTTATTTATGAAGTAGCCACTGCAATTTCAGACGAAGCCAGGGCCATTTACAATGGCTGGCACCAGGACCCTAACTTCCAGGGGGCTAAAAAAGGGTTGATATACCGTTCACCTGTTATTAATGTAAGTCGCAATCCTTATTGGGGGCGGATAAATGAGTGTTTTGGAGAAGATCCTTTCTTAATAGGTCGTTTGGGAGTAGCTTATGTAAAAGGTTTGCAAGGCGATGATCCAAAGTACCTGAAACTGGTATCAACATTAAAGCATTATGCAGTAAATAATGTTGAAAACAACCGACAGGCTCTTTCTGCTACTGTAAGTGAACGTATGTTACATGAATTCTGGTTGCCGCATTTCAAGGATTGTATTGTTGAAGGTGGCGCTCTGTCAATTATGGCCTCTTATAATGCTATTAATGGCATTCCCAACAATATCAATAAGCTGATGCTCACTGATATCCTTAAAGACCAATGGGGATTCAAGGGATTTGTAGTTTCAGATCTTGGAGGGGTAAAATCGATGGTTAATGGTCATGAAAAAGGACAAATGAGCTATGAACAGGCAGTTGCACAATCTTTGGTTGCTGGTTGTGACTTTTCTGATAAAGAATTTATGGAATTCATACCTGCAGCTGTAAAGCAGGGTTTACTTCCTGAAGCAAGACTTAATAATGCAGTATACCGTGTTATGCATGCCCGGTTCCTGTTAGGAGAGTTTGATCCGCAGGATAAAGTTCCATACAGTAAAATTCCGGTTTCGGTAATCGGTAACGAAGAGCATCGGCAATTGGCATTAAGAGAAGCCCGGGAATCAATTGTCTTACTAAGCAATAAGGGTCATCTTTTGCCTTTAGATAAAAACAAAATAAAAACGATCGCTGTGATTGGTCCACACGCTGATATTTTCACTGCGGGTGGTTACAGTGGAAAGCCAGTGGAAGCAATAACACCGATGCAGGGTATAAAAAACCGGGCTGCCGAGGGAACAGAAATTATTTTTGCGAAAGGTTCTTTTATTCCTCCTGCCCCCCGAAGAAACAATTCTAATGCGTCCACACCCGTAGTTCCTGCTTTCAACACTGATGAAGAAATGCAAAAGGCTGCAGATGCAGCAAAAAAAGCAGATGCAGTAATTTTATTCGTAGGTACAACACTTGATATCGAAGCAGAGGGTCGCGACCGTACTTCTTTAGGTTTACCTGCCAACCAGGAAGAACTTGTTAAAACTGTACTAGCTGCCAATCCCCGGACTATTGTGGTTCTTATCAATGCAGGTCCGCTAACAATTCCTGCTATTAAAGAAACTGCACCCGCTATTGTTGAGGCATGGTGGGGCGGAGAACAAGGTGCTAATGCCATAGCAGATGTAATTTTTGGCAATGTGAACCCTGGAGGTAAATTACCATTTACCGTATATGCATCAGAAGCTCAAGTACCTTCACAGGATGAATATGATGTAACAAAAGGCTTTACTTATATGTACCTCAATGGCAAACCGCTTTTCCCTTTTGGACATGGCTTGAGTTATACTGATTTCAAATACTCCAATTTAAAACTTTCAAACAGTCAGATTCCTGCAACGGGCAAGGTAACTGTAAGCGTAGATGTCACTAATACAGGAAAACTTGCCGGGGATGAGGTAGTGCAGTTATATGTACATGATATAGAAGCAAGCGTAAAAAGGCCTGTCAAAGAACTCCGGGGATTTGAACGCATCACATTAAAACCGAAGCAAACGAAGACGGTAACGCTCACTTTAAGTGGCGATAAGCTGGCGTTCTATGATGAGAAGTCTCACGCATTTATAGTTGAGCCAGGAGCTTTTGATCTTTATGTAGGAAGTTCATCAGAAGATATTCGATTGCAAACAAAGCTAACAGTTATAAAAGGTAAATAGGGGTTTTCGTCAAAAGCAGTGTGAAAATTAAATAGAAAGAATTCCACTAAAATAACAAACGATTTATAAATAAGTAAAAATATGGAAGATGCTTCGCCCCTCTTAAATACTGTTAAGTTATCCAGGATGAGATGGGTAATGGTAACCATGGCTTTCCTTGCAACTTTACTTAACTATGTTCATCGTTTATCATTTACCTATTTAAGTGCCGACGGAGAATTGCGGAAAATGATTCCGGACAGTGCCTTTGGTGATATAGCTGCAGCTTTTTTTATTGCCTACATGATCTCGAATGCATTTTCCGGTTATGTGATAGATAAATTAGGAACAAGATTAGGTTACTCTTTATGCATGGCTTTCTGGACAACTGCGGGCCTCTTCCATGCATTTGTAGGATCGCCTTTTCAATTTGGGGTAGCCCGCTTTTTCTTAGGAATAGGAGAAGCAGGTAACTGGCCGGCTGCTCTGAAATTAACCAGCGAATGGTTTCCTCCGCACGAGCGATCAACGGCTTCCGGAATTTTTAATAGCGGAAGTGCGTTGGGTGTAATTATCGTTCCTCCATTAGTTGCTTACTTAGGAACAAACTATGGGTGGCAGGCCACTTTTATCATACTTGCTGTCTTTGGTTATTTGTGGTTGGTGGTATTTTGGTTTTTATATTATACTCCGAATAAATCAAAAAAAGATACTAAAGTAAAAATTATCCCGCCTGTCAAGCTTTTTAAAACCCGTTTCGTATCAATGTTTGCACTTTCTAAATTTTTTCTTGATCCGGTATGGTATTTTGTAACTTTCTGGATCGGAAGGTATTTGGTTGATGTCCATCATTTGAGCCTCACGCAAATTGGGTTTTATGCTATACTTCCATTTATTATAGCCGACTTAGGTAATATTGTTGGCGGTTATTTCACCCAGTTTATTATTAAAAAGGGTATGCCTATTCATAAAGCCCGTAAACTCTCTGTTTGTTTATCTGCCGCTATTATGGCCGGTCCGCTTTTGCTTGCACCGTTCATTATACATTCACCCATTTCTGCCTTGATTGTTTTTGGAATCACTGGCTTTGGCTACACTTCATATACGGCAAATTCGTTGGCTTGTCCTGCAGATATAGTTCCTGCCAGTGCCACAGCAACCGTTTGGGGACTTGGATGTATTGGTACCGGACTTGGTGGAGCACTTTTTAATTTCCTATCTGGCCGCTCGTTAACACTCGTTACTACAACTACGAATAATTATACTGCCGGCTATAATACCTTATTCTTCGGATATGGAGTACTTGCGGTAATTGGCCTTTTGGTAGTATGGTTTCTTATGGGGCCTTTTACAAAAAATGACGAACTACATGCTTATGTGGAAGCTGAAAATTAAATGTTCCTCAAAGTTTTTCGCCGTGCATGGCGCAAACTTCCATGTTTCATTTAAATTTATTCCTCTGATCAAATTCACTTGTGTTTATGGAAAAACCTGAATCATTACTATCGTTTTTTATCGTAACCAGTTAGGTGAAATGGTTCAGACTCCTGAAGTTCAGGAGCCCCTTAGAATTTTTGATTTCGAAGACTGCTTAGATGATAATCAGGTGCAATACAGGCGAAGGGATTTTTTTAAAATCGCCATAATGAAAGGAAACTACCTTTATCACTATGCGGATAAAACCATGGAGGTTTCGGGATCAACAATGATGTTCTTTAGTCCGGACGTTCCCTATAAGTTCGAAGTTTTGAGCGAAAGGGCGGCTGGCTATTTCTGCATTTTCCGGGAACCATTTTACACTGAACGGTACAAAGGTAATATACGCGATCTTCCTATGTTTGGCCCTGGAGGGAAGCCCAGTTACGTTTTAAATAAATCTCAGGACAAATTTGTAAGCCAGGTATTCAAGAAAATGAAATTGGAAATTCAGTCGGACTATGCTTTCAAACTTGACCTCGTCCGAAACTATGTGGCGGACGCAGTTCATCCCGGCATCATTGACACACCATTGGCATACGATCCTGTGTCAGGCGAAGATTTAGTACCTGTTGACAAATTTGCTATCCCGTGTCAGGCATCTACAGGAGAAATTTCGAAGTATATATTGTTCGTTGCATCTGAAGATGCCGCTTTCTCTACTGCATCTGAATTTGTTGCCGATGGCGGTTTCAGTTTAGGTCCCATCGTATAGCATACAAAAGGTCAGCAGGTAAAAAGCCGATCTGGTGAACAGTTGGCTTTTTACTAACCCTGCTGCAATTTTGTAGTCACTTTACCAGTTTACTATTACAAAGAACGACATTACCATGTCATACAATAAGAATCAATTCAATGTTGACTTTCGAAAGAAAAGATCGTACAAGGATGAATTCGAAATCTTTGATTTTGAAAATTGTCTTGACGAAACACTGGTTCAATACAAAAGAAGGAATTTTTTTAGAATAGCAATTATAAGCGGAGATCGTTTGTATCATTATGCTGACAAGATCGTTCGGATTTCGGGTACTACGTTAATTTCCTTCAGTCCTGATGTGCCTTATAGGTTTGAACTATTAAACATGAAGACAAAAGGTTGTGTCTGTATTTTTCGAGAGACATTTTTTGGTAAACGTTATACAGAAAACATCCGTCATCTTCCCATGTTTGCGGTGAGTGGGATACCAGATTATTCCTTAAGTAAAGCACAAAATATATTTGTAAATCAGATCTTCCGGAAGATGAAATCAGAGTTGAAATCAGATTATGTCTTCAGGCTTGATCTGATCCGTAACTACGTGACCGAACTAATTCACTACACAATGAAAATGGAACATTACGGATAATTGCTTCGGAACATTTTACGCCAATGCGCATCACAACTGTTTTTAAAAATTGCTCCGGAAGCAGTTGCTGATTTTGCACCAATGCCAAAATCGCAATTGGCTATTGTTCCTTCGCAGGGGCATGTCAGCCTGATGATGCAGACCAAAACAATATTGGGCTATCCGGATGGTTTTTTAAAGTAACCATAATTATTTCTTGTGTTAATTATAAGAGATGTTCCAGGCATCCTGAAAGCGAGCCTTAAATCACAACAAAACCTTTTTTGACGATAGCTAAATTGACGAAAAGCTAACTATATAGGCAATATCAAAAGTTAAGATCAGGCAGTTTATTAAAAGGACAGTCTTCTGGAATGTGGAGTAGTTCTTTAATTGATTGATTTATTTATTTACAAAGGCCATTGGATACTTCGCGAATAGGTTGTGCCTGAAGGCATATTCTGCGGTAGTTGCTAAATTCACAGTGTTTGCATTTGTAATGTCAACATCACCGAATCAGTGGTCAACATCATCGGATTAAATACTATTTACTACCTGCACCATTATCTCTGCTATAGCTAATCTTACCATACTTACCTGTATGAAAATCTTTGTATGCGTTCGAAATTTCAGTTTGACTGTTCATTACAAATGGCCCGTGAGCTATAATTGGCTCAGTATAATGTTCACCACCAAATAGTATGACGTCAGTACCAGTGTCGGAGTTGTTGCTGATTTCAATGGTTCCTTCGTTCCTGTCAAACTCAATGAATTCACCTTTGCTGAATTCTTTGTCATTGATCACTGCATTTTGCAACGGAATAAAAGCACCATATTCCAATCTTCTTTCCGTAACAATGGAAAATTGTTTTCCTGGTTCCAGGTAGATGTGATATAAAAACTGTTTTGAATAATTTGGAATTTTGGAAGCTAAATTTTCATACTCTCCGACAATTACTTTTATCCATCCCTTTTTATCAGGCAACATTTGTTGCGGCACTTCGCTTGCCTGTACAGGAAGATATTCCGGCGGCTCAGCTTTTTGTTTGGAAGGAAGATTGATCCAGAACTGAAAAGCATGTGTAAGCAGGTCGGTAGTTTGCGGGTCAACATTCAGTACTTCATCATGTATAATTCCGTTTCCCGCTTTCATCCATTGCGCTCCGCCTGATCTTAC
>Ga0193752_1002481_pt1 | contig 13740 bp, 9 predicted proteins | sample H1c1metaG_FD_144924 | JGI IMG/M metagenome (GOLD analysis project Ga0193752, IMG submission 144924) | Soil microbial communities from a riparian zone of the East river system, Colorado, United States - H1c1 | ecosystem: Environmental > Terrestrial > Soil > Riparian zone | place: USA: East River... | reverse complement strand
AACGACAAGCCCACTCTTAAAGACCTTTCCATCTTCACCAATGCCGGTGAGGATGTAGCCTCGCTCATTGACCGTACCACCACCGCAGCCGGTCGTGAGGCGCTCAGGCAATATATCCGCAACCCGCCGGACAATTACGAACGCCTGCTGGCCATGCAGGCCGTCGTGCAATGGTGGTGCTACCATCCCGACCGCTGGACGAACACCATCTCCAACGGCACCATCGTACTGCTGGAAAAGTTCTTTGAATCTTCGGACGGCGAGGCTACGCCTCCGGCAGGATTTGCTATGATATTGGGCAGCTTCCTGCAGCGGGTACTCAACCGCAACCAATACACCTTCATCCAGTTTTCTCTCACACACATCTCTGATTTCTTACGCGGCTGCACCGAGCTGGTAGCACTGCTGCGGGAGACAAACCTGCCGACGATCCTGGTCAGCGAGCTCGAGGGAATGCAGCAGGAGTTGGCGCATCCGCTGGTGAGCCAGCTGCTCGCAGTGGACAAGCAGACACCCTACAACACCCTCAGCCGGCTGGCCTACCGCTCACGCCGGGAACTGAAGAACCAAACGTTCCGCCTGTTGGAGCAATACGCCCGCCTCGATGCATGGCAAAGCCTGGGCCAGGCCACCGCCGCCCTAAGCTGGACCTTCCCCCACCTGTTGCCTGCCCTGCCGGTACGCCTGGAAGCGAGGGGACTCTATCATCCTCTGCTGCCCACGCCGGTACCCTATGATATTTCACTGGGCGAAGACAAACACTTCCTCTTCCTGACCGGCGCCAATATGAGCGGCAAAACAACGTTCATGCGAGCGCTGGGTGTCGGATCGCTGCTGGCGCATCTCGGAATGGGTGTACCTGCGGGGGATATGGCGATATCCTTCCTGCAGGGCATCATTACCAATATGCATGTGGAAGACAGCCTACTGCGTGGCGAAAGCTATTTTTTTGCAGAGGTGCAGCGTATGAAAGGCACAGCGCAAAAAATATCCGGGGACCGGCCGCATCTCGTGCTGATGGATGAGCTGTTTAAAGGCACCAATGTCCATGATGCCTACGAATGCACACGGGCGGTCGTGGACGGCCTGCTCAAGCATCCCCATCATCTCATGATCCTGTCCACGCATATTCATGAGGTCGCCCACCATTTTGAGGCGAGACCAGATGTGCTCTTCGCGTACTTCGTTACGACAATGGGCGACGACGGATCGTTCCACTTTACCTATGAGCTAAGACCTGGCATTTCGAACGACCGGATCGGCTACAGAATACTCTTGCAGGAAGGCGTGATTGAGCTACTGAAGGCTCGTTAACTCGTTGACCAGTTGACTTTTTAACTGGAAAATGAGCCCTCGCTTAAGTCCAACCACGAGTCAACGATCCATCGAGTCAACTAGTCAATGATCTTACCACGACGAAGTCACCCCTAAGCGCAGGCCACTGAACGCGGGCTCATAGCGGCAAACGCCGCCGGTGCAATTGATACCGTCCGGCTGCTTTACATAGCTGAGCGTAAAGCGGTGCGGACCTTTGGTATAGGCCATAAAGGCATTATAGTAATGTGGCGAAGTCGTCAGTCCACTCAGGTTTCCGGGATTGAGCTCTGTGATGTACATATCGCTCACCGCAAAGCTCCAACTCGGGGCAATGGTAAATTCTACCAGCGCAAATGCCCAGGAGCCATAGTCCTCCTTGTTATGCATATACTCTACTTCCACCCGTAAGCTCTTCTTGCCGCTGAAGCGGTAAGTAGCTTCGGCAAAGGGTGTAACCGCCTCTACGATCGGGGCACCGGGCCTCACCAGGTAAAGATCCTGGTTATAGTTCAGGTACTGAGCCCCGGCCATGAGCAGCCATTTTTCAAAGCCCCGGTATTCCAACTCGGCAAAGACCTCGCGGTACAGCTTCACGTCTTCGAGCGTATTGATTCGGGTGTAGTTCAGCGTGATGTCCAGGTCGTCGTTGGGAGAAATGAGCACATCAGCGCCTGCGGCCATTTCGGACAGCACCTGCTGAATAGGCGAATACCGCGCTATGAGCCGCTGTGGCCGGATCCGTGCAACAATTGGCTGCCAGTTGAGCATACCCTGCAGCTGCGCTTCTGAAGGCGATTTTGGCGTATAGGTGCGCATCACAAAATTCTCGGTGCGTTTACCGGAAATATTGATAGCCAATCCCTTACGTGCATAACTCAGCGTTGAGTACTGTACGTTGCCTGAGCGGTCAGCAAGGATGTCATACCGGCCTCCGGTACTGTCGATAAAGACCGATGCGTCAGCAATGGCTTCGTGAGTTTTATAGGCTCCCTCTACATACCATGAGAAATCTCCAACGGTAAGGGTGTTGTAGCCTGTGAACGCATACATATTGTATCGCGGTACAAACCGCGTAGACAAGTCCTGCGTATTGATCCTGAATGCAAGGTCTGATATCGTGTTTGCGTCGAGCGTCTGGTTGAGCACACCGACACCCGGAGAGATATGCGCCTTTTTCCCTGCGTCAAAATCACCTTCGGCGTTAAATCCCTTAATGATCGGCTCGTAGCGTTCATTAAGATGCCCGAAGGTTAACTTCTTCTGTTGGCCGGCGAAGGCCTTTAATGTTATGTTGGTTGCCGGCTTATAGCGCAGATGCATTCCTACAAGTGCATTGTCGATGAGCAAGCCGCGGTCTTCATAGGAGCGAAAAAGCACTCCGGAGCCTATCTGGTCGTAAATATATCCGCCCGTGATAGTCAGCTCGCCGATCTCTTTAGAAACCGCAAACGCACCAATGCCAAACGAGGTAAAGCTCTTGCCCGGAACGTACAGGTTAGAGTGGGTAAAGGCGTCAACCCGCAGGAATGCCGTAAAGCCTTTGTGAGCATAGCGGTTCGTCAGCCAGGCCTCGCCCCCGTTTAGGTATTTGTCATACAGTTCACCGCTGGCACCGATAGCAGAATCGCCCTGGTAAAAGTTGTAATTAGCCTGAAAATCACCCGTTAGTGTCCCCTGCGCACCGGCGCCGATAGATGAAACAGTCAGTAGTAAAATGAGCGGGAGGAGCAGTTTTTGCATTAACAGCTTGTTTGTACGAGAAATGTCCGAAATTGGAACCCTTAAGAAAACCGGCAAGGTTTTTGGCACGTCCAACAAACACAAAACTACTACATGAAATTTTCCAAAAAGATTCTTTCGCTTACTGCTGCTTTCAGTATGGCCGTCGCCTTCACTTTTGCGCAGGAAGGTTTACCAAATACACAGATCAAAGACGTAGCCTCAGGCAAAAAAATCGCTTTCAACGAGGTCTTCACACCCGGAAAAGTTACCGTGATAAATTTTTGGGCAACCTGGTGCGTGCCCTGCAAGAAAGAGATCAAGAATGTTCGTGAGAAGCTGGCAGATTGGCACAAGGAAGCAGACTTCGACTACATGACCATCTCCATCGATGAAACCCGCGCCGAAGGACTCGTCCGCAGCTATGCCAAGGCTCAGGGCTGGGATTTCCCCTACTTCATTGACGCTAACAGTGACCTGAAGCGCTCACTTAATTTCCAGAATGTGCCTTTTACTGTTATTATAGATAAGACAGGCAAAGTGGCATTCATGCACAGCGGCTACGAGGAAGGCGGCGAGAATGAAGTTTTTGCCAAAGTGAAAGAACTGGTAGCAGCGAAATAAAGTCAACCCCAATAAATTGGAAAGGCCGCCCTCGGGCGGCCTTTTTGTTTGTTGCGGCTCTCTGCGTGATCTGCGGGAGCCAATTCTCTTCAAGATCTGCGGGAGGCAATTCAAAAAAGGGGCTGCCTCCTGCGAGACAGCCCCTTGCAAATTGTTTATTGCCAATTGATACTATGGGAAGATACCCAGCTCTTCGTAAGCCACGCCAACCTTGTTGATTGCTACTATAAAGGCAGCAGTACGCATGTCGGTGCCGGGATTAGCCAGCAGGCTTTCACGGATCTCATGGAAAGAGCTGATCATCGTATCCTCCAGGCCGGAGTAAACGAGATCCACTTCATCAGGACCGTGCAGGATCATCCGGCGCTCGATCTCCGATACGCGCTTTCCGGTGAGGCCTTCTACTGAACTCAGGATCTGGTTGTTCACGTTTTCAGTGAAACGCTTGTCCATGCGGCCGAAACGTACGTGACTCAGGTTCTTCAGCCACTCGAAGTAAGATACGGTTACACCGCCTGCATTGATATACATATCAGGCACTACAACCACGCCCTTAGCGTTGAGGATTTCGTCAGCCTCTGGTGTCAGGGGGCCATTGGCGCCTTCGCCGATGATCTTCGCCTGGATGCGGGCAGCATTGCCTGCGTTGATCACGTTTTCTAGAGCGGCAGGGATCAGGATATCGCAGGCCATTTCCAGTACGTCACCGCTGTTTGCGTAATCAGTCACACCTTCAAAACCGAGGATAGAGCCGGTAGCCTTGCGGTGCGCAACGATCTGCTCGAGGTTGATGCCTTTTTCATTGTAGACGCCGCCTTCATACTCGGCAAGACCTACGATAAGCGCACCTCCCTCATGGAAGAACTTGGCAGCGTGGTAACCCACATTACCGAGGCCCTGAACGATGACACGCTTGCCTTCCACACCTGTGGTCAGGCCCAGCTTGTCCATATCTTCCTTCACATTGCACAGCTCACGGATACCGTAGAACACACCGAGGCCGGTAGCTTCCGTACGTCCGCGCACACCGCCCTGAGATACCGGCTTGCCGGTTACACAGCCGAGTGCATTGACATCACCTGGCTTGAGGGATGCATAAGTATCCGCGATCCAGCTCATTTCACGCGCACCTGTTCCGTAATCCGGAGCGGGAACGTCAATGCCTGCACCGATAAAATTCTTCTTTACTAACTCGCTCGCATAACGGCGGGTAATTTTTTCCAGCTCGAAAGGCGTGTAATTCTTCGGATTGATCTTGATACCGCCTTTTGCGCCGCCAAAAGGAACATTCACTATAGCGCACTTATAAGTCATAAGTGCAGCGAGAGCCATTACCTCATCCTGATTCACATCCATGCTGTAACGGATACCGCCCTTGCAGGGAAGCTTGTGATGCGAATGCTGTACCCGATAAGCTTCGATTACTTCCACGTTGTCGCCGATGCGAACGGGGAATTTCATCTGGTATACGGAGTTGCAGGCTTTAATCTGCTCCAGGATACCCTTTTCAAAGCGGGTAAAGTTGGACGCCTTATCGAAGTTGCGTTCTACTCCCTGAAAAAAGGAATAGTGCGGCTGCGCGGGGCCTGAGGTTACAGGTGCTGTAACGGATGCTGTCTCTGCCATGTGATTTAAAGTAATCTGTATATAATTGATTTATAAAAGGAATAATGAATCAGCTTGGATCTTTCATATCACGCTCAAGCCTGGTGAGCCGGCGCTCAAGATATATTAGGAATGCAATAATGCCGGCAAAGATAGTAGCTAACACTAAAACCACGACGTAAATCTTACCGCTGGAGCGGAGGCCTTCCGCCATATCGGGGGAAGTGCTTGCGGCATTTTGGGCGAAGGCGGACAAATGCACCGTCAGTAGTAAAAAGAGGAGCAGGAAGTGGCGAAGCCGCATCTTAATTAAATTCATGATTTCTGGAAGTGAAAGCGGGATTCTTCTGAAAAGTCGACCAGCCGGATACGCACTTTGATGCGGGTGATCCAGAGTCCGAGCAGGAACCAGCCAATGACGGCAGGGTAAAACACCAGGCGCATCCCGTTATCCAGGTCATATGCATTGAAGCCGGGGTTTCCACCCGAGCCGGGATGCAGGGAATCTACCATCCGGGGCAGGATGAAGAGCAGCGGTATCATGAGGGCAAACACGAAAATGTTGTATACCGCAGAAATGCGGGCGCGCTTCTCCTCATCTTTCATCCCACCGCGTAAGATGACGTATGCGAAATAGGTAAGCATGCTCAGCGCCGTGCCGAGCTGTTTCGGGTCATTACTCCAGGCCGTACCCCAGGTCTCGGCAGCCCATTCCATACCAGTCACCATGCCGAGGATGCTGAAGAAGATGCCGACGTTGGTAAATTCTACCGCCCGGATATCGTCCCGAAGATCGCCGCCGCGCAGGTATTTGATAGAGTAGAAGAAGGCATACCCGAAGAGGATAATCATCGTGAACCACATGGGCACATGAAAATACAGATTACGGATCGTCTCATTCAGGATGTACATGGCGGGTACAGGTATCAGCATGCCGCCGATAATCGTATAAGCCAGCAGCACAACACAAACTATTTTCCACCACGAAAGACGCATAAGGGCTGCTTCTTGAAAATTCGCGCAAAGGTAGCCAAATGGGTAATTCGCCAATTCGCCAATTCCCTAATTCGCCAATTCCCTGTGAGTGAGCCGGTTTACCAAATTAGCGCATCCCATAGCCGCCCTTGGTGAAACACCAAAAAAAGCCGCATTCGCAAGGCAACACCTCCATTGGCTAATTGGCTAATTGGCTAATTGTCTAATTCTCCCCCATTGGCAAATTGGCGATTTGGCGAATTCATTAATCATTCCTGCCACAGAAAAGGGAACAAAATGATCCCCAGCAATACCACCAGCACGTCTAGCGCGCATACAACACCTGCAAGCTTCCACCAGTCGGGCTGATAAACCGGCGAAATAGCTTTTTGAGCGAGCCTGCTCAGCATCATCAGCATGGGCGTAATCAATGGAAAACCGAGGATAGCCATGAGCGCGGCATTCTGACCGGCGCGAGCCGCTATCGCCGAAAGGAAGGTAAAAATAACCGACAGGCTGAGGCTCCCCACTGCTGCAACAGCACAGAAAAGGCCTACCTGCACCAGGGGCAATCCCAGCAGCAAGTAAAACAGGAGGAGGCTAATGCCCGTCATAATAATCTGCAGCACAACGCTATACAGCATCTTCGCCAGCAAGAAGGTTTGCGGCTTCACGAGCGTATAGTAATACCGGAAGCGCTGTGAGGGTTCCTGCAGGAAGGAGCGAGCAACGGAATTGACGACCACGAATAGCTGCGTCAGCCAGAAGAGCATATTCCACACAGTGGCTTCCGGCCGCCCGGCCATCATGTACACGGCAAAGACAGTACTGCCTATATAAAGCACAACGCCATACAGGGTATGCTTCTGCCGCCATTCCTGCAGCAGGTCTTTACGAACAAGGGCAAGAAAGGTATTTGCCATGGAGCGAAGGTAGGAGGAGTGTTGGATGCTTCGCGTTGGAATGGTTGGAGGTTGGAGGTTGGAAGTTGGAGGTGGCTGAACCATGTTGTGATCAACGGCTGTCAACAACCTACTGCTTATTGTCTGCTGCATACTGCATACTGCATACTGCCAACTGCCTACTGCCTACTGCCCACTGCCCACTGCCCACTGCCCACTAAACGACTCCCCCTCCCCTCCTAGTAAAATCAGAAAAATCTGAGCTTCGGCGAAAAATTCTTTTGCTGGTTTGGAACGACTTTCTATATTTGCACTCCCGAAAACGGGGAAACAGTTCTTAGGTTTTATAAGCGGAAGTAGCTCAGCTGGTAGAGCACGACCTTGCCAAGGTCGGGGTCGCGCGTTCGAATCGCGTCTTCCGCTCAGAATGATAATTCCAAATCCGGATTCGGGTTTGGAATTTTTTGTTTGCGGCCGTTTATTTTTTGCTTTTTTGCAGTCGTCTTACTGCACCCAAGCTGCCCTGGTGGTGAAACTGGTAGACACGCAGGACTTAAAATCCTGTTTGCAGCAATGCGAGTGCGGGTTCAAGTCCCGCCCGGGGCACACAACCACCTTAATTGGTGGTTTTTTTGTGCCTTGTGATGAACTGGTGGCGCGGGTTCTCTGCTTTTTTTCTTTCCGTTCATTTCTGATTTTTTGCCTCTATAGTCGGAGAGGCATCACGATTCATTAAAAATAAAATACAATCGTGCGGTGCGGAAATATGTCAAAGAAGCCTACGGAAGTGCGTCAAGATTCCTTTTTATAACTGGATACCCAAAGGTCGAAGTAATGCGAAGCGTCTATTGTTGAAACCATAATATCACTCCGGGTGTATCTATCGTAAGACACCGCGATTTTGATCTTCTACTCTTGGCATTTCGAAGCCTGCATAAGAACTATTTTATACACGTCATTTCTATCATTCAAATAATAGATTTACCTTCTGCACCCCGTAGAAACCACCCTAAGCCTCACCCTTACCCCGCATCGACATTTCCTATCTTTATTCAGGCCATCCGTCCGGCAAGATAAAAATGGGATTAACCTATGACGGTAAATGCCCTATTTATTGCGGTAGGAGCGTGATTTGTATAGCAGTCGCTCCTTATCTTTGGTGCCCTACAATCAAAAACCAACAGTTAACCAATTTTATCATGATCAGAAAAGCTATCCTCACGCTGGGCATGCTGGCAGTAGCCTCCGCAGGCTACGCGCAAAAGGTGCAGCCGTGTGCGACTGACGAATTTTACAAGGCCCAGAAAGCCCGTTTCCCTGGCATCGCTGCCGAGGAAGCACGGCTTACTGCCGAGGTGGAACAATACCTGAAGGGAAGAATCGCAAATTCACACGCCAAAATAACGGGTACCGTCCCTGATAACTGGCCTGCCGATGTAGAGCAACTGCATATCCCTGTGGTAGTGCATATCGTACAGGATTTTGCAGGTCAGTTCCCGCGGCTAGTAACTGATGATGACGTTTACGCGATGATAGCCAGGTTGAATGCCGTATTTAATGGCACCGATCCAAGCATTACTGCCGGCATTATCAACCCATTTAAGCCTTATATCGGTAATGCTCATATAAGCTTTCATCTGGCGACCAAAGATCCCAGCGGAAAACCTACCCGCGGCATTACCCGCATTAATTCCTACCACAGCTCCGGCGGGGATGAGCTGGCTAAGATCAACGGCTGGGCCCCTGATCAGTACCTGAATATCTGGTTCGAGAACTTTGTTGGCCGTGACGGAGCTGCGCTGTATGCGACCTTCCCAACATCATACGCCGACAACCCATATTCCCAGGGCATCATCGGCCGGGCAGATTATTCTAATCCTTCAAATCCCAGCGGTGGCAGCATAGCCGTTGCCCACGAAGTTGGTCACTATCTCTACCTCTACCACGTTTGGAACAGCAATAGCCGCCCTGCGGAAGATCGTAATCCACTTACTATGCGCTGCGGAGACGATGAAGTAGATGATACCCCGCCGACCATCGGACACGAGAGCTGCTCGGCTTCTAACCTTTATGATACTTTGTGCGCTACAGGCTATCTCAAGAATTACGATTCCGCCACCTATTACACTATGACCGGCGTGAAGCTTCCGCTCGTCATCGCCTCCAATGATTCATCCAACACAGCCGTAGAATATAATGACAGTACCCTCAAGGTTATTGGTCAGACGTTTACTAATGGCTCAACGAATGCTCTGCTGGAAAGTATCTCTTTGCGTCTTGACACTGCCGCATCTAACGGTGGAGCAGTCACAATGAGCCTCTATAATGCGACAGGAACGATCCTGCTCGCAAAATCCACAACGGCCCCGGGCGTTTCGCCGGGATCTTCCATGACGTTTAGTTTTGCTGGTGTTAACCTTGCTGCAGGTACAAAATACAAGTTTGTGATCGACACACTGGGCGGACACAGGAAGTTCAAGCTGCGGGCTGACAATAGGAATTTTTATACTGGAGGTGAGATGTATACTGACTCTGCTGCAAAAACAGCTGTTCCCGGCACCGATCTGTATTTCGTAATCAAGCGATTTTACAGGATTGACTATCCTGACACTACGAATACCCAGAATATCATGGACTATTCGTACTGCAATAGCCAGATGTTTACCAAAGGCCAGACAGCCCGGATGCGCGCAGCGCTTCGCAGCGACGTCGGCATGCGTAGCCGCCTGACCAGCGCCTTCAACCTAATGCAAACAGGTGTCTTCGATAGCGTAAACAATGTCGCAATACTCCCCCAGGATATTGCTCCTACAGCCGATTTTTCTGTAAATCGTCCGTTTGTCTGCGCTGATGGCAATGCAGACAACGCACTGACATTCACCGACCGTAGCTATAATGATACGACTACCGGTACATGGACCTTTGATAGAGGCGCCAGCAATCCAACTGCTACTACTATTAATACCAATCCTTCTACTAAAATAGTCACTAATACATTTTCAGAAGCCGGATGGGTAACGGTAAGTCTTACCGCTACGGGTAACAATAATTCAGGCAGCAATACCATCACAAGAAGCGATAAGGTCTATGCCGCCGATCCAACCGCAATAGATCCTAACGGCTACTACCAGGAGTTCAATCCAGGTTTTGACCTTGACAGGTACCCGATCTTCAATTACTTTGGTACGAACCATAGGTGGGAAGTGGTGAATAACGCCGGCTATTTCGACAATACGTCTATCCGGTATGCTAACTACGATACCCGAGCCTTTGCCAACATCAATAATGCCGGCGAATCACCCCGCGGTGACTATGCCGACTTCTATACACGTGCATTTGACCTAACCGGCTATCCTTCGGCCTGCAATCTGACTTTCTACTCTGCCGGCGCTTTCCGGACCAGCAAGTCAGGTGAGATGAACGACATGCTGGAAATTGCCGCTTCCGTTGATTGCGGACTTAAGTGGCAAATTGTAGATTCCCTGAAAGGCGGCCAGATCGGCAATAACGGATATCGGAATGACAACTTCACGCCAAGCTGGATGGGCGAATGGAAGCAGCGATCTATCCCTGTTCCGGCGAGGCACAATCAGGTGTTCTTCCGTTTCCGTTTCAAAGCAGGCGTATCGAATCCTGCCCTGGCTCCATTGGGCGACAATCCTTACTGGAATTTCGGTACCGGCAACAACTTCTACCTCGACCGTATCAATATAACCAACGCTCCACTGAACGTGAAGAATGGCGTGATCGTAAACCTCGACATGAGCGTGGCGCCTAATCCGACGAGCGGCGCAGCAACTGTCAGCCTCAATGGCGGCGACAATAGCGTAGCTGATCTGAGCGTTACCGACGTTACCGGCAAGCTTGTTTACAGCAAGAGCGTTGTCCGCTCATCGTCCATTACCAAGGTTGAGATCCCGGCTGATGCACTTACAGTAAAGGGCATGTACCTCGTTAAGGTTGTTACAAACGGCGCTACCGAAACGCAGAAGCTGGTTGTTTACTAAGCTTCAATAGGACTTCTTTTTTAGAAAGCCCCCTGGCATATCGCCAGGGGGCTTTCTCTTTAGCTCTAGCGGCTATCTTTGTTCACTCAAGTGTTCAATCAAGATTCGTAAATGCCGCTAACGCCAACAGTATCCCTACGCCAGGTAAATATCTACCAGGGCAAAAGCCTCATCCTCAGTGACGTAAACCTCCAGGTGATGAAGGGAGATTTCATTTACCTCATCGGCAAGACCGGCAGCGGGAAGAGCAGTCTTTTAAAAACACTTTACGGGGATATCTACCTGAAAGAAGGCGAAGGTGAAGTAGCCGGCATAGACCTCAAAAAGCTGAAATGGCAGAATGTCCCCGAGCTGCGCCGGAATCTGGGCATTGTTTTCCAGGATTTCCGCCTGCTTACCGACAGGAATGTGCATGACAATCTCGAATTCGTCCTGAAAGCTACCGGTTGGACAGACAAGGCCCTGATCAAGGAAAAGATAGACAGCGTGCTTAGCAAGGTGGGATTGAAAGGCAAAGGCTTCAAAATGCCGCATGAAATGAGTGGCGGTGAGCAACAACGTGTGGACATAGCCCGCGCACTGCTTAATAACCCCAAGCTGATCGTGGCGGATGAGCCTACCGGAAACCTGGACCCCGATACTGCGGATGAGATCATGCAGCTGCTGTTCAGCATTTGCCGCGACTATCAGACCGCTGTAGTGATGGCGACACACGATTACACGCTCATTCAGAAAAATCCGGCGCGAGTCGTTCGTATCGAAGGCGGCAGCGCAAAGGAAATTTCCGCGGCAGGGATGGCGTGAGGCGACAGGTGTTAGTTGGCAGTTAGCAGTTAGCAGTTAGCAATTTGCAATTGACAGTTATCCGTTGGCAGTCGTTGTCCAGGCTTCCACATTCCAACAATTCCAACAATTCCAACTACTCCAACTATTCCAACCACTCCAACAATTCCAGCCATCTAACACTCCCTCCATGGTTACTAACCTCAGCGATACACACTCCTTGCTGCGCATTTGGATGCGTGAGATCCGCGATACGGACATGCAGGGAGACCGGGCACGATTCCGCCGGAATATGGAGCGGATCGGCGAAATAGCTGCTTACGAGTTGTCGAAGACGCTGCGTTATGATGAGATCACGGTGCAGACGCCCATGGGCGAGGCTCAATGCGATGCCCTGCAACAGCAACCCGTTATCGCCACCATCCTGCGGGCCGGGATTCCATTGCAGCAGGGACTGCTCAATTATTTTGACCGGGCGGATGCCGCTTTCGTGGCCGCCTACCGTAAACACAACCGCGATGGATCCTTCGAGATTGAGCAGCAATACCTGACTTCACCAGACCTGGATGGCCGTATCCTGATCATTGCCGACCCGATGTTGGCTACAGGAGCATCCCTTGCCCTGGCATTGGAAGGCTTACATGGAAACGGCATCCCGGAACAGGTTCATATCGTCACGGCCATAGCTTGTACTGTAGGGATCGACTTCATCATGCGCAGACACCCGGAAGTATATATATGGACCGGCGATATAGATGAAGAGCTAACCGCCCGGGGCTATATTGTGCCGGGACTTGGCGATGCCGGCGACCTGTCATATGGCAATAAAAGACAGGCCTGAAAATATTTTCCGGAGCCCAACCAAAAATATACAGTGCTCGTCTTGTATAGTTTAGGAATAAGGCCTACTTTGGCTATCCGAAATCTTTTAACAACTAATTTTTGTAAAAAACTTCCGCAGATGAAGAAAATATTACTTGGCCTCAGTGTTGCCATGGTAGCAGTAAGTGCGGCGCAGGCTCAGGACATTCACCATACGCAATACTTCGCCTCCCCGCTGACTCTTAATCCTGCTCTTACCGGCCTAGTACGTGGCGACCTGCGTGTTGCAGCAAATTACCGTTCCCAGTGGTATTCCGTTTCCGAGCATCCCTATACGACGGGCGTGATTTCCTACGATATGGCTACCATGAAAAACAGGCTGCCGGAAGGTGATGCGCTTGGAATTGGTGTGCTGGGTATGTATGACAAATCCGGCGTTGGCTCACTGCAGAATATCAATGTAGGCCTGTCCGTTGCTTATCACAAGGCATTCGGTATCAACAAACAACATACGTTTTCATTTGGTGTGCAGGGTGTGCTCGTTCAAAAGTCGATCGACTTCAATAAGCTGAAGTTTGAAGACCAGTTTGATCCTGCAACCGGCTATACACCTTACACTACCGGCGAGAATTTCCAGAATAAGGATCTTACCTATCCTGACTTCAACCTGGGACTGATGTACTCTGGCCGCGTGAGCGAACATGCTACTGCCTATATCGGTGGCTCTGTGTATCACCTGACTACACCTGAAGAAAGCTTCCTCAGCGGTAACAATACAATTCACCGCCGTTTCAACGGGTATTTGGGTGGCTCTTTCGACCTGAATGAGAATATGGTCCTTTATGCTTCTGCCCTGTATCAGGGCCAGGCTTCCGCTACAGAAGTAATGATGGGCGCCGCAGCAGGATTTATCCTCAATCCGGGGCACGATGAGTTCCGCCAGAATACGATCCTCTACCTCGGTGGCTGGTATTCTGGCGGAACTC
>Ga0193752_1002480_pt1 | contig 13740 bp, 28 predicted proteins | sample H1c1metaG_FD_144924 | JGI IMG/M metagenome (GOLD analysis project Ga0193752, IMG submission 144924) | Soil microbial communities from a riparian zone of the East river system, Colorado, United States - H1c1 | ecosystem: Environmental > Terrestrial > Soil > Riparian zone | place: USA: East River... | reverse complement strand
TCATTAACGAAATCAGGTTACATCGACGTGAGAGAGAATGCTACTTTAACGGCACCTGCATTAACGAAATCAGGTTACATCTACGTGAGAGAGAATGCTACTTTAACGGCACCTGCATTAACGAAATCAGGTTACATCGACGTGAGAGCGAATGCTACTTTAACGGCACCTGCATTAACGAAATCAGGTTACATCGACGTGAGAGCGAATGCTACTTTAAATATTCCTCAAACTAAAGGACTTAATTACAAATCTACAGACAATACTCTATTCGTAATTGTAGGTGAAAAATCTTCAAAAGGAATAAAAATATTGACTGGTTATGTAATTCAAAGTATCACCAACGGTAAAGCTGATAAAAAAGACTGTTATGTAGCTGAGAAAGACAATTTCTTTGCTCATGGTGAAACGGTGAAAAAAGCTATTGGCGATCTGAATTTTAAAATAGTTGCTGATAACCTGAAAAACGAACCAATACACGCTGACACAATGATCACAGTTAATCACTATCGATTAGTTACTGGTGCTTGTGAAATGGGCGCTAAAGAGTGGATGAGTCAACATAGTATTGAAGTTGAAAGTATTAGAGCCGATGAGCTGCTTTTACTACTTCGTAAAACACATGCTTACGGCTTAGATCGATTTGAGAGACTAATAAACTTCGAGGTAGAGGGTTAATACCCTCACCTCTTATTTAAGATTTAAAAGATAATAACAATGAAACTAACAATAGAACACCTAGCACCTTACCTGCCGTATGGGTTAAAAATAAATACACCAAATGGAACAAGGGTATTAAAAGGAATTGACACATGTATGAGCGCTGTGGCACTTATTTATTGGATTGACGGAAAATCAGATCAATCATTCCATATTGATTGCCAACCGATCCTACGGCCTTTATCTAAAGAGTTCTTATACAGCATAATAGCTCATGATGAAGATGTTGAAGATGTATTAGAAGCAAAAGAAGATGATACGTTAGAATATATCAGACACGATTTATTCAAAACAATAGTGGCAAATCATGGTGATATTTTCGGACTAATTGAAAAAGGTTTAGCAATTGATATTAACACTTTAGAAAGTGAGGCAACAAATGGATAGATATAAATTCAAAGGCTTAAGGGTAGACGGTAAAGGGTGGGTATATGGATATCTAACGCATACACAAAAGCATTTTCCCCCCTGTATACATGTGTCTATTTCCGAAGTATATGAAGTCATCCCCGAATCAGTAGGGCAATTTACAGGCTTACTTGATAAGTATGGGGTAGAAATATATGAGGGTGATCTAATAATAGCATTATCAAAATTCGAAGGACGGTTTATTGATCCGTCGTGTTATGCAGAAGTTGTTTTTTCTATGGGCTGCTTTTGTATCAATTATACTTTTGGCGGAGTTGTGAATCATTCTCTACTATTAAAATTAAGAGATATAGAAGTAATCCGCAGACACACACGAGAAAGGAGGAAGTGATGGAAAGTAAACGATTTATAGTAGAAGAATCGAAAGGCACATTTAAAGTGTATGACACCATTTTATTGAAATATATGACCAAAGAGTGTCCTAAAGATGTAGCCGAAGAAATCGCAGAAGATTTCGAAAAAATGAGCAAACAAGATTATTCACCATTATTTAAATAAACATGCAAAATTCAATTGAAGCAGTAGCAGATAGATTAGTAAATGACCACGGGAGAAAAGATGCAATAGCACTTTGCGAAAAATGTATAACTGATTGCCCAACTGATGAATCTGATTTTTGGAAAGAGGTTTTCAATTATTTAAATAAGATATAATGGAAAATAACCTAGAAAACAAAGCAAGATTCTTTGCTCATTATTGGGGGCAATTGGTAGCTGTAATATCAAAAGGCTCATATACACATCCTTTAGGGACAGAACATGTAGTATGTTCGCTTGTCATTGACACATTGAACCCATATGTTAAACACAAATACGCCTTATCTATCACTCCCTTATCACTAATAAGTGATGAGGATGCGATTGAGGTAGCTCAACTAAAAAACATATGCTTAGACTTCGATAATGAATTATTTTATCCTGTTGTAGTGAGAGAAAGCTTGGGTGTAATTGTAGAAACTCATAGTACCAAAGACAACAGTATTTTATTTAAAACTTATATAAGCAATGATGGTAGAGTAGACTTTGAAAGACCCAATGGAGATACTATTGACTTTCTCCGCTCGAAAGGCTATGCAGTTCCTTATATGGAGCTATCAGTTAAAACACTTGTAGAATATGGATGGGTAAAGCTGAAAGGAGTTGATCATGCCTAAGCTATACAGAGAAGTACTCGTAACTGAAAGGTTGCCAAAAGAAGAGGGAAATGTAATTGGGATTTGTGATCCTGCTGATTGTCTTCAACAACTATACTTTGAAAATGGCCAGTTCTTCGGACTAGAAGATGATAATCCAATGCCAGTAACCGCTTGGTTAGAACCAATTGAATTACCTAGTGAAGAAGAGTTGAAGAAAGAAAGAGATTCTTATTCATACAGCAATATCTCACTCCTATTTAACAGAGGATGGAGATACGGTGCTAATTACATAATAAATCATTTGAAAGGAGGAAAAGAGTAATGACAGATGATAAATTAATCCTCGATGCCTGTTGTGGTAGTCGGATGTTTTGGTTTGACAAGAATAACCCTAATGTGATATATCAGGACATTCGAGAAGAAAATCACATACTATGCGATGGACGAACATTAGAAGTTAAACCAGATGTTATAGCTGACTTTAGAAACATGCCATATGAAGATAACACATTCCAATTAGTCGTTTTCGATCCACCTCATTTAAATAAACTAGGCAAATCTTCATGGATGGCCAAGAAGTATGGTGTGTTACTCCCGTCATGGGAATTAGATATAAAGTTAGGATTTGACGAGTGTTTTCGGGTGTTAAAACCAAATGGAACTTTAATTTTTAAATGGAATGAAGTCCAGATTAAAATATCTAGGATTTTAGAATTGATCCCTTACAAGCCTCTTTTTGGACACACATCAGGAAAGAATGGTAAAACAATGTGGATGTGCTTTATGAAGGATGGACATATCATCAGCGACAACCCCGATCTCAACACCCCAAGACCTCAACTAAAATTAGGAATATGAAAGTAACAGACAAAATACAAGTATATCATGGTGATTGCCTTGATATATTGCCCTCTCTATCTAAAGAAGGTATAAAAGCTTCTGCAGTCATATGTGATATTCCTTACGGCACAACACAATGCTCTTGGGATGTCGTAATCCAATTTGATAAAATGTGGGAAGCTATAAGATGTATATCAGATGATACTACTCCTATTATTTTATTTGGCGCAGAGCCTTTTTCTAGCATGTTGAGAATGTCTAATATCAATAATTACAAGTATGATATTGTTTGGGACAAAATAAAGGGTACAGGCTTTTTAAATGCAAAAAAACAACCTATGCGAAACCATGAAAATATTATGGTTTTCTATAAAAAACAATGTTTATACAACCCTCAAATGACTAAAGGCCATAAAAGAAAACAGTCTTTCCGTGGTAAACATCATCAGACGGACGCATATGGGGAAATGAAAAATGATTATAAATATGATTCAACTGAACGCTACCCAAGATCAATTCTGGAGTTTTCCAGTGATACTCAAAATTCATCCCTACATCCCACGCAAAAACCAGTATCACTCATGGAATATCTAATACGAACTTATACAGATGAGGGAGGATTAGTAATTGATTTTGCTCATGGTAGTGGTACAACTGGTGTAGCTTGTTATAATACGGGTAGGTCATACATTGGCGTTGAGAAAGATAATAGCATCTTTAAAATATCTAAAGATAGGCTTATACAGCATACTAATAAACTCCGCCTTTTCACAGCATAACCCATCACCATCATGCGCTACACAACAAGAGATAAAGCCTTGGCTATCCAACTACTGACGGCTGGCATCCCTCAAAGTCGAGTAGCCAAGATAGTGGGGTGTGGAGAACAGACTGTAGCTAACTGGTACTCTCAATATAGAGGGTACCGAGAGTCGGATTTTGAGATTATAATTAAACAAAGTAAGGTAAACAACAAATGAAAAGAATACTAGTTGCGTGCGAAGAAAGTCAAGCTGTCACAATAGAATTCAGAAAACTTGGTTTTGAGGCCTATTCGTGTGATATTCAGGAATGCAGCGGAGGGCATCCAGAATGGCACATAAAAGGGGATGTAATTCATCAGCTTTACAACAACTAGGATATGGTTATTGCCCATCCTCCATGTACAAGATTATCCAATAGTGGTGTTAGATGGCTTTCTGAGAGAAACCTTTGGAATGACATGTATCAAGCTTGTGAGTTTTTTAATGCCTTTCAACAATACGCTCAAAATGGAGGCTCTGTTGCTATTGAGAATCCTATACCGCATAAATACGCTAAAAAGTACATTGGTGGTTATTCTCAGATAATACAGCCTTGGATGTTTGGTCACGGCGAGACAAAGGCCACATGCTTATGGCTTTACAATCTGCCTAAGCTTGTGCCAACTAATATTGTTGAGGGAAGAGAACAGAGAATATGGAAGTTGCCACCAGGTGAAGATAGAGCGAAATTAAGAAGTAAAACATTCCATGGGATCGCAGAGGCGATGGCTAGACAATGGGGAGATTACATAAAATGGGTTGATAGTAAAGCAGTTTAACAACAGATTAAATAATCGTCGGGTAAAAGAAAGAAGAATATGAAAAAGAGCAAAGGAGATAGACTTAACGAAGATGACAAGCTATTAAAAGATTTCCTAAACGAGAATTTCGATTTCCACATGCTTAGAAAAGCTGGGGTTTTCAAAGGTCTAAAAAAGTCAGATATCCACGAACAAGCAGAAAGGATCTGCACCATGTTTGGTTACAAAACGATATATGAATATGGAGCCAAAACAATTCACGCCCACATATCATATGCAGATGGACATCGTCCGAGTTGGATTAATGAAAATGGCGAATATGAACAAACACCTTTTATAGAAAAATTTGGAGGAATATACGAATGAACACATATACGACACATAGATCTGATAAAATCCCGCCTATTGGCAAATCAAACTTTGAGATACAAAATGAATTGTCAGAGCGTTTTTATGCGCTTGTTAGAACAATAGGCGGTGATCTTACTAAGGGTATAGCTATATATGACCATAGTAGAAAAAAATGGTTGATTAGTAGCTCTGGATGTAAGGAAATAATAGAGTACTATACATTTGATATTAACGACGAAGATTAATAACACCCCATCTTCCTAACATCAGGGAGATGGTTAATATAAGATAAGACATGAAAAAGGAAATAAACGATGTTGACGAATTCAATGACTATTGCTGTGATGCCTTAGAGAATTTTTGCGAATCAATACAAGATGATCCTAGATACATTCGACCTCTTGATGATGAAGAAAAAGAGGAGCACTATGTAACAGGCTTTACCTTCCTCTACACTAGAAAAGGAAGTCAAATGATTGATAGATTCATCGAAAGGATGGGAAAAGTTGGGATGAAGTATTATAAGGAGGTAGAAATTAATATTAGTAGTCATTTATACATGGAATTATGAAACTAGAATGCACACGAGAAGCAATAGCCTGCAATGGCAAAAAGATCATGGAGTTTACATACGGAGTTGTTTACGAAGCTTTTGTCGATGAAGAAGACACTTATTATGTTTATGACGACAATGATGATGCAGAGCGGTTCTTTAACCCATTTATAATGTTTAAGGAGGTGAAAGTATGAAATCAATGAAATTTAAAAACCTATCCAAAGTTATAAAGCAATACAACTACATTTTACTTAGGGATAGCTGGGGCAATCAATATGGTATCAATTGTAAAATAGCAAGATGGAAAGAAACGAAAATGGATATTAACCCTAACTCTCAATCTAAATTTTACTCTTATATGCCCTGTACACTTATGGAATACTTAACATTTAAAGCACCTATATCATGAAAGCATCAGAACTAAGAACAGGTAACATCTTGCTATCTGTACAAACAGGTAAGCCAATAATAGTTGATTGGCTTGTAATAAAACATATTCATGACGGTAATCGACAAGCTCCACCATATGATATGTCGGTGGTTTATGAACCCATCCCATTAACAGAGGAAGTTCTTTTGAAGTGTGGGTATAGCCTGGATAATCCAAATGCATCAGCATATAGGTGCCGTGATATGCCATATATCTATCACAGAAATGGGAAATGGACATTATCAACTGGTATTCCATTTAAATATGTACATGAATTTCAAAATAGAATATATAGTCTAACAGGCAAAGAACTGGAGGTTAGATTATGAAACCAAACAAACAACAACGTCAAGCATTGCATGATAAATATGGAGGTCGCTGCGCTTATTGCGGTGATCTCCTACCTGATAAATGGCATGCTGATCATATAGAGCCTATTGTTAGAGATTGGATAAAGGGAGGGTGTTTGAACCCCGATAACAACCACATAGATAACTTTAATCCTTCCTGTCCTAGTTGTAATATAGTAAAGTCATCATTGAGCATGGATAGCTTTAGAAGCCTGATAGGCGGTTTTGTAAAATCTTTAAATAGAGATAGCACTCAATATAAGTTCGCTAAACGATATGGATTAGTTGAGGAGCAGAATATTGAAGTTAAATTCTACTTTGAAACTTACGGATAGCCATAATAGTATTCGATCATTTATGCCTAATTTTAGATCATGCATACAGACTTTGAAAAACACATAATAGATTTACTCCTTGAGGGCAAAACACAATATGAAATATCAGCAGATTTGAAGCGAAAAGGGATAAAGCCTAATAGTCTTTCATCAATTGAAAAAGCTTTGAAAATAATAAAGGAAGACCATAAGGCAAATACTATGTTCCATTTAGGAGCCATTTTAACTCTAAAGAGGTATATACAGTAGGTATAAATACGTGTTTTATGTAAAAAGCAATATTATTATTACTTTTTATTTGCAAATAGCAATATTATTATTACCTTTGAATATCGAATGCAATGAAGCTTTACACTAAAAATTAAAGAAATGAATACATATAAAAAAGGGAATCCGCCAATAGAACTAAATTGTTTAAATCTTTATGCTTTTACATATGATAATAATGGGGTTAAAGACCGTAATGTATTGCGTGTGTGGCTGGATGAAAACGGAAAGCCAGTTATTGCACAACATTCAGCTGGTAAGTTTTCTCACTCTAAAGAAATAGATCCATCTACAATAACAATGTCTGACGATTTAACAGAAGTATATTATAATCATTAAGCCCCACGATACGAGGTTTTTTAATCGCACCATTTTGGAATTAATATTTAACTTTTAAAAACTAAAAAAATGAAAACAGTTGAGCAAATTTTAACGTCAAAGGGGTATGATAATTCTGAAATTGATAGCCTAATTAATTGGGATGGGTTAGACACTAAAGTGAGAGAAGAATTTAATGTTAGCGAACCTATTCACCTATGGGAAGCTTATTACATTGGTGATGGTGACGAAAATATTTTGAATGATATTGCGAAAAGCAGAGGTCTTGAAGACTATAGCGAATTATTGAAAGAAATGGATTATAGGCTATTGGAACTTGCAGAACAAATAGAAGATAAAAAGTAAAGCAACAGCCCCTTAAATGGGGTGTTTTTAATCGTACCAGTTTGGAATTATATATGATACATAAATTTGTAGAAGAGAAAAAAAATATATCCTTTGTCAAAAGTGATAAAGGTATAGTTGAAATGATTTGCCCTGTATGTAAAGGCGTGGTTGCATCAGCTAGAGAGTATTCGCTATTGCCTACTGAACTATGGTGTTGGGGTAAACCTACACACGAAGACTGGAAGGCGTATAAGAAAGAGAAAGGATTAACAAATGAAGATATCGCTAACATAGTAGGAATGTCAGTAGATAGCGTTAAAAATCAAACAGCACCTAGCAAAGACCTGCCTAAATGGGCTGTGTCAATGCTATTTCAATGGGTTAATAAGTAGAATATGAAACACAAATTCATAAACATTTCGGAAAATAGGATAAATGAATTACGCAACTATATTCAGTTGCCAGTGTTAGTTATTGCTCCTAGATTAAAAAAAATAGAAAGCACGTTTCACAAGCATCATCACATATGCTCAATTTTAATATGTGATCAAACGTGGACATTCTTAACTGAGATATCAGTTAATGGCGGCTCATGTAACATTAATGTTGAATGTGCAAAATTCCTTAAAAATGATTTTATACCCTATGGAGGTGTAGAGGATCTTTTATGCGAAATAGATACTGAGGCTGATGTAATATATTACTTTCAAGAATTAGTAAGTTCTGGCATCGTTAACTATGTACTTGAGGGAATGTCTCAGGAATTCATATATGAATTTAACGCGAATTATCTAAAATGACCACACAACAACTCTGTAGATTTGCCTTCGTTGCCATCAAGGAATGTAAAGATCCGATCAATGATATCCGTTCTCGTGATCTGAGGGATGATGTTCTTGAGATATTAGGAGAACTACTAAAGCATTGCACCCGACAAGAAGTTGAAGGCCATGCTGAAAATGAAGATGAACTAAGTGCCTTAGGCTGGTTTTATACCAGGTTCGTTTAACCCAAGCATAAGCGATATAGGTAAATCCCTCTTAATCCATTTATTGGCAGGGGTGCCTTAAAACAAGGCACCCCTGCATATGTTTAATTATGGCGAATTCGCCGTATTTAAAACCCTCGAATTCGAGGGTTTTAAAATCACTTTATCTTTTTCAATCCCCAAATCAATAGTAATACCCCGACTACTATAGATACAGCGAACCAAATAAAGCTTGATCCTTTAGGCTCGCTTTTCTTATCTTCAACCTTTACACTCTCCTTTTGCCTATGCTCTTGAGAAGTGGCAACCTGTTTATTTTCCTCCGAACTGCCTGACTTTTCTTTTTCTTCTTTACTGTTTTTATTCTGAGTAGTCTTGCTTTTGGTGTTTTCGGTAACTTTCTCTCCAGGTGATTCTGACTTAGCGGTCAACTGCTGTGTTAGCGTATCTAATAGCATAGATATTTTGAAGCCTGCAGAATCTTTTATCAAGATTTCCAATCCTGATTTTAACTTTTCCAAATCAACAGATCCTTTAACAACAGCTCCTTTTTTCTCTGTTATTTTGGTTGTTTCCGTTTCTGTTATTATCACACCTTTATCAACCTTAATAGTCCTTTCTAAGCTGTCCTTTTTGACTTTCGTAGTCAATGTGCTGTCTCTTCTATCCAATACCTCTAAGGAAGTCTTATTAGTGTGTTTTTCAGACTTTCGGAATATGGAGCAGGAAGCAAAGGTGATCACTATGATCACCGATGCTAGCATTTTATTTAACATTCAATATCCTTTCTAAACTGTCAATGGTTTGATCTATCTGTTTTAATTTAATGCTTACTACTTTTTCTTTCGATTGATTCTTATTGGTAGACTTGATGCTTGAATTCATAAGCAACAATCCAATAATAATTGCTATCTTTTTCATTTGTTCAACCTCCTTTCAACTGTATCAATTACGTTATTTAATCTGTCTTGAAGAGCATCAACACCCGTGACTACACCGTCTAACTTGGTGTCAACCTTTTCATTAACAGCTGGTGTAACTTGCTTCCTGACTTCTTCTACTATACGGTTATTTAGGCTCTCTGTCACATTTAGGACTTTGTAAACCAAATAGACATTACCAAGGATAGAAATAGTAGCTACTAAGGCTACAACGTCTTTGTAGGCTAACCCGAATATCTTTACTACTCCATCAACCTTTCTGTCTATTATATCTTTTTTTTCCTCTGGCATAACCCTACTTATTAAAATATAATTGCGCTTCCGCCTTTCTTCTCCTGGTCAATCCTGTTAACACCTTACCGCCTGCTTTATTCCATTTTACAAATTCTTCAGCAATGCTCTTGTCTTCTGGATCTTTATTTACCTTTTTCAATAAGGTTGATTTACTTAGATTAGTTGCTCCTAAGTTGTAAGTAAAGCTCACTAATGCATCGAATTGATTTTGCGTGAGAGGTTTTTTAACCAATCGAAGCACATCATTTTCGTAGTTAACTAAGATTTCCCTTAACATTATTTCTCCTTGCTCCCTTGTAATAGGTTTATCCTTCATGCTCACAGGTCTCCTCAGGGGCAAGTAGTAAGTGAATCCATAGCCGATTGTTGGAATTCCTATTGGGTCCTTGTAGGGGTGGCTGAACCACCCCTCAAAACTTTTAATAAGATCTAAGCCTTTATTTGATGTTTTCATGACTAATACTTTTTATTGAAGGCTGATTTTAACAACGAATTATATATAGTATGCCCTGCAGTCGCTAAGTGAGTTCCGTCGATGTAGTAATAAGAAGGAATTGTACCCCCCAAAAATTTATCATCAAGATACTTCCAGACGTTGATATAAGGGATATTATAAGCCTTACAGAGCTCAATAACCATCAGGGCAAAATTTGTACGATTAGCGTTTCTGACTGACTGATCATGCGTGATTAGCATAACAATAGGAATGCCCCTAGCTTGTACGTCATCAAAGTATATTTTATAATTCGCTCTAGCTGTATCAAGACTACCTCCGCTATCATTGATAATATTAGCCTCATGAATAATTAAATCAGGCGTGAAATTTACAATCAGTTTCTGAAAATCAACAGCATACCATATTCCGATCGTTGAGCTAGATTTTCCTGAATTGATAGGCCTAATACAGTTGTCTGTCCACCACTCAAACCCCCATACGGGTAACCATTTATTTTCAGCATTTGTTATTCTAATTACAGAAGTTGCTACCAAAGTTGAGGCAAAAGTATATTCAAAATACATTGTCTGATCGCCTACTAAAGATACTGTGTCTCTCAATACTCCATCAATGTGGATAGTAGCTGTAGAGGGTGCTGCTGATGTTGTGCCATCTGTTTTTGTTCCTGTGAACTTCTTGCATACAATCGCAAATCCTTTCGCTCCTACAGGCACTGTTATCTCCATATAGTCGCCAAGCGTTTTTGAGTGCAATAGCTCCTGAATAGAGTTCGGGTATGCGGAATTATAAGTTCCTAAAGAATTCATTGCCGATCCTGTATAATTAGATATCCAAGTACCAGATTTAGTGACACTAGCATCATTTGCCTTTCTGAACTTAATATTCCCTGTTTCAGCAATAATAACATCACTATTGTCCAAAGCTCCAGGATTGAGGTATTGCCAAATCTTGTACGTAAAAGTGTTTTTATTATACATAAAAGCAGGGGACGTCAAGCTGTCAACTGGATAATCTGTAGATCCAGTGCCTGAATTTTGAAAATTAGTGATTGAATTTCCCCCAAACAGCACATTAATAGGAGTTGTTTTTGTTTTTAAAGCGAGTTTTTTAAAGAATGTACCTAATGTTGTGAAATTAAACCTCCTCGTATACGGTGTTAAATCATCGTTACTTTTGCTTCGATAGATAAAAAATGGCTGATCAAATACACTCGTAGAGGCTTCAAAATTACTGATATATAACTGTGTAGCATTAGCCGGTACTTCCAATGATGTTCCTTGCAATGTAGTTGATGTCTGGAATATCGATATAATTGCTCCTCCTGAATCCTTCCATCCACAGTAAGCTGATCCATGTGACTTAGTCCATATTTCAATAACTTTACCTTGATAGATTGTCACATCATATATAGATGTTGATGTTGTTGTATTTAAGTTAGTTGCTACTAGGAGGTTATTATAATATCTCCCAAAAGTCATTGTGAAATCGAACTTGGAAAAGCCTATTTCCTTATTAATTAAGTCAATGTTTTTTCCATTGTTAGTTGCCAAAGTAAATGCGCTATCTGCCTTCGCCTCTGTAGCAAGGCTGGCATACTTACGATCTGTAACAACGGCAGTAGTAGCGAATGTTGCCCATCTTGATATGTAGAGATCTTTAGCATTAGCAGGTACTTTGGTAATATAGTGCTGTGCAGTAGAATTAGTTGATGTCTGGAAAACAGAAATAATTGCTCCTCCTGAATCTTTCCAACCACAATACATTGTGTTATACGCGTTCGAATATATATCTATTTCTTTTCCCTGATATGTTGTCACATCTACAATAGCACCATTGTTAACGTAAGAAGCTCCTACTATCTCTGTCAAAGTGACATCAAAAGCAGACTTATTAAATGTCAAAGTAAGATTAGTTATCTTAATGATATTTTCAACCTTATCATTTAGAACCTTTCCAGAATTCGCAGATAATGGAGATGTTACGCTTGTAGAGGTTAAATTGTCAATCGGTGTCTTACCAACTGGCATCTCGACCCATTTCGAGCTCGTTCCAGGTATATCAGTCGATAAAGTAGCAACACTTGTATACCATATCTTTTCAAGGTAATACACACTACTCCCAATAGCGAATACTTTAGCCGTCCAAGGTTCGATAGTCTTACCGTCAGCTCCTTTAAGTCCTGTTAATCTATCATCTACACCCCATGTAACTTTGTTCCACCAAAGAGTCGTGATTTCACCTGTGGAATTTACAAATGGACCTACTCCAGAATATGTCCAGGTACCGGGAGATTTAAGATCCATATACATTTCCTTATCCGATGGCCCTGCTGGTAAAGCTCCAGGAGGAACCGCTTTCATACGCTGTCCTGTAATAGTTAGATATTGCTTGTACTTATCCTTATCAATTTTTCCTAATGGTTGCCCATTTCTCCCCGTCATCAAGTAGTCGAAATCATTTACTGATCCAACTTCTGGATATGCACTTGGCCACGGATATTTTGCTTCTTCTGCCATCTTATTATTATTTTTCGTTATTAAAAAGGGTTAGTAGGGGTGTTGTTTTGTATAAATTCGACCAAAACACCTGATATGTAGTTGAAGTGCGAATAAGTTGAAGTTGCTGCTGTATCTCGTATTGTATGCTTTCCTGTGTATCCTGTCTTGCCATCTACTCTAATGTCGCCGCTTAGTATGTGTAAGGCGTCTCCTCCTGGGGCATCCAAATGCAGTAAAGCTGATTCTGTAAAACCTAGTGAAACCTTTCTCTCAGGAAGAGGCAAGCCAGTTGAAAAATTAAAACCTCCGAAATTATAAGTTAATGATTCAACAGTCTGTTTCATTGCCCTGTTATAAACAGTACTACCTGGTTGATAAAGTGATGTAGCGTTTAGTTCCGAAAAACCATAAGCATCTAGTCCGATGCTCCAATCCCCAATAGTTGAGTTATCCGTTACCTTTAAATTAGTTGCCGTAATCTCTTGCGCAAAAAGCTTTTGTACATTGATATAATATGCTGTTAGGGTGTCTGTATTAATATTTCCTGTTTCAATATCACCCCCTGAAATTACCGTGAACATTTTGGTAGGGCGAAACGATCGAGATCCTTCAATTACGCTTGATAGTATTCCTAAATTGAAGTGCCAATAACCACTTTCTTCATCGGTTGATATCTGGTTTTCGCTTAAAATCCATTCACCTGTTAACGCTATTTTAGAACATTTAGCAGATAAATAATAAGCTTTCAAAGGATCTAATCCAGTCTGATTAAATGCAGATAGATTCCAGATATAACCAAGACCATCAATCTTGTAAACTTTATGTATTAATGTGCCTGCTGTCAGATCAAAGGCATTTGGATCACCTTCATCATTGGTTGTCATTGTAACCCCATCAAGATCGTAATACATACTTTCTG
>Ga0193752_1002479_pt1 | contig 13743 bp, 14 predicted proteins | sample H1c1metaG_FD_144924 | JGI IMG/M metagenome (GOLD analysis project Ga0193752, IMG submission 144924) | Soil microbial communities from a riparian zone of the East river system, Colorado, United States - H1c1 | ecosystem: Environmental > Terrestrial > Soil > Riparian zone | place: USA: East River... | reverse complement strand
CAACGCACCCTGCAGCCCTACGAGGCCTGGCTGACGTTCCGCGACTGGCTCGACAGCCGCAATCCGCGCTTTGCCTTCTCGGTCGCGCGTGCCCTGATCACGGGCTCGATGATCCCCGAGAGCGAGCGCAACTGGGCCAACCTGATGCGCCAGGAAGCGAGGGGACGCCTGGCCTACCTGCTGCAGCCCGGCACAATTCTTTGCCTGCCGACGACCCCATTTCCGGCACCGCGCAAGGGCCAGAAGCTTTCGGCGCTCGATCCGCTGCGCGACCGCATTACCTGCCTGTGCGCCCATGGCGGGCTGACCGGCGTGCCGCAAGTCAGCCTCCCGCTGGCGACAGTGGACGGACTGCCCATCGGCCTGTCTATCATCGGCCCGCGCGGCAGCGACGCGACCTTGGTCGCGGTGGCCCGCGCTTTGAAGGCGGCGGCATGAAAGACGTAACACCAAATATCCCTGAAGTCGTCGAGGAGGTCCGGGTACTGTTCGAACGCTACGAGCAGGCGCTGATCGACAAGAATGTCGATGTGCTCGACGCCACCTTCTGGGACAGCCCCCACACCATCCGCTATGCTCTGAACGAGAATGGCTATGGATTCGCGGCGATCCACGCCCATCGGGTGGCACGGCCGACCGGCCCCGGCATCAAGGAAAAGCGCCTGCGCCTGGAGATCGCCACAATCGGCCATGACATCGCCACCGTGAACCTTGAGTTTAAGGTACGGGGCCACGATCTCGTGGGACGGCAAAGCCAGACGTGGCTGCGGTTTCCCGACGCCGGCTGGAAAGTGATCGCAGCCCATGTCTCGACCATGAACGACAAGCCGCTTTGGTGAAGCCAGAATGAGCAATCCGCCCTCGACCAAACCGGCGCCGCCGCGCCTCGGCAACACCATGCCCGTCAACCCCGAGTGGGTGGCCAAGCGCCAGGAGCCGGCGCTCGAGCCGGAATTGCCCATCGTCGATCCGCACCATCACCTGTGGGACAGGCCCGATGGCAGCCTCTACCTGCTGCCTGACTTGGTGGCCGATGTGGCGAGCGGCCACAATGTCGAGGCCACCGTCTATATCGACTGCCGCTCGATGTATCGCGCCGAGGGTCCGGTCGAGCTGCGTCCGGTGGGCGAGACCGAGTTCGCCAACGGCGCCGCGGCCATGAGCGCGAGCGGCCGCTACGGCCCGATGCGCGCCTGCGCCGGCATCGTGAGCTATGCCGACTTGCGCCTCGGCGAGCGGGTCCGCAGCGTGCTCGAGGAGCAGATCGAGGCCGGCAACGGCCGTTTCCGCGGCATCCGCTACGCCACCGGCTGGGACGAGAATGAGGAGATCCGCCGCACCCACACCAATCCGCCGCGCGGCCTGATGCAGGACGCGACCTGGCGTGCGGGCTTTGCACAGTTGGGCCTGCTCGGCCTCACCTTCGACGCCTGGCTTTATCATCCGCAAATCGGTGAGCTGGCGGCGCTCGCGGCGACTTTCCCAGACACCACGATCATCCTCGATCATATCGGTGGTCCGCTCGGTTACGGTCCCTATGCCGGTCGCCACGACGAGGCCTTCCTCGACTGGAAGAATGCGATGGCGGCACTGTCCCGCCACTCCAACGTGGCCGTGAAACTGGGCGGCCTCGGCATGCCGATGGGCTGGTTCAGCTTCTTCGAACAGCCCGCGCCGCCCAGCTCGGAGATGTTGGCCGCTGCCTGGAAGCCCTGGATCGAGACCTGCATCGAGCTGTTCGGCGCCCACCGCTGCATGTTCGAGAGCAACTTCCCGGTCGACAAGTTGAGCTGTGGCTACGGCGTGCTGTGGAATGCCTTCAAGCGCCTGACCGCAAATGCCTCGGTGACCGAGAAGACAGCGCTTTATTCCGCCACGGCGCGGCTGGTTTATAGTTTGGCCTGACCACGCCGCCGTCTTAGAGTCGTCCCTGCTCGTGGAGGGATATCTCATGCGCCGTTTCCTGCTCGCGTCGATCGCGGCACTTGCTGCTGTCCTGTCCGTCGCCGCCGCCTCGGCGCAGACATTGCGGGTGGTGATGCACTCCGACGTGAAGTTCCTCGATCCGATCTGGAGCGGCGCCTATATCACGCGCAACTATGGCTACATGGTCTATGACACGCTATTCGCCATGGACGAGAAGTTCCAGGTCAAGCCGCAGATGGTCGATACCTGGTCCACCAGCGATGACGGCCTCACCTGGACCTTCAAGCTGCGCGACGGGCTCGAATGGCATGACGGCACGCCGGTCACGTCGGAGGATTGCGTGGCCTCGCTCAAGCGCTGGTCGGCGCGCGATTCGATGGGTCAGAAGCTGGCCGCGTCGCTCGCCGCGTACAAGATCGTCGATCCCAAGACTTTCCAGATCGTGCTCAAGGAAAAATTCGGGCCGCTGCTCGACTCCATCGGCAAGCCGTCGGTCATCGTGCCTTTCATGATGCCCAAGCGCGTGGCGGAGACCGATCCCTTCAAGCAGATCGACAACTATACCGGCTCCGGTCCGTTCGTGTTCAAGCAGGACGAATGGAAGCCGGGCGAGAAGCTCGTCTTCGTGAAAAACACGAAATACAAGCCGCGGCCTGAGCCGATGTCGGGCCTCGCCGGCGGCAAGGTGGTGGGTGTCGATCGCGTCGAATGGGTGTGGATCCCAGACCCGGAGACCCAGGTCAACGCGCTGATCAACGACGAGGTCGACTACCTCGAGAGCGTGAGTTACGACCTCCTGCCCGTGCTGGAGAAAACCAAGGGCATCAAGATCCTCACCAGCAGCGTGTCGAACCAGTATGTGTTCCGCATGAACTGGCTCACGCCGCCCTTCGACAACGTGAAGATCCGCCAGGCTGCCGCGGTCGCGCTCAGCGAGCCCGAATTCCTCGAAGCCAATATCGGCGACAAGCGCTACTACCGCGTTTGCAAGGCGATGTTCACCTGCGATTCGCCGCTTGCGTCCACTGCCGGCATGGAGGGACTTCTCGACGGCAACGCGGCCAAGGCCAGGCAAATGCTGCAGGAAGCGGGCTATGACGGCACCGTGGTGGTGATGCCGCAGCCGACCGACCTCGGCGTGATCAAGCAGATCGCCCCGGTCGCCAAGGCGCAGCTCGAAAAGGCCGGCTTCAAGGTCGACGTCCAGCCGATGGACTGGCAGAGCATGGTGACGCGTCTCACCACCAAGAAGGGACCGCCCTCGGAGGGTGGCTGGAACGCCTTCGGCACGAGCTGGTCGCAGATCGACATCCTCGATCCGCTGATGACGCCCAATCTTGCCGCGACCTGCGACAAGGCCCGGGCGGGCTGGCCGTGCGACCCCGAAGTCGAAGCGTTGCGCGACAAGTTCGTGGCGGCGACCACGCCGGCCGAAAAGAAGGCCGCGGCCGACGCGGTCCAGATCCGCGCCATGCAGGTCGTGACGCATGTACCGCTGGGCGAATGGTTCGCCGTCGGTGCCGCCCGCGACAACATTGTCTTCCCCGCGGTCTTGCCGCCGGTTACGGTTTTCTGGGGCATTTCGAAGAATAAGGGTCGTTAATCGGGAGGATTGCTGTTGGCATATCGCCTGACGCGCCGAACGGCTCTTGGCGGACTTGTGGCACTCCCGCTCGGGCGCGCCGCACGTGCCCAGGAGCCCGACAAAGTGTCGATCGCGCTGTTGCGGCTTTCGTCGAACGGAGCGGTCTTCATTGCCCAGGAGAAAGGCTGGTTCACGGAGGCCGGGCTCAATCTCGAGATCAAGGATTTCCAGGCGGCCAACCAGGTACCGCTGGCCGTCGCCGTTGGCGATGCCGATCTCGGCGCGACGGCCTTCACCGCGGCTTTCTTCAATCTGGCAGCCGAGGGCGGACTCAAGCTGGTGGCGGCGCAAAGTGCGGAGAAGCCGGGTTACCCGCTGGCCGTGATCGCCATTACCAACGCGGCCTGGGATGCCGGCGTGCGCAGCGTCAAGGATCTCAGCGGCAGGCGCGTGGCCATCACCACCGCAGGCTCCTCCACGCACTATTCGCTCGAAATCGTCGCCCGCAAGCACGGTGTCGATACCAAGACCATCGCCATGGTGGCCCTGCAGTCGCTGCCGAACATCGCCGCAGCTTTCAAAGGCGGCCAGGTCGACGGTGCAGTCGTTCCCGTCACCACCTACAGCCAGATGGAGGCGGGGGGCGGCGGCAAGATTCTCGCCTACATCGGCGACGAGGTGCCGTGGCAACTCGGCGGGGTGTTCGCCTCGCCCAAGACCATCGCCGAACACCGGCCGGTCATCGCGAAATTCCTCGTGGGGTATCGTCGCGGCGCTGCGGCTTATCAAGAAGCCTTCGGCAAGCGCGAGAACGGCAACATCGTGCCGGGGGCGAACTACGACGAGATGCTCGGCATCCTCGCCAAGGCGCTGAAGCAGTCGGCCGATCGCGTTGCTTCAGGCTTGCCTTTCATCGATCCCGAGGGGCGGCTGGACGTCGGCGATATCTATAGGCAGGTGGCTTTCTGGCAGGCCTACGGCCAAATCGGCCGCGACGCCGACCCCAGGAATTTCATCGACCTCAGCTTCGTGAAAGGGCACTTCAACGCGCCGAGTTGAGGCTATTCGGCCGCCTGCTTGAGCGCGCGGTTGGCGATATCCTCCTGCGTCCACCTGTTGCCGATCTCGGCGAGGCGACCCAGCACGTCGTCGAGTTCGTGGCCGCGCGCAGTCAGCGAATAGGTAACCTTGGGCGGGATGGTCGCCTCATAGTCACGACGCACCAGGCCCGCGCCTTCCAGTGTGCGCAGGCGCTCGGTCAGCATCTTGGCCGAAACGCCCTGGACGCGACGCTTCAATTCGCCGAAGCGCTGCGGCCCGTGGGTCTTGAGATTGTAGACGATGTATGTCGTCCACGGCCCCATCAGCATGCGCAGGATGAAGTCCATGGGGCAGGAGGCGCTCTCCTTGCCGTGCGCTTGGCTATCCATCGGAAATTTTCCTCAAGTTACGAATTGGTACCTACTGGTGAATATATAGCACGCGGCCTAAGTTATTCCAGTCACTTTGGGTAAGTAGATAGTCGAAGGGAAGTAAATGCTTCTTCCCTTAGACAAAACAAGGGATTGGAGATCGTCATGAGTAAAGTCGTTGTAGTCTATCATTCGGGTTACGGTCACACCGGGGCCCTCGCGGAGGCCGTTGCCAAAGGCGTGCGGAGCGTCGCCGACGCGACTGTCACGCTTCTACCGGTTGCTGAAGTCGAGACGCGGCAAGGCGAACTGGAAGCCGCCGACGCCATCATCTTCGGCACACCGACCTATATGGGCGGCCCTTCCGCGGAGTTCGCCAAGTTCATGGAGTGGAGCTCCAAGCATTGGATGGCGCGGGCCTGGCAGAACAAGCTCGCGGCAGGCTTCACCAACTCGGCGTCATGGAATGGCGACAAGCAGAACACGCTGGTGCAGCTCCTGACGCTTGCCATGCAGCATGGCATGGTGTGGATCGGCCTCGGCCTGGCGCCAGGCTACAACCACTCCAAGGGATCGATCGAGGACCTCAACCGCCTGGGCGCGTCGATCGGCGCGATGGGCCAATCCAACGCCGATCAGGGCGTCGAGGGCACCGCCGCCAGCGACTTCCGGACCATGGAAGCCCTGGGCAAGCGGGTCGCCGAGGCGGCGGTCCGCTGGCGGGCGGAACCGCTCGCCAAGGCGGCGTAACGTAGGCGTCAGTTCTTCTTGCTGATGTTCCAGACAACGGCCACCGGTCCGGGCAGCCAGCCTTCCAGCCTGTCCTTGCGATAGGCTCCGAAGGCCTTGTACTGGCCAACCGGTGCGTAGAATGCCAGATCCATCACCCGATCGGAGATGGCGGCGCCCAGCACCTTCTGCTTGGCCGGGTCGGTTTCACGGATGAAATCGGCCCGGAGCTTTTCGATTTCCGCGTCGCATGGCCAGCCGAACCACGCTTTGTCGCAGGTTCCGGCGGCATAGGCATTGGTGCCGGGATTGTCCGAATCGAGCGTGATGTTGGTGGTGAAGAAGATGTTCCAGCCGCCTTGCGCCGGCAGCTCCTTGCGGGCGCGGCGCGACACCACGGTCTGCCAGTCCATCGCCAGCAGATCGACCTTGAAGCCAGCGCGCTCGAGTTGCTGCTTGGCGACGGGTTGAAGCTTGTTGGACGATTGGAGGTCGGTTTGCGCCAGCATGGCGATCGGCGTGCCGTCATAGCCGGACTCTTTCAGAAGGGCCCGGGCTTTTTCGAGATTGGGCTTGATCAGGAGATCGCCATAGGTCTTTCCGAACGGCGTGTCGCAAATAAACGGTGCGTTGCACACCTTGTAGATCTCCGGGTCGCCGACCTGCGCGATCAGCATGTCTTCTTGCGCCAGCGCATACATCGCCGCCTGGCGGACCTTCACGTTGTTGAAAGGCGGCTGGATGGAGTTGAAGCGCATGATGATCTGGCTGCCCATCGCGTTCCAGCCGTACAAGGCGATGTTCGGGTCGGCCTTCAGAATGGGAAAGAGATCGGGCGGCGGCGATTCGATCAGGTCGATTTCGCCGGCGGCGAGGGCGGCGACGGCGGTGCTGGGATCGGGAATGGCCAGCCACTCGACGTTGTCGACCTTGACCACCTTGCCTCCCGCCAGCATCGAGGGGGGCTCGTTACGCGGCTTGTATTTCGGGTTCTTGTGAAAGACGATCTTTTCGCCGGGCTTCCATTCCTCCTTTTTGAAAATGAAGGGACCGGAGCCGGTATAGTCGTCGATCTGCTTGTTGGGGTCCGTTTCGGCGACCCTCTTGGGCATCATGAAGGGCACATTGGAAGAGACTTTGCCTAGCGCCTCGAGCACCAGGCTGAACGGCTCCTTGAGCACGATGGCAAAGGTCTTGGAGTCGATCTCCTTCAGTTCGCCGGTTGCCTTGAGCATGAGCTGGCCCAAGCCGTCGCGCGCGCCCCAGCGCTTGATCGACGCGATGCAGTCGGCCGAGGTGACGGGTGTGCCGTCGCTCCACTCCAGGCCATCGCGCAGGGTAATGGTATAGGTGAGATTGTCGGGCGAGATTTCATATTTTTCAGCCATTTGCGGCTGGATCTTGAGGTTCGCGTCCTTGGCGAACAAAACGTCGTAAATCATGTAGCCGAAGTTGCGGGTGATCAGCGCGGTGGTCCAGATCGGATCGAGGATCTTGATGTCGGCATGCGAGACCATCCGCAGCGTCGTCTGCGCCATTGCCGGCGGGGCCAGCATGGCCCCCGCAGCTGCCGCGAGCGCCGCCCATTTCCGCAAACTCATGAATCTTTCCTTCTCTTGTCCTAATGCCGCGTTGCAGACAGGCTGCCACGGGCTTTCCGAGGAATAAAGCAATGTCGATGCCGACCCTTTTCGTCTCCCATGGATCGCCCACGCTGATCCTCGAGGATACGCCGGCGCGCGCTTTTCTCGCCACGCTTGGCCAGCAAGTTCCGCGCCCAAAGGCGATCGTCGCTGTCTCGGCGCACTGGAATACCGACCAGCCCACGGTGTCGCTTGCAGCGCGACCGGAGACGATCCACGATTTCTCCGGCTTTCCCGACGCGCTCTATCGCCTGCACTATGACGCACTCGGCGCGCCGGAGCTGGCGGCACGCGTGGCCGCGCTGACGGGAGCGCAGCGCGATCCCGCTTACGGACTCGACCACGGCGCCTGGGTGCCGGCCATGCTGGGTTGGCCCGAGGCCGATATCCCCATCTTCCAACTCTCGGTCCAGCCGAACCTCGGTCCCGCACATCACATCGCCCTCGGCCGCAAGCTGGCGCCTCTGCGCGAGGAGGGGGTGCTGGTCCTGGGCAGCGGCAGCGCCACGCACAATCTGCGGCGCCTTGTGCGCGGCGCACCAGGAGCAACGCCGGAAGCATGGGCGGTGGCCTTCGACGATTGGCTGGCGGAGAGCCTGGAGAAGGGCGACGAAGCGGCGCTTGCCGACTATCGCACCCGGGCGCCGAATGCCCGCGAGGCGCATCCCACGGACGAGCATTTCCTGCCCATTCATGTAGCCTTCGGCGCGGCGGGAGAGGGCGCACGTGGACGCGCCCTGCATCGCAGCTTCACGTTGGGAAATCTCTCGATGGCGTCCTACGCCTTTGCGTAGGGCGCGCAAGGCCGAAAGCAGGCCTAGGCGGCTTGCGCCAGCGAGACGCCCTTGGCCTTCAGGAGCTGCCCGAGTTCGCCGGTCTCGAACATCTCGCGGATGATGTCGCAACCACCCACGAACTCGCCCTTGACGTAGAGCTGGGGAATGGTCGGCCACTGGCTGAAGGCCTTGATGCCTTCGCGCATCTCCGGGTCGACAAGGATGTTGATGCTGTTGAACTTGACGCCGACTTCGCTCAAGACGTCGACGACGGCGGCGGAGAAACCGCACTGCGGGAACACGGGGGTGCCCTTCATGAACAGCAGCACGTCGTTCTTGGAAATCTCGTCGCGGATGCGATCAAATACCGGATGCTCGGCCATGATGGTCTCCTGAAGCGAGCGCCACGTCTGGCGCGGGTCTGCCCTGAATATAGGACGCTCAGGGCCGTTGCGCCATGGTGGTCAAAGCCAGGGCATGGAGTTCTCCACCCATTCGGCCGCCCAGGGTGCCATAGACCATCTGGTGCTGCTGGACCTTGGATTTCCCGGCAAAAGCCGGTGAAACCACGGTGGCGGCGTAGTGATCGCCGTCGCCGGCCAGGTCCTGGATTTCCACCTCGGCGCCGGGAATGCCTTCCTGGATCAGGCGGGTAATATCGCTGGCGGACATTGGCATGATTTCTTCTCCAGTCAGGCCACGCCGCTGCTCATGTAGTCGGGCAGCCAGGTTTCATGGGCGTTCTTGAGGTCGGCGAGGGGTATGGAGAGCACCCCCTCGACTGTCAACGCGCCGCCGCCGGAATAACCCAGCTGCACGGCCGGGACGCCCGCTGCCACGGCTGCGGCCAGCAATTCTTCTTCCTGCCCGGTGGCCACGAGATAACGGGCCTGGTCTTCGCCATAGAGGAAGGCATGGGCCGGGACCACGAGGCCGGCCGGCAGATGGATCGTGACGCCCATGTCGCCGCCCAGGCACATCTCGGTGAGGGCGACCAGCAAGCCGCCATCGGACAGATCGTGGCAGGCATCGACATGGCGGGCGGCGATCTGGCTGCGCACGAAATCGCCATGGCGGCGCTCGAGCGCCAAATCGACCGGCGGCGGCGCGCCTTCTTCGCGGCCGCACATTTCGCGCAGATAGAGCGACTGGCCGAGCCAGCCCGCGGTTTCGCCGACCAGCACGATGGCCAGGCCGTCCTGCCTCAGCCGCGAGCCCACCGCCTTGGCAATGTCATCGATCACGCCGACGGCGCCGATCGTGGGCGTCGGCAGGATCGGGCGGCCCTCAGTCTCGTTGTAGAGCGAGACGTTGCCCGACACGACGGGGAAGTCGAGAGCCTTGCAGGCGTCGACCATGCCCATCACCGCACCGGCGAACTGACCCATGATCTCGGGCTTCTGTGGATTGCCGAAATTCATGTTGTCGGTGACCGCAAGCGGCGTGGCGCCGGTCGCGGTGATGTTGCGCCAGGCTTCCGCGACGGCCTGCCGTCCTCCCGTCTCGGGATGGGCCTGGACATAGCGCGGCGTGCAGTCGGAGGTCATCGCCAGGCCTTTCTGGCTGCCGGGCACGCGAACGAGTGCCGCATCGCCGTCCTGCGGACGGATTGCGGTGTTGCCCATGATCAGATGGTCGTACTGCCTCCAGATCCAGGCTTTGCTGGCCAGATCGGGACAGGCCATCATCTCGAGCAGCGAAGCGCGGAAATCCTTCGGCGCCGGCACGTCCTTGGCGGCCAGGATGGGCGGCACAGGGGTGAGGGTGAAAGGCCGCTCATACACCGGCGCTTCGGTGACCAGCGGCGGGATCGGGATGTCGCCCACGATGTTGCCGTGCCAGCTCAACACCATGCGTTCGCTGTCGGTCAGATGGCCGATCACGGCGAAGTCGAGCTCCCACTTCTCGAAGATCCGGCGTGCCTGGTCTTCGCTGCCGGGCTTGAGCACGATCAGCATGCGCTCCTGGCTCTCCGACAGCATGAGCTCGTAGGGGTTCATGCCGGTCTCGCGCATCGGCACCTTGTCGAGCTCGACGATGACGCCGAGGCCGCCTTTGGCGGCCATCTCGAAGGCCGAGGAGGTGAGGCCTGCCGCGCCCATGTCCTGGATGGCCACGATCGTATCGGTCGCCATCAGCTCGAGGCAGGCCTCGAGCAGCAGTTTCTCGACGAACGGGTCGCCGACCTGCACGGTCGGGCGTTTCTCCTCGCTGTCCTCGTTGAACTCGGTCGAGGCCATGGTGGCGCCATGGATGCCGTCGCGGCCGGTCTTGGAGCCGACATAGACCAGCGGATTGCCGATGCCGGCCGCCGCCGCGTAAAAAATCCGGTCGGTGCGGGCGATGCCCACGGTCATGGCGTTGACCAGGATGTTGCCGTTGTAGGCGGCGTGGAAATTGGTCTCGCCGCCGACCGTCGGGATACCCATGCAGTTGCCGTAGCCGCCGATGCCCGCGACCACGCCCGACACAAGGTGCCGCGTCTTGGGATGCGAAGGATCGCCGAAGCGCAGCGCGTTGAGATTGGCGATCGGCCGCGCGCCCATGGTGAAGACGTCGCGCAGGATGCCGCCCACGCCGGTCGCCGCACCCTGGTAGGGCTCGATGTAGGAGGGGTGGTTGTGGCTCTCCATCTTGAAGATGGCGGCCTGGCCGTCGCCGATATCGATCACACCGGCATTCTCGCCCGGCCCCTGGATCACCCACGGCGCGCTGGTCGGCAGCTTCTTCAGCCAGACCTTGGAGGATTTGTAGGAGCAATGTTCGCTCCACATCGCCGAGAAGATGCCCAGCTCCACCATCGTGGGCTCGCGACCCATGATGTGTAGAACACGCTTGTACTCGTCCGGCGCGAGGCCGTGCTCGGCCACGATCTTGGGCGTGATCGCAGGTTCGTTGGGGAGCTTGACCGGCGGCATGCGTTCACTCACGAAAGGGCCTCGCACAAGCCCTCGAACAGCGGCTTGCCGTCGGTGCCGCCGAACAGCGGCTCGACTGCATTCTCGGGGTGCGGCATCAGCCCCAGCACCGTCTTGGTTTCATTGAAGATGCCGGCGATATTGTGGATCGAGCCGTTGGGATTGCCGCTGCCGTCGGTCGTGCCGTCGGCGGCGCAATAGCGGAATGCCACCTGACCGCGGTCTTCGATGCGCTTCAGCGTCTCGTCATCGGCAAAGTAGTTGCCTTCGGCATGCGCTACCGGCACGCGGATCACCTGGCCAGCCTGGTAGCGGCTGGTGAACAGGCTCTGGCTGGATTCGATCTTGAGGTGCACGTCCGAGCAGACGAACTTGAGATTGGCGTTGCGCATCAATGAGCCCGGCTTCGGCCGCGATCTGAAAGCCGTTGCAGATCGCCAGCACCGGCACGCCCTGGGCGGCACGGCGTTTCACCTCGGCCATGACCGGGGACTGCGCGGCCATCGCGCCGCAGCGCAGATAGTCGCCATAGGAGAAGCCGCCCGGGATGACGATCAGGTCGACCTTGGGAAAATCACCATCGCCATGCCACACCATCGAAGGCTTGCGGCCGGTGACGAGCTCGATGGCCTGCGCCACATCGCCTTCGCGATTGGAGCCGGGGAATACAAGGACCGCAGACTGCATCGCCGGTCAGCCCACCAGTTCGATCGAGTAATTCTCGATCACGGTGTTGGCCAGCAGCTTGCGGCACATCTCGTCGAGCCGCTCCTTGGCTTTGGCCGGGTCGGTTTCGGCCAGCTCGAGCTCGATGAATTTGCCCTGGCGGACGTCGCCCACCTCGGGGAAGCCCAGGCGGTTGAGCGAATGGCCGATGGCCTTTCCTTGCGGGTCGAGGACGCCGTTCTTCAGCGTCACGTGAACTCTGGCTTTCATGGCCTCACTTCACTGCAGGGTCGTGGGGCCGCGCACGTCGCCCGGCCCCTGGTCGATGAGGATGCCGAGCCGCCGCGCGACCTCCTGATAGGCTTCCTCGACCTTGCCGAGGTCGCGCCGGAAACGGTCCTTGTCCATCTTTTCGTTGGTGCGCAGATCCCACAGCCGGCAGCTATCGGGACTGATCTCGTCGGCCAGCACGATGCGTACCATGTCGTCCTCGTAGAGGCGGCCGAACTCGATCTTGAAGTCGATCAGCTTGATGCCGCAGCCGAGGAACAGGCCGAACAGGAAATCGTTGACGCGCAGCGCCAGTGCCACGACGTCGTCGAGGTCCTGGGGTGTCGCCCAGCCAAAAGCGGTGATGTGCTCCTCGGTCACCAGCGGATCGCCGAGCTGGTCGTTCTTGTAGTAGAACTCCATGATCGAACGCGGCAGCTGGGTGCCTTCCTCGACGCCGAAGCGCTTGGCGAAGGAGCCGGCTGCGACGTTACGCACCACCACCTCGAGCGGAATGATTTCGAGCTGGCGCACCAATTGCTCGCGCATATTGAGGCGGCGGATGAAATGGGTCGGTACGCCGATCTCGCCGAGCTTGGTCATCAGGTATTCGGAGATGCGGTTGTTGATCACCCCTTTGCCGGTGATCGTGCCCTTTTTCTGGTTGTTGAAAGCAGTGGCGTCGTCCTTGAAGTACTGGACGATCGTGCCAGGCTCGGGCCCTTCGAAAAGGGTTTTGGCCTTGCCCTCGTAGATGCGGCGGCGGCGGGACATCTAATTACTCCTGACAGGCGGAGCGAGCCGCCCGCCGGTGGGGCGGAATATGTCGGAATTCGCGCAGGATGATACTGGGAAAATAGTTATTGAAAAAGATGACACACCCGTCATATTTGCCTTTCACGTGGAGTGACCGATGGCAGAGCAGATCACCTACGACAAAGCCTACGATGCTGTCGCCCCCGGCGATTTTGCCGCAATGCTCCAAGTCCCCAGATATGGGGCGCGCAGCGACGCTTTCGACAAGATCATATCAGCCACGCACGACCATTTTTGGGACCCGCTGGATCGCAATTACATCGATTTCGACGAAAAATTCGACATGTCGGCCACTCCAATCCTGCCATTGGACATGGTTGTCGAACTCAAAAGTGCCGTCGCCGACCGCCTGAACGACCAGCAAAAGATCCAGCTCGCCAACGATATCGCCCATTGGTCGCTGTCCAACCTGCTGCACGGCGAGCAGGGCGCCTTGTCGCTGTCGGCCAGTCTTTGCCACATTCTGGTCGATCCCGGTGCTCAGGAATACGCCGCCAACCAGGCCCGCGAGGAGGCTCGTCACGTCGCGGGCTTTACCCGCTACATCGCCAAGCGCTGGGGCGCGCCGCTGCCGGCGGGCCAGACGATCGCCACGGTCCTGGGCGAACTGGTGAGTACGCACGAGGTCTACAAGAAGATCGTCGGCATGCAGATGATGATCGAGGGATTGGCGATGGGTTCGTTTGCGACCTTCAACGCCAAGACCAACGATCCCGTGTTGCGCCGCCTGGTCCAACTGGTGATGAGCGACGAGGCCTTTCATCACCGCTTCGGCCGCCTGTGGGCTTCCAAGACCATCAAGCATCTGAATGAAGACGAGCACAAGAAGGTCGAAGATTGGTCGGCGCAGCTCTTCCAGATGCTGCTGTTCAACCTGATCAATGCGGAGCAAAAGCAGGTCATCTACGCCAAATACGGACTCGAATGGCAATGGGTCCGCGACGCCTTGAAGGAGGTTTTCACCGACGAAGACCGGCGCAACAACCTCAAGGACAGCACCAA
>Ga0193752_1002478_pt1 | contig 13749 bp, 6 predicted proteins | sample H1c1metaG_FD_144924 | JGI IMG/M metagenome (GOLD analysis project Ga0193752, IMG submission 144924) | Soil microbial communities from a riparian zone of the East river system, Colorado, United States - H1c1 | ecosystem: Environmental > Terrestrial > Soil > Riparian zone | place: USA: East River... | reverse complement strand
CTCAACGCTCTCAAAGGCATCTCCAACGGCTCAAGAATCGCCAACTCACTCGAACTGCTGCTTACTCCGAGATCCTTGAACCGACGCGCTGAAACCAGCACTCGCGATTCCAGCGCTCCGACGGCCGTATTGTAAAAGCGCATCGCCTTTTCGAGATGAACACCTACGTTGCCAATGTGATCGTCGAACTTGCTCAGCCGATCGTACAGCTCTCGACCAAGCTCTGCGATCTCCGCAGCGCTCTTCGCGATGCTCTCCTGTCGCCAGCCATATGCAACCGCTTGAAGGAGAGCTATTAGAGTTGTCGGCGTTGCTATGATGACGCGATTCCGCGTGAAGCTGTCCTCGATGAGCAGCGGGTCATGTTCCAGGGCCGCGCTAAAGAACACTTCGCTGGGGAGAAACAGAACGACGAATTCCGGACTCTCGTCTACCTTCTCCCAATATCCTTTGCGACCGAGTGCATCGGAATGTGCGCGTAGCTGCGCCGAGTGCGCCTTCAGCTTCAATCGTCGCTTCTCGTCGTCTGTGTCTTCGATTGCATCAAGGTAGGCCGTGAGTGGCACCTTCGCGTCAATCACTACGGTTCTGCTTCCTGGCAGCCTCACGATCACATCAGGTCGCACACGCTCGCCGTCATCCCCCACAGTCAGCTGCGAATCAAAATCGCAGTGCTCCAGCATTCCAGAGATCTCCATCACTCGCCGAAGCTGAAGCTCTCCCCATTGCCCACGAGCGGCGGGCGAACGCAAAGCGCGAGAGAGCTGCTGCGTCTGATGACTGAGTTGCGCGTTCGCTTGCTCCACACGCTGCAACTGATTAGTGAGCATTCCAAACGCTTCGTCTCTTTCACGGACGAGCTTGTCGACTTTCGCGTCGTACTTGATCAACCCATCGCGGATGGGGGCGAGTAGCGTCCCTATTGCCTTCTCCTTGTCGCCCAGATCGCGTAACGCTTCGGTTCGCGCACCATCCAACTCGCGTCGCGCGATCTGAAAAAAGCTCTCGCTGCTATTCTTGAGTGCGTCGGCTGAGAGTGCTGCGAAAGTCTCTCGCATTCGATCGTGTATGCTGCTTAGGTCGGCAAGCCGAGCTTGAAACGTTCCACCTTCCGCGCGCAGCGCACTATTGTCACTCTCTGCCTTCCGCAGCTCCTGGTCCCGCAACCGTGCCTCCTGCTCCAGTCGCTCGATTTGCCCACGCAGTTCGTTAGAACGAAGGGTGATCGCTTTTGCATCAGCGGCGAGCGTCGCACTCGCTTCACCTAGCCTTGCCGCAAAAAGATTGCGGCAGATGGCAAACGTAACCAGTCCTCCGATGACGCCACCAACAAACACTGTGACGATGGTGATCGTATTCATCGATGGGTCTCCATGTCAGCAGTAGAACTCTGATCACGCAACGCGAAGCCAGCACTCCCTTCACCCACAGCCCCGTCCCTAACCAGCCCCTTCAGCGAGCTACTAAAGCCTTCGGACAAGCTTGTCCGTCCGACGCCGAGAACCTGTCGCACTTCGGATAGTAGTTCATCGAAGGACATACCTCCGGCCGCACGCAGCACGAGAGTTATCGCGCCTTGAATCTCCTGGTCGGTGATGCGGTCACCGGGAATTCGAGTTCCCGACCTGGAGCGCACGTGAACTGTAGTTCCTGATTCCACCTGATCGCGCGACCACAGAAAGTCTCCATGTTGAATAACGCTTCGGGTTCGCACCACGATGGCAATCGCCTCAGTAACCTTCGCCGCGATTCGCGATCCAACGCGTGCCAGCCCCCAAATCGCCGCGAGCCTGACAGAGACGTCGGACACATGGACAGGCGACTCAACGCTCACTACCTCTTCGAGCGCAGCAACGACGAAGCTGGTTGGCGTTTCGAGGAAATCTGCGCCCTGATGCCGACCATGGCCGCCCGCGAACCGGTAAGCTGGGACTGTGGGGCGAACATACGGTCCCGTCGCGGCGGCCGCCCGAACGCGCACCAAATGGTCTGCATCTGCTTGTGCGACGACGTCTTCACTCTTGCGCCGCGCCGTCTCCGCGTCTGCTTTCGCACGTACTTCTGTCTCCGCTTCGGAGCGAACACGCTCCCGCGCTTCACCAACGGCGGTCGAGATAAGGCCCAATAGGCGATCAATCTGCCCCGGCCGATCCTTGAACCAGTCGGTGGACCAGACACGAAGGATCGTCCAGCCTCGCGCCTCCAAGACCTGTTGGCGTAGACGATCGCGATCTCGCGCTGTCTCCGCACTGTGATAGGCAACCCCATCGCATTCGATACCGCACACGAACCGGCCTGGTACTTCGCTATCAAGGATACCAATGTCGATGCGATATCCTGCGACTCCTACCTGCGGGACTACTTTGATGCCGCGGCGCACCAGTTCAGATGCCACCTGAAATTCAAACGGCGACTCGGCTTGTGCTGTCGCGCTTGTGACTACACTCTCCAGCCGACCAAATTCGGCATAGCGCAAGAAGTCGCGAAGAAGGTGCGCCCCGCGCGACGTTGTTCCGGCCGCGTTGATTTCGTCGCCGCGCATAGACGAAAATACGCGCATGCGCTTTCGAGCCCGCGTCGTAAGGACGTTGAGTCGGCGCCACCCGTTCTCGCCGTTAATTGGGCCGAAATTGTAGCGGAGGCGTCCGTCCGGACCCTTCGCAAATGTAACGCTCAGAAAAATGACGTCCCGTTCGTCCCCTTGAATGTTCTCAAGATTCTTGACGAAGAAGGGATCACTTGATCCACGCGAAAAGAAGGGCTCTATACTTGGATCTTCACGTCGACGGAGTTCGAGCTCGTCCTGAATGGCGAGTTGCTGCCGCAGATTGAAGGTTCCGACGCCAAGCGATTCATGTGGACGCTCCTTCGCATGCCGAACTACCGCATCGGCGACCCTGCGCGCCTCCGCCATGTTGAGGCCCTTGCCCTCGTATACGCCGTCTTGCACATACTCAAAGGAAAGGCCGGAGGTGTCCGAACCGGTATCGACACTTGGAAAGGTGTACAGGTCGGAGTCATAGAAGGAAACGTTAGAGAACGTGATGAGCGACTCATGCGCGCTTCGATAATGCCACTTGAGTCGAGTGACCGGCACGCCGGCACCCATGAACTCCTCGAGCACGCTCTCGGCGTCCTGGATCAATGGCAACCCATCGTCGCCGACGGGGCCGCCACCAGTCGCAGCGCTCGAAAAGAAGTTCGTAGGTGGCAGTTGCTTCGGATCCCCAACTACAACGAGTTGTCGTCCACGCGAAATGGCGCCAACCGCATCTTCCGAAGGAAGCTGGCTCGCTTCATCAAAGATCACGAGGTCAAAGCTCGGTGCCTTTCCGTTCAGATACTGCGCCACGGTCAGTGGGCTCATTAGAAAGCACGGTTTGATCGCTCGGACCGTTGCCTCTGCCTGCTGCAACACCCTGCGGAGCGGTGCGATGTTGCGCTGCTTGGCCATTTCGCGCTGAATGAAGGGAAGTCCTGCCCGCGAATCTTGTCGTTGGAGGCGCTGCTGCGTTGTCTCACGGAGGCCTGCCACCAGCGATGCGCGGTTCTCGAAGAGCACCCGTTCGTCGAGTTGCCGAAACTCCTTCAGACGCTGTTCGTGAGAAAGCGTTCGGAACTCACGCAACACGGGGCGATCGCCGATGACGTCTTCGAGGAAACCCTCAAGGACAAAGCGACGAAACATCCTTCCGAGTCCGCCGATCGGAATGGTGTCTGGTGCATCCAGAGACAAGGCAAGAAGTTCCGCACCGGCGGTCGCGGCAACCTTCTGACAAAGTTGCTGGAAAGTCGCCCACTGTGGTCCTTGGTGAATGGCAGCACGTAGCAGGCGCAATCGCTCCAGAATGTCGACGAGAGGTTCAGTGGCGAGGTAGTTCACAGGCCACTCGAGCTTTGTCGCAAGTTCTGCCAACAGCCCCACTACGTCACTAGCTGCTTTCTCCAGGCTGATAGCGCGAGAGACGTCAGGCATCCGACTTGTCGCCACATTAAGAGCGCTAGCAGAAAGACCGTTGCGGACTGACATGCCGCGCATCATGACAACCCAAGCCACGTAGCGCTCAAGGGCTTCCCAATCTGAGCGCTCGCCCTGCCAGTGCTCTCCAAACAACGAACGTGCAGCATCCCGCTTGCTCTCGATAACACGTCGCTGCTCGACGTACTCATCGACGTACTTGAGAGCGGTCAGCTGCTCGAATACGCTAGCGCCACTATCTGGCTTCTGATACGCGAGCCATCGACGCCTTGTGGTGCGGAAGCGCCCGTTTAGAATCGCGAGAAAGCCAAACAATCCGGAAGTAATCTGCTCGACGTACGCAATGTCCGGCGCGTGGTGATGAGCGAGGACGTCGTCATTGTATCGGCGATCGATCTGCTGGCGGCGCTTGTGAAGAGCTCGCCCCGCTTCAATTAGCGACGTGGCCTCTGCCGGAGGGGCATTCCACGCATCGCTTTGTAGAACAGAGAGCGAGGTACCCGGCGACTCGTGAATCACGCGCGCGATCGCTGCTGCGTTTGTTGCGTCCTGCAATGTCGTGATCTGTGGAAGGCCCAGCTCGCGCTCGACGTCGGCGGACGTTTGAACAGTGTGAGCCAACTTCCTTGCTAGCCCGTCAAGATCGTCGGCCAACTCGTCAAGCGCGCGAGGAGTGTAGAACGTCCTCGAGGCGTTCCGCCACGGATGCTGCTTAGGATTCCCGATCGGTTGCGCCGCTTCGGCGAGCTCAGTTAGAAGGCGTTCCACCTGAGCAAGCCCTTCGAGGGTGACGCTCGTCAGAGGTTGGCGAAGAGAAATGCGGGGCGCGTTGAGTACAGCATCCAACATTCCGGTTGCCGCAAATGGCGAGATCCCAAGAGCGCCGGCGGGCGTGTGGACAGCTTTGGCGTAGTCTGACAGTTCGGCGCGGACCTGTGGCAGTCGTTGTGTCTCGCTCGAAACCAGTGGTCGTTGCAGCGAAGCGTCGAGTGCGCTCTTGAGCTCCTGCATTACCACTCGCTTATTGGCCTTTGAGGCATGCAATTCGAGGCAAAACTCCCCCAGACCAGCGCTCACCAACCGACTGTGGACAACCTGAAGCGCTGCCATTTTCTCTGCGACAAATAGCACCGACTTTCCTTCAGAGAGTGCTTGAGCGATCAAATTGGTAATAGTCTGGGATTTGCCCGTCCCGGGCGGGCCCTCGAGGACCAAGGGATGACCGCGTGAGACCGCGGCGATTGCTCGCAATTGACTGGAGTCGGCATCAACTACTTGAGCAGTTGATTCTGGCGCAAACTCCCGGTCCAGGTCCATCGTCCGAACGTCATTGGGAAGGCCCATCACTGGTGTATCAGCCGCCGCCTCACGACTCATGAGTTGGCGGACCATGCTATGCGCGGCAAACGACTCCGTGTTGGCCTCCAGATCCTTGAACATCACTAGCTTCTGGAATGAAAAGAGACCGAGGAAGATATCGGTCTTGACGGCCCACCCGGTCATGCCAGCCGCGACCCGCTCCGCTACGATGCCTGCAACCGCTCCGTAGAAGCGGTGCAATACGTCACCGTCGGGCTCCTCGCTGAATTGTGACGCAATCTGTGGGAGCTCAATGGCAAACTGACGTCGTAGGTGTTCCATAAGCGCAGGATTGACCATGGATTCGTCATCCGAGGCGCCCACGGTATATCCAGAACGTGCTGACTTTCGCGCCAGGTTTACCGGCACCATGATAAGCGGCGCCCGCAATACCTCCTTGCTATCGGAAGACTCCGTGTAGTGAAGCATTCCCAACGCCAGAAACAGGACGTTCACCCCCTGTTCCTCGATGGTCGCACGAGCCTGTTCATCGAGTCGACGCAGAGACTTGTCGAGCGCCTCTGGCGTAGCCAGGCATTGTAAGACGTCATCGCGATGCCGGTCTTCCAATGCATCAACATCGTAGGGAGCGAAGTCGAGCTCCATAGGCTGTGGTGCTTCGTCCTCTTCCTCGGACAGTGGTGGTGTCGCCGCCACTGCGGAATCTGCGCTACTGGGATCGCCGTCGAGTTTCCGGATGGAAGGCAGCGTAGGACGAAAGCGCATCGAGCGTCCTTCAATACAGATATGACGAAAGACTTCAATGGGCTGCTCGTCCACTACGGTGACCGTCGCAACTTTCGTCGGCTTGAAGTTGAGCGCTCTGTTGCGCTTGGTGAGATCAAGCAGCCGCAACTGCCATGTCTTTAGAGCCGCTAGACCCTTCAAGTGCAACAGGTCAGACTGGTTGTCCATGGGACGGAGCGAAGGGTTAGTGCGTTCGATACGTATGCAGCAGCCAGCAAGCTATCAAAGCTTCACGATGACTGACGCGCAGGGGGCCGGGCATTCGTCGCACTCTTAGCGTAAGCTGCACTCTTCGAGCGAGCACCGCGAGGCCTGAATGCTAGTGTGGATATGGGTCTACTCGCCAAGAAGACGGCAACTAGCGTACGGGACGCAGCGTGCCATCGCAGAGCCGCTCCAGTTGGTGTCTGGACCGCCGAGTGGCGTCAGCGAAGGCACTTTAGAGCCTCTACAGGCTCTCGCGCTTAAACCGCCACCCATCACCAAGGAAACGAGTTCCGCTGCTCTCCGAACCTCCCGGACGCATGAGGTTGGTGCGAAGCCAATCGAGTCGTGGCTGATTACTTCGCCGACTCCCGATACTTCGCCGCTTCTTCGCGCCGCCCCAGCGAGTCATACACCATCGCCAGGTCAGTCCGCGCCGCCTTCAACCAACTCACCGAAGGACTCGTCTGCTTCGACAGAATCCCATACCCAGTGAGAATCTCTCGCTCCGCCTCTGTCCACCGCGCCTGCCGCGCCAACGCCCTTCCCAGCTTCACCCGCGTTATTCCAAAATTGAGATGATCCGGCGCCAGCGACTTCCCATACACCACCATCGCTTCGCGAAATAGCGCCTCCGCCCGCACGTTGTCCTTCCGCTCGATCGCCACGCTCCCGCGATTGGCGATCGCGATACCGAGCAGGTAGTGCCCGCCGCCGTACACCTGACGATAAATGTCCGCCATCCGCGCGAAGTACGCATCGGCATCGTCGAGACGCTTGCCCTTCATCGCCACGGTGCCGAGCTCGTTCAACGCCGACGCCACCTTCGGATGCACCGGCCCGTAAATGTGCTCCTGCGTCGACATCGCCTTCACGAGCAACGGCGTCGCGTCGTCATACCGTGCTTGTCGCACGAGCGCACGCGCAAGCATCGTCTGCGCCGAGGCCGTCCGTGGATCGTCGAGTCCATACCACTGCTCCATGATCGCCAACCCTGAACGATCGTACTTCTCCGCCTCCGCATAGTTGCCCTTCTCGAGCTGCACGGCGCCGAGGCTGATGTAGCTGTCGCCGACGAGCGGATGCTTCTCGCCATGCAATGAGCGATACATCCCGAGCGCCCGACGATAGAGCGAATCCGCGACATCGAAATGGCCAGCATAGAAGTGATTGTCGGACAGCGCGACGATCGCCTTCGCAAGATCGGGCGTCCCCGGGCCACGCGTCGCCTGAAGACGCACCGCCTCCTCGAGCACCGGAATCGCCTGCGCGAACGTCCCGCGCGCCTCGAGCACGCGGCCGAGCGCGGTCGTCGCATCGGCGACGTCAGGATGATCGGGTGGACGCAACCTCCGACTCATCGCCAACCCATCACGCACGAGACGCTCGGCCTCAGGCATGCGCGCCTGCTCGACGCGCAACCGCCCCATCGCGATCAAGCTCCGCGCGACGTCCGGATGTTCAGCGCCATACAACGTCCGCCGCGAATCGAGCGACGCGCGCAACAGCGTATCAGCTCGATCGAGACGCCCAAGCTTCGTCAACACGCCGCCGAGCGTCTGATACAGCTCGGCCTGCACAGCCGGCTCGGCATCGAGACTCGCTGCTTCCTGCGCGCCTCGTTCAACGACAGTGAGCACGCGCAGTGAATCCGCCGGACCGACCTCGTTGTCGCCACCCTGCAACAGGTTCAACACGAACCCCTGGATGCGCGCCGTCCGCGCCGTCTCCGCAACCGCCGCATTGCGCGCGTTCTGAAGACGCACGGTGTACGACGCGACGAGCGCGACGATCACCACAAATACCGCGGCGGCAAACGCCAAAGGCACACGTTTCCGCTGTACGAACTTCCGCAGCCGATAGCGCAGCGTGTCGGGTCGCGCCTCGAGCGGCTCTCCTTTCAGGAAGTGATCGACGTCGCGAATGAGTGCATCGACGGTGCGATAGCGCTGCTGCGGATCGCGATGCATCGCGGTGAGGCACAGCACGTCGAGATCCGCCCACGCAGCACGCGCCTCTCGGTTCGGTAGACGCCGAGCAGCGACGGACGGTTTCTCCAACGGCTGCTCGACGATTACCGCCGCGGCCTGCGACGGCGTGCGGCCCGCGAGGTCGAAGGGCAGATGACCGGTGAGCAGCTCGTACAGCACGACGCCGAGCGCATAGACGTCAGTGTGGGTGCCGACCTGCCCGCCGGTGAGTTGCTCGGGCGCCGCATACGCCGGCGTCATCAGCCGAAGCCCCGTCTGCGTCGCATCGCCGACATCACCATCGTCGCCGAGTTGCTTGGCGATGCCGAAGTCGAGCAGCTTCACGCCGCCATCGGCCGTGACGAGCACGTTCGACGGCTTGATGTCGCGGTGCACGACGAGATGGCTGTGCGCATGCTGCACGGCGTCGCATACGTCGCGGAACAGCTTCAGCCGCTCCGCGATGCTGCACTTCTTCGCGTGGCAGTACTTCGTCAGATATTCGCCGTCGACGTACTCCATCGCGATCCACGGCGTGCCGTCCTCGAGTGCGCCGGCGTCGAACAACCGCGCGATGCCGGGATGACTCAGCTGCGCCAGCGTGCGCTGTTCGCCGAGAAAGCGTTCGCGTCGCGATGGAGAGAGAAGGCCGTCACGCAACAGCTTGATCGCCGCAACACTCCCCAGATCGTCACGCTCGGCGAGATAGACCACACCCATACCGCCTTCGCCGAGCGGGCGTGTCAGTCGGTATGGTCCGAACGAAAAGCTCGGAAGCGACGAGAAGCCCGCGGCGTCAAAGACGGCACGCGCCGCGTGTGCCACGCCGCGATCGAGAAACGACGAGCCGCGCACGTCCTCATCGAGCAACGCGAGCACCTGGCCCATCAACATGCGATCGCCGTTGCAGCGCCGTTCGACGAAGAGCCGCTGATCGGCTCGCGGGAGATCGCTCGCCAGGTGAAAGACTGCCTGGATCTCCTCCCAGCGCGCGGCGTCGATTTCGTCGGCGTCCGTCTTCGTGACGTCGGTCATCGCGCGCGCCGAATCTCGGCCGCCAGCCACGACTTCGCGGCGCGCCAGTCGCGCAACACGGTCGCTTCCGACACCTCCAACAACTGCGCAGTCTCCGCCACATCGAGCCCGCCGAAAAAGCGACTCTCCACCATGAGCGCCTGGCGTGGGTTGAGCCGAGCGAGATGGTCGAGTGCCGCGTCGAGGGCGAGGAGGTCGTCGCGGCTCGTCGCCGCGACGCCCATCGCTTCATCGAACGTGACGAATTCGACATCGCCACCGCGCTTCTCGGCGTTGCGGCGTCGTGCGGCCTCGACGAGCACCTGGCGCATTGCGCGCGCGGCGATGCGCTTGAAGTGCAGCGGCGACATCACGGCGAAGCGCGCGGACGCCGAAAGCTTCCCACGCTTCGTTGACGAGCGCGGTCGGCGAGATGGTCGCCGACGGATCGCCGCGACGCACGCTCGACGCGAGGCGCCGAAGCTCCTCGTACGTGACGCTGAACAGATGGTCGAGCACGTCCTGATCGGCCAGCACCGTCCCCGGTTCCGGCCGCGTCGTCGCGGCGTCGTTGTCCCTGGTGCCAGGCGTCATGACGGTTTTTTCGAAGCCCCGACGCAATGGAGGATGAAGCCCTCGCTCGGTCACAGACCTGCGCGAGTCGCGTAACCCTACTTCTTCGGGGATTCTCGTGCAACCACGACCGCACTACCTCCTCACGCTCGCGTTCGCGCTGCTCGCCGGCTGCGGCGGCTCCGAGGGCGCATCCGAATCCGCCGCCAAGGTGCCCACACGTTCCGGTGACGTCTGGGAGATCGACGGCAGCGCGGGTCGTCAGACGTCGCCGGCGGCGCTGCTCGCGTTCGTCAATGGAATGCACGTTCTCATCATCGACGGCGACGACGTTTTCGCCGGCACGCAGCGGCTCAAGTCGAACCGCGCCCCCGACGGCGTGCGCACCCTTCAACTCGCCGACGGATCGAGCGCCGACATGGTGCCCAATGGCGAGGCCTTCGAGCTCCGCTTCGCCAGCGGCGAGCGCATCCCACTGCGGAAGCAGGCCGCAAGAGCGGGAGTCTCACAATGAGAACCCTCATCGCAGCCGCCCTGCTGCTCACGGCGACAACAGTTCATGCGCAGAGTGACAGCCTCGACGAACGCCAGGTCGCGCTCACCTTCCACAAGCTCACGGGCCAGACCCTCGACCTACGCGCCGCCGCCGAACGGAGCCCGGCGGTGCAGCGTGCCTCGGGATTCGATCGGCCGGACGTCATCAAGGCCGAGGTTGCGCGGCTCGAGGCGGACCTCGCGAGCGCGGATGCGAAGCGCGAGTTCGTCGTCCGCGTGAACGACAACATCTCCCAATACGATCACGACAAGGGCGAGTTCTCGGCGATGCTGTACAAGCCCGGCATGTATCTCCAGATCGCGGCGTTCGGGCAGCAATACCGTCTCGTGTTCGGCAACGCGGAGTCGGTGCGCGCCATCCCGATGCCGAACAAGGAAGAAGCACGCGCGTTCGATCAGAAGCTCGCGTCGAGCGGACGGTTCGTGAACAACGAGATCCGCTTTCGCGTCAGCGGTGCGGGTGATCCCTCCGGCGCCGTGACAGGCCCGAATGTCATCCGCGTCGACATCACCTCGGCGCGCCTGCTCGACCGCAATGGCAACGTGGTGTTCACGCCGCATGTGAGCGCCGCGGCGCCGGTCGTCGCGGCGAAAGCAACGAGCTCCGATGTCGCGAACGCCGACGTCGCGGGCCTACGCGTGGGCGTGCGCGCGAAGGATCTCGAGGCGACGATGCAGCGCATGTTCGGTCCGGTGACGCGCCAGGCGCGAAGCAAGAATTGGTTCGCCGGCTACGAGGGTGCGCTCGTCGTGAACGACATGAAGTGCATGGACTTGCCGGGCAGAAAGGGCGGTGCGCCGCAGCCGGGCACCGTGTGCGTCACCGCATGGATCGACGGCAGCGACGTCGTGCGATCGATCCGTGTCGAGCGCGTGTTCAACTACATGGACGCCGAGACGTTTCGGTCGACGCTCGTGAAGAAGTACGGGCCGGTGTCGAGCGCAAAGGAAGGCGGAAGCTATGCACTCGGCTGGGGCGCACCGGTGGATTCGTCGCTCGTCTACGACTACTCCGGCCCGCGCACGTCCGTCGCGGCCTACTACGACGCACACGACGACCTGTTCAGCCGCAGCATGAACGCGCTGCCGCGCATTCGCGTCATCCTGCAGCTCGTCGACGCCCCCTGGGCCACTGCACAGCACAAGTGAGCAAGCACATTCACCCCGAGCCTCTCGAGAGCGCCCAATGATCACGACGCACGCACGCACGCTCATCGTCGCAACGGCGATGTCACTCGTCAGCTCTGCGGTAAGCGCGCAGACGAACCCATGTCAGCGCCGCACTGATTGCGCCGACGTCACCACCTTCACGGCATCGGTCACCGACTTCCGCACGAGTCAGCAGGATCGCGGCACGCGCATGGTGACGACGACGGTGCGCTTCCAGAACAAGACCACGCGCCCTCTCATCCTCGGCTACGTGCAGAACTCCGGCATCGCGACGGACGATCAGGGCAACCGATTCGTCGTCTACGGTGCGCAGGCCGTGCGCGGTATCGGTGAGATCGCGAACACCTTCGACCCGAAGTTCGTGCTCCAGCCCGGCGAGGCGAGCGACGCTCGCTTCGAGTACGTCTTCCGCATGCCGAACGCGAACACGATCCTCGGCACGAAGTACGACGTCGAGCTCGCGGTGCGCGAGATCAATCCGGTCGCTGGCAATCAATTCCGCCTCGGGAAGGAGCACGCGATTCAATTCCGCGGCTTTGGCCCGGGCTGGACGGCTGGTGGAACTGTCGCTCAGCCGGTCGCCGAGGTCACCCAGGCATCGTCGACCAATGCGCCCACGCCGGCGATGCTACCGCCAGAAGTCGATCTCTGCGCGGGCAAGGCGCGCTGCTACGGCGCCGGCCCATTCGTCGCCGAGGTCGCGCAGTTCACGACGTCGACCGAAGGGAACAGGAAGTACCACGTGTTGCGGACCAACGTGAAGGTACGGAACGTCTCCTCGCAGCCGATCATCCTCGCGTACAAGGCGAAGTCCAATGGCGCTACCGACAACCTCGGCAATCGCTACTACTGGGGCACGGCCGGCACGTACGACATGAGTGTGACCGGGATCGGCAAGGTGGAGGGATACAAGGTCGATCCGCAGTTCGCGCTCGCTCCGGGCGAGTCGCGCACCGCGATCTTCTCGCTCGTGAGCAAGGACGCGGCCCGTCGTGAGATCGGCACGTCGTGGACGCAGGACATCACGCTCGTGCAGCTCGACATCTTGCCGAGCAACCAGGTGCGCGTCGGCCGGGAGTACGCCATCAGCTTCAAGGACCTCAGCCCGGGTGGCGCGGATGCAGGAAACGCCGCAGCGCAGAAGTTGTTCAACGCGGTCAAATCGAAGCTTGGCAAGCCCTAATCACTGTCATCCCGCATGAGCGAGCGATAGCGAGCGAGTATCGGGACCTCGCCGCGCTCGTGCGGGATGACAACGCCCAAACCACTGTCATCCCGCATGAGCGAGCGATAGCGAGCGAGTGTCGGGACCTACTTTCGTGCCGATTATACCTGGCCAAGCTGCGAGGTACGGTAGGTCCCGACACTCGCTGACGCTCGTGCGGGATGACAATGCCCAAACCACTGTCATCCCGCATGAGCGAGCGATAGCGAGCGAGTGTCGGGACCTACTTTCGTGCCGATTATACCTGGCCAAGCTGCGAGGTACGGTAGGTCCCGACACTCGCTGACGCTCGTGCGGGATGACAGCGGGAGGGTGACGCTCGTGCGGGGTGACAGCGGGAGGGTGACGCTCGTGCGGGATGACACGTGGGGTGGCGCGACAACACCCGCGTCGTCATGTTGCCGACGATGTCCGTCGCCGTCGTTCTCACAGTCTTCGTTGTCGGCCTCATTGCCGGCGTGATTCTCACGCTCGCGCTCGTCCGCAGCCGAAGCGCCGCGGACAATTCGGCCAACGCCAAACTCGGCGAACTCCTCGCCCCGCTCCAGAGTGAGCTCGAACGGTACGACCAGCGTCTGAGCAGCTTCGACCGCGAGCGCGCCATGCAGTTCGGCGCGCTGTCCGAACAGCTCCATATCGTCGCCGCCGCCAGCGAAGGATTGCGCGACCAGACCCAGCAACTCGCATCGGCCCTCCGAACCCCGAACGTCCGCGGACGCTGGGGCGAGGTCCAGCTGCGCCGAGTGGTCGAGTTGGCAGGGATGGCAGAGCATTGCGATTTTGAGACGCAGGTGACGACGACCGCGGAGGATTCCGACGGCGAAACACGCACGCTGCGGCCGGATATGGTCGTTCGACTTCCCGGCGGAAGGGCGGTAATTGTCGACGCTAAGGCGCCACTCGTGGCATATCTAGACGCCAGTACAGCGACAGATGACCGCGATCGCGCCAGA
>Ga0193752_1002477_pt1 | contig 13750 bp, 8 predicted proteins | sample H1c1metaG_FD_144924 | JGI IMG/M metagenome (GOLD analysis project Ga0193752, IMG submission 144924) | Soil microbial communities from a riparian zone of the East river system, Colorado, United States - H1c1 | ecosystem: Environmental > Terrestrial > Soil > Riparian zone | place: USA: East River... | reverse complement strand
GGCGTCCCGGAAAGCGGCACATGGTGGTGATCCATGCCGTCAGCACGCCGCCGAACATCACGCCGAACGCCACGCCTGCCATCAGCAGCAGCGAGTTGAGCACGTAGTCGCCGAGCACCGTCTGCACAAGATGACGCCACGTTGCCTGCGAGGGCACGAAAATGTTTTGCAGCACCACCAGCACCGGCAACGCAATGGCAATTGCCACCAGCACCGCAATCACGGTCAGCGGCGTCGGGCGCGCGCCGGCGGAAAACCGGCCTGCAGACCATGACGTAAATGTGCCTTGTAAACCAGCCATTTCAGGAAAATAACGTTGCCAGGAAGAGGAGAAACCGATCGGGCGAGCGTACCAAGAGAATTGCTAAGTATCAGAATAAAAAAGACAATTTATTTTAACAAGAATCATTATCATCTGCAATCGATTATAATTCTTACATGTCTGGAACGCTCGAAATCAATCATGTCAGCCAGTCGTATGGTGCGCACACGGTGCTCAACGACATCAGCTTTCGCCTGCGCGACGGCGCCATCGCCTGCCTGCTCGGTGCGAGCGGCTGCGGCAAAACCACCGCGCTGCGCTGCATTGCCGGCTTTGAACCCGTTGCCGCCGGTGAAATCGTGATCAACGGCCGGGTGGCGAGCCGCCCCGGCTATGTTACGCCACCGGAATCACGCCGCATCGGCATGGTGTTTCAGGACTATGCGTTGTTTCCGCACCTGACCGTGGCGCGCAATATTGCGTTTGGCCTGCACGGCGCCGACGACGCGACGCGCGTGGCACGCGTGAATGAATTGCTGGAAATCGTCGGCCTTAATGGCACTGCGCAAAGGTATCCGCAGGAACTTTCCGGCGGCCAGCAGCAAAGAGTGGCGCTCGCACGCGCGCTGGCACCGCGTCCGGCGCTGATGCTGCTCGACGAGCCGTTTTCCAATCTCGACGTAGAAATGCGCGAGCGTCTCTCCATCGAAGTACGCGACATTCTGAAGAATCAAAACACCACGACGATTCTCGTCACGCACGATCAAAACGAAGCTTTCACCTTCGCCGACGAGATCGGCATCATGACCGACGGCGGGATTGCGCAGTGGGCCACGCCCTACGCGCTGTATCACCAGCCCGTGAACCGCGAAATCGCCGAATTCGTCGGTCGCGGTGTGTTTCTGCCCGGCGTCGTGCTTACAGGCAACCGCATTAAACTTGAACTCGGCGAACTGCCCGGCGGCACGCCGATTCCGGCTGCGCCCGGCGCCTTAGTGGATGTGCTGCTGCGCCCCGATGACATACTGCACGACGACGCCAGCCCGTTGCAGGCCAAAGTGGTAACCAAGGCCTTTCGTGGCGCGGAGTTTATCTACACGCTCGAACTGCCCGGCGGCGGCCGCGTGTTGTCATTCGTGCCGAGCCACCACAATCACGCCATCGGTGAAAAAATAGGCATCCGGCTGGAAATCGATCATCTGGTGGCATTTGCGCGAAACTGATCCATGCGGCGGCACCCGCACTACGCTGCAGTCGTTTGATATTACAGCGCTGCCACAATTGACTTTGGAACCATATTAAACGGGCGCTAGTCTATTAATGCGGGAGCCGGAGTCGGCCGGGCCCGCAAAGCATCTCGCGGGCAGAATAAAACTTTCAGGAGATTCGGATGAATAGAATTTTTATTTACGCGCTGAGCGTTGCCGTGGCTGCCAGCGGATTAGCCGGCTGCGCGAACATGAGTGAAACCCAAAGAGGCACCGCCATCGGTGCTGGGGTGGGTGCCGCAGCGGGCGCGGGTATCGGCGCCATCAGCGGCGGTAATCGCAGCGCTCGTGCGGGCACCGGCGCGGTGATCGGGGCGGCGATCGGCGCGGGCGGCGGCTACCTCTGGTCGCAGCGCATGCAGCAGCAAAAACAGGCGATGGAACAAGCAACCAAAGGCACCGGTGTCGCCGTTACACAAACGTCTGACAATCAACTCAAGCTCGAAATCCCCAGTGACATATCCTTTGATACCGGACGTTCCGACATACGGCCCAACTTCGCACCGATACTGGACCGCTTTGCCGGCAGCCTGCGCGATCACACCGCAACCACCGTATCTATCGTTGGCCATACCGATAGCACCGGCAACGACGCGATTAACGATCCGCTATCGGTGAATCGCGCCGGCAGCACGCGCGACTATCTTGCCGCGCGCGGTGTAACCACCAACCGTATCGCCATCAGCGGCCAAGGCTCCCGGCAGCCGATGGCAGAGAATGGTTCAGAAGCAGGCCGCGCGAAAAATCGGCGTGTGGAGATTTATGTGGCCGAGGCAGCACCCGTGCCTCCACCCGGATCTGCACCTGCGGGCAAACCGTAACGATGCAAACGTAGCGCGCACAGTGAGCGCGCTACGCTTCGTCCGGATCAGGATTTTCCACAGCCGCAGCCGCCTGCAACGTCGCCACCACATCCGCCGGCGCCTGCGCAGCCACCTTCGGCGTAACCGTAACCACATCCGCATTCTGCGCGCGATGCCGCAGCGCGTGATCCATCAGTGTCAACGCCATCATCGCTTCGCAAATCGGCGTGGCGCGTATGCCGACGCACGGGTCGTGGCGGCCATGGGTTTCGATAGTGGTGGCGTTGCCTGCCGCGTCTATAGTGCGCCGTGTAAGGCGTATGCTTGAGGTCGGCTTCACCGCGACATTGACCACGATATCCTGTCCGGTGGATATGCCGCCGAGAATGCCGCCGGCGTTGTTGCTCAGAAATCCTTCCGGCGCCATTTCGTCGGAATGCTCGGTGCCCTTCTGCGACACCGCCGCGAAGCCTGCGCCGATTTCCACGCCTTTCACGGCGTTGATGTTCATCATGTTGTAGGCGAGATCGGCATCGAGCTTGTCGTACACCGGCTCGCCCCAGCCTACGGGCACGCCCGACGCAACGGTAGTGATCTGCGCACCGACCGAATCACCCGACTTGCGCAGCTTGTCCATGAATTCCTCAAGCTGAGCCACGTACGACGCATCCGCCGCAAAAAACGGATTGTCGTAAACACCATCCCACGACTTGAACGGAATCTTGATCGGCCCGAGCTGCGACATGTAGCCGCGAATCACAATGCCGTATTTTTCGAACAGCCACTTGCGGGCAATCGCACCCGCCGCCACACGCACCGCCGTTTCGCGCGCCGATTGCCGCCCGCCGCCGCGATAATCGCGGATACCGTATTTTTGCCAGTAAGTGTAGTCGGCATGACCGGGACGGAATTTATCCGCGATCTTGGAATAATCCTTGCTTTTCGCATCCGTGTTGCGAATCAGCAGGCCAATGGGCGTGCCCGTGGTGCGTCCTTCAAATACACCTGAGAGGATTTCGACTTTGTCTTCTTCGCGCCGCTGCGTCACGTGACGCGAGGTGCCCGGCTTGCGGCGATTCAAGTCAATCTGCAGATCAGCTTCGTTCAACACCATACCCGGCGGGCAGCCATCGACCACGCAGCCGATGGCCGGGCCGTGGCTTTCGCCGAAAGAGGTAACGCAAAACAGTTTACCGAGAGTGCTGCCGGACATGGCTTAAAAATCTCAATGAAATCAAGCATAAGTTTAACACACGTAGCGCCGCGGACCGCATGCGTAGCGTCACGCCTGGTCGCTTTTGTCCGAAGATACCGGCGCAGAACCCAACTGTTTCATCAAACGCCACGCCATCACGCCCAACACCAACACGCCCAGACCTAACACGCCCCACAAAATCCAGCGCTTCCAGTCGATTTGCGCCTGCAAACGTGTTGCGCCGCCGAGTTCTTTTTGCGCTTGTGAAGATGCGGTCTGCACATTCACGATTTGTTGCGCGCCGGTTTTCGCCAAGCGCACCGACGTGCCCGCATCATCGCGATAGCCGGGAATCAGCGATGCTATCGGCAGCGCACCGGCCTGTGCGCCACGATGACCATAGGCCAGCGTGAACGGCGGCGCACCGCGCGCGGCGAATACCAGTTGGTGCGGCACCCAGCCCGCATGCATTGCAGGCATGCCATTACCCAGACCGCCGCCGCGCGCATCCACGCGCACCATCCAATAGCGTTCCGACGATGCGCCGACTTGAATATCCGGGCTTGCAATTTCGCCGCCCGCCTGACGCAAGCGGTACGCAACACCGCGCGTGACACTGCGCCACGGCTGCTCGGCTTTGTCACGCGCGAGCACTTCAACCTGCACGATGGTGTTGGGCTCAGGCAATTCCAGACGCAAACGGTCCATTGGAAATTGTCCTTTTAAATCAAATACATAAGAATTCTTATTTTCACCCTTGGCGGCACTGAATGCAGCCCACTCGCGAGGCGCCTCGATGAATTTTTCGGCAAGTTCTCCATGGGCAGCGGTGAGTTCGGGCATGGCGTTTTGCGTACTATTCGCACCGTCACTCACCCACGCAAGGCGCAGATACTTTGCTTTTTGCTGCGGCACCTCCACACGCTTTTGCTGCAAGTGTTGGCCACCCACTTCAAGGTTCACCAGCGGCGCAGTGGAAACCAGCGTGCGCCAACTTGCCAGATCGTCGCTCGCATCAATGCGCAACCTGCCGGTGAAGCCGGCGCCGGCTTTCCAGTCGAGTTCGATGGCACGCAGTACGCGATCCTGTTTGCTCATGTCGATCAGGTAACCGACGGTTTGCTGCGATGGTGTTGCCGCGCCGCCGGATTTCACGTCGACGCTCACTGTCCCGTTCGCGCCGCGGCGCAAATCAATCGTCAGGCCGTCGACGCTCGCACCCGCCGCAGCTTTCAGTGGAAACAGCGTGAGTGATGCGGTCGCACCCGCATCGGCTTTTTCAGTGCGGCGCGGACGCCACGCATGCGGCACTACCTCCCCCACACCAATGAACACGCGCACGTCGCCCAAGTCGCCGCGCGTCACGCCTTGGTACACTGCCGGCGGCAGGCTCACGTCATACAGCGCTTCGCTGCCGGTCGCATCAATCTTAAGGCCATAGGCGTAATCTGCGGGTTGTTCAGCGCCCCACGCCACCGCCGCTGTAAAAAATGCAATAAAAACAAATATTTTCATGCGGCCTCCGCAGCCTTGGTCTTCGGTGGCACCGGCGCAAAATAACCAATCAACACGCAGAACAAACCAACACCGATAAACGACACGATGCGTTCCACCGTGCCGGTATTGGATAGATCCACCAGCGCCAGTTTGCCGATCACCACGGCGAGCAGCACTGCACCCACAAACCACAACGCACGCAACCCGCGCTTGTTGGCAAAGAACATCGCGCCCAACGCAAGTAGACTCCAGAACAGCGAGAACGACGCCTGCACCAGCGTGGAACTCATCATTCTGCTGAAGCGGAATGGCACATCCGCGTAGTGATGCAGCGTGCGCAGCAGCACGCCATTCAACGCAATGAACAACACGATGCCTAACAGCGTGAGCGCCGTTTTTGTCGAGGGCAATTTCACGCCGGGAATCGCCATGCGCCGCACCCGCAAGTACCAAATCGCCAACGCCAGCAGCGCGCCGAACTGCGCAATATCCAGCGGATTCAACAACGGCACATAAGGCAGCGGCGCCGGATTGCCGTTGCTGGTGAAGTTCGCGATGACGATCCAGCCCAGCAAAAACACCGCCACCGGCAGCGCACCGAGATAGAGATAGCCACGCCGGTGCTCGTTCACCGGCCAACCAAGCTTTGCACCGCGCGCTGCAAATATCGCAATCAATGCACCTGGCGCCAGCGCCCAGGCAATCAATGGCCATACGCGCCGGCCTTCCACATAGTGATTGATCTGCCAGCCGAGTTCCCACGAGGCCACCATCGTCAGCAACCAGAAACCCGTGGCGTGCCACCACTCAAGCCAGCCGGCATTTTCGAATTCCTCCGTCTTGTGCAGGCGCAGCACCCACAGATGCACGGCGAATGCGATGATCCAGCCTAGGTAACCGCGATACTCGAACGGGTGGCGTATGTTATTCGTCGGCATGGCGATCAGTGTAAACGCCATCAGCGGTAGTAATGCCAGCGCTGCGTAACGCGCCATATCCCAGTTCAGGCGTTTCCACGATGCCGCGAACACCGCGCATGTAGCCGCAAAGAATATCAACTCGGCATTCCACTCTGCGCCACCGCGAATGTGGCGTTCGATTTCCATTACGCCGCCGCCCAGCCACCACAGCGAACCCCAGATGAACAGCGCGCGCGTCGCCAACCGTTCGAATTTGCCCACGACGTCCTGCCGCCGTGACGCATAGGCATTGATGAACAGCGCGGCAACGCTCACCATCACGCAGCCAAGATAATCACTGTTGAGTACCGGCAGCAGCTTTTCAGACTCGGCAATAAGATTCCATTTGAAAAGAAACGCCAAGCCCGCGGCAATCTGCAACAGCATGCCAAACACACGCGCCAGCAGCCGGTTCTGCCGCACGCCGATCCACACGATGGCCGCGCCTTCAACTGCCCACACCGCCGAAGTCCAGCGCGCGTCTAGCGCCAGCGGTACTGCCAGCGTGGCAAAACCGATACCCAGCGCGAGAAACGACTCAACGAGCAGACGCAGCGAATCGCGTTTCTTCGCATTCAGTACGGTTGCGAGCACCAGATACAGGGCGGCCAGCGCCAGTGCGCTCAGCGCGGCGCCAAATTCCGTGTCCCTGAGCATCGCTGCCTGCATGCCGAAAGCGGCCAACGGCACGCCGAATACGATGGTGCCATCGACGTAGTGCGTGAGCTTGGGCGATTGACGCAGCGCGAATAACACCGCAATCGCCACATACATCAGGAAAAACAGAATCAGGAACAGTTCAGTGGAAGCGAAAAATTCAGGCCGATAGCGCGAATGCCCCCACATCAGGCCGATCAAGGCCGTAAACGCAAAGCCCACCAAGTTGAGTTCGCGCCAGGCTTTGAACCACGCGATATACAAAATGCCCACGTTCAACACCGCATAAAAACTAAACAGCGCTACATGACTGCCGCCGCCGGTGGAAGCCAAAATCGGCGCAAGAAAACCGCCCGCCGCCCCGGTGATGGCCAACGCTTTTGAATCCTGAACGACAGCCAACACGGCCGAGAAAAATGCGATGCCTGCAAGCAGCGCGAACGCCAGTCCGGGCGGCACCAGGTTGTAAAGGCGCAAACCCGCAAATACGGTGAGATAGAGTATGCCGATGCCGCCGCCCTGCAGCATCAGCGCGTAGCCTTCGCGCTTCTTGCGCAGCCGCCAACCCAGCATCAGAAGCACAATGCCGCCCAGTGCCACACCAGCCAGCCGCAACTGGATCGGCACCAAACCCTGATCGGCGGCGTACTTGAGCAGGAACGCTACACCGAAAAACAACACCAGTATGCCCACGCGCACCAGCGTGTTACCGCCGAAGAAAAACTGCCACAGCGCGGATGGCGCCTTCGGTGTTGCGGGTGCGCGCCGCATCGGCTGAGACGAGAAAGGCGCCGGCGATGCAGCGTCTTTTGTCATGGGCACCGCCGGCTGGGCCACATCGGCCGACGCAGCAACGGCTACGGCAACCGGCGTCTCAGGCTCGAGGGGTGTGACGCTGCGAGAGGTCGCTATTTGGTGCTCGGCAGCCGATGCAACCATCTCTGTTTCCGCTGCAACGACGCCGCCGCGCTCCAACGCCTTGACGCGCGCATTCAGCGTGCGAACGGCGTCCTCCAGCGTGACGATGCGCGTATCGTCAGCGCCTGTTTTGGATTTGCCCGAGAACAGCAAACCGGCAAATGCGCCGACCATCGCACCGGCAATCGCGCCTTCGAAATTGCCCATGGCGCCGATCACACCACCCACTATCAGTCCAACGAACCACATGACTGTCTCCGTGTTGGATTGCTACGCTGACTATTTCCAGTCGCCGCGCAACTGCGTCACGATCTGCTGCAGGCCGTCGGGCGTAACGGCGGCAGGCGCTACGGGCGCCCCCACTGCAAGCGCGATTTTCGACAGCAAGCCGCGGCGCAGCGGCTTTTTCATGGCCGCGCCGTCCACGCGTGAGAAAAAACTACCCCACAAACCCTTGAGCGCCATCGGCACCACCGGTACCGGCGTGCGCTCAATAATGCGTTTGATGCCGGCGCGAAACGGCTGGATTTCGCCGTCTTTGGTAAGACCGCCTTCAGGGAAAATGCCCACCACATCGCCTTCGGCAAGGGCCTTGGCAATGTCGTCGTAAGCGCGATCCAACAGTACCGGATCTTCCCTTGCCGGTGCAATGGGAATGGCACGGCTGGTACGGAAAATAAAATTCAGCACTGGCGTTTTGAAAATGTGGTGATCCATCACAAAGCGCACCGGCCGCCGGCACGCCGCCGCGATCACCAACGCATCCACCAGACTTGGATGATTGCAGACAATGACTGCGGGTCCTTCTTCCGGGATATGTTCAAGGCCGCTTTTCTCCAGCCGATACACCGTGTGTATCAGCAGCCATACCAAAAAGCGCATCAGGAATTCGGGCACTAATTTGTAGATGTAAATCGCCACCAGTGCGTTCAAAACGCCGGTGAGCAGGAACACCTGCGGGATGGTCATTCCCAACTGCAGCCCCAGGATCGCGACACCTGCCGCCAGCACCATGAACAACGCGTTGAGGATGTTATTGCCCGCGATCACACGCGACTGGTGGCTGGGTTCGCTGCGGCTCTGGATCAGCGCATACAGCGGCACGATATAAAAACCGCCGAAGATGCCGATCATCAGCAAATCCAACAACACGCGCCAGCTTCCAGCCTGCTGAATAAAGGCCATCGCGCCCACAGGTGCCGCGTGTGCCATGGACGGCGAAGCAAAGTAAAGATCAACTGCGAATATCGTCAGGCCTATCGAACCAAACGGCACCAAACCGATTTCGATCTTGTGCCCGGAAAGCTTCTCGCACAACAACGAGCCGAGACCTATACCGACGCTGAACACGGCCAACAGCAATGTCACCACCTGTTCGCTGCCGCCGAGTACATCCTTGGTGTAATTGGGGAACTGCGACAAAAACATCGCGCCATAGAACCAGAACCAGGAAATGCCGAGGATCGACAAAAATACCGTGCGGTTAGTGCGCAGAAATTTTAGATTCGCCCAGGTCTCCGTGAACGGATTCCAGTTGATTTTCAAGTCAGGCGACGGGGCCGGCGACAGCGGCACGCTGCGGCTGACGCAATAACCCAGCACCGCAATCCCGATTGCAGTCGCCGACACCCACATCGACCCCGATGGTTGCATGCCAATCAAGGTGCCACCCAAAATCGTACCCAGCAGAATAGCGATAAACGTACCCGCGTCGATCAGCCCATTACCGCCGACGAGTTCTTCTTTTTTCAGGTGTTGCGGCAAGTACGCGTATTTCACCGGCCCGAACATGGTCGAATGCATTCCCATCATGAACAACGCGATCAGCAGCAAAGTAAGATTGAGAAAATAAAAACCGAGTGCTCCCACGATCATGATGACAATCTCGAAGATTTTCACCAGACGCGTGATTTTTGCTTTCTCATACTTGTCGGCGAGCTGGCCCGCGGTTGCCGAAAACAAAAAAAATGGCAGAATGAACAACCCCGCGCACAGATTGACCAGTAACCCGGAACTCATGGCGGTCATACTCGCCGCCTGAAACGCGAGCATGATCACCAGCGCGTTTTTGTAAACGTTATCGTTGAATGCGCCCAGAAACTGCACGCCGAAAAACGGCCCAAAGCGGCGCTGCTTGAGCAGATCAAATTGATTGGGTTGCGTCATAACCGTACGGAAGTATATTTATGTAACTAATTGATTTATATCATTTTATTTTATTGGGTTACTCTTATCCTGCGCGCTTAAACAGCCACGCCGCGGCTGCCAGCAAAGCCAGCAGCGCCACAGCGCCGTACGCCGCGGGTTGCCACGGTGGTGTTTGCGCCACGTTAAGCGTATCGGGCTCCCTCAGTTCATCTGGAAACGGACGCGCGTCTACTGACACGATTTTCCACTTGGACTTGTCTTTCGGCACACGCTGCATGTATTCGTCGTACGACGCCACCGGAAACGAACCGAATGCCCGGCTCGACGGTATCTGCGGGATGCGCACAAACACCAGCGCCTCAAGATCCTCATGCAGCAGGCTCTCCAGCGAATTTGCATGTGCGCCCGCAGTTGACAACGCACCGCCACCGGCGATGCGCAACAAATCACGGCCTGCAGCATCATAGGCCGCAGCCGGATAAAGACGGGTCTGCTCTTCCATCAGGTAGTCATAGGACTGTTTGCCACTGGTAAAGCTGCGATCGGTAAATGATTTGTACGGATACGCGGCCACTGCCTTCACTACGCTAGTCGGCCCCAACGCGGGAATATTCCAGCCCAGGGTTCGTAGCGTATCCATACTGATGCCTGCACAGTTGGCTTCGGCATGGCCGTAATGAAAATCGTGCCGATAAAAATGGCCGTAAACCCGCGAAATCGCTGCCTGATACGCGTACGCCGCGCGGTCGCTTTTGAGCACGGCAACCAGCATATAGGAAGGCCGGTACCAAGACTGCCCGCTGTTCAGATCGGCAAGATAATTGTCCATCGGCAACATTGCGGCAATGATGCCTTTTTCACTGAACGTATCCAGGTTATAAAAATTGTTAACGGTCCAGTCCGCCATTTCTCCGCGTTGGCCGCGTCCGGCGTGACGACCGGTGACGATAGCAAAGTGCCCGCCGTGGGCTTCATCATCATCGCCTTGGGCGCCGTTTAACATGATGCCGATAACGGCAAACCCCGACCAATCGCGTGCAGCAGGTAATGCAACCGGCGTACGCTCCCACAACAAGCGCGCTTCATAGGTTTCGTTGCGTGCGCTAAGATGCCTGCGAACAATGCTCATTAACGTTTCGTCCGAAAGCAAGGGTTCCAGCCGCATCGTCTTTTCGTTCAATGCCCAGTCTTGCGGCCAGATGGTGCGCGCTACAAACGTGCCTCCGCTCAATTCTCCGCGCATGCGCACCGCGCGCTTATGCAGATAAGCTTTGCTGCTGTCGTCGTAATACGAAAAATTGGTGTTGATTTTAGGAACGACTTTAAACGGCATGCTGTGGCCATCCGAAAAACGTATCACGTCGGCCGCTGTCAGCGTGAGGTCGCGCGCCAAGTGCGTCGCGCCGATCCAAAGCAGCGGCGGGCGCGCGCGTAATTCCTGTTCGGTAGCGCTCGCGTACCAGCGTTTTACGTCTTCTTGGGCATCAACGCCGCGGCTGAAACCCGCCGCAGCCACGCCGTTCGAGGGCACCGCAATGCGTTCATCGCGGAAGTACCACAGCGCCTGCCTTGGCGCGGGACAGTCTTTGCAGACGCCGGTCGTCAGCCGGAAATCCGACCCGCCATAGAGGCCGAATACGGTTGCCGCCGCAGGAACGATTCCGGGCATGGGTTTATACCAGACTACGCCTTCCGCTCGCACCGTGTTAACGCTGATGAATACGCCGGCTGCCAAGGTCGCAATCGCGGTGGCAGCAATTCGCAGAAACATTTTTATTATGGCCTCCCGCCAAACGCAGGCGAAACGATACACCAAAAGCATGCGATTCATGGCAACCGTACCGCTCAGCGCAACCCCGCTGCCTGCGTTTATTCCAAAAATTGAGCCATTGCCATAGCGTCTGTATCGACGGAGCGAAGGGAATATGCGAATAACACCATTCATGCCGCAGCGTATAGCGGCCAGCGCCTCCAATCAACACCACCTTAGCGTTGCCAGCAAAAGTATTGCATATGCATTTATTTCATTTACCGTTCAATTTATTGAGCAGCGCGAGACACCAGCCCACACCGAAACCGGTGGTATTTGTCCCGACAACGCCCAGGCCGCCCTTGCAGCTGTGCGCCGACAAGTCCACATGTATCCACGGCCGCTTGTCCGTAAAGCGCTGCAGCAGCCGCGCGGCGAGGATGTGATCGGCTTCGCCGTCCAGGGTGCATTGCTTGACATCGGCGATGGTGCTATCGAGTGCGGCATCGTAATCATCGTCCATCGGAAACGCGCACACGCGCTCGCCCGAATTCACACCTGCCGCGATGGCATCGCGCGCGAGGTCTTCGCTGGTGGCGAATATGCCGCTGTAGCGCGAGCCCAGCGCCACATGCATGCTACCGGTGAGCGTGGCAAAATCGACCATCAAATCTGGCTTGGCGCGTGCCGCAAGCGTCAGCGTATCGGACAGCACCATGCGCCCTTCTGCATCGGTGTGCACAATTTCAATCGTGGCGCCATTAAGCGCGGTGACCACCTCGTTTTGCTTATAGGCGCGCGGGCTGATGTGATTTTGCGCCAGCGCCATCCAGCAATCGATATTCACCGCAAGCTTCGCGCGCGTGGCCGCGAGCAGTATGCCCAGCGCCACTGCGGAGCCATTCATGTCTTCGTGCATGCCCTGCATATAGCGCGCGGGCTTAAGGTTGTGGCCGCCAGTGTCGAAACATATACCTTTGCCCACCAACGCCACGGTTTTTTTTGCATTCGGGTGGCGATACTGCAAATGAACAATGGCAGCGTCGCGCTCATCACTGCCCTGCGCCACTGCGCAAAACGCGCCCGCGCCCATTTTCTTCAGGCGCTTGAAATCGTATTCCTCGCGCTGCCAGCCCTGCTGTTTGGCCAAGGCCTTCACGCGTGCGCGATAAGCCCCCGGCGTCAGTTCGTTCGGCGGCAGCACGGTGAGTTCGCGGCATAGCAGATTGCCTTCGGCCTGCGCGCGCAATGCGGCAAAGCCGTCCTTCGCCGCGTAGCCATGCAGCACGATGGTTCGTAAGTCATTGTTTTTATTTTCTTTTTTACGCTCGGGTAATTTGCAGCCGTTGACCCAGGCCGTGTAAACCGCGAGTTCTGCCTGCGCCTGCCGCGCCTTCGCATCACCCAGCACGGCGACGTCGATCTGCAGCGGCTCCTCCGCCAGCAACAACGCCAGCGCCTTGCGCATCGCCGTGTGTTTTTCAAACGTCGATTGCGCATCATCGATCATTACCCACGCCACCAGCGCCCCGTTGCCGGCATCGGCAGACAACGGCGACTTGGCCAGATCGGCGAATTTTTTCTTGCGCCGGGCCAACACCGCGTCCAGCAGCGATGCGTGAGGCGCATGTGTGTCCGGCTTGGCGGTCTTAGGCAGCACGATCAGCAGATGATGCGCGCGTTTCGCTGCTGCGGCGGAAAAGGGCGTAGCGTGTTGTTCGAGTTTGGCGAGGGTGTTGGGCATGGTGTTGAAGTGAGTTTGGGTGCATCCGATTATAGCGGCACGAATTTTGGGAAGTTGCCGTTGAAATCTGATCGAATTTTCTGTCTCCTGCCTCGGGGTAGCGTTCCCGGATACAACGTTTCCGCTCTGATACGCGTAATCAGAAGCCCGCGTTACAATGGGCGCCCAGCGCGATTCGTAGTATTTGCGTCCATTTTTATCACTGTATGAAAACTTACAAATACCTCACAACCTTATGATCTTTATAGAATTTTCGAACTACATGCGTGGAATGTTATCCGGCGTACTGGAATGTTAATCATCGTTTTTTTGTATAAAATTAGGTAGCCAATCAACGGAGTCGGCGATGAAAAGGACACGAACCAAAAGAGGCTATCGAGCCAATGCCAGTCGAGACTTTCGTAGATAACCCTGAGCCAACGGATCCAAGGTCGTCCATTTGGCGTTACATCGAATTTTGGAAACTGCAGGACCTCGTCCAGACCGGACAGCTCTATTTGCGCCGGTCTGACAAACTCGAAGACGAACACGAAGGGTTACCGCCCTCCG
>Ga0193752_1002476_pt1 | contig 13752 bp, 10 predicted proteins | sample H1c1metaG_FD_144924 | JGI IMG/M metagenome (GOLD analysis project Ga0193752, IMG submission 144924) | Soil microbial communities from a riparian zone of the East river system, Colorado, United States - H1c1 | ecosystem: Environmental > Terrestrial > Soil > Riparian zone | place: USA: East River... | reverse complement strand
CCAAGGACAAACCGGCCGCCGCCGCAAAAGCGGAAGACCCGACTGCAATTCATCCAGAGATCTGGCCTTCTCCCAAATGGCCTTTCGATAGAGACGCGGCGCTCGAAGAAAAGGTTGCAGCGCTGCTCAAGAAGATGACGGTCGAAGAGAAGGTAGGCCAGACGGTGCAGGGCGACATCGCCAGCATCACCCCCGCGGACATGAAGAAGTACCACTTGGGGTCGGTGCTGAACGGTGGTGGCTCGGCGCCCGGCAACGACGAACTGGCGCCACCGAAGAAGTGGCTCGAACTGGCGGACGAGTTCTACGCCGCCTCCATCGACACCAGCGACGGCGGCGTCGGCATCCCGATGATCTGGGGCACCGATGCGATGCACGGCCACAGCAACATCGTCGGCTCCGTGCTGTTCCCGCACAACGTCGGCCTCGGCGCCACGCGCAATCCGAAGTTGTTAGGTGAGATCGCGCGCGTCACCGCCGAACAGGTGCGGACCACCGGCTTCGAGTGGACCTTCGCGCCGACGGTCACGGTGCCGCAGGACGACCGCTGGGGCCGCGCCTACGAGGGTTACTCGGAAGACCCGGGTGTCGTCGCCTCCTTCGCCGGCGTGTTCGTGAAGGGCCTGCAGGGTGAGCCCGGCAGCGCCGACTTCCTCAACGGCCATCACGTGATCTCCTCGACCAAACACTTCCTGGCCGACGGCGGCACCGAAAACGGCCGCGACCAGGGCGACGCGAAGATCTCCGAAACCGCCCTGCGCGACATCCACAACGCAGGTTACGTGCCGGCCATCGAGGCCGGCGTGCAGACCATCATGATCTCGTTCTCGAGCTGGAATGGCGTCAAGCACACCGGCAACAAGGGCCTGATCACCGACGTGCTCAAGAAGCGCATGAACTTCGACGGCTTCACCGTCGGCGACTGGAACGCGCACGGCCAGGTCGAAGGCTGCACGAACGACAACTGCCCGCAGGCGTTGAACGCCGGCCTCGACATGTACATGGCGCCGGACAGCTGGCGCGGCCTCTATGAGAACCTCGTCAAGCAGGTCAAGGACGGCACCGTGCCGATGGAGCGCCTCGACGACGCGGTCACCCGCATCCTGCGCGTGAAATTCCGCGCCGGCCTGTTCGAAGCGGGTCCGCCGTCGAAGCGTGCGCTCGCGGGCGACTTCAAGATGCTGGCCGCCCCGGAGCAGCGCGCGCTGGCGCGCGACGCCGTGCGCCAGACGCTGGTGCTGCTCAAGAACAACGGCGGCCTCCTGCCGCTGTCCGCCAACAAACATGTGCTCGTGACCGGCGACGGCGCGGACAACATCTCCAAACAAAGCGGCGGCTGGACGATCACCTGGCAGGGCACGGGCCTCACCAACGCCAACTTCCCCGGCGGCACGTCGGTGTGGGGCGGCGTGAAGGCGGCCACCAAGGCCGGTGGCGGCAGCGCCGAGCTGTCGGCCGATGGTTCGTACAAGAAGAAGCCGGACTACGCCATCGTGGTGTTCGGCGAAAATCCGTACGCGGAATTCCAGGGCGACCTCAAGGTCCTGACGCTGCCGGGTTCGATGACCCAGCATCTCGACATCATGAAGAAGCTTGCGGATTCGAAGATCCCCGTGGTCGCCATCCTCATGTCGGGCCGCCCGCTGTGGCAGAACCGCGAGCTGAACCTCGCGAACGCCTACGTCGCGGCCTGGTTGCCGGGCAGCGAAGGCGGCGGCATCACGGACGTGTTGTTCCGCAAGAAGGACGGCGCGGTGAACTTCGACTTCACCGGCAAGCTGTCGTACTCGTGGCCGCGCGACGCCACCGGCACGCCGCTCAACGTGGGTCAGGACGGGTATGACCCGTTGTTCGCGTTCGGCTTCGGCATGACGTATGCGGCGCCGGCGGAGCTCGCGCCGCTGTCGGAAGATCCGGGCATACCGGCCGAGCTGATGTCGACCGGTTCGTACTTCGAGAAGGGCCAGGCCGTGCAGCCGTGGTCACTGCGCGTTTCGAACGGCACGGACACGACGCGGATCACCTCCGTGCCGGTCGAGAGCGTCGGTGGCCGCGTGAAGGTCACCGCGGTCGACGACCTGGTGCAGGAGGGCGGCCGCCGCTTCGTCTTCGCCGGCGACGGCAAGGCCACCATTCAGATCACCAGCGAAGGTTCGGTCGATCTGTCGCGTGAAGCCAATGGCGACGTCATGTTGTTAGTTCGGCTGCGCCGCGACGCGGACGCACCGAAGGACCTGAAGATCGGCATGGCCTGTGGCGCCGGCTGCGGCGGCACGTTGCCGTTGGCGGATGAGCTGTCCGGCATGTCCGCCGGCAAATGGCACACGCTCGGTATACCGCTCAAGTGCTTCGCCAAGGCGGGCGTGGACGTGAGCAAGGTGAACGAGGCGCTGGTCGTCGAGTCGGAAGGCAAACTCGATCTGTCGTTCTCGCAGGTCAAGCTCGGCACCGTCGCCGACAAGACCCTCGCCTGCAACTGAAATGGGGACATTCCTCGTTTCCTAGCAAACGGGGACGTGCCTCAAGTGGATGTGCAACGGGGCGCTTCGCAAGAAGCGCCCCTTTTTGTTGGTGCCTGTGATGATGAGGCGCGTCCCCGTTTGCTAGGAAACGAGGAATGTCCCCATTTCAGCCCCGCTACCTGAGCTGGCTGTCCTTGCTGCCGCGACGGTTGTAACCCGAGTTCTCGACGACCTCGCGGTCGTGGGTCTCCTGGCAGACAACACACAGGCGGACACCCGGAATCGCCTCGCGACGGGCTTCGGGAATCTTCGCGCCGCACTCCGCGCAGGCTTCCAGCGACGGCCCGGACGGCAAACGGCTCTTCGCGCGCTTGATCGCATCCTTGACCGTCGCATCGATCTGATCCTGAACCGCGCCTTCCTTCGCCCAACCGGTTGCCATGACTGACCTCGCTCCGTGAAGGCCGATTTATTGCCTTCCCGCGGCGAAATTCAACCCCGTTTCTGATGCAGGGCCGCCTCGGCGACCGGCCGCATCGCCGCGTAGCCGGCGGCCGTCGGATGCACCTCGTCCCCAGCCAGCTCCTTCCGGACATTGCCCTGCGCGTCGGTCAACACGCCGGCGTAATCCGCGTACGTAGCGCCCGTCTGCTTCGCATATCCGCGCATCCAGTCGTTCATCGCGAGCGCCGCCGCCTTGGGCTCGGTCTGCGGCTGCCACCAGTACTTCGACGCCGGCGGCACCGATCCCAGCACGACGCGGATCTTGTGCGCGCGGGCGATCTCGCACATCGCCATGAAGTTGTTGCGGGAATCCCCGGCCGTCATCGGCCCGGTGTTGTGCGCGATGTCGTTGGTGCCGGCCATGATGTGCACGACGCGCGGCTTGAGCGCGACGACATCCTGGTACATGCGCACCAGCAACTGCGGCGTCGTCTGCGCGCTGATGCCCCGCCCGACGTTGCCCTTCGAGAGGAACGCGGGATCCGTGCGGGCCCAGCCCTCGGTGATCGAATCGCCGAGGAATACGGCGTCCACCTTCTCGCCGGCGGCTAACAACTTTGCATTGTCGTCGCGATATCGCCCGAGCCACGCCCAGTCCGTGAGCAACAGCGGCGGCTGCAGCGCGGGCGCCGTCTTCGGCTGCTCGCCGCAGCCTTCGGGCACCAGCGCGAACGCCGGCAGCGCGAGGCCGGCGCCCAAGGTCCCGGCGATGATCGAACGGCGGCTGATCGATGACATGGCATTCCCCCTTCGTTGAGAAAACGAATATGGCGGGAGGCGGCGGCTACCGCAAGCGTTCGGATCCCCCGGCCAATGCCTCGTCCATCGACTCGAGCTCCACGCCGCGGGTTTCCGGGAAGATCGCGAGCACCACGAAGAATTGCACCACCATGCAGGCCGCGAAGAACGCGAACGGCAACGACTGCGTGTAGATGGCGATCATCGGGAACAACTGGCCGATGATCGCGTTCATGCCCCAGTGCGTCGCGCTGCCCAGCGCCTGCCCGCGCGAGCGCACGGCGGTCGGGAAGATCTCCGCGAGGTACACCCAGATCACCGCGCCCTGCGAGAACGCGAAGAAGCTGATGAACACGATGAGCATCGCGAGCAGCAACCCCTTCCCCTCGCCCGTCCCCATGATGACGGCGACACCCGCGAGCGCGCAGGCCGTGCCGATCGCGCCGATCAACAGCAGCTTCTTGCGCCCGATGCGATCGATGAACCGCAACGCGATCATCGTCGCGATGAGATTGGCGGCGCCGATCGCGACCGCCTGCAGCGCATTCGACCAGCCGGTGAAGCCGGCGGCGGCGAAGATGTCGTTGAGGTAGTAGAGGATCGCGTTGATGCCCGAGAGCTGGTTGAACATTGCCAGCAGGATCGCGAGCACGATCGGCTTCTTGTAAGTGGCGGCGAACAGCTTCTCCGCCGAATTCTCTCGCGCGAGCTTCGCGGCGCGCTCGAACTCCGCCAGCATCGTGTCCGGATCGGCGACGCCGACGATGGCGAGGTTGGCCTTCGCCTCGGCCGTGCGGCCGCGCAATGCCAGCCACCGCGGGCTCTGCGGAATCGTGTACATCAACACCGCGAACAGGATCGCCGGCGCCGCGGCGATCCCCAGTTTCAGGCGCCACAGGTCCTCGCCACCCGAGAAAACCTGCACGAGAAAATTGCTGAGGAACGCGACCAGGATGCCGAGCACGATGTTGAACTGGAACAGGCCGGTCAGCGCGCCGCGCCGCTCCGCGGGCGCGATCTCCGAGATGTAGACCGGCGCCAGCACCGACGAGGCGCCGATCGCGAGCCCGCCGATGAAGCGGAACACGTAGAAGGACTCGAGGTTCCAGCAGAACGCGCAGCCGAGCGCCGAGGCGATGTACATGAAGCCGACGGCCTTGAGCGTGTCGCGCGAGCCGTAGCGATCGCCGGGCCAGCCCGCCACCAGCGCCCCGATGAACGTGCCTAACAACCCGCTGGCCACCGCGAACCCGTCCCAGAAACTGCCCGGCACGAGATGGAAGACGCTGCGCACCGATTCGGTGACGCCGGAGATCACCACGGTGTCGAATCCGAACAACAGGCCCGCGAGGCTCGCGGTCACGATCACGCCGAGATTCCTGGATCCAGACATTGCGATTCCCCCCACGCGTCTTGCCGCCCATATAAGAAGAGAGGGCGCTATTAATGAAAGACGCTTTAGTTATAGTACGGCATCGTTCATGGGGGTGGATACATGTCGAAGCGATACATCGCAAGCGCCGTTGCGCAACTAACAATCGTCCTGGCGTTGATTGCAAACGGGGCCCTCGCCCAGGTGCCGCTGCGCGACGACAACTCGGGACCCTACAACGTCACCATCCTCGAAGGCGGCGAAGGGCTCACGCGCAAGCTCGCGCCCGGCACCGCATCGCTGGATGCGAATGCCGCCTGGTCGATGAGCGGCTGGGTCAACGCGAAACGCGCGCAGAAAGGCGCCGCGGTGCTGCTCGCGATCGGCAGCTCGCAGCAGGACGGCCGAGCGCTGATGCTCGATGACGGAAAACTCTCGCTGTGGGCGGGCGGCGCGACGCTCGCCAGCGGCGTTGCGATCGACCCCGGCGTCTGGACCGCGGTCGCGGCCACCTACGACGGCAAGACCGCCCGACTCTATGTCAATGGCAACCAGGTCGCCGCCAACGAGGTCGCGATCGGCGCCACGGCGGCCGTGATCAGCGTCGCGCCGGTCATCGCACACATGGAAGGCGTGCCGCATTTCGGCGGCCAACTGGCGGAGCTCAAGCTTCACGAGGCAGCCCTGACCGCCACGCAAATTCAGGCATTAAGCGGTAAGCGGCCGGATTTCGGCGTGGTCGTGTTCCACGAAGTCGGCGGCCATTGGCCCTGGCAGGTGAAGCAGTGGCGCGGCCTGCAGGAACCGCAGGACCCCTGGACACTGCCGCACGGCAAGGCGCCCTTCAGCAAGCCGGTCGCAAAAGCGCCGGCACTCAAGCCCGAGCTCATTGCGGTCAGCGCCGGAGTCTGGACGCTCGGCCGCTGGCGGCTGGCCGAAGCTCCCAAGGTGGATGCGAAACCGTCCGAGATCGCCTCCCCTAGCTACTCGGACGCTGCCTGGTACCCCGCGACGGTGCCCGGCACCGTATTGACCACGTTGATCGACCGCGGTGTATACCCGGACTATGACTACGGCCTCAACAACATGGCCATTCCCGAAAGCCTCGCGCGCCAGGATTACTGGTATCGCACCTCCTTTCGCGCCCCCGAAAATCTCGACGGCAAACAACTGACGCTGACCTTCAACGGCATCAACTACGCCGCCGAGGTGTGGATCAACGGCAGCAGACTCGGCGACATCCGCGGCGCGTTCATCCGCGGGGTGTTCGATGTCACCGGGCGCGTGACGCAGGCCAAACCCACCGTGATCGCGGTGCGCGTGTCTCCGCCGCCGCATCCCGGCATTCCGCATGAAGAATCGATCGCCGCCGGCCCCGGCGAGAACGGCGGCTGGGTCGCTCTCGACGGACCCACTTTCGCCGCGTCCGAAGGCTGGGACTGGATTCCGGGCATCCGCGACCGCAACACCGGCATCTGGCAGAACGTCACCCTGTCCGCCACGGGCCGCGTGCGGCTGCTCGACCCGCACGTGGTCACGCTGCTGCCGCTGCCGCGCACCGACAGCGCGGATGTGTCGATCACGGTGCCGGTAGATAGTTCGCACGTCGCTCCGGTGGACGTCACCGTCACGGTGAAATTCGAGGGTGTGAGCCTCACGAAAACCACGCCGGTGTCGCCGGGCCGCACGGACATCCGGTTCACGTCCGCGGACTTCCCGCAGCTCAAGGTCGCGAACCCGCGGCTGTGGTGGCCGAACGGCTACGGCGCGCCCGAGCTCTATCACCTCGACCTCGCCGTCAGCGATCGCGGCCGCCCGAGCGACACGAAGTCGCTGCGCTTCGGCATCCGGCACGTGAGCTACGACTTCTCGCTGTTCGACGGCGACGGCCGGCTGCGCCGCGTGGAAGTGGATGTCGCCGCGGGCACCGCGCGCGGTGAACGCCTGATCGACAACCGTCACGAGTACATCAAGAAGGCCCCCGGCGGCTGGGCGGCATCCCTGACCAAAGCCGGCGAGACGTCACCCGCGGTGCGCGCCCTGCCCGAGTCCGGTGTATCGCCGCATCTCACGCTGCGCGTGAACGGCGTGCCGATCCTCGCGCGCGGCGGCAACTGGGGCATGGACGATTCGCGCAAGCGCATCCAGCGCGAGCGCCTCGAGCCGTATTTCCGGCTGCAGAAAGCCGCGAACCTCAACATCGTCCGCAACTGGATGGGCAACAACGACGAGGACGTGTTCTTCGACCTGTGCGATGAATACGGCCTGATGATCCTCAACGACTTCTGGGCGTCGACGCAGGATTTCCAGGTCGAGCCGCAGGATCCGCAGCTGTTCCTGCAGAACGCCGCGGACACCGTCGCGCGCTACCGCAATCACCCGTCCATCGTGATGTGGTTCGGTCGCAATGAAGGCGTGCCGCAGCCGATTCTCAACGAGGGCCTGGGCGATCTGATCGCGAAGCTCGACGGCACGCGTCACTTCACCGGCAGCTCGAACATGGTCAACCTGCAGGGCAGCGGACCGTATAACTACCGCCCGCCGGTCGGGTACTTCGAAAATCTCGCCAGCGGATTCTCCGTGGAGACCGGCACGCCGTCGCTGGCCACGCTCGAGGCGATCCAGGCCATGGTGCCCAAGGAAGATCGCTGGCCCCTGTCCGACACCATTGCATATCACGACTGGCATTTCGGCGGTAACGGCGACGTCAAGACGTTCATGCAGACGCTGGCCACGCGGTACGGCGAAGGCACGAGTCTCGAAGACTTCGAGCGCAAGGCGCAGATGATGAACTACGAGACCTATCGCGCCATGTTCGAGGGCTTGCAGGCGCACCTGTGGACCAAAAACAGCGGCCGGCTGTTGTGGATGACGCATCCCGCCTGGCCCAGCAACCACTGGCAGATCTACAGCTCGGACTACGACACGCATGCGGCCTACTACGGCGTAAAGAAGGCCGTGGAGCCGATCCACGCGCAGATGAACCTGCCGGATCTGGGGCTGACCATCGTCAACTCGACGCGCGAGCCGCGTTTGGGCCTGAAGCTCGCCACGCGCGTACTGTCGCTCGACAATCGCGTGCTGGCTTCGCGCGACGATGCGGTCGACGCCGCCGCCAACGACATCACCAACCTTCCGACGCTCGACATCGCAACGCTCGTGAAGCAGGAAGGCATGGTGATGGTGACCTTGCGACTGCGTGATGCATCCGGCGCTCTGATCTCGGACAACACCTATTGGCAGGGCGCCGACGATGCCAGCCACCAGAAGCTGAATGGGCTGAAGCCCCAATCGCTCAAGCTCAAGGCCAGCGCGCGCACCGAAGGCGACGAACGCGTGGTCACGGTGGCCCTCACGAACGGGGGCACACAAGCCGCGCTCGCCACCAAGCTCACGCTGGTCGATGCAAAAGGAAACCGCATCCTGCCCGCTCTCTACAGCGACAACTACGTCACCGTGTTACCCGGCGAACCGCGCAGCGTGGAGATTCGCTACCCGGCGGAACTCGGCGGCGTGGCGGCAATCAACGTGCGCGGGTGGAACGTGAAGGCGGCGAGCGTGAAGGCGAGCGCCAACTAGGAGCCGCCCGCCATCAGGGCATCCCATTCGGGCGTCGAGCGGAACCAGTGTCCCTCGACGCCCCGGAGCACGTGCCGCACGTTGAGCTGGTAGCCCTCTTCGGCCGGCCCCGGTAGATAGATGTAGCCGCGCTTGCGCCGCGCGTCGTAGGCGTATTTCAGGACGTGGCACCGCTCGAGCGCGGCGGCCCTGGCGCCACAGAAGATCGTGACGCGTGCGGCGGTCAGGCCCGCGGGCGGCTCGACGATGCCGGGCGTCCAGTCGGCGAGGCTTTGGGAGTTGGTCCGCTCGCTCGAGGTGCCGGGCCCGTTCCAGATCGAGAATCTGCGGGCGAGATCCGGGCTTTCGATCGTACGCGCGGACGAGCCGCCGGCCTCGATCTCGATGCGGCCGATCCCGGTTTTCGCCCACGCCAGCACCGGCAGCAGCGCGCCGATGACAGCTATCACCCTGGCGGATTTCACATTGCATCTCCGCGGTGCCGAACGCCGTGAATTTACGCCCCATTCAACCCACAGGGAATCCGGACTTCGAGAGAATTAATGCCGCATTGCGCTGTGCGGCGGTCAGGGCGTCGCGCGCCCGATAAGATGCCGCCCCATGACCGCAAAGCTCAGCAATATCGATATCGCTCAGGCAGCCAGGATGCTGCGCATCTCCGACGTGGCGCGCGAGCGCCTCGGCATTCCGGAAGACGCGATCGAGGCCTTCGGGAAGTACAAGGCCAAGCTCTCGCTGGATTTCGTCTCGAAGCTCAACGGCAGGCCCAACGGCAAGCTGGTGCTGGTGACCGCCATCTCGCCCACTCCCGCGGGCGAGGGAAAGACCACCACCACGGTCGGGCTCGGCGACGCGCTCAACCTGCTGGGCAAGAAGGCGTTGATCTGCCTGCGCGAACCGGCGCTGGGGCCGGTCTTCGGCATGAAAGGCGGCGCGGCCGGCGGCGGCTATGCGCAGGTCGTGCCGATGGAAGACATCAACCTGCACTTCACCGGCGATTTCTCCGCGATCGCGCTGGCTAACAACCTGCTGGCCGCGCTCATCGACAACCACATCCATCACGGCAACGAGATCGGCTTCGACGTGCGGCGCATCACCTGGCGGCGCGTGCTCGACGTGAACGACCGTTCCCTGCGCGAGGTCACCATCGCACTGGGCGGACCGGCAAACGGTTTCCCGCGCCAGGACGGTTTCGACATCGTGGTCGCGTCCGAAGTCATGGCGATCTTCTGTCTCGCGACCAGCCTCGCGGATCTGAAGGATCGGCTCGGCAAGATCGTCATCGGCTACACGCGCGACCAGAAGACGATCCTCGCGAGCGACATCAACGCGCATGGCGCGATGACGGCGTTGCTGCGCGACGCGCTCGCGCCGAATCTCGTGCAGACGCTCGAGAACAATCCCGCGTTCATCCACGGTGGGCCGTTCGCCAACATCGCGCATGGCTGCAATTCGGTGATGGCCACCAGCACCGCGCTGAAGCTCGCGGACTACGTCGTGACCGAAGCCGGCTTCGGCGCCGATCTCGGCGCGGAGAAGTTCGTCGACATCAAGTGCCGCAAGGCGAACCTGACGCCGTCGGCCGCCGTCATCGTTGCCACCATCCGGGCGCTCAAGTATCACGGCGGCGTCGACGTGAAGGATGTCGGCAAGGAAAACCTGGCCGCGCTCGAGCAGGGCATCGTCAATCTCGAGCGGCACATCCACAACGTTCGCAACGGCTACGGGCTCAACAGCGTCGTCGCGATCAACCATCGCAGCGAAGATACCGAGGCGGAGATCCACCTGTTGCAGCAGCGGCTCGCGCATCTCGACGTCAGGATCATCGTGGCGAAGCACTTCGCCGAGGGCGGCAAGGGCGCCATCGAGCTGGCGAAGGAAGTCGTGCGGCTGTGCGACCTGCCCAACAACTTCCGCTACGTGTACGAGTCCGACCAGAGCCTGTGGGACAAGATGAAGACCATCGCCACGCAGATCTATGGCGCGCTCGACATCGTCGCGGACAGCAAGATCCGCGGCCAGATCAAGGCGCTGCAGGACGGCGGCTACGGCCATTACCCCGTGTGCGTGGCGAAGACGCAGTACTCGTTCTCCACCGACCCGAAGCTGCGCGGCGCGCCGTCGGGCCACGTCGTGAACATCCGCGAAGTGCGGCTTGCGGCCGGTGCGGAATTCATCGTGATGATCTGCGGCGACATCATGACCATGCCGGGCCTGCCCAAAGTGCCGGCGGCCAACACGATCGACGTCGACGCCACCGGAAAGATCGTCGGCCTCTTCTGAAATGGGGTCAGGCCCCATTTCCCAGCAAAAGGGGCCGGAGCTCAGCGCCGCTTGACCGCGTGACGCTCCACGCTTCACATTTCGCGCATGTCGTATTCCGGCGCCGCCATCCGCGGCTCTTACTACCTGACGGTCACCGGCGCGCCGCTGTTCACGCTCGCGCTCGCGGCCTGGTGGGCCCGCGCGTCCAGCGCCAGCGGCGCAATCCTGTGCATCGTCATCGCCGCCATCTACTGCTTCGCGTCCGCGCTCGCCTGGCTGCGCGTCAAACGGCGCACCCCGCTGATTCCAGACCTCGTGATCACCGAGTCCCCGGTCATCTCGGCACTCGTCGCGTTCACGAGCATCCTGGGAACCCTCACGATGCTGGTGACGCTGTCCGTCCTGTTCGATCCCCGCCTGCCGCAAAGCGGCGTGGGCGGCCCGCTCGCCCTGTTCATCTTCCTGTCCCTGTTTCTGTACGGCTTCGCCCTGATCAGCGCGGAATGGGTTCTGTCCGGCCCGTTGAAGGCGCGTTGAAATAGTCGGCGCGCGTCCGCGCCCTTATCATGCGCACATGCCATCCGCCGACATCGCCCGCGTGCGCGCGGAAATCGACGCGCTTTATCGCCGCGAATCGCGCCGCATCTTCGCCACGCTGATCCGCCTGCTCGGCGACTTCGAGCGCGCCGAAGAGGCGCTGCACGAGGCCTTCCGCGCCGCCATGGAGAAATGGCCGGGCGAAGGCCTGCCGCAGAATCCCGTCTCCTGGCTGGTGTCGGCAGGCCGGTTCAAGTCCATCGACAAGCAGCGGCGCGACAAACGTTTCGATCACCTCGAAGACCGGCCCGACGTTTCCGCGGCGCTCACCGATGACGCGCCCGCGCTCGACGAGCGCGAAGAGCTGCTCGAAGACGATCGGCTGCGCCTGGTGTTCACCTGCTGCCATCCGGCGATCGCACCCGATGCGCAAGTCGCCCTCACGCTGCGTGAAGTCTGCGGGCTCGCCACCGAGGAAATCGCCGCCGCTTTCCTGACGCCCGCGCCGACGATCGCGCAACGCATCGTGCGCGCCAAGGGCAAGATCCGCGACGCGAACATTCCTTACCAGGTGCCCTCCCGCGACGAACTACCCGCTCGCCTCGAAACCGTGCTGCGCGTGGTGTACCTGGTGTTCAACGAGGGTTACTCGGCAAGCTCCGGCGAATCCGCCACGCGCGCCGATCTTTCCGGCGAGGCGATCCGCCTCGGCCGCCTGCTGTTCGAGCTGATCCCCGAGCCCGAAGTCCAGGGCCTGCTGGCGCTGATGCTGCTGCACGAATCCCGCCGCGAGACTCGCGCCGCGCCCAATGGAGATCTGATCCTGCTCGACGAACAGGACCGTTCGCGCTGGAACCGCAGGCTCATCGAGGAAGGGGCGGCGCTGACGCGCGCCGCCTTGTCCACGCAGCGCGTCGGGCCGTACTCGTTACAGGCCGCGATCGCCGCGGTGCATGCCGAGTCGCCAACCGCCGCCGAGACCGACTGGAGCGAGATCATCGGGCTCTACGACCTGCTGCTGCGGATCCTGCCCTCGCCCATCATCGCGTTGAACCGCACCGTGGCGGTCGCGCAGCTGCAGGGGCCGCAGCTCGCGCTCGAACATCTCGACGGCCTGCTCGCCGACGGCGCGCTCGACGGCTATCAGCTCGCGCACGCGGCGCGCGCCGACTTCTGCCGGCGCCTGGGGCGCAACGATGATGCGCGCGCCGCGTACACGCGCGCGATCGGACTGACCGCGCAGGGTCCCGCGCGACGCTTCCTCGAACGACGACTCGCGGCGCTGCCGGCATAAGAAACAACCACTTGGATGTACCGGCAACTTTCTTCGCCGGCACTGTCGAATCCGGACGTTGTCGTTCGGCTATCTCTCAAGGAGCCCGCCATGAAGTACCTGTGCCTCGTTTACCTCTCGCCCGAACACTGGAATTCCGCGCCGGACGAAGCCTGCCTGGCGTGTGGCGACAGCCTCCGGCAGAAAGGGCAATTGCTGGGCGGTTCGCCGCTGCACCCCGCGCACACCGCAACCACCGTGCGCGTGCGTAACGGGCAGACGTCGGTCACCGACGGCCCGTTCGCCGAAACCAAGGAGCAGCTCGCCGGCTTCTACATGATCGAAGCGCGCGATCTCAACGAGGCGATCCAGATCGCTTCCAAGATTCCACCGGCGCAGTTCGGCAGCATCGAAGTGCGTCCGACGCGCGAGTTGATGCCTGGCGTCACGCAGGCCGCCGCGGCCGCCGGGCCCTGATTCATCAAAGACCCCAACTGACTTGCGAAGAATTTCGTCATGCACTCCCAGATCTTCGTCAACCTGCCGGTCAAGGACCTCAAGCGTTCCGTGGATTTCTTCACGAAGCTCGGTTACACCTTCAACCCGCAGTTCACCGACGAGAACGCGACCTGCATGATCCTCGGCGACAACCTGTTCGTGATGCTTCTGGTCGAGAAATTCTTTTCGAGCTTCACCGCGAAATCGATCTGCGACACCACGACGTCCACCGAAACGCTGAGCTGTCTCGCCTGCGGCAGCCGCGCACAGGTCGACGAGCTGGTGGCGAAGGCGCTCGCCAACGGCGGCAAGGTCCCGCGCAAGGCGCAGGACCACGGCTTCATGTATGCCCACGGTTACGAAGACCTCGACGGCCACACCTGGGAGCTCATCTACTTGACCGGCGCGCCGCCCCAGCACCTCGGTTGACCCCGTAACCCCTTGATTATGTGACGCGAGTTCGCGCTGCGGCCGAGGTTTGCCGCAGTGAATCAAGTGCCTGAATTCCCGGCCGTTAACGGGAC
>Ga0193752_1002475_pt1 | contig 13754 bp, 11 predicted proteins | sample H1c1metaG_FD_144924 | JGI IMG/M metagenome (GOLD analysis project Ga0193752, IMG submission 144924) | Soil microbial communities from a riparian zone of the East river system, Colorado, United States - H1c1 | ecosystem: Environmental > Terrestrial > Soil > Riparian zone | place: USA: East River... | reverse complement strand
GGCAAGGACCTCAATGCGGGAGTCGCGTTCTACGGGCGGCAGGCCGGCGTGGCCGACGTGCCGAAGATCTCGGCACCGCTGATGTTTCAATACGCCGGTAACGATAAGGGCGTAAACGCGGGTATCGCGGACTATGAAAAGGCGCTAAAGGACAACGGGAAAAAATACGAGTCCTTTACCTACGAGGGTAAGCAGCACGGTTTTCACAACGACACAACCCCGCGCTACGACGCCGAGGCCGCGAAACTGGCATGGGAGCGTACACTAGAATTCTTTAAAAAGAACCTTAAGTGAACCATTCCAACTGGTTCACGCGCAGCACGATCGGTCCAAACGCCTATTGGTTCTAAACCATTAGGCGTTTGCCGTTTAGGGTCTCTTCCAAAAAATATTGATTTCTTTTAGGTTTAGGGTTAGTGTTTAGGCATAGCTTTACAACTAAATAACTAAAGGGGGAAGTTTTGATGAAATTCGCAAGATCGCTGATTTGCCTTTGTTTTGTCTTTTGCCTGGCATCGGTATGCCTTTCGGCCGATTATACGGTTAGCAAAACCGCTGATACGAACGACGGTACCTGCAATGCCGATTGTTCCTTGCGCGAAGCTATTGGGGCGGCCGGCGCTACCGCAGACAACGACACGATCTATTTTGCAATGCCTTTGTTTGCCTCGCCGCAGACCATAACGCTATCGGGCTCGGAGATCGTGATCGCAAATAACGGATCGCTGACGATCCATGGAACGGGCGCTAACCGCCTGACAATAAGCGGTAATAATGCCAGCCGTATTATTTCGATAAGCGACGATGCGGTCGTGAATATCCACCATGTCAGGTTTACGGGCGGTACGGGAGTGGGAGCCGCAAACACGGGACGCGGCGGCGCCATTTACAATAACGGCGGTACGACGGTTATCACAAACACCGTTTTTACGGGAAATTCGGGAGCGAACGGCGGCGCGATGAATAACGCTACTGCCGGGACGTTGACCATAATCGATTCGGTGATGATAGCTAACACTGCATCGAGTGTCGGCGGCGCCCAAAAAATTTTTCGACATCGATCCTTAATCTCATAAACACTTCGATCACCGGTAATTCCTGCGGAACGTCGTCTACCGGCGGAGGTGCGATCCAGGGCAATGGGGTGATAACGATGACCAATGTGACAATGTCCGGCAACACGTCGCAGGCTTCCGGGGGCGGGATCTTTTACAACGGCACGGGTCTGACAATGACTAATACCACTATTTCGGGAAATACCGCTTCGACAAACGCGGGTGGCCTGCATAAATCCACTTCGACCAACAACGCGAATATTCGTAACTCGATCATCGCCGGCAACACCGGGGGCGCTTCGCCGGATATTACGAACGTTATCAATTCACTCGGGAATAATGTGATCGGTACGGTCGGGACAAGCACGGGCTGGGTCGGATCGGACCTGCAGAATCAGAACCCGCTGCTTTCGCCGCTGGGGTTCCATGGCGGCAACGGTTATACGCAGGCGCTGCTTACGGGCTCGCCGGCGATAAATGCGGGGCAAGATTGTGTAAAGGACCTGACCTGCGCGGCGAACAATCCGCCGGTTGCAGTTTCTGCAGACGAGCGTGGGGCGATTCGCGCGGACACGGTGGACATAGGCGCCTATGAAGTTTCCGCCGACTATCGGGCGATCTTGCCGAGCGCGCTGGCAAACCAGGCTTACAGTTACGCCTTTGTTCCAAATGTGGGCGCCTTTACATACTCGGATTCGGGAGGAACGCTACCGCCCGGCGTAGGCGTATTTACGGGTGCGATAACCGCGACAGTGAGCGGCACGCCGACGGCAGCCGGTGCGTTCGATTTCGCTGTAACGATGACAAATGGCGTGAACCCGGCTTCGGTCAACTATCAGTTGAACGTGTTAAATGATCTATCGGTCGTTCCGGTCACGGGCAGGGTTACAAGCGCCTCGGGGACTGGATTAGGCAAGATCCATGTTGACGTGGAGGACCAGAACGGGAACATCAGATCGGTTGTGACCAATCCCTTCGGCTATTTCTTTTTTGACGATCTGGCGGCGGGCTGGACCTATACGATGTCGGCATCGTCAAAGCAATATACATTTACACCGCGAACAATAACGGTCGCGGATGCTAATAGGAGTATGGACCTGGCGGCGGCGCCATAGCGGAATTTGCGGGTGCATAAGCCCGGACCGGAGTTTTTGCGCAATAGACATGAGTGAGGGGGCCATTGCCGGATACGGTCCCTCATCAAACTAAATAATCTAAAGCTTTTCAAGTAATCTCTCGATATCCGTCGCGTTGTTATAAAAATGCGGGGCGATTCGCAGACGGTCTCCGCGCGGGGAAACAATGATGTTATCGGCCTGCAGGCGTTCGGCGATCTCGTGGGGCGTCTTTCCGGTCGTGCTCCTTATACAGACGATCTGCGATTTCTCTCCCGGCGCGCGAGAACTTACGATCTCATAATCTGTGCCACGTAGCCCCTCACACAGCATATCGGTCAAATATTCCAGGTAGCCCGCGATCCACTCGGGACCGATCTCGTTGATCAGGTTCAAGCTCTGCTCGAGCCCGTAAAAGAGCGAAGCCGTGCCCGTGCCGGATTCCCAGGCAAGAGCGGTCGATTTAAAAGGCTGCTCGGTATCGGTAAAATCCCACGGGGTTTCCACGCTGATCCAACCCACCATCGTCGGCTCTACCCTTTCTCTTGCCCTGTCCGAAAGATAAAGTATGCCGCAGCCCTCGGGCGAGCACAGCCATTTATGGCTTGCGCCCGATGCAATGTCCACAAACTGCGCCGGCAGGTCGAAGGGCATAGCTCCGAAACCCTGTATGATATCCACGGCAAACAGCGCATCGACAGCCCGCGCAGCGCGCCCAATGCGTTCGAGGTCAGCTTTGAAACCGGAACCGTATTGGACGGCGCTTATGGTTACTACGCGGGTATTATCATCGATCAGGCCGATAAGCTCATCCAGATCTATACGGCCGTTGCGCTCGGGAGCGAGGCGTAATTCTACATTGTGGGCATCGCGGATCCTTCGCCACGGGTAAAAATTGGCGGGGAATTCGCGTTCAAAGCTGACTATATTGTTACCCGTCTTCCACGGCAGTCCGCCCGCAACGCTGGCAAAACCATCCGATGTGTTTCGCATAAATGCGATCTGCTCGGGCCGGACTTTTAACGTCCCCGCGATAAGGCCTCGCGCACGGTCCTTGGTCGCGATCCAATTCAGATAGTTTGCCGAGCCGTTTTCGGCCACGTCGCGAAGTTGAAGATTGACGGCTTCGACCGCGGTCAGAGGCATTGGCGAAATGGCCGCGCTGTTTAAATACGTATATTTGTTTGCGGCCGGAAAAAGCGACTTGAACTAAACGTCTGCATTGACAAACCTTATTCGAAAGCCTGATTATTTAAGTTGGCGGAAGGCGTCCAACCGCGGTTTCTGCGCGCGCATCGAATCCTTTCAATTATGTTTGATTTGTACACAAAAAACCAACCTGGCCTGAGCGGCATATCAATGCACGACGACCCCGATATCGAGGTGGTGCGTCTTCGCCGCGAATCGCGCCAGGGGCTGCTTACGGAGAGCCTGCGGCTCGTGCGCGACATTATCCTGATAATCTCGGCATTTATCCTTGTAGGCGTATTTTTTGTGCAGCCGGTGGTCGTAGAAGGTACCTCGATGCTGCCTCAACTTCATGACGGCGAGCGATTGCTGGTCAACAAGCTGGTCTATTACAAGTTCAAAAGCATCAGTTGGGGGCACCTTAGCCGCGGTGATATCGTCGTCTTTTGGTTTCCGAACGATCCCGACAAGAGCTATGTAAAGCGGATCATCGGCCTTCCGGGAGAAACGGTAGAGATGCGAAACGGCAAGGTATTGGTGGACGGGCAGGTACTGAACGAAGATTATCTTGTGGCCGAGTATAATCATCAAATACCGAATACACCGCCGAAAAAGGTCGACGCGCATTACTATTTCGTGATGGGAGATAATCGGGATAATTCTTCGGATTCTCGCGCCTGGGGCCTTGTCCCTGAGAAGTATATCTACGGCAAGGCGTTTTTCCGCTATTGGCGTCCGAGCGACGCGGGCTTTCTCGAGCACGGAAGCTATGACATTCCGGAAAAACCGCAGGTAGAAGATAAGGACGACCGGGCCGAGGAGTTGGAATAGTTAGTGATCCGTTGTTCGTTGCCGGATGATCGTCGAACGAACCACGAACAACCAACCACAAACGACGAACATACAGGAATGAATCTTTCAAAAGCAGCAATACTCGTTCTCGAAGATGGACGCGCCTTTCGGGGGGCGTCTTTTGGCGCCGAGGGTGAAACCTTTGGCGAGATGGTCTTTAACACCTCGATGACCGGCTACCAGGAGATCTTGACCGATCCTAGTTACGCGGGGCAACTCGTCTGCATGACATACCCGTTGATAGGGAACTACGGCGTGAACGAAGAAGACGTAGAATCCCGCCGGCCGTGGGTCGAGGGATTTGTGGTTCGCGAAGCCAGCCGAGTAGCCTCAAACTGGCGCTCGACAGGAACGCTCGACGATTATCTCAAACGCAACAATATTGTCGGCATCGAGCATATCGACACTCGCGCTTTGGTTCGTCACATTCGCGATAAAGGGGCGATGCGCGCTGCCATTTCGAGCGTTGATCTGGATGAAACAAGCCTGCTTCAGAAGGTGCTTGACACGCCCGAGATGAAAAACCGCGAGCTTGCCAGTGCGGTTACGGTTGAATCTACATTTGAATACCCGTCGCTCGACCCTGCGACAAAATATCATGTCGTTTGCTACGATTTCGGTGTAAAGACCAACAGCCTGCGTGAATTCTCACGGTTTGGATGTCACGTTACCGTGGTTCCGTCAGATACTTCGGCAGACCAGGTGATGGCCCTCAAGCCGGACGGTATTTTCTTGTCCAACGGACCGGGCGACCCTGCCTCGATGAGTACGGTAGTCGAGGAGATCAAAAAGCTCGCGGCAAGCGAGACACCTATTTTCGGAATATGTCTCGGCCACCAGCTCCTTGGCGAAGCTTTCGGCGGCGAAACATACAAGCTTAAATTCGGCCACCGCGGCGGCAACCAGCCTATCAAGGACCTGACGACCGGACGGGTCGAGATAACCTCGCATAATCACGGCTTCGCGGTCGATGCGGCTAGCCTTCCGGCTGACGTCGAGGTCACGCATATCAACCTTAACGACAATACTGTCGCGGGCCTTCGGCATAAGATACTGCCTGTCTTTAGCGTGCAGTATCACCCCGAGTCGGCCCCGGGGCCTCACGATTCGGAGTATCTCTTCAAACGATTTATCGAGCTCATGGATAGCAAATCATAACGGTCGCTGTAAGCAGATTACGGTAATTACAGACTTTTCAAGTCGGTTGTTGGCCTGACGCCATTGGTTATGGGAGGATTTCAAAAAAACCTTCCTTTTTTCTCTGACTCGCGTTAAATATCATCGCATGAGCAAACTTCTCAACAAATTAAGCTTCTGGTGGGTTGGTATTGTCGCGATGGCAATCGGGATCTTCGCCGCGGGCGGCAGCTTTCTATATACGAGTCCTGACGGCGCCACGGGAAATATCAAGCGAAGCGACCTTTTTTCGCTGCGGGTAAAAGAAGGTTCGACCTTCGATGCGAACTATTATTACATCATTCAGACGGCGGAAAAGGGCGCGTGGTTTTGGCGGGATATCTACACAATACATTGCGACCATTCTATAAAAGGCGAGAGCGAAAAGATCATCAACGTCGTAAAAGATGACACCGGATATATCAGTTTAGGTACCGTCACCGCAGTTACGACTGACTCTGGCGGCTCATGGACGTTTTTTGATACACGCGGTTCGCAATTCGCAGAGATAAATCGGGCTTACTGGCTTAACAAAACCAAAATAAATGCGGATGGGACGGGCACGATCTCTCTTGATGATCTGGAAAATACCTCCAGAAGGACTCCGGTTTTTACAACTACGGATTACGGTAAAACGTGGACTGAAACTATGCCCTAAAAAAACCAGCGGTCAAAAACCCCACACGCCACTCTGGCCACACACGTTCCAATCTCTCTTTTTCAAATCCGCGCTGTTCTATCAAATATTTTTTTGCTTGCGAAACCCTTTCACCAGCCGCCATCCTCTCCAGGAACAGGTATTGTCCTTCCTTCAGCTCGGTTAACCCGAGCCGGTAATTTCTCCTGGTTACCGCACAAAAGCTTTCCTGCTCAAAGGGCAGCTCCGGGTTTTTCTTTTTCGTCGCTTCAAGGTAAAACCGCCACACGGGATAGCGATGTTTGAACAGATAGAAGATCGGCACCAGCCGCAGGTCGTCATCGGGCGTATCCGCCGGAGCGGTTTCAATCTCCTCGGCGTGCATGTCGAAAATCCCGGACAGCTCGAACTCGAACTGCGCCAGCTCGATCATAAAATCCGGCCATGTCTCGCGAGTGTCCTGTGGCCGGGTCGCCTCGAGAAAATCGGGAAACTTTCGTCCCAATTCGCCCAACGTATAGTTTTCAGACGGATGTGCGCCGAGGTATTCATCCGCAAACATTCGGAACAGGTCGTCGCCCAATGCATAATTCAACGCGCTGAACTGGTTTTTCATGCACTCGCGCAGGCGGGCAATATAGCTCCGGCGATAGATCCCGAGGTGCTGCTCCGCGCTGAGTCGGCTCGAACCGTTGACGATATCCGTAGCGCCAGTCGCGGCGTCGCGCCTCACCAGTGCCATCTGCATCCAATCCTGCAGTTGTTCGAATGTAAGCGAATTGTTCATCCCGGACTTTGTGCTAGTTCATAATCCGCCACCATGAAATCCACCGGATTCGATATCTCGGAGTCTAAAACGGATGGCACGATAGTCTCCGATACGCCCGTAAATCCGTCCATATACTCTTTCGCCCTCAGTACCTCGGCGTGATACTCATCAAAAGAAGGTATCTTCGCATCCCATTCCAGCAGCACCGGTGCGCCTCCGGTCAGTTCCCATCCGAGCGAAAATAACTGCCAAACGCCCGGGATCACCGGCCCGTCGTGGGTATCCACGATATGCGTGCCGCAGTTTTGGTGCCCCGCGAGATGGAACTGCTTTACACTTTCCAGCGGCAAGGCGCGGATATATTCTTCGGCATCCAGATCGTTATTGAATGCGGTGACGTAAACGTTGTTCACATCCAACAGCAGACCGCAGCCCGTTTCTTCCGTCATAAAACGCAGAAAGTCGGGTTCGGGAATTGTCGACTGTTTGAATGAAAGATAGGTGCTCGGGTTTTCCAGCACGAGCTGCCGCCCGAGGTAGTCCTGCACTTGATCTATCCGGCCGCATACGTGTTTCAGTGATTCCTCTGTCAGCGGCATCGGCAGCAGATCGTGGGTATTGACGCCGTTGATCCCCGTCCAGCACAGGTGGTCCGATATCATGCGCGGGTTGATCTCATCCGCCAGCGCCTTGAGCCGCGCGAGATAGGTCATATCCAGGGGCGCGGCGCTCCCGATAGAAAGCGAAACCCCGTGCATTACCACAGGGTATCGTTCGGCTATCCGGCGCAGCACCCAGCGGGGTCTGCCGCCCGAATCCATAAAGTTTTCGGAGATTATCTCGAACCAGTCGACGGCCGGCCAGTTCTCCAAGATGTAATTGAAATGCTTGCCCCGAAGGCCAAGTCCCAGACCCAACCCCGCGGAATCGTTTAACCCCATTGCCTTGCTCATTATTTAACCGTCGCCGTCCGGGTCGTCAGGCGCCGCGGCGCAACCTGCGGGGCCCCCTTCACCGTCATCCGGGTCGTCAGGTGCGGCAGCGCATCCCGCCGGGCCGCCCGGATCGTCAGAACAGCTGGTTTCCGCGCTGTAAGCCTGTACATCGGGATCATCGACAGCCTTCCCGGCACATCCTGCGGGCCCGCCTTCGTCGTCATCCGGATCATTCGGATCCTCCGGCGCCGCGGCGCAACCTGCCGGGCCACCCGGATCGTCCGAACAGCTGTTCTCCGCGCTATAAGCCTTTACATCGGCATCGCCATCGTCCTTGGCGGCGCATCCTGCGGGTCCGCCTTCACCGTCATCCGGATCGTCGGGCGTAGCCGCGCAACCTGACGGGCCTCCCGGATCATCGCAGCTGTTAGTTTCGCCATAGGCCTTTACATCCGCGCTGCCGCACAAATGCGGCTCGCTGCGTTGGCAGAGTTCGGCCGCGTCTTTTGCGGGGTCGTTAAAGCCGAATGTGCAGTATTTATTGCCGCTCGATCCGCACGAATCATACGAGCCCAGGATCTCGGTCAGCCACGCTTGCGACGGCCCGCATTTGAATGGCGCCGGCCCGAACGTGCGGCCCGATGCCGTCATTCTTTCTTCGAATAACTTCCGCGCCAGTACCCATACGCTCTTGCCCGTGTTCGCGCCCTGGGTACTGTAGCGCTCGGCCTGAACAGGCACCGCACAGCTCCCCTGCCAAGCGCAGTTATTCGCACCCGGGTTCGATTGCTCTTCGCCGTCGCCATAGAGCCCGCACCCTCCCTGCCCGCGGCAATTGTTTAGCGTATGGCAGTTATGCCGTGCAGCGGTGGCGCAATAGCCCGTACCCGCACAGGCGTTGGTGCCGTAACGGTCATGCCCACGGCAAGCGTTGAGCCCAGCGCAGATGTGAAATTCTATCGGGGGCGGTAGTGTGGTCCCACTCGACGGAACTGGGCCGGTCGATGGTGACGAGCAATGACTGCAGCCATTTGAGCTTACTGTTTCTTCTACATTATCCATATTTTTAATCGGCTCTGGGCCTTAAAGTATTTTTCTTAAGACTTCCCAGACTAATTCAACGGCACATCCGGCAGGTCCTGATACCTTTGCTGCAAGTATGAGATCGTCGGGTAAAGTGCAACCGCGGTGTTAAAAAGCGCGTTCAACTGCGATTTCGGGCTCGACATCAATCCGAACGAGTAATTCTCGAACGGGGCCGATCCTATATAGGACTTCCCGTCTTTTTCGAACGTCAGTCCCTGAATATCGCCGCACAGCGAACTCAGGATAAAGATCATCGTCTTGTGTATCCCGAACATGAACGTTTCATACTGCGTGTTGCCGGACTGCTTGTAGCAGTTTTCGGTCATCACGAACAGATACGTATATGTTGCGTTGATCAGGGTCGCTACGGCTGAAAGAGCTTCGCGGTTCGCATAATGTGCGTTAATGGGGTCGGCAGGTGCGGCGTAATCGGCGACCGTTGGATTTGTCGGGACATTCAGTACGAAATAGCTGGCGATCCCGCCCAGGTTATAAGCCGCAAACTGCTGCTCAAGCGCCTCGTAATCGCAGTAGATTTCGGCAAATTTCTCAAAATGGCAAAGCTCCTTGTGGCCGGGATCGTCAAAATCCGGGGTATTCGGATCATTGCAAATTACCGAACCGTCTGGACCCAAGCCCGCGCCCATGTTGCCTTCTCCCTGCTCCTTGATGAGCGTCAGCGCCGCCACGGCCGAATCACGGTCGACGACGTGGATCAGGTCGCCCGAATCGTCGGCGTTGGTGTACTGGGCCTTGTGCTGCTTGTTGTAGTACAGGGTATCGATGTTGTTCTGCGCGTAATAGTGCTTGCCCGGTTCGAGCTGGCTGCCCCTGTTGTACGTCAGGTCGTTCGTTTTGATGCACTCGATGATCATGTCGTAAAACTGGCCGATCGTCTTATACGGCAGCGCACCTTCGGCAAGTTGCGAGGGCAGCGGCGTCGGGCTTTCGATCTTCAAAAACGTCATCAATTGATCGAGCGAGAATGGCGCGAGGTTGATAGGGAATTCCGGCTCGTGTCCCGGCAGCACCACCGGCCACGGCGGCCCGGGCGATTTGCCGACGAGTTGCGGAACGCCCACGAGCGCCTGGTGCGTGTTTGATGAGAGCGCCATGTGCAGCATTTCCTCGATCACGACGCTCATAATGGCCGCGCCCGCCTTGTTGGCAAACACCATTAGCTGCGCCGAGAGGTCCAGGGCGATGGCGTTCGCTTTATCGAGCGGGATGCCGCCCGCAGTCAACTTTTGCACGAGATCGCCGCTTATCGCGTCCTGGTTGGGCACGCGGTTGATCGAATAATAGGTGTAAAGATAGACGGGGATGGTTGCAATCTCGATCCCGATCGCCTGGTCAAGCGCTTCACCGAGGTTCTCCGGCGTGACCTCGGCATCAGCCATAAAAAGGGGGTGCGTTTGCATATCGTGTTTCCTGTTAACGCGGGCATTCCACGCCCGGCTGTGGTAGAGATTCCCGCAAACTTCGGACGAGGCGTCCTATGCAGGGAAACGTAACAAAATAAATCGATTAGCTTGTTTTCTCAGGGAGAACATACAGACCCCACGCAGCCTGGGGAAATCACTTTGTGTTCTATTGCGAATATAATCGCATAGTTTCGAGGTCTTTGACAATAATTTTTGAGCAAGAGCCCTACGCTGCCAGTCTATTTCGCCCATTCGGCGGCGATCGCGATGTCTATTTTGATAGGTACGCGGGTTATGAATTCCTCACCGGCGGTGCGCATTGCGTTTTCAACAAGCGCAGAGGTCGATTCGGCTTCGGCGGCGTCGCATTCGACTATGATCTCGTCGTGGACGATGTTGACGAGTTTGCCGGAGGTGCTGCGGAGCGAGTCGTGCAGCAGACGCAGCGCGCGTTTCAGGATGTCGGCGCTGGTGCCCTGGATCGGCGCGTTCTTGCCGTTTCGGCGGACGTTGCCCTTCGACGACGGATCGTTCTCGTCGTAGCGCATCCTTATCATCCGGCCCGAAGCCGCGCGAGATTCGCGATTGTTAACGGCCTTTTCCGCCGCCTGCCGCAGCCATGAATCGAGCCCGCGATAGGTCGTGAAATAGCGGCGCAGAGTTGCTTCGCCCTCGGCCAACGTTATCCCGGTCATTTCCGCGAAACGTGACGCGCCCATCCCGTAGACCACCCCGAAATTCAGGCGTTTTGCGAAAGAGCGCTGCTCGGGCGTCACATCCTCAGGCTTTACGCCGAAGACCTGCGCCGCGGCCGTGGAATGAAAATCGGCGCCGGATTCGAAGGCTTTTATAAAATTTTCGTCGTGTGAAAAATCGGCCAGTATCCGCAGTTCTATCTGCGAGTAATCGGCGATGACCAGCTTTTTACCCTCGCCCGCGATAAAGCACCGTCGATACGCTTCCTCGTGCGGTATCTGCTGCAGGTTCGGGTTCGAACATGCAAAGCGGCCGGTCGGCGCGCCTATCTGGCGAAAATCCGCGTGAATGCGCCGCGTAGCAGGCTTGATAAATTCGAGGATGTTTTCGCCAAAGCTTCCGAGCATCTTCGCAACGCCCCGGTATTCCAGCAGTTTACCGACGACCGGGAATTTCTCGGCCAGCGGCTGCAGCACCCATGCTCGCGTCGTATCCGGTACCGGAACACCGAGATTCCTGAGGGCGTCTGTAACCTGCGGTTGCGAATCGAGATTGATCTCCGCGCGGCCAAAAAGCGAAGCCTGCGCTACGCCCGCCGACAGCATATCCTGCAATTCGTCAGCCGCCTTCGCCTGCGCGATCTTCACCTTTTCGAGCTGCTCGCGCCAACGCCCTTCATCAAGATAGCAACCGTTTAGCTCCAACTCGGCTATCGGCATCACACACTCGAACTCGAGCCGCGATACTCTCGTCAGCCCGTCAAGCTCCAACCGCTCGTCCATTTTTTCGCGCAACTGGACCATCACCGCTGCGTCGCGGGCGGCATATTCCAGCTGCGAATGCGAAAGCTCGTCCGCGCCCCAATCGCTTATTTGCTCGGTCTTATCAAGCTCGGTGCCGGTAAAGAACTGCGCCACGTCCGCGAGCGAATGACGGCGGTCCTGGTCGCCCGCGGCGATAAGCTGGCTGGCGAGGAAGGTGTCGTAGATGCCGCCTATTTCAGTGCCGAGGTGATGGCGTATCCACTTGGCATCGAATTTCGCGTTATGAGCAACTTTGAAGGGTTTGTCGGCGAAAAGAAGATCACGAAGCGGAGCGAGTTCGGCGGAATCACGCAAATTGCCCCGATCCCTGAAGGGCTTCAGATCGATGACATAGTTCTGTTTACCGCTGCTGAACTGGACGAGGCGTATGTCGCCGTCGTACGGGTCGAGCTCGGTCGTCTCGGTATCGAAGCCGACAAATTCTTCCTTTTTTAGCTCTTCGCAGGCCGCAAGCAGGCCTTCGCCGTCGCGTATAAGCTGAAAATAGATCTCCATAGAGTGTAGTTCGATTGTAGCTTATTAACGGTGCGAGTCGCGAGTGCTGAATCGTGAGTCGCGAGAGAATCGCCAAATTCGATTTACGAAATGGGTAATTTCGTTTATACTATGCAAAGTTTGCACAAAGGTTCTGTCCGGATCGGGCGGAAACGGTAAACAGTAAAGGATTTAGATAAAAGTTTAGAATTGAAAAAGAGATTTTGAGGGTTGAGCACGATCGTGGTTCCGAAGCAACTAACGATATGTGCTCCCTAGCGAATAAGGAGCAGGCCGCTTCTTATACAAAACGATTCCTGCGTGAAAATAACTCATTCTGAGTATTTTGGAGAAAACCTCCAAGATCAAAATATAACACCAAGAATAATCCATAGATCTCTCGCTCCGAAAGTTTGAGCAACACGGCCATTCCACAAAAATCCTTCAATTTGTTTTTCCGTCTTTTGTTCAAACTGGACCTTAAATTAGGAACAGTTTTAAATAAAATATGTCAAAAGAAATGATAGTTAGCGTTAATGGACGCGAAAAGAAAATTGCAATTCTGGATAACGGAAAAGTTACGGAATTCTATATCGAGCGTGGGGAAGAGAATGCCGGCGTCGTCGGCAATATTTACAAGGGCCGCGTGATGCGCGTGCTCCCCGGCATGCAGTCGGCATTTGTCGAGATCGGGCTCGAGCGCGACGCCTTCCTTTATGTATCCGACTTTTTCGACGAGGAAGAAGAGATCGAGCGCATCGTGATGGAGAAATCCAAGAAGGGTTCGCCCGACGACGCCAAACGCGAAGCCGTCGACCAGATCGAACGCGGCCGCCTTGAGCGTGAAAAGAAAATGGAAGAGGCGCAAGAGATCGCCGAACCGCTCAAGGAAAGCGGTATCGTCCCGGTGGATGCGGACGAGCTTGAAGAAATTGAAGAAGCGGCAGATATCGCACAGCAGGCGGCACAACCCGAGACCGAGGCGGAAGCCGAACCGGAGCGCAAGGGCAGGAGCCGTAGACGCGGAAGGAAGGGCAAGGAAGAAGAAGTAGAAACCGCCGCCGAACCGCAACAGGAAGAGACGCGCAGCGACCAGATGCGCGCGCCGGTCTTTGAAGTAGAGGATTCGGGGTTTGAACGCATCGTGGACGACGAGGACACCGGCGACATGTTCAAGGATGCCTATATTCAGGAGGCGATAGTCGATAAGGTCCGCGCCGTTGAGTTCGACATGGAGAGCATCGGAGCGGCCGAAGTAGGCTCGCTTCTCGGCTCGGTTACGGACGAAGCGAGCGGTTTTGAGCGTATCGCTGACGATGATGAAGATACGCCGGCGCCGGTCGAGACAAAGCCGAAGCGCAGCCGGGGTAAGAAGGCTGCGGCTGCCGAACCGGAAACCGCGGAAGTAACGGAAGAAACCGAGGAAGCGACAAAGGGCAAGGCCAAAAAAGGACCCAAAGCTAAAGCGGGCAGTTTCAAAAAGCCCTCGAAATCTAAAAAGGCTGCGCCCGGTGAAGGTGAAG